>Ga0247823_10005330_pt1 | contig 10245 bp, 8 predicted proteins | sample 13C_PalmiticAcid_2_FD_192426 | JGI IMG/M metagenome (GOLD analysis project Ga0247823, IMG submission 192426) | Soil microbial communities from agricultural site in Penn Yan, New York, United States - 13C_PalmiticAcid_Day30 | ecosystem: Environmental > Terrestrial > Soil > Agricultural land...
CGGCCGACTGCTCGGAGAGCAGCTGGAGTTCCTGGCGGCTCTGCAGGATCGAGATCACCAGGAAGATGTCTTCGAACAGCACCCACGCGGCGTGCTCCATCCACCGCCAGTGGCTGGCGGACGAGATTCCATAGATGCTTTCCGGCCAGAACCAGCCGCGGACCAAGTGGTCGAGGGCGGTGATGATCGTGGGGGGAATCAGGAGCCCCCAGTCCCGGTACGCGGCGAGGAACGCCAGCGATCCGAAGATGTGAAAGTGCGTCTCGAGCCGCCCGCCGCTGATATGAATCAGCAGCGACGAAAAGAGGATCTGGGCGACCGCAATGCAGTAACGCGTCACCGCCTGGCCGGGACGGAACCACGCCAGGGGAACCGGCAGACTGCAGAGGAGGCCGCCGCCCACGACTGCCATGACGACGTGCGGATGGATCGCGCTCTCCGTCCCGGACCACGTCCGCGGCGAGGCGAGCAGCGCCCAGATGACCGCCCCCGCCCACTCCAGGAGGAGCAGGACGGCGAACATCCGGTCGGTCCGGCGGTGGATCCGCTCACGATACACGAGGTAAGCGGAACGGGCCCGCGGCCGGAGGATCTCAGGAGGAAAGTCGCTCTTCATCGCGTCGCTCCGTTCGGGAGGAGGTCAGCGTGCGCGGTTCGCGACGCTCGGCATTCGAGGCCGCATCCGTAGACCGGCGTCTGCCGGACTCGCGGGGCGAGCCCGATCAGGAGGTTGTCGAGGGCCTGGGTGCCGGCGTTCGGCCCGGCGTGCCCGCGTCCCGCCGTGACTCCGCCGTGAAAGAGGAGTTCGCCGGAAGGACGGAAGACGAAGACTTCGCCCGACGTCCGGGCTCCGAAGGTGCGGTGCTCCGTTCCCCCGGCATCCTCCCGCGCCGCGAGGCCGGGAATCGCGCCGACCTGATCGCGGATTGCGCCGTTGCCCCACGTCTGGTCGACCTGGTCGGGCCGGAGGATGACGGCATGGGCGGAAACAGGCTGGTCGGACCGCTGCAGGACGGACGACAGCTCGGTGAGACTGGCGCGGGTGCACGGGCAGCGGGGGTGGACGAACATCACCAGCGTGAGACGGTCGGCCGCCAGTGGGATCGAAGTCGCGGCCGGCCAGTGGGAAGCCGAGTTCCCGGACTCCGCGGGAGTCATCTCATAACTGAGGATCCCGCCCAGACCCGCGACGACGCAGACAACCCACACTCCGGCCCAGATGTGTTCCCGGGCAGGAGTCCAGGTCCCGCGGGAGGCCGGCCTGGTTGAGACTGGGGGAAGGGGCGAGGAGGGCGACGGGTGGTATTCGAGAGCATCGGCGATCGCCGACGAAAGAGCGGAAGCGTGGGACACGGACACTGAGCAGCCTTTGACATCGCCTCCGTCCCGGCTCGGCACAGTCCCGCTTCGGGCGGAAAGGTTCTGTCGAGCATCGGGGCCGGTTGTGACGTTGATGCAAAAACTTACACCGTGTCGTGAATTCGGCCGCTACATGTTGCCCAAAGACACCATTCTCCCTGCAGTGAATTCCGATCGCGAGGACGATGCGGATCGTAACGCTTATGCCGGCGCGCGAGACGCGTCGGGGCGATGCGGTCTTGTCCGCGAGGTCTCGACTGACACGCCCGTCCTCTTCTGGTCGACCGCCGCGACTCGCGCGATCCGCGCGTCTCAGGAGGCCCGCAGCGCGTCCCACAGTCCCGTTTCGTGCAGCTCCCGCTCTAGCCGGGTCTTCGCCTCCTGTCCCAGGTCGGGAAGCGGCGACCGGGCCGGCCCGACGGGAACGCCGAGAAGCGACATCACGAACTTCGCCGCCGGCAGGTAGTCATACCGGACCAGCAGGCGGATCAGCGCGACCGCCCGCGCCTGCTCCTTCCGCGCCATCGTCCAATCCCCCGCTTCGAACGCGGCCATGACCTTCCGATAGATCGGCGCGGCAAAGTTGTAGCTGCTCCCGACCGCACCCCGGGCTCCGAAGGCCAGCGAGGCGAGCAGGATCTCGTCGATCCCGAACAGGATGTCGAATTTCCCCCCCGCCGCCGCGAAGCACTCCTGAAGCTGGATCAGATCGGAGTTCGTGTACTTCACCCCGGCCAGGTTGGGAATCCGCGCCGGGGCCGCTTCGAGGAATGTCGTGACCGGGAGCGTCACGGAGGTCATCGAAGGAATGTCGTAGTAGTAGAAAGGGATGTCGGACGCCGCGCGGGCGAGCGGCTCCAGGTACCGGACCAGTTCGTCGACATTCTTCGGCTTGAAGAACGACGGCGCCAGGGACGCGATCGCATCCGCTTCGCCGGCCGCGCCGGCCAGCACCGTCGCGTCCGCCTGGCAGTTATGTCCGACGTGAACGATGAGTTTCAGAGGCGTGCCTCTGACCACCTCCGTCCACCGCCGCGTGAGAGCGAGACGCTCCTCGACCGTCAGCGAGTGGGACTCGCCGGTCGTGCCGCAGATGAAGACCGCCGACACTCCCGATGCGGCGAGATGCTCCGCCTGCCGCGGGATCACGTCCAGGTTGAGCGAACGGTCGTCGTGAAACGGAGTGTGGGTGGCGGCAATCAGACCGGTGAGCTTGGGAAACATCGGAGCCACGACGAAGGGAGGAGAACGAAGGGAGCGGGGCGAAGAGACCCCGGCGTTCGAGAATAGAGGCGAACGCCGGGGCTGACCACCGATCCCGGCTGCGATCCCGGTTCCGATCTCTGGGCCGTCAGACGGTCACGGGCTCGGCGAGGGCGGCGGGCGGGGCGGAACGCTCGGGCGACGCGGTCGCCGGAAGAAGGGCCTGGTACCGCTGCCACTGGACCGACTTCGAGGGGAACGCCGCCGCCCGGCGGTCGAGCGCCAGGTCCAGGAGGTACATCGTCTCGGCGAACCGGACGCTCTCTCCCTCGGCGCGGCGCTGCCGGATCACCTTCTGCTCTTCGCGGAACTGGCTCGCCATCGTCATCAGCGTGAGGATCCGGGCGCCGTCGGAGCTGTGTTCCACCTGCACGTCCCGGCAGGTCTCGAACGATTCGAACAGCTCGAGGTCGGAACGGGAGACCAGCAGGATCGTGATCGGCTGGTGCTGGGCCAGCTCGGCCGGCTCGCAGCAGGGAGTCATGACGTACTGGTCGTGATCGAACGGCTCATTGCCGATCCGGTCGCAGACAAAGTTCGTCAGGGTTTCCAGCAGGAACGTCCCCTCGACCCCGTCCATCGAGATCAGGGGATCGGACGTCGTCACTTCTTCCGAACGTTCCGAGAAGATCGATGCCAGGTGACCGTTGGGAATGACTGCCGACAACCGCTCCTGACCGAGCGAGCGGATTCGCATGGTCCTTGCGACGCGACGCTTCGTGCCGTCGGGGAACTCACGCTCCTCCGACTCCACGATGTGCTGCGCGATGACGACCGAGTCCCGCGCGTTTCCCGAGAGGACCGACTGCCGTTCCTTGCGCCGCTTCCACTGCGCGACCGCCCAGGTGATCAGACTCCCCGCCAGCACCCCGGCGACGCCGGCCAGTCCTCGGCCGCTCGCCTCGTCCAGAAACGCCGCTCCCAGAAATTCCACCCTCATGATCGACTCGTGCGACTGGAGATCGCGAGAAGGGGGCGGCACCAGTCACGCCGCGGCCCCGAATTCCTTTTCATCCCGTTCGATCCTTCGATGGCCCGAAAAAAACGATCTCGCCATAAACGGGGCGTCAGGGGCGGCGGATCAAATCGGCTCGCAAATTCTCAAGAAAGGACGTGGTTCGTGCGCTAGTCACCCTTTGTCGGCCGCCGTATATCGATACATATTCTTGACCTGCGGATTGCAGAGCCCGGCGATGTTGTAAGGGGTGATCGCCTGGCAGACATGTTCACTCAACCATGCGTCGGCTTCTGAGCGCGCTGACGATTCGCTCGCTTTGTCTTCGATGCGAGAGAGCCGGTCCATCAGTTTTTGGCGAGCGCCTCGGACCATGCTCCACCGCGCTTCCGAGTCGGCGCCGAGGAACGGCGTGCCGGGAGGGATCTCCCCCATCGAACGGCCATGCTCGTAACTGGTGACAACGGCGAAGTAGACCATCGACCACGTGATGAAGGCGGGAAAGTGCGGCATGGCGTCGAAGCAGCCGGAGATCAGTTCGTCGATGAGTTCGATCTCGCGGGAGACGTTCGCGGAGTACGTCGCCATCTCATCGGCGAGCGCCGGTTTGCCGAACGATCTTTCGAAGGCGAGGGCCAGCTTCTCGATCCCGCAGAGCGTGTGCGCGATCCCGGTGCTGTTGAGCGGGTCGATGAACCCCGCGCTGTGCGGCAGCAGCGCCCAGTCGGGCCCCGCGGCCCGATCGATCCACCGCTGGATCCGTCCCGTCCGCCGCAGTCCGCCGGGTGGATCGACGAGCGTCGCCCCTGCAAGCTGGTCGGCGATCGACGGGAAGCGGCGGAGCCATTCCTCCCATTCCTCGGATGGCGAGAGGGAGGTGTCGAGCGGATGCCGCCGCGTGTCGAGCATGAACCCCAGGCTCGTGACGTCGGTGTCGAACCGGAGCTGCCACATCCATCCCCACGGCAGGACCATGTGCTGGGCGGCGTCGTCGGTCGGGAACGGATGGTCGGCGACATTCGCGCCCCGTTCCTCGATGAGCGGCCCCCACCGTTTCACACCGGCAAAGTGCGCGAACAGCGCCCGCGAGTGCGTTTTCAGCCGCTCCGCCTGATCACGAAGCCCGAGATAGCCTTTGAGGACTCCCGCGTCTCCGGTTCCGTCGATCAGGAACCGCGCCGTGATCGCTCTCGTTTCGCCGAGGCGGCGGGCCATCAGGAGCCATGGCCCCGCGGCTTCGATCGTCACCTCGGTCCGGTCGAGGTACGGAATGCCGGCGTCGATCACTTCGCGGGCCAGGAACGCGTCGACGTCGGCCCGGAACCAGTGGGTGTCGGACCGGGCATTGTCGTGGCTGGCCGCGACGAGCAGTTCGTTCGCGTGATCCTCCCGCGGCGCGAACCGCTCCCCCTGGGGCTGTTCATAGTACGAGAACCCGCGCTTGAGGCCGCACGTCACGTCCGGGTAGGCCGCTTTCCAGGTTCCGTACTTGACGAGGGGCAGCAGCCGCGGGAGGTCATACCGGATCGCCAGATCGCGGAGGACGAGGTCCGCGATGGGAGTCGAGGACTCGCCGATTGCGAACCGCGGATGAACGCCGCGGTCGATCACGATCACGCGGAATCCCAGGCGGTGCAGGACGAGGGCGGTGACCGTTCCGCCGAAGCCGCCGCCGAGGATCGCGATGTCGAACGGTTCGGGCGTCATCGGCAGGTGTCACGAGTTGAGGAGACAGACGGGGCACGACACCGGGGGGAGCACAACCTGCTCCAGGTTCATCCGCTCCAGCCGGATGCGCCGCGCGCCGCGGCACTGCGGGCAAGGGGCAAACCGCTCCAGGTCCCAGGTATCGAGAAATACCCGCGCGTCCCTCGGTCGAAGTCGCAGGCCGCGGGCGATCCCCTCGGCCTGCACGCGCTCCATCGAGTCGAGCGACGGCGGGGCGAACTCGCTGCGGCGTTCCAGTTCTTCCAGGAGGCCATTGCCGGCGCGGGTGGGAACGACCGAGCAGCAGCCGACGCCGACCGCGAACGCGTGGTCGATCGACCGCAGGGCCCATTCGAGCCCTTCCGCGTCCGAGAGAAACGGCGGCCGCAACAGAATAAAGGCCCGGACCGCGATCCCGTTCGATCGGAGGAACGCCGCGGCGCGGTCGAAGTCGTCGAGGGTCATCCCCTTGTTCAGCGCCGGCAGGACCTCGTGGTGGATCGTCTCCAGTCCCATGGCGACTTCGAACGTGGCGGGGGCGATCCGGTCGCGGAACCGCAGAACGTCGTCGCCGACTAGTCGCGGGTGGTTCTCGACGATCACGTGCGCGAAGGGACGGACCCGGTCGGCGATCGGACCGTGGTCCTCGCGCGGGATGGCCTTCGGGTCGAAGAAGTTGCCGCTGTTGTAGAGCTTGATGTGGCTGGCCGGGGGGAGACGCGACAGGGCGTGGTCAATCTGGCCCGGGATGGCGCCGGGGGGGACGGACTCCCGCGTCGTGTTCTTCCACAGGTCGCACATCAGGCAGTGGAACGGGCACTCGCGGTTCGTCAGGAACAGCGTCGCGACGTCCACGATGTCGCCGCTCGCGGCCCGCTCGCGCTCGACGAGGAACGCGTAGGGACGGTCCGTCGCGACGTCGTTCCGTTCCCCCCGCGCGGCGAGGATCTGCTCGGTGGTGTAGCGGGGAACGGGCACGATCGACGAAGAGATCCCTGATCTGGCCGGCCTCACTCGGGCACGTTCACCGGACGGTGTTGATCCAAACCGTGTTCATCCGGACCGCGTTCATCCGGAGGTGTCACTCGTACAGCGCCGCGAAAGCCCGGCGGTACGTGAGCTCGTCGCGGGGGAAGAGTCGCTCGAACAGCTCGTCCGTGACTGCCCCCCGCTGGATGCGGCGCTTCTCGTACACCGGCATCTCATGGCCGGTGACCGCCCGGACCCCGCGGCGGACAATCTCCCCCTTAGCGAATAAAGCTTCTCGTGGCTCCAGTCCGTCAGCTCGATGAAGGGGATCCCCTCGGCGACTTCGATCACGTTCGGAAGCGCGAAGGGGCTGAACCCCTCGAACCCGAAGGCCGCTGGCGGAGCGGACGAGCGGACGTGGCCGCGGCTCTGGCCTCCGGAGTAGGTGAGCGAGTGCTTGACCGCCCCGACCCCCCAGCCCTCGTGATAGAGGAGCGGATTATTGAGGACGCTGCGGATCGTCAGCTCCGGGTTCTCCTCGATCGGGTAGTCCTTGAGGTTTTCGTCGCCGCCGTCTCCGTCGACGAGATACCGCCACTCGGGATAGCGGCGACGGACTTCGCGGCACAGGGCGAGTCCCATCGTGGCCGCCTGGACGTCAAGCGGCTTGTAGTCCTCGATGACCCGGATCGCTTCGCGGAAGTCGAGCGCCGTCGGCGGCACCGCGACGGTTTCCAGGAACAGGTCGAGTCCCAGCTCCTTCAGGAACGTGCGGGCCTGATCGCCGTCCGGGCCCCCTTCCACGGTCAGCGTGAAGCACTTGAGCCGCGCCGGGGATTCGCCCCGCTGCAACAGCGCGTGGTAGGTCGCGAGGAAGACCGCGCCGCTGTCGATCCCTCCGGAGAACAGGACCCCGATCGGGGTCTGCGGCTCGATGCGGTTCAGCCAGCGGTCGATCTCGGTCGCCAGGGCTCCGATGTAGCGGCGGCCGATGTCGTCGAGGTCCGACGAAAGGCGGTTCCGCTCGGGGACGAAGAACCGCGTCAGGCCGGGATTCGGATCCGGGCAGCCGATGAGCTGCAGCTCCAGGAGATGGTGGGCCGGCACCATGCGGGTGTAGGAGGGGTGGAACTGTCCGTCGAGCCCCTCCGACCGGAGAAAGCGGTGGATCTCGTCAATCCGCTCGGCGACGACGAGGCACGGCCCCTCGGACCGCTTCGCCAGGAAGTACCGCATAGGACGGCCGAGCGACCGGGCCATCCGGACTTTCTTTCCGTCCTTGGTCACGATGGCGAAGTGCCCGTCGATCTCACGGACGCGGGCCGGATCGCCGGACCGGACCCGTTCTTCGGCCTCGGCCTGCGTCATTCCGAGGAGCGCGTTCCGCTCCGGCTGCATCAGGTTGACGAGGCGTTCAACGTATTCGGAGTGCATGGCGCGTCGTGACGGAATCGAGGAGGAGAGGCTCGTGATGGGCTGCGGGCGATTGTCGAACGGACCGGCGGAATCGGCAACCGAGCGGCCCTTGTCAATGGGCCGGTGGTCCGTCGTTGCGTTCAAACCGGGGTCCAGGGGTTCACCCCTGGTGGGGAGTGCAGAGGGGCAACGCCCCTTTGCCCGCCGGAGGCCTGGCCGTCGAGAGATGTCTGAAGGAGTGAGTATCCAAGCGTGGACACGGTGCTGTATGCCCCCTCACCAACCCGCGGGAATTGCAAAGCGAGCTGTGTGATGTGAGGGAGTCCTCAACGCCGGTACCACAAAGCGGACACCTATTGCTGACCACGGCTCCTCATGGAAGTGCCTCCGGCGGCAAGGGGGCGTGGCCCCCTTGACCCCAGCCTGCCGTGGCACGTTGGGTTTGAGCTGTCAGAGCCGCGCCGGCAAGGACGTGATTCGAGACAAAGGGCCCCTCGTCACTGCTCAACCGGCCACCATTCGGCGATGGCCACCACGGCCGGCGGCATCCCCGCTCCGATTTGCAGAATGGAGTCTTCGGCCCCCCGATTCTGTGATCCGCCCCTACAGCCGCCCCGTACAATCCATGGGAGCGACAGCCCGGCAGCGGCGTCGCTCCTCCTCGAAGGCCCAACCCTCGAAGTCGAAGTCTGGAACGTCGTTTGCGGTCACTTGGGACAGTTACGACGGATTCCGTTCCGTGTTGTTGGAAGGAGAAAAGAGATGCTCGTTCAGGTCAGCACCGATCGTCATATCGCGGCCCATGCCGGACTGGTGGAGGAGATTCAGCAGACGGTGACCTCCGCCCTCAGCCGGTTTTCGCCTCAGGTGACCCGCGTGGAGGTCCACCTCGCCGATGAGAATGGCGAGAAAGCGATCGGAGATGACAAGCGGTGTGTCATGGAGGCGCGCGTGGGCGGTTTGAAGCCCTACGCTGTCTCCTTCCAGGCCACCTCGGTGACCCAGGCGGTCAACGGGACCCTGGACCGCCTGATCGAAATGCTGGAGCGGCAACTCGGCAAGGTGAGCGAGAAGAAGGGGCGTCCTTCGTTCGGGTACGTTCCTTAAACGTCTGTCTCAGGACGCCAGGGTGCCCTGGTGATCGTTTGGCCAATCGTCGCGCCGCTCACCGCGCTGGAAACGGAGATCTCGACGATCGGGCGGTTGACCATCGGCTTGGAACGCGAATGGACATCAGCTCGCGTGGTTGGTGTCCATTCGCATTGATCTGTTGCCGCAGCGAATGGCGGACAGCGTTGGGCGGTCGGGCCAAGGGCTCGCGGATCAGTGGTCGTGCTCGGCTCCGCTGTTGTGTCCTTTGACCGCGCGGACAGCTTAGAGGCGTCCGACGCGGGGCTGACAAACGCCGCCGGCATGCGGCTTCAAACGGGGGCATCGCTCTCACTCGCCCCGCCGTTCTTAAGAGTCCGCGGACCTGAAGTGAACGTGATCTTACGACCTTGTTATTGAAACTCGGTTTGCGGGTTGCCAAGATGACCGGCATCACTCAGGCATTCGCCACGTTCTTACCGCTCCCTTCACACTGCGGTTTCCCTTCTAGTCTCCATTCTCACGGAGCTCGTTATGCCGCGAAAGTCGTCATCGAGGCGCTCGGGGTTCACGCTCATTGAACTCCTGGTCGTGATCGCCATCATTGCCGTCCTGGTCGCCATTCTTCTCCCTGCGGTCCAGCAGGCGCGGGAAGCGGCACGGGCCTCCCAGTGCCGGAACAACCTGAAGCAGATCGGCGTGGCTCTGCATAACTATCACGAGAGCTTCGGTCAGTTCCCGCCCGGACAGCTCTTCAGCGGGTCGCCGAGTTCAGCGAACGCGGACCTCGACCGGCAGACGTATTCCCTCAATCACACCGGCTGGACCATGCTGCTGCCGCACCTGGACCAGGCTGCGCTCTACAACAAGTGGAACCCGAGCGTGGCGTCGGGGCTGGCGCTGCGGATGGGGTCCAAGCCGATTCACGGGAATCCGGCGGTCAACAATCCGGTCACTCAAACACGCGTCGCGGTCTTCAATTGCCCTTCCGAGCCGATCATCGGGCCGGCTCCGGCTGTCGCATCGGGTGAGTACACCCACGACCGGGGCGAGGTCGCCAGCTACGTCTTCAACGGCGGATACCACGGCGAAGAGTATCCCGGCTATTGGAACTACACCACGTCGACCGTTGTGCTGCCGAACGGGAAGACCGTCAATCGCATCGGGATGTTCGGGACCAACCAGTCTGCCCGAATCGATGACATCAAAGATGGAGCCAGCAACTCGGTCGCCGTGGGCGAAGTGACGCTGGACAAGTCCTCGACGTCCTACCGTCCCTTGTGGGGACAGGGGAGGCATGTCGGGGTCTTCGGTCGCGTCATTCCCGATCCGACCCCCGGTCACGTCAACAACTGCCGCTATCGGATCAACGCGTCGTGGAACTGCGACGCGACAGACGACGGCAAGCCGTATGCCTGGACCTATTCCAGCGTGCATGTGGGCGGGGCCAACTTCGTGATGGGGGACGGCGCGGTCCGGTTTATCGG
>Ga0247823_10005331_pt1 | contig 10244 bp, 9 predicted proteins | sample 13C_PalmiticAcid_2_FD_192426 | JGI IMG/M metagenome (GOLD analysis project Ga0247823, IMG submission 192426) | Soil microbial communities from agricultural site in Penn Yan, New York, United States - 13C_PalmiticAcid_Day30 | ecosystem: Environmental > Terrestrial > Soil > Agricultural land...
CCACGAGCCACGAACGGAACCGATCGCCTACCGGACGCTCGCGGTGTCCGGTAGGCGATCAGGCGAAAGATCTACTGCACGCGCAGGCTGCCGAACAGGCCGTCCTTCTCGTCCTCGGGGCCCGCGGTGAAGTACAGCGCGTTGGCGTCGCCGAGGCTCTCGCCGTTGCCGAACATCAGCGCCCACAGCCCGGCGATCTCGACCGGCTCGGCGTCGCCGTCGCGCAGATAGTCGACGAAGGTGCCGGTGGTGTCGTCGTAGGCCAGCACGCGCCCGAGGCCACCGAAGTTGCCGATCAGCAGCTTGCCGGAGAGCGCGCCGAAGTTCGACGGCGCGATCGCCACGCCCCAGGGCGCGTTGAGCCTGCCGCCGTCGTCGACGATCCGCACGAGCTTGCCCGCGGCGTCGAACTCGGCGACCTTGCCCTTGTCCGGCTTGCCGTTGGCGGCCTTGTCGGCCTCGGCGTCGAGAGATTCCTCCTCGGCCTTGTCGAAGGCCTTGGGGTCCTTCTCGTCCGGCTGGGTGATGGCATAGGACACGAACACCCGGCTGCCCAGGGTGGTGATGTTGAACGGGGCCGGGTCGCCCGGCTTGGCCTTCTTGCCCTTCTCGGGGGTGGCCGGGTCGATCAGGTCACCGGTGGCGAAGGGGTTGGCGAAGCCGGTGGTCGCCACCGGCTGCCAGAACTTGTCGAAGGTGCGGACCTGCGGGTCGGCGCCGAAGTCGGCGGCGAGCAGCTTGTCACCGGACGGCGAGAGCGCGATCCCGAAGAACGCCATGCCCTGCGCCGAACCGTCGAACACCTGGTTCGCGCCGCCGTCGCGGCGCACGATCGCGCCGTCGGGCGCCTGTTCGGTCCAGGCCGAGATCTTGCCGGAGTCGGTGGCGAAGATGAACCGCGACGAACCGCCGAGCGGGACCGGCGTGCCGTCGACATCCACCCACTGGTCGCGCACCGCGAACAGGTCGGAGGTGATCGGGGCCGGGTTGAACGCCACGCCGGTGACCTTGCCGACGCTCTTGTCCGAGGTGTCGGCGTCGGCGCCGGGTACCCCGACGAGCTTGAGCTGATCCTGGAACAGCTTCTGCAGTTTCGGATCCGAAGAGGCGTGCACGTCACCGACGAACTGGTAGGACTTGCCGCCCGCGCCGACCCAGAAGTGCCCGCCCGCGCCCTTGGGGCGATCGGCCAGGCCCCAGGCGTTGACCAGGTCGGGGAAGGTGAACTGGGCGTGGTAGGAATCCTTGTTGGCGGCCAGGTTCGTCTGGCTGTACCGGTTCCCGTCCAGCGCGGCCACATCGTCGCCGGCCTGCTCGGAGCTCGAGCACGCGGCCGCCAGTAGCAGGGCCGCACCGAGAACCACACCTCGCACCAGCCCGGACCGTACCCCGCGGGTACCCCTCACATGTCCGTTCACGTTCTTTCCTTTCGACCTCCGCCGGACGGCGTTCAGGCGAGGCTGACCTTAGCCTGACCCGAGCCCCGGCGTGCCGTGACCGTCTCCTCCAGGGCAGGTCTAGGCTGTCGCCCGTGGTCGAACCCTCCGCCCCCGTCGCCCCTCATCCCGACATCGCCGCCCTGGCCCCGCTGCTCGGCAGCTGGCGCGGACGCGGCCACGGCGAGTACCCGACCATCGAATCCTTCGACTACGTCGAGGAGATCACCTTCGGACATCTCGGCAGGCCGTTCCTCACCTACCGGCAGCGCACGAAGGCCGCCTCCGACGGCAGGCCGCTGCACGCCGAGACCGGCTATCTGCGTTGCCCCGCGCCCGGCCGGGTCGAGCTCGTGCTCGCCCACCCCACCGGCATCACCGAGATCTGCGAGGGCACGATCACCGAAACCGTCGACGGAATCCGCCTCGAATTGAACTCGACGAATATCGGGCTGAGCGGTTCGGCGAAACCGGTTACCGCCCTCGGCCGCTCTTTCCACGTGACCGGAGACACGATCGACTACACGTTGCGAATGGCCGCCGTCGGCGAATCCCTGCAGCACCATCTGGCTGCGACTCTGCAACGCACGTAACATCCTTCGAATTCGGTAATTTACCTCACCAGGGGCGCTGAACTGCGGATTTCGCCTATCGATACCGCGCATTCACCTTTTCATCACGGTCGCGTACCGGTTGTGTTCGAACACGCCCGCACATAACGCAACAATTGTGTGTCGCTTGCCTAGGTCTGTTGTTACCCGCGCGGCGGCCGATCTACGGTTCAAGCACCAGCAAACCAACAGACAATCGAAAGGCTGCCCGGGAGAGCACGTCGAAACCCTGAACGAGGGAGACGAAACCATGAGGCGTTCCACCCTGATCTTGACCACTGCCGGGATGATTCTGGGCGGCGCGGCCGCCATCGACCTCCTCGACGGCGCGGGCACCCATGCCGCACCCGAGCCCATTGCCGGGTACAACGTCGTGCACAACACGGCCACTGCCCATTCCGAGAGCAGTTCACTCGCGGTGGTGCGGGGCCTGCTGGCGACCGAGAACGCCGGCGGACCCGGCCACACCGCTGCGGCGCCCGTTCAGTAACCCGGCGGCAGCGCGGCGAACATGTCGCGGGTGACGGCGACCGCGTTGTCGGAGCTGCCACCCTTGACCAGCAGCGTCGCGAAGGCCATGTCCCCGCGGTACCCGACGAACCACGAGTGCGATCCGCCGTCGACCTCGGCTTCGCCGGTCTTGCCGTACACCTCGCCCTGGTCCCTGATCCGTTCGGCGGTGCCGCCCGTGACGACCATGCGCATCATCGTGCGCAGTCCGTCGACCACGTTCCGGTCGATCGCGGGCCGGTCACCGTCGATCCGGGTCGGCCTGCCCGCGATCAGATACGGCACCGGTGCCGAGCCCTGCGCGACCGTCGCCGCCATCACGGCCATGCCGAACGGGCTCACCACGACCCGGCCCTGTCCGATGCCGTCCTCGGCGCGCTGGACGAGTCCCTCGGCGGGCGGCACCGAACCCGACATCGTCGGCAGGCCCTCCACGGTGTAGTCCTGGCCGATGCCGAGCCGCGCTGCGGCATCGGTCAGCGCGGTGCTGTCCAGCCTGCTGGCCAGCCGGGCGAAGGTGGTGTTGCACGAGCGCTCGTAGGCGGTGGCCATCGGCACGTCGCCGACGGAGAAGAGGTTGTAGTTGGGGATGGTGCGCTCGCCGATGGTGGTGTGGCTCGGACACGGCAGCACGGTCTCGGGCGTGGCGATGCCCGCCGCCATCGCGGCCGAGGCGGTCACCGTTTTGAAGATCGAGCCCGGCGGATACTGACCGCTGGTGGCGACGGGGCCGTCCCGATCGGCCGCCTTGTTCTGGGCCACCGCGAGGATCGCCCCGGTCGACGGACGCAGCACCACCATCATCGTCTGCTCGGTGCGCAGGTCGACCGCGTGCTGCGCGGAGTTCTGCACGAACCGGTCGATGCTCAGCGCGAACGAGGGCGCCGGCTGCGCCGCTACCTCGTGCAGCACATCGAGATCGGCGCCGTTGGCATTGCGGGTCACCACGCTCCACCCCGCCTTGCCGTCGACCTCGGCGATCACCGTCTTGCGCACCTGGGTGAGCAGATCGGGCGCGAACTTGCGGTCGGTGGGCACCATGTCCCACTCCTGGGTCAGGGTGACACCGGGCAGCCCGATCAGTTCGCCGCCGATGGTCTCGGCCTCGTACTCGGTCAGCAGGATCACCGTGGAGGGCCCACCGGATCGGCGGGCCGCGTCCAGGATCGACTGCGGGGTGTAGGCAACCGGATCGATCCGGCTCAGCGCCGCGGCCAAGGCGCCGGCGACCCGATCCGGCTCGGTGGCCGCGGCCGGGTCGAACCGCACCCGCGACACCTTGCCCGGCACCAGCACATCGCTGCCCGCCGACTCGTTGACCCGCGCGCGCGGCGCCGGCGCGGTGCGCAGTTCCAGCGTCTGGGTGTCGCCGAGCTTCGGATGGATGTCGGCGGAGGTCCAGCGCACCAGCCACCGACCGCCGGTGCGGCCCATCTGCAACTCGCCGGTGTAGGTCCACTGGCGGCCCTTGGGCAAGGTCCAGGCGTAGGTGTAGTCGACGGTGGCCGTGTCACCACTGACGCGCGCGTCGCCGGTGCGGATCTCGAGCTTCTCGGCCTGCAGCGCCTGCCACGCCGAAGTCAGTGCGGCCGTGGCCTTCTCGGGAGCGGTGGTGAGCTCGGCGGCCGCGGCGAGATCGCGGTCGGCCAGCGCCTCGGCGAAGGCGTCGGCGGCGGGTACCGGTCCCTGCGGGCCTGCGGAGCAGGCGGTGGCCGCCACCGCGAGGGCTGCCACCGCGAACGTGGTTACCATCCGTGTCCTCATCGGCACCGATGGTAGCGGCGACCGGGCAGCAAACCCCGGATGACGGCGCCGTACACGCCCGGATTTCAGTCGACGAGCACCGTGGCGAAGGTCGCGATCTGACGGAAACCCACACGGCTGTAGGCACGTCGGGCGATCCGGTTGTAGTCGTTGACGTACAGGCTGGCCGTACGCCCTGTCGCGACAACGGCATTCGCGACCGTCGCGGTGCCCGCGGTGCCGACGCCCGCCCCGCGGAAGTCCGGATGCACCCACACGCCCTGGATCTGGCCGGTGCGCCGCGACAACGCGCCGATCTCGGCCTTGTAGACGACCTCGCCGTCCTCGAAACGTGCCCAGGCCCTGCCGGATTCGATCAGGCTCTGGATTCGCCGCCGGTAGCCACGGCCGCCGTCGCCCGCGCGCGGGTCGACGCCGACCTCCTCGATGAACATGGCGATCGCGGCGGTCAGGTAGCGGTCGATCTCGTCGGGCCGCACCCGGCGCACCCCCGCGTCCGGGCGGGCCAGCGCGGGCGCGCCGAGCGCGAGCAACGGCTGATCGGCGCGCAGTTCCCTGGCCGGACCCCACTTGGGCAGCAGCAGCTCCCACAGCGGCAGAGCCAGCTCCTGTCGGCCGACCACCGAGGAACACACCCGCGGCCAGCGCGCCGCCCGCTCGGCGAACGCGCGTAAGGCCTGCTGGTCACCGCGCAGCGGCACCAGATTCGCCCCGGAGAAGCAGAGGGAGTCCGCGGGACCGCCCCGGCTCCACAGCTCACCGAGCCCGGAGCGCGCGTCGAGCCCGAACTCCTGGACCCGGGCCGCGATCATGCACGAGGCCACCGGGTCGGAGTCGAGCACACGCAGCACCTCGCCCAGATCTCGCACGGACACCGGGCGCGCGGGAGGGGTTTTGGACCGTCGCGTCGGCTCCAGCAGACTCCGCACGGCACCAGCCTGCCACGAAAGCACGCGCAGTGGTACGGGTCCGCCGAATCCGACGTCCGACCGTGAGCGACGGAGCTCAGCCCACGGTGACGACCGGCTCACCGCCCGGCTGCTCGCCCATCTCCTCGGCAATGCGCATCGCCTCTTCGATCAGGGTTTCCACGATCTGCGCCTCCGGCACGGTCTTGATGACCTCGCCCTTGACGAAGATCTGGCCCTTGCCGTTGCCCGACGCGACACCGAGGTCGGCCTCGCGCGCCTCACCGGGCCCGTTCACGACGCAGCCCATCACGGCGACGCGCAGCGGCACCTCGAGGCCGTCCAGGCCCGCGGCGACCGCGTCGGCGAGGGTGTACACGTCGACCTGGGCGCGACCGCACGACGGGCAGGACACGATCTCGAGCTTGCGCGGGCGCAGGTTCAGCGACTGCAGGATCTGGCCGCCGACCTTCACCTCCTCGGCGGGCGGGGCCGACAGCGAGACCCGGATGGTGTCGCCGATGCCCTCGCTGAGCAGCGCGCCGAAGGCCACCGCGGACTTGATCGTGCCCTGGAACGCCGGGCCGGCCTCGGTGACGCCGAGGTGCAGCGGGTAGTCGCTGCGCGCGGCCAGCTGCCGGTACGCCTCCACCATGATCACCGGGTCGTTGTGCTTGACCGAGATCTTGATGTCGCCGAAGCCGTGGTCCTCGAACAGGCTCGCCTCCCACAGCGCCGACTCGACCAGCGCCTCGGGGGTGGCCTTGCCGTACTTCTCCAGCATCCGCTTGTCCAGCGAACCGGCGTTGACGCCGATGCGGATCGGGATGCCCGCGGCGCCCGCGGCCTTGGCGACCTCGCCGACCCGGCCGTCGAATTCCTTGATGTTGCCCGGGTTCACCCGGACCGCGGCGCAGCCGGCGTCGATCGCGGCGAAGATGTAGCGCGGCTGGAAGTGGATGTCGGCGATCACCGGGATCTGCGACTTCTTCGCGATCGTGGCGAGGGCGTCGGCGTCCTCCTGGCGCGGGCACGCCACCCGGACGATGTCGCAGCCCGACGCGGTCAGCTCGGCGATCTGCTGCAGCGTCGCGTTGATGTCGTGGGTCTTGGTGGTGGTCATCGACTGCACCGAGATCGGCGAGTCACTGCCAACGCCGACATTGCCCACCTTCAGCTGGCGGGTCTTGCGCCGGGGTGCGAGAACAGCAGCGGGGGCGGCGGGCATCCCCAATCCGATTGTGCTGGTCACGTTCGGCTGCCTTCTTTCGTACGTTTCGTGGATTCGACCGGGTGTGGTTGCTGCCGAGCTTAGTCGCGCGGGGTTGCCGCACGCCCTGTGAGGGGCACGACAGCGGTTCGGAGCGATCAGGGCAGACGGATCGGATTGACGATGTCGGCGGCCAGGGTCAGCAGCATGAACGCACCACCGATCACGACCGCCACATACGTCACCGGGAGCAGCTTGAGGTAGTCCACCGGACCGGCCGGGGCCTTGCCGCGCCAGGACCGGATGGTGTCCCTGATCTTCTCGTAGAGCACGACCGCGATGTGCCCGCCGTCCAGCGGCAGCAGCGGCAGCAGGTTGAACGCGCCCAGGAAGAAGTTCAGGCTGGCCAAGACCATGATGAACATGCCCCACAGGCCGCGCTCGGCGGTCTCGCCGCCGATGCGGCTGGCGCCGTAGACGCTGACCGGGGTCTCCGGATCGCGCTCACCGCCGGTGACCGCCTCCCACAGCGCCGTCACCTTCTGCGGCATCTTGGCCAGCGACTTGACCGTCTCGACGAAGAAGTCGCCGGTGAACGAGATGGTCGCCGGAATCGCGGCGATCGGGCCGTACTGCTGGGGCTCGGCGTAGTCGGGGCCGACGCCGACCGCGCTGACCTCCCGGCTCGGGCCTTCCTTCGGATAGCGCACGGTGCGCTCCGGCGTCACCGGAACGGTCAGCGTCCGGCCGTCGCGTTCGATCGTGTAGGTGAAGGTGCCGGTCTGCTTCTGCGTCTCGGCCTGGAACTGCGCCCACGTGGTCACGGGCACGCCGTTGACGGCGGTCACCACGTCGCCGCGCCGCAGCCCGGCGCGCTGGGCGGGACCGTCACCGGCGCACGGCTGCATCGTCTGATCGGGATTCTGCTGCGCGACGCAGCTCATCGAGCCCAGCGCGGTGGCCGGGGGCTGCTCGAGCTGCGGCAGGCCCCAACCGACGGCCAGGACCACCAGCAGGATGAACCCGAGCAGGAAGTTCATCGCGATGCCGCCGAACATCACCACCAGGCGCTTCCAGGTCGACTGGCGATACATCGCCCGCTCGACCTCCTCGGCCTCGAGTTCGTCGAGCGCGGTCATGCCCGCGATATCGCAGAAGCCACCCAGCGGCAGCGCCTTGAGGCCGTATTCGGTCTCACCGCGACGGAACGAGAACACCTTGGGCCCGAAGCCGATGAAGTACCGGCGCACCTTCATGCCGGTGGCCTGCGCCGCCCACATGTGCCCGCATTCGTGCAGCGCGATCGAGATCGTGATACCGAGGGCGAACAGTGCGAACCCCAGCGCGAATACCATCTGGCCTCTTTCTCTGGCGGCTGGCGCCGCGGGTTTTCGGCCTCGTGACCTCGCGTCCGAGCAGCGATACTGCGCCTGCGGCGTTCCGTCTCGCTACTCGGACGCGAGGCGGCCGAAAACGTGGTGGTCAGTTCGTCGGTCAGGTCCTGTCAGGACGCGACGATGGTGGCGGCGTACCGACGTGCCCAGCGGTCGGCCGCGAGGACGTCGTCCAGGGTATCGGGTTCCGCGTGCCAGCGATCGGCGGCCTCTACCGCCTGTGTGACGGTGCGCACGATCGCCGGGAAGGTGATCTTGCCGTCGAGGAACGCCTGCACCGCGACCTCGTTGGCGGCGTTGTAGACGGCGGTGACGCTGCCGCCCGCCTCGCCGGCCTGCCTGGCCAGGCGCACGGCGGGAAAGACCTCGTCGTCGACCGGTTCGAAGGTCCAGGTGGACGCGGTGCCGAAATCACAGGCGGCCGCCGCGCCGGGGACCCGGTCGGGCCAGCCCAGGGCCAGGGCGATCGGCAGCTTCATGTCCGGCGGGCTGGCCTGGGCGAGGGTCGAGCCGTCGGTGAAGGTGACCATCGAGTGCACGATCGACTGCGGGTGCACCGTGACATCGATGCGGTCGTAGGGCACCCCGAACAGCAGGTGGGTCTCGATCAGTTCCAGGCCCTTGTTCACCAGCGACGCCGAGTTGAGGGTGTTCATCGGGCCCATCGACCAGGTCGGATGGGTCTTGGCCTCGCTGGGGTTCACCGATTCGAGCATCTCGGCGGTCCAGCCACGGAACGGCCCGCCCGACGCGGTGAGGACCAGCCGGGCGACCTCGTCGGCCCGGCCGCCGCGCAGGCACTGCGCGAGGGCGGAGTGCTCGGAGTCGACCGGGACGATCTGGCCGGGCGCGGCCGCGCGGGTCACCAGGGATCCACCGGCGACCAGGGATTCCTTGTTGGCCAGCGCCAGCCGGGTGCCCGCTTCCAGGGTGGCCAGGGTCGGGCCGAGACCGAGCGCACCGACCAGCGCGTTGAGCACCACGTCGGCCTCGGTGCGGCGCACGAGTTCGGTGGCCGCGTCGGGGCCGCCGAGTTCGAGGTCGAGCGACTGGGCGGCGGCGGGATCGGCGACGGCGACATTGCGGGTGCCGACGGCCGCCATCTGCTCGGCGAGCAACGCGGGATTGCCGCCGCGGGCGGCGAGGCCGACCACCTCGAAGCGGTCGGGGTTGGCGGCGATCACCTCGAGCGCCTGGGTACCGATCGAACCGGTACTGCCCAGGAGCAGCACCTTCACCCGGTCGGTGGACGTGGACTGGCCGTGTGCGGCACGGGTAGCTGGGTGGGACACGGCCCCATTGTGGCAGGGCTGCTGGCTACGACGGACGGTCGTATGCCACGATATGCTCACTCGCCCAACCAGAACTCGAGCCCTAAGGAGCGATCGTGGCCGCCACGGACCTCGAATCAGTCAGCACCGAGCGCGCCGTCGCCACCAGCGTCGATCCCGCCGAGGTGCCCTCGGCCGCGTGGGGCTGGAGCGGTGAGTCGCGCAAGACCTTCCGCATCGCGGCCTGGGTCGTCGTGGTGATCCTGCTCGGCATGACCTTCGGCAACCACCAGGGCCACATCGAGGACATCTTCCTCATCGGCCTGGCCGGCCTGATCGCGGTGATCCTGGTCATCGACTCGCTGACCCAGCGCATCCCGCGCTAGCTTCCGACTTCACCGACAACGCCTGCGGCAGCGACTTTCTCGCGCCGCGGGCGTTGTCGTGTGCGCGGTGTCAGCGGCCGCGCCGCGCGCCGGTCTTGCGCCCCTTGCCCCCACGAGCGGGTTGCTGCTTGGCCGTCGGCTTCTTCGCGGCGCTCTTGCGCGCGGGCGCGGCCGCCGCCCGCCGTGCCGGCTCCGCCGCGACCGCGCCGCGCGAGCTGTTCGCCGACCGGCCGCGCACGATCCCGACGAACTCCTCGAGCAGTTCGCTGTCGCTGCCCGCGGGCCAGGCCAGCGCGATCTCGGTGAATTCGGTGTCGCTGACCGGCCGGTAGACCAGGTCGCGCCGGTGATGCAGCCGCGCGATCGACTGCGGCACGATCGTCGCGCCGCCGACCGCGGCGACCAGCGCGAGGGTGTCGGCGGCCTGATCGAGATCGGTGCCGTCCTGCAGCCGCTCCTCGGCCAGGTCGGCGGGCGTGATGGTCTCCAGCAGCGAGAGCGCGTCGTCCTTCTGGACGACCGCGACCGGCGTCTCCTGCCACAGCGGGATCGCGTTCATCACGGTCCGGTCGATCGGCAGCCGGACGAAGCACAGGTCGACGCGCCCCTCGCGCAGCGCGCTCTCCTGCTCCCCCTGCGCGACCCCGACGACCTCGAGCGGATGGTCCGGCAACCGGTCACCCCAGATCCGCGCCCATTTCGACACGGTGACACCGGGTACGAACCCGACCCGCAGGCTCGCGGGCGCTTCCGG
>Ga0247823_10005333_pt1 | contig 10243 bp, 9 predicted proteins | sample 13C_PalmiticAcid_2_FD_192426 | JGI IMG/M metagenome (GOLD analysis project Ga0247823, IMG submission 192426) | Soil microbial communities from agricultural site in Penn Yan, New York, United States - 13C_PalmiticAcid_Day30 | ecosystem: Environmental > Terrestrial > Soil > Agricultural land...
GGAGATGATGGGGGGTGGGATGGAGGGGGCGGTGCCGAGTTTTATGCAGGACGAGGTGCCCGAGTTTATTGACGAGCCGCCGATGGCGGCGGGGAAGGTGAAGGAGGCTGCTGGTTGAGACATGTGGATCGGGTGGTTGGTTTTGGTTCTATGGTTTTCTAGCGGCAGCATGTTGGAGTAGGAGGAGGGACAGCAATTTGGAGTTGAAACGGTTCAAACGGCATTGCGTTTCTAGCATGGTCATTACATATATATACAGGTCGCTGGCCCGTGACGTGGTATACGACGTCTCCCATTCCCTCATCAATCGTCTGCCGCTGAAGAAATCCAACGACCCCAAACCCCGTCCCAAACCCATTGCTCAATCCACGGTCCCAAAAAACCGACTCGACTCCTCCAGCTCCGGGTCCCCACAGCAAAAGTCCCAACCCACAATCACACTCCGCTGACTACAACAGATGATGCGTCGCGCGTCATATTGCAGCTTGAACACACGCGCCGGGTTGGCTGGGTCATGGACCTCGAATGGCGCAGGTGCCTGCGCGATATGGGGATGGTGTTGTTGTGCGTGGGGTTGGGCTTGTGCATGGGTGTTGGACGTGGCAGGGGCCGCGGCGTCATGGGCAGCACCAGTCCCGGTAGCAGTAGGCCCGGTGTTGGCAGTAGGCGCAGGGGCGGCAGTGGGAGCGGCGACAGGAGCAGAATTGGGCACCTGCTGCATGGACGCCCCGTGAGGGATGTGGGCGTGTGCCTGGTGCGCCGCCGCGGCCGCCAGTTGAGCGGGACTCAACACGGCACCCGGTTGCGCGCTTGTGCTTCCCTCTGCGGGAGCCTGTCCCCCCGCCAAAGACGCTGACGCGGTAGCTTCCTGGTTTCGTAGCGCCTCGCGCCGCTGTCGGGCCTGTTCAAACTGGGCCCGGATAAGCGCACTCGAGAATGTCTGCCGCAGCTGGCTCCTAACCACGGGGCTCTGCAGTCGGTCGATGGAGCTTTCCACGAAGCTCCGGTGCGTGAGGATGGATGGATTGGTTGAGATGGCTTGTGCCAGGGCGAATGGACCACCCTGGACGGCGCTCTCGATGGTTTGGCGCAGCTGCGGTGACCCAGTTGACGAAGCCTCTTCGGTCTGGCTCAGCTCCATCGTGAGCGCGCTAAGTGGTGGCAATGTCGGCCCGGTTGCTGAAGAACCTGGCGGAGCGCTGGCCGTTTGCGACCGCGGTACGGTTGTTGCCGCCGGCGTCGATGGCCCAGCCGCATCAGGCACCGTTGTCGTCTGCCCCGCTCCGGCCGCCCTCATTGCCCTGTAGGCTTCCCGGCTGACCAGACTCTGCACCGAGGGATGCAGAGGGACGAGGGGTTGCGTCCGGTCGTGCTGAAGGGCGGCCGCAGCGGCCGTCTCCTGTTTGAAGTGATGTTGGTCCTTCCAGACCCCTTCCTTGTCTCTCCGCCAGATGATGATGCTGGCGTCGTAACTGCCACTGACGATCCGGCCATACTTGCCACCGCCGCCGCCAGGTGGCAGCTTGGCCCCGTACGCACAAATGTCCTCCGGCCGCCTCGACCCGGCATTACCGAGACGACGGTGCGCCCTCGGACGCTCGCGCTCCTCGAGCAGCCCCGATTCCAACGCCTTGAAATACTCCTGGTCCACCTTCTTCGCCTCGGCGAGATCGTCCTCGACACTAAAAGGCAGATCACCGAAACCGGCTTGGACAGTGCGCACGAGACTCGAGTGCGAACGCAGGTTGGCGACTTCCAGTCCGGTTTGGCGGTCAAACACCTTGACCTCGTTGTCGCTGCTCCCGCTGACGATCCGGCGGCCGTCGTACTGGACACAAGCGATGCCCTTGTTGTGGCCAACGATGGTGCGGGTGCACACATACGTTGGCCAATCCCACACCTTGATATACCGGTCTCCGCTCGCGGACACAACCTCGCGGCCGTGGATCTGCACGGCGTTGACCGCGGCGCTGTGGCCTTCCAGAGCGCCAATCATGGTCCAGGCAGGCGTTACCGGATAGTCGTCGGGCGTCATGGGGAGGTTGTAGCCATAGTCCTTGATTCGGGTCGGGACGGGGTCCACCTCTTGATATCCCAGGTCGCCGTGGCGAAGCGGCTTGCGGTTGAATACCTTGATGGTCTTATCCTTCGAGCATGTCACCAGGATCCGCTTATCAAACCGGACATTCAGCACCGACTCGCGGTGCGCATGCCTCAGCGTCTGAATCGGCTTCCCTGTCGAAAACCTCCACACGATGACATCCGAGTCTGAGCTGCCCGAGACGATCAGATCTTCGTCGGGATCCGAATCGAATTGCAGGCAGAGAACAGACCCCCGGTGCTTAGCCAGAGTCCTGAGACACCGTCGGGTCTTCATGTCCCACACCTTCAGCGTCCGGTCCCGACTCCCGCTCACCAGATACTGCGAGTTGAATTGGAGACTGTAGACGCATTCCTGGTGGCCCTCCTCGGGGTGCTCGGGGCGCGGGAACTGGAAATTGACGCACCTCCCCCGTTCCCAGTTGGACTCGAGGCGCCGCCGCATGGTGTATAGGTATCGCCAGTTGAGTTTGTGTCGCGTAGCGGGCCCATCCCAAATCCACAAGGCCGACTTGGCCAGGCGCGGTGGGGGCATGAGGACGACGTCTTTGAGCTGTGAAGCGTCGAGGGGCCCGGGGGACAGTGCTCTTCCCTTGCCCTTGTCTGCTGCCTTGCCCTTGGAATCGGACCTCGACAACGCACTGGGCATGTCGAGATCGCCAAGTCGCTCTGTGATGCCCGACTTTAGCGCAGGCCTCTGAGGGCCGCCAAATATGCTGGTTTCTGCTGGCTCCATTTCTGTCGGTTCTTGCCTGACACCGCTCCCCGCGTCCAGCATCACCGTGTCGGTATCGGTGTCGAGCATGGGCGAGAGCGAGATCGCGCGTTTCTTATGCGCATGGCCCTCGTCTTGCGACTGCATGCGGCGCAGAACACCGGGGGTATAGGAGGAAGGCCCGTTCATCTCCCGCTCCGCCGCCGCAATCTCGTCCGGCTGTGCTTTCCACCCCTCCATATAGTACAGCTGCTCCCACAGCTTCCGGTCCAGGGCGAGGTCGTACCAGGCGCGGCAGCATCGCGCCACATTGATGAGGGAGACGGGATCCAAAAACTCTAGGATCTTCAAGCAAACTTCAGGAGGCAGGTATCGGACGAAGTCGATGTAGAGGCGCGGGTGGAGATTCTCGACGATCTGCGATATCACCGACGTGGGGAGATCGTTGAGGATGGCCATGGCAAGCTCTGTTTGCGCAAGACGGTGAGCACACGTGCGCCAGGACGGGCCGGGCGTGACAGATAGCAACACGAGGCAGCGACTTACCGGTCTTGCGAGATATGGAAAGACTAGAGATGTGCTGTATCAACCATGGCGGAAACTCGTCGCGGGTCCGAGCCGACCCCAGGGCTGTGACGGCGTCCTCGCGCGCCTTGAGCGAGAAGGATGTCGCGGCGGAGAGTCCGGTCAGGGGATCTTCAGAGTAACCTTCGTCGGGATCGGGAGCGAAACCAGACATCGCTTGTCGGAGGGCGCGGATCTGTACTCAGGATCGTCGAGCTTCGATCTCGGCGGCATCCGGTGAGGAGAGAGGGCGCGATGGATGGACGGTTGAGGAGGAAAACAAGGCGACACCGCAGGGCCGATGGGGAGTTTCCAAGGGAGCCACAGGGAGCGACTGCTGGCGGGTTGGCGCTGGGAACGGTGTAACGTCAATGATGCGTCGCTGGGATTCGTATTGTCGTGATGCAGTGCCGTGGCGCAGCCCTGCCCGTCAATTGTGCAACGCGGGGACCCTGTTCCTTGCTGCCCGACTAGACCGCTGCAGCGGGTTCCGAGACAGGGCGATGGGTTGTGAGGTGTTCCCTAAGATCTGATAATCGGGTTGTTGTTGTTGCTGTTGTTGTTGATGGAGACACAAACAGCAGCCTGGGCCCTGCGATGAGGCGCTGACAAACAACCGTCGTGCCTTGGATCTGGGGCTGGCGGGGCTCGGTGGGCACAAGTTGGCCACCCTGCCCGGATTGTTCTAGCGGCGGCCATGTGGGGACTTCGGATGCACAGAATGACAGCAAACGGGAAGCAGGGGCCAACAACGCTGTCACGCTCAACCTCATCGCATCGCGATCGCATCTTCTCATCCAGTTGCGATGCTGCCGCAACCTAAATTGCACAGCAAAAATCTTTTCAGGTAACAGCATACAAGGCAATGCACTACTCGTGCCTCACCTTGTTGTGATTTAGATCTGTTTCAATCCACACTGCTGGTTCATTTCTGTCTTTTGGTTTCTATTCCGTTTTTGGGTGAACTGTGGGGGTCGACGGGAGGGATCCACGCTTGCATGCCGGCTTGGAAAGCCCATGCGATAATTTCAAAGGTACACGGGAAGGAAGTGCGATTTGCGAGGCGACATTGCGAGATTTCAACTGTCCAATGTATCCGTACCATCCATGATCTTCAAGCTCAGCAAATGTATTTCGGGAACCCACCTACTGTCAGGGTAAGGGTTCAGCCGTGCGCTCCACACCCAAGTCAAAAGGGTTTAGCGCAAAAGCCCCGTTGGGTTGTTTCTGAAACAGGGAGCCCCTCTGAATCATGCCTGAATGGAGGGGCAGCCAGGTGATGTCGATCTTCCTCCAAGTCCACCTTCCACGAGTCAACGGCACCGCACAAAGAGCAAAGTCACGGTCGAAGGCATCGCAACAATTTCAGGGGGGTTTGTCGATGTCCCGTGGATGTAGAAAATTCGTCGTTGTGCGTGTTGGACCGTCAGGCATGGACCGTCAGGTGGCTGGCCTGGAGCGGTCAGGTCAGCTCCATCAGCTCGATCAGGCAAGTTCAGGTACAGTACTCGATTGCTGCCCGAGTCCTGCACAGCACAGAACGTCAAGGGGAGAGCCCGGACACGGCAGCTCGGATGCATTCCAGGTTGCTTCGAGGGACTCGCTCGCCATCCATCTGCAAACTGGCCACTCTTTTCCAAGTAAGGACGGGTTGGTGTGGTTCACACGGGCCCGGAAGACGGGAGAAAGCCCAGGCTATGTATCATGCGGGTGCCATACCTATCCGCCTCAACTGCTTCGAGATGCCTGCCTCGAACTCGCCTGGCTCCTGTACGTACAGGGTAAAGATACCTTAGATTAGCCACGAGTCCGGCCGACACCCGAATTGTGAAACTCAACGATGGAATAGCCCAACAACCACACATTTGGAATCAGCCGTGGGAAGCGACTCAATCCCATCGCTGACGCAACAGAAGCAATTTCCTGGTGGTTGCCGTCTCCAGAGCAGTTTCGGACCTGGCCGTCAGCGAGACGCCGTGCGTTGATCACGCTGTCTGTGGCACCCCGCCGCACGCTGTGGCCCCCCATTTTCTGCCCACTCAGTCAGTGCCCACGCTCAGAGCCCACCAGAGCCCACGCCAACCGGAACCCACACCAGCGCCTCGCAACCCCGAACAGGCTGCCCGCCCGCACCTTTTGCGCGCCAACCAACCAACCATCTCCGAGAGCGGTCACTTGCCACGACCCTCCGTTTCAAACCACATCTCAGCACCGCGACCCGAGCCCGAGTCTGTGGGATTCTTCGGTACTCACGGCCGCTGCTCGTTGGAGCATTTTTTTTGCGAGCGACAGAAGCGTGTAACGGCTGCAAAGGCACAGCCACAAGGAGGAACAAGACAAAAGCGAACGAGCAACAAGCGGAGACAACCAGCCACAAGGGAAAGAGGAGGTCAAGAGGTTATACCCGCAGACTCGTACATTTGCAAGAAGACGACGACACTGCAGCTGGCCGCAGAACGCGACAAAACGACACCGTCCTCGAATACGACATCAACAACGATCGAGACCCCGGCGACGACAACGCGCCGCCGTTCCCCATCCTGACACGAGACTCAGCTCCAGCAAGCGCCCAAGGCGGACACGGCCGGCCCCGACAAGCCAAGCGTTGTCACTTGCACCCGAGAACGACCCCAGCCAGCCTCGAATCCCGCGACATCACCGACCTCAACTTTCGTCGAAATCTATCGCCAGCCCGTCTGTTCCGTGGTCTTGCGCGAGGCTCCGATTGAGGCGCATCCCCGACCTCTCCCGGGATTGCTGCCGACCCCATCACCCCTCTCGCCTCGCGGCCTCTCCACCGGCGTCGTGCGAATGGGGAGCAAGTTATGGCATATGTTCCGATGTTTCACATGAATACGGGCCCTGCCGCACCCATGGATTTTATCGACAGAATGACGGCGATGGGCTTGCCCAGTGCGCCGCGCACCAGCCAGCTGTCTGGCTCGGCCACCTTCCCCTCAACCAACTCCTCCACTTCGGTGAACTCGCTGTCCACCGCCACAACAATTGGCGCACCAGCGAACGGCCAGGTCGTGGCAACCAGCAACATCATCAACCAAAGGGCCGACGCCTCCCGGTCCCTCTACCAAATATGCGTGTCCCTAAAGCAGAGGCTGGCCAAGGTGCCAGGCTTCGAGGGATACATGGAGCAGCTCGAGTTTATGGCGGCGGACCCGGACGAGGGCGGGCCTGTCGAGTCCCTATGGAAGCTGTTGCGCACCGGATATCCGCTCATCGCACTCTTCAACGCCCTGCAGCCGGACACACCTCTGCAGCTCCAGGAACAGCCGGGGCTGTCGGAGGCAAAGCGGTCAAAGATCGCCATCCTCAGGTTTGTCGAGGCCTGCAAGTCCAAGCTTATGCTCCCGCCCACCGAAGTCTTCATCATCACCGACCTTGCAGGCAACGACACCACCGGGTTTGTCAAGGTGAGCCGTCCTTCTCCTTGCACTTGGCGATCGCGAATGAGCTGACTTGGGCGCCAGGTAACCTCCGTGATCAACCATGTGCTTGATCTTGCCGAGCAGCGGGGCTTGCTGCTTCAAATCCAACCATACCCCGAGGACGACGTGATGCAGACCGGCTCCAAGATGAGCTACCGTGACTACGTCGTGCGTGAGCTGGTCGACACGGAGCGAAAGTATGTCCAGGACTTGGAGAACCTTCACGACCTCAAGAAGACACTGGAACAAAACGGCATCATTCCCGGCGACGTCGTCCACGACATCTTTCTCAACATCAACGCCATCCTGGATTGCCAGCGCAAGTTTTTGATCAGGGTGGAAACGACAAACTCGATGCCACAATCGAGGCAGGAGTGGGGCAGCCCGTTTGTTGCGTATGAAGAGACATTTAACATGTGTTACCAACCCTTCATCGCAAACCAGCGCAAGGCCGGGCAGCTGGCTAGTCAAGTGTTCGACAAGATCCAAACTGCTGAGCACCCTGTGGCTTGCGATTTCAACACTCTCGACGGGTTCCTCCTGAAGCCTATGCAGCGTCTCGTCAAGTACCCGCTCCTTCTCAAGGTATGCCTCCCCATACGCTGGAACGTAGAGAACCCCGCTAACGTTTTGCAGGATTTGTTGAAGAAGAGCGAGGATGAAGATACCAAGGCAGATCTCTCAGCGGGGATAGAGGCCGCCGAAAGTGTACTCCAGAGGGCCAACGAGGCTGTAGACCGTGATCTTCTGGATGAGGCACTGGAGGACTTGGTCACCCGCGTTGAAGACTGGAAGAAGCACCGCGTGGATCAGTTTGGAAAGCTGCTTTTGCACGGAGTCTACACCGTCATCACGGGCAAGGGAGACCAGGAGAAGGATGTAAGAACCTCCACGTGCGGCACGTTGCCTTGTTGACGTTTGCTAATCCACCTGATTTCTAGTATGAGATCTATCTCTTCCAGTGCATCCTGCTGTGCTGCAAGGAGATTGCCCCAGGCAAGAGCAAGGACAAGAAGGACAAGACAAAGTCGACTGGACCCAAACCCCGCAACAGGAATGCGAAGCTGCAGCTCAAGGGCCGGATTTTCATGACGAATGTCACGGATGTGGTGGCGATATCCAAGACCGGTATGCATGCCTGTCGTTTTTTTTATCTACCGTGACTGACCAGACAGGCTCGTACACTGTCCAAATTTGGTGGAAAGGAGATCCTGGAGTCGAGAACTTCATGATCAAGTTCCAAAACGAGGACACAATGAAGAAGTGGGCCGCAGGCCTCGATCAGCAGCGGAAAGAGAACGCGCCCCAAACCCAGAACGTCGAGAAGCAAACAGCTTTTGCCTGGATTGACCCAAATACGCTAGAAAACCCCTACAAGGACGACGACGACGACGATGACGATGAGCCAAACGGAAGTCTGTCAGGGACGACTCCCACTCCCTCTCAATACAGCGGGTCAGTGGCCATGCCAGGCACAATGTCACGTACTACTTCGAGCACCAGCTTACGTGCCCGTTCGGCAACAAGCGGTAGCACCAGTTCTGTCGCAGGCATTGCGCGAACGGCCCCTCCACGGTTCCCGATGATACCCCCTGCTCTCCAGACGACACAGATCCCGGGTCAGGCATCGCCGCTGCCCCGTGGGGCGGAGTCGTACTTCTCTCCTATGACAGAGTCACCGGGAGCATCCAACCGGACAAGCACGACCAGTGGCATCTTTGCTAGCTCCGCATATCCGTTCCCCCAGACCGGGACGCCCCAGCCCTGGAACCCGGAAGATAGCAACCGGTATACCGCTCCAGCGATGCCTCGTGCGCCGTCTCGGGACGGCTCATCCCCCGCGAATGCGTTTGGTGTGAATGGGCGCAATCCCAGAGGGCCCTCGATGCCCGTGATGCCGCGCGAGTCTGCGCAGGCAGCTCAGCTACAACAGCAGCGCAGCCGCAGCTACAGCACCCCAGATATCAACGGGCAGCCTCGCAGTGGACAGTCGATACCAGCCGTCCCTGGCATCCCAGCCCACCTCCATCAGAACCATCCGCCGCATCCGACGCATGTGCGACACGATTCCAACATCCCACGCAGCAATACCGGTAGCCCGGCGAATGAGCTGCCCCTACGGACCAACACAAACTCCCCCGGGACGCAGCGCACAAGGCAACAGCAATACGGAGGCACCATGGCCCAGTTTCCCGCTCAGCCAATTTACTCTCGGCAGGGGACGCCTGCCAGTATCACCAACCTGCCGCCACCCGGCCCTCCTCCGCCTGGGGTAGCACCACTTGCCCCCATCGACCCGTCCCGGTCGATCACACCAGGCCTCGTTACGGCACCACTCACGTCAAGCCACGGGATGGTACCCCCGACCCCGGACATTGCCATGCCCAACCAGCTCAAGGTAAAGGTGAACTACGAAGCTCCGCTCTACTTCACCTTGGTCGCCCAGTTCAACATCACCTACCAGAGCCTGGTCGACCGCATCGACGTCAAGCTTGCCCGGCTCACCAACAGCAGCATCGCTAGAGGCGACCTGAAGCTGCGGTACCGGGACGAGGATGGCGACTTTGTGACCATCGAGAGCGACGATGACATCCAGATCGCCATCTCGGAGTGGCGCGAGGGCCAGGGCAGCATGCCGGGAGGGCTCGGCGAGATCGAGCTCTTCTGCGTCGGCGACCTGAGCTAAGACGAAGACGAAATCCGAAACAAGAAAAACACAACCAAGTCACTTCATCTGATTAGACGGCGCCCAGGCGACTGCATTCGATTTTGGTTCTTGCATCGGCATCTTTTACCACAACATCCATCCGCACATCCCCATTTGCAGCTTCTTTCTCCCCATTTTGCTTGCTTGGTTGCCTGCCTGCCTGCTTGCTTGCTTGCTCTGAAATCACTGCATGGCGTCAGGTCAGGAGGGACTCTTTTACCAAACCCCCCCTTTTTTTTTCCTGTCCCCAACAAAGCAGTAATCGGATACCCAACCAACCCCATACCCGCAGTCGCTCTCTACCGCCGCCACCCCGACTCAGCAGCCATCCAACAACCCGATGACCTGCCTCACCGAACTCATACGCTCTCCAGTCCTTACCGACCGACAACAACCAACACTTTTACACCTTATCATGCTGATGACGAAGGACACATAGAGCAGCGATTGCACACATCCCTTGTTTCTTTTTTCCGTCTTTCTTTGCTTTTCCTTCTTTGCAGTTTTTTTGCTCCTCGTTTTTAGCGACAGCTAGTAAGTTGAGGGACGGGAACGAACCACAAATTCCGTTCTTTGACCCCCCTTTTTACCACACCATTCTTGGAGATACTTTTGGGCTTGATTGCTTTGTTGTTTGGTGTGAGGGGGGTTGACTTTTTCGTCCGTTCTTTTTGCTTTTTTTGGGGGGGGGATTGAAGGCTGCGGAACAGGGGG
>Ga0247823_10005334_pt1 | contig 10242 bp, 6 predicted proteins | sample 13C_PalmiticAcid_2_FD_192426 | JGI IMG/M metagenome (GOLD analysis project Ga0247823, IMG submission 192426) | Soil microbial communities from agricultural site in Penn Yan, New York, United States - 13C_PalmiticAcid_Day30 | ecosystem: Environmental > Terrestrial > Soil > Agricultural land...
TCTCTACTTAGTGTAGTGTACATCTCGGGGGAAGATGCACTCATCGCCGCGCAGCCCCCCGCGCAATTTCTCCATTTCCCCGCACCTCACCCCTCACGCCTCGAGCCACATTTTTCTACTTGATCCTTTGATAGGCTGCACAAGACCGCTAGTTTCCTTACCATTTCGGGTATAACCCCCGTGGTACGGCCGAGTCTAGCGTCGGCCTCGACTCCTATCTCCGCGACGTCACAATCCGCGTGCAAGCTGACCTAGGGAATACTCCGAAGTGGAAAATAATCCCTGATAGAGTGGGGTCGGCAGCGGGGGGGGAACGCAAGGTCTGTGGAGGAAACATTGGAGGGATCACATTCACTTCGAAAGTTAGGGTTCTAACCGCCGGCGATGCACGATGCATGGTCTTGTCTTGGATCTCACCACGGCGTCGACGCTGCACGCAGTGCGACAAGGGAATGCTTCTGGAACCGCGGCCAGCCTTTCGGCGACGCCGAGTGGATCGCCAATCTGCCTCACCAGTGCAGACAAACTTGCATCGCCATGGAGATGATGGTGATAACCGTCATGGACTCATCGGGATCAAACTCATAAAAGGGCCAAGGCGCTGTCTCTGTAGCCCACACAAATCATCAAGCTGTCCAGGAACACCTGCAACGACTCGAGTCTCCTTGTTTCCCTCTCCGCCTTGTTTTCCGTTTCTACGTGCGTTCTGCCAACGCCGACGCCCCTCCCAACACCATGGGCTTCCTCAAGAGCGTCTCCCTGGCGCGGCCCGACGACGTGGCAGGCAAAGCATGGCCTGCTTTCGTGGTTGGCATGTTTGTTGCATTCGGCGGTGTTCTCTTTGGGTGCGTTCCGTAATCCGCCGTCATTGATCCGTCTCATCCAGCCCAGCCGAGCTGACCGTCCGCCTTGTGTAGATACGACACTGGTACCATCAGTGGAATCTTGGCTATGCCCTACTGGCAACGTCTCTTTAGCACGGGCTACATCGACGCCGACGGGAATCCCAACATCACCGCCTCTCAGGAGTCCGCCATCGTGTCCATTCTCTCCGCCGGCACCTTCTTTGGCGCCCTCGCCTCTCCGTTTTTGGCAGACTCCGTTGGCCGCCGCCCCGGCTTGATGATCTCCACCTGGGTCTTCAACTTGGGTGTTGTGCTGCACACCGCCGCCACAGCCATTCCCATGTTCCTGGCAGGCCGCTTCTTTGCCGGTCTCGGCGTCGGCCTGTTGTCCGCCATGGGTAAGTCAATGTCATGCGTTATCCAGTCATGTTGGCCACCAAGATCGTCGGCTGACAGCCCTTGCCGCAGTCCCGCTGTACCAATCCGAGACGGCTCCCAAATGGATCCGCGGCTTCATCGTCGGTGCGTATCAGTGGGCCATCACCATCGGCCTGCTCCTCGCCGCCATTGTGAACAACGCCACTGCGAACCGAAACGACACAGGCTGCTACCGTATCCCCGTCGCTATCCAGCTGGCATGGTCCCTCATCCTCTTCTCTGGCCTGCTGTTTCTCCCCGAAACGCCTCGGTATTTGGTCAAGAGGGACAACGGGGAAAAGGCTGCACTTGCCCTCAGCCGTCTTCGACGCCTGCCCGCCGACCATGAAGCCGTCGTGGCCGAGTTGGCTGAATTCCGAGCGGTCCATGAGTTTGAGATGACCAAGGGCCAAGGCTCCTATTTGGATTGCCTGAGGGCCCCCATCCTCAAGAGACAGCTTACCGGCATGGGATTGCAGGCGCTCCAGCAGCTCACAGGTAAGTTTCGAGCCTTCTCGACCTGTTGTCTTCCGGTCCGAATTCCAGACAGAAACTGAACTCTCTCTCCGCAGGCATCAACTTCATCTTTTACTACGGTACCAAGTATTTCCAGAACTCCGGCGTCTCCAGCGGCTTCGCCATCGCCATGATCACCTCCTCCATCAACGTCGCCTCTACCATTCCCGGCATGTACGCTGTCGACAAATGGGGCCGGCGGCCCCTCCTTCTCTGGGGCGCCGTCGGCATGGCCGTGTCGCAGCTGATCGTGGCCCTCTGCGGCACACTATCCACCGGCCAATACGACAACGGGGAGATCTTCGTGAAGAATATCGCGGGCCAGAAGGCCGCGGTGGCCTTTGTGTGCATCTACATCTTCTTCTTCGCCTCGACCTGGGGCCCACTTGCGTGGGTGGTGACTGGCGAGATCTTCCCGCTCAAGACGCGCGCCAAGTCGCTGAGCATCACGACCGCGACCAACTGGCTGCTCAACTGGGCCATCGCCTACTCGACGCCGTACCTCGTCAACTACGGCGAGGGCTACGCCAACCTGCAGTCCAAGATCTTCTTCGTCTGGTTTGCCTGCTGCTTCCTCTGCATCCTCTTCGTCTACCTCATGATCTACGAGACCAAGGGCCTCACCCTCGAGCAGGTCGACCAGCTGTACGAGGAGGTCAGCGACGCCCGGAAGTCGGCAGCCTGGAAGCCCACGTCTTTGACGTGGGAGCACCGGGAAAATGTCACGTCTGAGCACGAGGACATCGCCGTTCACGCCCCTTCCTCGACGGAGAAGATCTGAAACGGGGAATGAGCCGTGCCCCAGACATGGGTGCCGGGCTTGGTTTGGGGGTGGGTGATGCTTGGATTTCGTGGATGAGAAGGCGAAGACAGTGTTTGCGGAGGCAGGGGTCATAATGTGTATAGAGTGTTAGGAGCTGAAAGCCTGGGCATCTGGATCTGAATCGTCTGAACCGAGGCTGCAGGTAACACGCCAAACAAGGCAAATACAGGGCCATACTTGGCCTTGACTTGGCTACCACCCGATGGATATCTGTGTTGACTTGACTTACTCAAATACTTGCAAAGGGTAAATTCATACATATCCTTAACCCCGACCCTGACATTGGCTTGGATTCACCCTTGGGCGGCCATCAAGAAAGAGACAGCCGGTGACCCGGTTATCACAAGGCTGGTACAGCACAAAGCATGCGTGTAACCAAACGCCTTTCTGCCAATAGCACCGTTACCACGGGCACGGGGTAGAGATCCCCACCAGCAACCGCTGTCGTTGCACCTGATCCCCCCCTCACCGCACGTCCTATCTGGCAAGCCGTCACTCTTTTTGCTCCAGTCCTTCTCACTGCTCATTGCATGCCCATTCCCCCATGCTTCTTCGCTGGCTCTGAACCCACAATGCTGCAGCTTTTGCCGCATCTGGGATGAGCCCTGCTGAATAGGAGCAACGGGAAGACGTGCGGTTTTGTCGACTACCTATTGGATTTCCTTCTGCTTCCTTCCTGGGAACCGCCTATTCTTCTCGGAAAGGGTCGTGCGAGATGGAAATGTGTATGAGCATCCTTCTCCGCGCTCGACGTTCTGCTCTACTAACTAGAAGATAGAAATGTGGTGCCAATCTCTACGACGATTTCACCGAACTAGAACAAGGCTCGTTGAAAGACTTGGAGGTTGAACTACACACTGCGAACCGTGGTGTTTCTCAACCCGGCCACCAAAATACCTGGCTGGAATCTCACAAGCAGCTTCTTAGCCTCATGCAACCCGATGAAGCGAATGATCGACTCGATGCGACGTGGTAGCGCCAACGACGACATTCCACTTCCCCTTCACAATGACCCACACCAAGCTAGCAGCCCAGGAACGTCTGAGATTGACATACTTCATCTTCTCTGCTGTATCCATAGTGGCGAGACCTGCAATTCCACGGACTGCGTCTGCCTACCTACGCGCCAGCGTGTTACAAGCACTAACGAATACCGCTGCCGACCCGCGACACTGGAAAAGCCCAAGCAGCTCCCCGTCTTCGGAGACAACTACCTAACCCATTACTCCAAACATCCGCAGTGTCTTTCTGAAATGCAGACGGTAATCTTCAACCAGCTGCCCAAACGGGCTTGCGGACATCTCGCGGCGTCGCATGAGGAATCGGCGCTGGGGTGGGGATTGTATTTCGAGGAGGGATGGCATTGGAGATCGGTTTAATTTATTGTTGTCGTATTGATCGTTACAGCGAGCGTAGTCTTTGGCCTCTCTTGGTCTGTTTTGAGGGCAGATATTCGATAATATTCAGAGCGCATTCGCGATTACGGGTTCAAGGATGGCGTTGGGGAGTCTGCTACTTAGTTACATGGTGGTGCGAAGTTCTTGAAGCTGAGACTTATTACATGTCAAACTGGCTCCGTCGAGTTGTTTGTGGGCCTAGAAACTAAAGGATGACATAGATATGTCGATTGGAACTCGAACTTGACGAATATTGTGAAGGCCGCTCTAAAAGCTCTGGGACGGTTTATGACGTAGCCCTGCCGGAAACCGGACCTACAGGCCGCATTACTTGGATGGTTAGCCACAACAGAGCCTCGCTCTACCACTCAAATCAACGGCATCACTTAACTACTTCAACACTCATTACAAGTGTTCAGGAGTGCCGACCCTCAGTGCGCCATAGTACTGAAGTAATGATACGATATAGGTGTACCGTACTACAATCACGCGATCATCTAGTTGATCTATACTGACCGACGGTACGGTCGGCTGTCAACCACGCAACCTGTAATGGATAATCTAATCGAATCTCAAAGGACTACAGTTTACTTACACCGACGTGTAGAGAGCGGTACACATCCCGAGTTTAGTACATGTTAGAGCAAGCGTTATAGGAGACGCAAGATCACTGAGAATGATAGGGCACACGATATTTGCTATCTACGTAAAAGCAGAAGAAGCAGAAGAAAGCAGAAGAAGCAGAAGAAGCAGAAGAAGCAGAAGCAGCAGAAGAAGCAGAAGAGGAAGTGGTTCGCGTCGGAAAGTGCCCCGGGCGATGACAGAATGGCTAGGCGGTCTGCAGGCAGACACATCACCACAACCCAGCTCAAAGAAGTATTTCCCTCACTTCCACCGACCCCAGAACTACACTTCCCCCAGACACCCCCAGAGACACACCATCGGCGGTCACGTCAGGGAAGATCAGATCCGAGATAACCACCTCCCCTTGCCCGCCAAAGACCTCGATCGAGCACACGTCAACCACAACACGCAACTGCACCTGCCCATTCGAACCAGGCTGCAGAGTAGCGGTGTGAACACCACCAGCGGCAGGATCATATGAGGTATTCCCACTGGCATTGCGATCCACCTGGAGTTGTTGAGAGCTCTGCACATAGTTGATGAGGGTCTGTACCGAGCCTGCCTTCCGAACGGCGAGAGAGAGCGTGGAGCCAGGAGAAGGGGTGAAGGAGAGCTTGATGTCGAGGGTACGGGAATGGATGTTGGAGAGCAGAGACTGGCCAGGGGCAAGCGTTTGGTTCGTGATGTTTGCCACGAGCCACCCGTACGTGTCGAGCTCATCCACGGGCTTTTGTAGGAACCGCAGCCTGTTGTTGAACTGCTGAAGCTCCAGCGTGCGGGGGAATGAGAGCATCCCCTTCCAGGTGTTTGTCGGCGGGCTTGTGCCGTAGCTGTTCATCACGGCAGCAACAATCCTGCGTCCGTCCGCAGCGGGGACATTTTCCCAGCTGAGGGCCCCGTCCCAGTCGCGGCCGTAGTCGAGCCAGAACGTGCTGGGGTCGACGGGATCCGCTGTGAACACAGAGCCGTTGAAAGAGCCCGTGAGTGCAAAGACGCCGTTGCCGCCAGCAGGGGACCCGTTGGCAGGCGTGACGACCATGACCCATTTCGTCTGGTTTGTTCCGCTGACTGGGAGTTGGAAAAAGTCCGGCACCTCCCACCCTCTGATCCCACCGGGAAAGTTTGGAATGTTGCTGGCCGTGAAGTCGCTGCTCCAGGTCCAGGCTAGTGCATCGCTAGATGTCCAGATGCTGACTTTATCCTGACCGCCCTGTGCGAGAATCATCACCCATCTGCTCGAGGGAGCATGGTAGAAGACTTTCGGATCCCGGATTTCCAGACCGCCGGTGACATCATGGGGCGCTTCCTGGGTTGTCGAGATGATCGGACTGCCTGGGTACTTGATCCATGTGACGCCCTGGTCAACACTGTACGCCAGCCGCTGATCCTGCACCCCAGTCGAGGGGGCGTAACCAGTGTAGAACGCGAGATATGGTGGGTTTGATGACGATCCCAGTCCCGAAAGATTCTGCGGGTCGGAATACGACGTCCCGGTGAACGCTTGTATGCCGTCTGCACTGGAGATTGCAACAGGTTTGTGCGTCCAGGACACCAGATTGATGCTGGTTGCATGGCCCCAGCTCATGTTCCCCCAGAAGTTTCCAGTGGGATTGTGCTGGAAGAAAAGGTGCCACGAGGAGCCGATCTTGATAAGACCGTTGGGTTCGTTCATCCAGTTCTGGTCCGGCACGAAGTGGAAAACAGGGCGGAAGTCGACGGGCACGGTGGCGGAAGGGGGGACAGTGGCGGTTGTGCTTGTTGCGGTTCTTGTGAGGGTAGTGCTGGTGCTGAGAGTCGTGCTGAGAGTCGTGCTGAGAGTCGTGCTGAGAGTCGTGCTGTTCGTGGGCGTGTTGAAAGCCGACCCCAGTATCTTTGCATCAATCGTGACCCCATTCGTACTTCCCCCAGTTGAGAAAAGAGAGACATTCACGCCTGCGTCCTGGGGAAAGATCTGGGCCGACAAGGTGACCTCGCCCTTGCCGCCGAAGACTTCAACCGAAGAGGAATCGAGAAGGATGCGCAGCGTGACCTTGCCATCACTGCCAGCCACCAGCGGGGCGTAATACGTATTGGAGAACGTCCCGTCAAAGCCGATATTTCCGGACTTGGTTCGATCAACAAACATCTGCTTTGAGCCGAAGTCGTACCCGATCCGCGTCTGCTGCGTCAGGTCAGAGGTTGCTCGGAGGAGGAGGCCGAATTGAGCTGACGCCGAGTCCCGGTCAGAGAATGTAGCGGTGATATCGAGGGACTTCCCAGAGAGCGGAATAACTTGGGTCCCCTGAGTCACAGTGTCCAGGGCATTGGAATACGTCCCCGTCTGCAGAGTGGTCAAGTTGACGGCAGGTTGCTGGATCAGGGTTGGCCACCCGTGGATGGTCTGGAGTGACAGTTTCCGAGGGATCGACAACATGCTGCGCCATGGAGAGGTAGGAATGTTGCTCGCGTATTGCCAGTTGTTCATCCAGGCAATGTTGGTGCGGTCTGCAGACGGAAGCCCATTGAACGCTGCCGCAGCGTAGTAGTCAGGGCCCCAGTCCATCCAGTTGGTCCCTCGCGGCGCAAGCGATATGTCGGAAAAGGAGATCTCATCCACCAGGATATGTCCCCAGCCAGCCGTGCTGAGGTCCACGATTTCGATGACGGCGGTCTGACCAATCAGGGCTGTAACGTCCCAGCTCTGCGGCACCAGCTGCTCGCTGTTGCTGCCCGTGGCAGTGCGGACAACCTGGCCACCGACCTTGAGGTTGATGCATTCCACTCCCGGGGCATTCCCACCACCAATGAGGAAGTTGACCAGCGATCGAGTGATGTTGAAGGGTGGTGAGACGAGAATTCCAGTCGTCGCATCGCCGTTATAGAAGGTGTTGACGAAGTTCCCCCGATACCCCGTCACAGCCTGCTGTCCTGCCAGTGTGCCCTGAGCCGGGCTCTTCCCAACCAGATCTCCAGTGGTGGTCCATCCCTGACTCTCAAAAGTGCTGGTCCAGTTGAAATCGAAAACATCATTCAAGTTCGTACTCGGCGGCGGAGGAGGGGTAGCAGTACCAGTGAAGGTAATCTGGTCAATGAGGATATGTCCCCAGCCAGACGTGCTGAGGTCCACGATCTGGATAATGGCACTCTGGCCGATCAGAGCTGTGACGTCCCAGCTCGCTGGCACGAGCTGTTCGCTGTTACTGCCAGTGGCAGTGCGGACAACCTGGCCGCCGACCACAAGGTTGATGCATTCCACGCCCGGGGCATTCCCGCCGCCGATGAGGAAGTTGATGAGCGGCCGAGTGATGGTGAAGGACGGCGAGGAGAGCGTGCCGGTGGTCGAGTCCACGTTCAGGAAAGTGTTCACGAGGCGAGTGCCGGCATATCCAGAGACGGTTTGCTGTCCAGGGAGTGTCCCCTGGGCCGGTGCAGCCCCGACCAATCCCCCTGTAGCAACCCAGCCGCGAGACGCAAAGTCGGCAGTGCCTTCGAAATCTTGGAATGTGATATCCCCGGTTGCTGCTGCTGCTGCTGCTGTCTGACAAGGACAAGTGTTGGATGCCTGGGAAACGGCACTCGTAGGTGTCGACACGGATGTGGAGGTTGGAGGCGGAGTGTTGGAGTCGGCAACAAACGCCGTGCCATTGAAACCGCCGACGATGTATTGCGTTCCAGAGCCAACAACTCCAGGTGGCCCGCCAGGGTTGAGTCCAATCTGCACAACCCACTTGGTCTGCTCCGCGTTTCCGTCGAGGGCAAGCGGGAAGATGCCAGGACACTCCCAGACACCTCCGACTGCATTCATCGGGCCGAACTCGCTGGCGAAGGTCCAGTCCTTCAGGTTGGGCGAGGTGTAAATGAGCAACTTGTGTAGCTGGGCCAGCGAGATGACTGAAACCCATTTCTGGGTTGGCTCGTGCCAGAAGACGAACGGGTCTCGGAAGTCACGCCACTGATCGGCGTATGGTGCTGGCGGGTTGAGGATGACGGGGTTGGCGGCATCGTATGTTGTCCAGGTGGTGCCTTCGTCGAGGCTGTACGCAATGGATTGGGCTTGCTGTCCTCCGTTGACTGACTTGCCGCTGGGGAGATTGAGTGACCCGGGATACTAGGCAGAAAATGCATTAGAACTAGCCAGCATGCCAAGTGAGGAGTTCATAGGACTCACATAGGAGGTGTACATTGCCACAAGCGGAACGGTTCCGTTTGCGCCGAAGCCACTCGTGTTCCCGGTATCGGCGACAGCAGAGCCAGAGAAAAACATCTCAGTGATGCTACCTGGGTAGCCACGGGCAAGGAGGGCAACGGGCTGCTCCTTCCAGTGGATCAGATCATCGCTGGTAGCATGACCCCACGACATGGCTCCCCAGGTGTTTCCTCCCGGGTTGTACTGGTAGTAAAGATGGTAGACGCCGTTGTGGTAAAGAAGACCGTTGGGATCGTTCATCCAGTTCTTGGCCGGTGTGAAGTGAAAGCGGGGCCGGTACAGCTCATCGTAGGTTTGCGCGCATGCTGCCTGCAAAAGCCAGAGCCCACAAAGCAGGGCAGAGGCAAAGAAGGGGGCCATCGTAACAAGAGAGATGCATCCGGGTTGTAAACAGAGAGGCGACCAAGGAGAGATGCTGGGTGAGAGCGCTGAAAGACCTTGAATTGGCGGCGAAGCGCAGGCTCTTGTACATTCTCCGGCTGTCGCCTTTTCCACTCCTCACTTCCGTGTGCCCAAGAAGTTAATGTTTAGTACATACCACCCCCAAGACCCAGATTCATCAACGCACGTTTGTTTTCTTCTCCTGCAGGCTAGACGTGGAGAAGTGGAAAAAAATCCGGACACAGAGCTTCCGTAGGCAATTACGACCTAAGCTAATTATTCTACTTTCACCGCGGAGGCAGCCTTGTCTATGCGGAGGTCAGAAACCATGGATAGCCATACTGGCATGATAATCGTGAGTGAGCCATGCCGGGGAGACACACCCAAGCCCCCCGAGATCGTGACACCATCGGCTAAGAGATTGTGGGGATACCCCGTGGGGAACACACGGCCAAGCCCCCAGAGATGACAATTGGTTCGGAAATCGCGGGGAAGGGGGTACTTTTTCCACTTCGGGGACAGCCGAGAGAGCCTAATTTCCTAGTGCCATCCCCACGAAAGACATCCACCGTTCAGACTAGGCGTCCTGTCCAGGGTGTCAGGGTTTCAAGGCGCCAAGGGTGCCCGGCAAGGGTATTGGCCAGGGCACATCGTAGCCACCCACGCGTTCAGTTTCTGCTGCAATGATGGATGGGCTTGAATGGGACAAAACCGGTGATGTATTATGATATTCATGGGAAGTGGAAGAAGGAGGATGATGGACGCAAGCTGTTTGATAGAGTCATTGCAGGCAACAAAGGCAAGATGGAGCGGTCTGCAAGTGTGGGAGGTCCAAGAGTTCGTTGAGTTTGCTACGCTGTGTCCGATCCCTGGAGCAACAGCTGTGATGCCCTCCAAGTCAGCGAATCTACGTGTAGCACATAGTAACGCGCTTCGATCCTCCCCGTTGCAACTCCCCAGGTATCAGTATGGGATGGCTTGTTTCTATCTTCTCGTCTCATCACTCCCTACACGAGTACCTTGGGTAGTCTTAGCATGTCGTACATTGCCTTC
>Ga0247823_10005335_pt1 | contig 10242 bp, 7 predicted proteins | sample 13C_PalmiticAcid_2_FD_192426 | JGI IMG/M metagenome (GOLD analysis project Ga0247823, IMG submission 192426) | Soil microbial communities from agricultural site in Penn Yan, New York, United States - 13C_PalmiticAcid_Day30 | ecosystem: Environmental > Terrestrial > Soil > Agricultural land...
ACGGGATGAAAACCGTCGGTGAACTGTTCGGCAAGGGCGAAATGCAGTTGCCGTTCGTGCTGCAATCGGCGGAAGTGATGAAAACCGCCGTGGCCTTGTTGGAACCTTACATGGAAAAAGTGGAGGACGGCCACGCCAAGGGCACCATGGTGTTAGCCACCGTCAAAGGCGATGTGCATGACATCGGCAAGAACCTGGTGGACATCATCCTGACCAACAACGGCTACAAGGTGATTAACCTGGGCATTAAGCAGCCGCTGGAAACCATGCTGATTGCCCTGGAGGAGCATAAGGCCAACAGCATCGGCATGAGCGGCCTGCTGGTAAAATCCACGGCGATTATGAAAGAGAACCTGATTGCCATGAAGGAGCGCGGCCTGTCCGTACCCGTGGTGCTGGGCGGCGCGGCGCTGACCAAGCGCTTTGTGGAAGAGGATTGCCAGAACGAATATGGCGGCAGGGTTTACTACGCCAAGGATGCGTTTTCGGGCCTCTACGCGATGGAAGCCATTATGACCGGCTCCAGCGACGGGCTGAAAGAATTATCCCCACCGGCGGAAGCGTCCAAAGTCTTGGTCGCGCCGGGAGCCGAGCCGGTGTATCAAGCGGTGGGTGAGATCAGCCGAGGTGATAGCGGATTGCCGCCGACCGATCCGGATTATTACAAACGCTCGGATGAAATCTCTCAGGAGCATCCCATCCCACAGCCGCCGTTTTGGGGCACTCGCGTGGTGACGGATATTGACCTGAACCAGTTATACCCTTACCTGAACCAACAAGCCCTGTTTGCCGGGCAATGGCAGGTGAAGCGAGGCACCCGCACCGCCCAGGAACACGAAACATTCGTGACGGAAAAAATCATGCCGGTGCTGGACAAGCTGAAGCGTCAGGTGATTGAGGAAAAACTGCTGATTCCCAAGGTGATTTACGGATTTTTCCCCTGTCAGTCGGAGAAAAATTCCCTGCTGGTGTACCGGCCCGATGAATGGGAGCAGGGCCGCAAAGTCCTGTGGCAGCAATTCGATTTCCCGCGCGGCGGGCAAAAACGTCTGTGCCTGGCGGACTTCTTCACATCGGTTGAGTCCGGCAAGATGGACGTGCTGGGCATGCAAATCGTTACCGTCGGGCGGGAAGCGTCGCAGTATTCCCAAAAACTGTTTGAAACCAACAACTACAGCGATTACCTGTACTTCCACGGGTTCAGCGTGGAAATGGCCGAAGCGCTGGCGGAATACTGGCACAAGCGCCTGCGGGAAGAATGGGGCATTGCGGGGCAAGACGCCACGGAAATCAAAAGGCTGTTCGCCCAAGGGTATCAAGGTTCCCGGTATAGCCCCGGTTATCCGGCCTGCCCCAACCTGGAAGATCAGACCCAGATTTTCGCTATTTTAGACCCGCAGCGCATCGGCATAGAACTGAGCGAGGAATTCATGCTGGAACCGGAGCAATCAACCTCCGCGCTGGTCGTGCATCATCCTCAGGCCCGCTATTTCGACGTACGCTAATAGCACACTTGGGACGAAGCGGATATCGAATGCATGTCATCCAAATGCAGGGTTATTCGGGCGTTTTACTAAATTAAAGCCTGCTAAATACGTGCCGATAATAAAGCAATGTTAAAATGGCAATATTGGGACCAAATTGGGCGTGAAAGTATTTTATGCGTTCTGAAACGACGCGTGTCCACGCAGCGCTGATCACGGTTAGTCTAATCTACGGCTACTTTTATGTAGCGGTTAAATTACTGCTGAAAAGCCTTTCCCCAGCGGAATTTATCCTTCTCCGCTTTATCCTCACCGCAGTCGTGGTCATTCTCATCGATCGCCTGTTTTTGAAGCATCCGCTTCCCAAGGGTAAAGACCTGCTTAAAATCGTTGGCCTGGGATTAGTCGGCGTCTTTGTGGTGCAAATTCTGGTGGTGGTGGGCCTGCACTACACCACGGCATTTCACTCGGCTCTGATTATGGCCACTATCCCGATTATTACCCTAATCTTCAGTATTCTGAGCGGGTTGGAAACATTCCACTTTCAAAAAATCATGGGTATTATTACCGGCTTTGCCGGTGTCGCCATCCTGTTATTCTTCACCAGCAGCCCGGATACGCCCTTGCCGCCCGATTACCTGAAGGGTGACCTCATCGTACTGCTGAACGCTATCGCGTTTTCCTGGTTTCTGCTGGGTAGCCAGAAAATGCTGCAAAAATACCAATCCTTCCCATTCATGGCCTATTGCTATATTGTGTCCGCCGGCCTGTTTTCCGGCCTGTTTTTTGCCGGGCACCTGACCACGCAGGCCTCGCTGGGCCTGGAGTTCATCGCTAAAATTACCCCAGACCAGTGGGCTTCCATTGCGTATGTGGTACTGTTCGCCAGCATTGGCAGCTATACGCTGAACAATTACGCGCTGAAGCGGGTGAACCCTTCCATTGTAGCCATTTACATGTTTATCCAGCCGATTATTTCGGCGGCCAGCGGATTTTACCTGCTTGGTGAACCGTTCAACAACCAAATGGCCATTGCCACGTTTATCACCTTTTCAGGGGTCTTAATGGCTACCACAGCGGGTTCCAAGGGCTTTTACCTAAGAAAGCCACCCACACCGGACGTTTTACCGGAGCCTCCTGCCAGCGAGGTAGTCGAGGAACGCATTCCCCGGTAACCATACGAGGCTGGAAAGCCAATTATCCGGCGATTATGCTTTGGCGCCTGGACGCTGTACTTCAAATACGTCCCGCACCGGGCAATAGGCGGAACCGGCCAAACGGGCCACCGGCTTCAAAGCCAGCGTATCGATGCGGCCGGACTGGTATAAATCCTTGCGCACATGGAACCGTACCACGGTGCCCAGCACCACGCTGCCACTGCCAATACCGCCATCACCGACGTATACCACCTGTTGCAGCTTGCATTCCATGCTCAAGGCGGATTCCAGCACACGCGGCGGCTTGATCACACAGGATGGCGCCGGTGTCAGCCCGGCTTCCTCAAACTCGTTCACGTGCCGAGGAAATTCAGCGGCGGTGCGGTTCATCTGTTCCACAATGGCTTCGCTGACCACGTTCACCACAAATTCGCCGGTTTCCTCAATGTTCAGCAGGGTGTCTTTCTTCAGCCCATCGGAACCCCGCACCATCGGGCAGAACAAAATGGTGGGCGGGTTGGAACAGACGCCGGTATAAAAGCTGAACGGCGCCAGATTCAGCTGCCCGTCTTTGGACAGAGTAGAGACAAACGCAATGGGCCGGGGCACCACACTGCCGATAATCAGCTTGTAGTTATCCTGATTGGCGTTCTCATCAGGGTTAATGGTAATGAATTCCGGCGTGATCACGTCGCTCATATCCTTATTTCGCCTCGCTTTTGACTTGCCAGGACATGTAATATTCCTTCCATTCGGCCGACTGGGCTTCCGGGGTCATGCGCAGGGGACGCCGGGTATCCAGCATCACGGCCACTTCATCGGTGGCGGATTTTGTCTTGGAGGCATCCACCGCCTGAGGGTGCGGCCCGTGATGAATTCCCTGGGGATGGAAGGTGATCATGCCCGCATCAATGCCGTGGCGGCTAAAGAAATTGCCCGCATGATAGAACAGCACTTCATCGTAATCGATATTGCGGTGATAGAACGGCACCCGAACGGCTTCCGGGTCCTCTTCCAGCGGGCGCGGCACGAAGGAACACACCACAAAGCCGCTGCCGATAAACGTGGAATGCACACTGGGCGCCAAATGCGCCCGATGGGACATCACCGGCCTGAAATCACGGATGTTGAGCTGCCATACGGTCAAATCGCCTTTCCAGCCCACCACATCCATGGGATTAAACGGATAGAATACGGAGGTTAATTCATTCAGGCGCTTGATTCGCACTTCCCATTCCGCCTCTTCCTGGATTGGCTGCGGAGTGGGCGTTTTGATCACCGCCGGATCATACAGCGCATGCTGCCCCATAATGCCGCGATCCGGCTGACGGATGCTGCTGAAGGATTCAATCACCAGGAAGGCGTTGTCCTGGGTTTCCGGCAACAGGCGGTAGGTGGTGCCGCGCGGAATGACCAGGTAGTCACCGGGCTCAAAGTACAGCGGGCCAAAGTCGGTTTCGATAATGCCGTTACCTTTGTGGATGAAATAAATCTCATCCCCGTCCGCATTGCGGAAATAATAGCTCATGGGCTGCGTGGGACGGGCAAAATGTACCACCACGTCTTCGTTATACAGCAGGGGCACCCGGTCCAGAATGCTTTCGGCTCCGGCTGGCTGGCTCATTCCGAAGTCAAACGCGCGGTTACAATCGAACGCGCGGGGCTTCAGCGGCCCTTCAATGCGAGTCCATCCGGTGGGAGCATGGGTGCGGTACAAGTGGGAAACCGGGCCGAAAAAGCCATCACGTCCGTGTTCTTCCTCAAACGTACCTTCAGGAAGCGCCACATGGGCCTGGTGCGCAACGGTGCCCTTAACCAACGGATACATACCATCCTCCATTTCTCTCACTTAGCCGTCTCAGGCAGCCAGAATAACAGAAAGACGGCTTGTCTTCCAGGTGGGTGGCATTACGAAACGAAGCGACTATGCAGTCCGATCCAGTCCAAATCGCGGCGAAGCCGATCTTGAACCGCCGCCCCTGCCTTCCGGCTCTTTATGGTACTTGCCGTTCAGCTGATACAACCCCATTAACAGCGTTTTCTGGGCATCCGTAATATTTGTTTGCGATTTCAACAAGCCTTTTTGATAGCTGGCCAAGTTCGTATAAACGGCATCCTGTGCCCTAAATGCGTCCTGGAGATTGCTCAATGCCTGATGGGTCATGGCTTTCACCAGTGTAGCGTTCGGTCTCTCAGAGTAGAGCTTAATCTGCTGATTCAGGGCGTTATGCGCGCTCAACACCCGCTCCTGCACTTCAATACCCTGACTGTATAAAGAAAACATTCTTTGAGCATCGTGAGCCTGGGATTGCAATGCTCTGCTTAACGGCAAGGTGTTGTATACGCCGGCTAATTCCTGTTGCTTGCCGGACGCTTGCGCTTTATCAACTTGCTGGTGAATGGTCGCGTAATTTTTATCAATAACAGTGTAGTGGGCCTTATTTTGTTTCTGTTGCACCTCCTGCAGCGCTCTTCTTACCTGGGCCTGCTGGTATGCAGTTTCAATCGCCTTAATCGACTTTCCGAATTCCTCTTCCGGCAAATATTTTTTGGCGACTGCCATCCGCTGCTGATGCGCCTCAGGTAATTGCTGGTCTCGATACACCCAATAGGCATACGCATCAGCCTGCCCATTTATAATCTCGCGTAACTCCTTGTAGGCTTGTTCATCGGATTTGGAATCATCAATTCGTTTTTCAGTGGAAAGTGTCAGTATATCCATAGCCTGCAGCAACGGATGAAGGGATTCCGCATCACTTGAGCGCTGCTCAGCCTGCTGAAACGCCTGTACCTGGCTCTGCATGCCAAACTGCGGATGGGGGTATCGGTTGCCGGATGAATGGATATGGGTATTGCTGAAAGGAATCATGGTGGTCTGCTCTTTCTACAAAAAAGGTTGCCTATAAAGTGATGACAATGAAATATGGAACAGTCCGGCCGTAAATTACCGGAATGAATGGATGAACATGGATAGAAAAGGTGAAAAAAAGTGATGTTTAAGCGATGACACCTTTTGGGTGCCTAGCAAGAGTGGTATATAAAAACCATACCGCAGCAATAAAAACGAAGCAAATCCAAAATTGCTAAAGCCGAACCCAGGCCGTCAAAAGAAAAAATTAAGCTTTATACCGTTCCGGCGCTTCCAACCCGGTTTCTCAGGACTCCCAGCCCGTCAATCTCCAACTCCACCGTGTCACCGGGCTTCAACCAGCGGTCCAGTTCCAGGCCGCACCCGAAACCCACCGTCCCGGATCCCAAAATATCACCCGGATACAGGGTTTCATCCATCGAAACATGGGCAATCATCTGCTCAAACGTCCAATGGGACGTACCCGCGTTGCCATCGGACCAGAGTTCCCCATTAATCCTAGCGGTCATTCGCAGGTTGCGGGCATCCTTGATTTCATCCGCCGTCACCAGCCACGGGCCAACCGCCGTTGCAAAATCCTTGCCTTTGGCGGGACCCAGACGGCACAGCATTTCCTCCCGCTGGATATCACGGGCGCTGAAGTCGTTCATCACGGCGTAGCCCACAATATATTCCGAGGCTTTTTCCAGCGGAATATTGCGGCCCTCTTTACCGATAATGCAGGCCAATTCCAGTTCGTAATCCAGGCGCTTCGTGTAATGCGGCCAAATTACGGGCTCCTCATGACCCAACAACGTATTGGGATTGCCCTTGTAATAGACCGGCAGCTTGTACCAGGGCTCTGGAATCGGCTCGTTGCGTTTTTTGAACCCGTTGGCCACATGGGTTTCAAAGGCCAGAAAATCCCGAAACATCCGTGGCTGGGGCACCGGGGTTTTCATGGTGACTTCACCCAGCCGAAAGACCAGCCGCTCCCCGCTCAACCCCAATGGTGCTTCCGGTTCAGCCGACGGCAGGGCTTTAACATACGCTTCCACCTGACGGGCCGCTTGCAGGGCGGGCTCGCCCAATTCCAAAAATGCCCGCATTTGGGACGGAAACAAAAAGTCCGCCCACCGCTGGGGCTGAGGACGCGGGTCTGTTTCGGACAGCATTCGTGCGTAGGCGGCATTCAGGTCAATCACCAGCCCATCCGAGCCGGATTCAGCCTGCCAAAGCAGCCCGATTCGCTGAAACGCCCCCAATGCGGTCCGAACTTCAAACGTCAGTAATTTCATACCGTTGATTATAGGCCGTCAACCGGAAATGAAAAGCATTCGTGCTTTGGGAAGCGGCGGGCAATTTCCCGTTTAGACCGGTGTTGTATATAATGAGCCTATCTTTTTCTCACGTTCTCCCCTGGGTATACAATGAGAACCCCATCGTCACCGCATGCAGGATTATCGCCATCATGACCGAATGCACACCCGATAAGCACCTGATCCGCACCCCCGCTTATCCGTGGCTGCTGGATGAATCCGGCTTCGTGCGAGCCGGACACGTATTAAAGCTGATTGATATTGTCGGCAGCGAGGCCGCCTTAACCCACCTGAACCGACATGGACGCCGAGGGCTGGTCGTTACCGCATCAATGGACCGCACCAACTTCCATGAACCCATCCGCCTGTGGGAAATGATCAGCCTGACCAGCCGGGTCAGCCGGGTCTGGAACTATTCCATGGAAACCCAGGTGATTGTGCGGGCGGAAAACTTTATTACCAGTGAAAGCCGGGAAGTGGCCACGGCTTACCTGGTATTCGTGGCGCTGGACGCCAGAACCCGCGAAAAAATAACGTTTCCCTCCTACGAGCCAATCACCGAGGAAGAGCAACTGCTGGCCCAGGCGGCGGATTTGCGTAAGCGCAACCGCAGCGCCGAAGGCAAAACCGCACCCTTCCTGCCCATTGAGCCGGATGATCAGCCGGTGGTGATGACCCGCCTAATGAGCATGAATGATGCCAACGCCCAATCCAACGTGTTTGGCGGCATTATCTTGTCCCTCATCGATGAGGTGGGCAGCATGGTGGCTAAAAAGCAGGCGTTGAATCAGCCCATCGTGGGCGTCCAGCAGGATCGCATGAGTTTTCTGGCCCCGACCTTCATTGGGGAAACCGTGGAAGCCAAGGCCATCATTACCAAAACCTGGAATACATCGATGGAAGTGCAGGTGGAGGTAAACGCCATTAACCCCAACTATGCCGAACCTCGGCGGGTAGCCAGCAGTTACCTGGTTTACGTGCGGCTTGGCCCCAACGGACGCCCCGGCGAAGTGCCGCCGTGGGTGCCTCAAACGGCCATTCAAAAGCAGCGCGCCGAGCATGCCGACCTGCGTCGCACCATTCGGGAACAGGAAGAGGATCATGCGCTGGAACTGGCTGCCGGCGGATCAAGCAGCCCCTCCGCCTAATTACGTACTTCAGGTCGGCTCAACCGAGCGTCCCTGAATTCATTAGATAGCTTATTGAAAAGGATTTCTCAATTGGAATTGACGACTTTAAACGTTGAAAAACTGGTCTATGGCGGTGACGGCTTAGGGCGTCTTCCGGAAGGGGAAGTCCTGTTCGTTCCCTGGAGTGCGCCGGGCGATCAATTACAGGTAAGCCGCGTCGCAGGCTCCGCCAAACCCGCCAAGGGACAGATTAACAGCATTCTGCAACCCGGCCCCGATCGTGTTGAGCCCCGCTGTTCGGTATTCGGGCAATGCGGCGGCTGTCAGTGGCAGCAAGTCGCTCCCACCGCGCAACGGGACTGGAAGCGGGCCATCGTGAAGGAAAGCCTGGAGCGCATCGGCAAGTTGCCCAACGTGGACGTGCGCCCGACGCTGGGCTCCGATGATACCGCCTGGGCCTACCGCAACCGGGCTCAATGGGAAGTGGAGCCCGCCGGCGACGAGCTGACGGATACGGAAGAGTACCATCTGGGCTACCATGCCGCACAAAGCCACACCGTGGTGGAATTTGAGCATTGCCATATCATCCCGGACCGCTTGAACGAACTGGCCCTGGCCCTTCGCAAACAGGTTCGCAAGAACCCGGCGCTGGCTTCGGGCCTGCTACGCATTGAAGCCATGATCAACCGGAGCGGGCAAATCCTGCTGACCTTTGAAGGGGAGCGCACCCCGGCGTTGGATGCCCTGGCCCAAACCGTGGTCGCTGACTTTCCCGATATGGCGGGCATTGCCCATAAATCCAGCCAGACGAGCGAACCAACGGTTTTACAAGGCCAGCCCTTTATCACCGAAACGCTGGATGGAAACCACTTCCAGGTGTCCGTGGGCAGCTTTTTCCAAACCAACCGCAAAGCGGCAGAGCAAATTTTGCACACGCTGGATGAACTGATGCTTCCAGATACGGACTCTCTGCTGGACTTGTACGCCGGAGTCGGCGTCTTTGCCCTGCACTTTAAAGAGAAAGCCCGGCGGATTCTGGCCGTTGAAAGCTCCCGTAGCGCCATGGCCGATGCCCGGCAAAATTGCGACCGCCAATCCGCCAGCCATATCGAATTGAAGGCGGGAGACGCCCGCGCGGTGCTAAAAGGATTGAAGGAAAAATTTGACGTGGCGATTATAGACCCGCCTCGCGCGGGTTGCCAGCCGGACGTGTTGAACTGGCTTTCCAGCCAGGTGAAGCGTCAACTGTTGTACGTCAGTTGCAATCCCACTACCCTGGCCCGCGATTTGAAGTTCTTAGCCGCACAAGGTTGGCAAGTTCAAGCAGTGCAGCCCATCGACATGTTCCCCCAGACCTATCACGTGGAAACGGTGGTTTCCCTGGTGCGAGAACCCGCTTAAGCCACGCTTAAGACAAAGGAATTGCCGCCGAATTGCACCCTCGACTCCCTGGCAGGCGGGAATTCAGGGCGTTCAGTTTATCTGAATAATCCAGCGCCCTATGTAGGGAGAGCATCACCCTACATAGGGCGCTGATATGTCCGTCTATCAGCGGCAATTCCCGCCGGTGGGAAATGACGGCGTTTTTCCTTGAAATTTTGGGGCAGCACATAAGAAATGATTATTTTTAGCCCCGCGCTGCCACCCTGTTTCATTTTTTAATCCCCTTTTTAGTGACAAATTGTTAAGTTTCTCTTCAGAAACCTAAGCTCTGGTCGATACCCAGTTATATCGATTTAGCTGAGGGAAAAAGAAGAAGAGCGCATGATAAGATTTTTGCTCCTCCTCAATGGCAGACGTTCAAGCGGCAACACAATCGCAGAATACACCCTCATCGGCTCTCTGTTGACCATAGCCGCCATCGGGGCCTTCCTGATCTTCGGGCGCGATTTGAATGATCTGCTGGCCGGGATGAAAACGGATTTTAAGTATCACTCCGACCAGGCGGCGTTTATGGAAGCCCAGGCCCACGCCAATAGCATTATGGCCGGTATGTCCGGCGGAGTCTCCGCTGGTGATGCAAACGCTTCCCAAGATCCGTCTATGGCGCAAACCACCGGGGCCAACGGAAAAACAATGAGTAGTATACTGGGCGGCGGCGCCAACGCCAACAGCAATCTTCCCAAAACGCCGGAGCAGCAGCTGAAATCTCTGCTGGCGGAACTTGCCAACCAGGCCCATAAAGTGGCCGCGTTGCAAAGCATGCTGGAATCCATTTCCAAATACAGCGTGGGCGATACAGACAAATTCAAATCCACGTCCATTTACTACGAAGGCCAGGTGCTGAACGCCTGGCAATTATCG
>Ga0247823_10005336_pt1 | contig 10242 bp, 6 predicted proteins | sample 13C_PalmiticAcid_2_FD_192426 | JGI IMG/M metagenome (GOLD analysis project Ga0247823, IMG submission 192426) | Soil microbial communities from agricultural site in Penn Yan, New York, United States - 13C_PalmiticAcid_Day30 | ecosystem: Environmental > Terrestrial > Soil > Agricultural land...
CTCCTGCCGTAACCGCCTTTGAGGCCCATTACGAAGCCATCCACGAACTGTACACCCCCTTCATGTCACAACTATTTGAATATGTTAAAAATACGTTAAAAGGCATGGGAAAAAACATCGGAAATGGTTAACTTGCAAACGTTCCCCGGAGCCTTACTGAGTATTTAAAAGGAACTGTTTTTGAAGCGAATGAGTGTGTGGTGAGGGTATAAAAACAGCATCCCCGACGTTAGCGGTTATACCAACCGCTTATGGACGTATGGCCTGGTATTTGAACAAAAAGAACCCTCTAATTCCGAAACCCGGCATCCGAAATGATCAAAAAGAACTTCGCATACAGCATCGCGTTTGCCCTGACTGTTTTTTCCTGTCAGTCGGGCGTTAACAACAACAAAGCCAGCGCCATCGCTCCCGACAATACTATCAAAATCAATAAGATAGTACTCGACTACAGCGATACCTCCAAACCCGAATACCAACACCTTATTGCCAAACTCGACGATTTTTATGCCAACCAGGTACGTGCCGGCTTCAACGGATCGGTACTGATTGGTTACAAAGGCAAGGTGTTGTACAAGCGTTATTTCGGTTTTAAGAACTACACCACCAAAGAAATCATAGGCCCCCAAACCACTTTCCAGCTGGCATCGACCAGCAAACCCTTTACCGCCACCGCCATTCTCTGGCTGGCCGAAAGGGGTATGGTGAACGTGGAAGCACCCGTGAGCGACTATGTTCCCGGTTTCCCTTACGAAGGCATTACGGTTAAAAACCTGCTCACCCACCGGTCTGGTCTGCCCGATTACCTGCATTTTTACCAGAATTACTGGAAAAACCCCAAGGCTTTCATGACCAACCAGGACCTGGTGGATATGCTGGTGCGGTACAAACCCGCCATCCAGGCCAAGCCCAATACCCGGTTTGCCTACTGCAACACCAACTATGCCCTGCTGGGTTACATTATTGAGAAGGTGAGCAAAACCAGTTACCCCGAGTTTATGAAGACTTTTGTGTTTGGTCCGCTGGGACTGGACAACACGTTTGTATTTGACCCCCGCCAACCCTGCCCGCCCAATGCATCCGTTTGCTACAGCGGAGCCTGGCGCCTGGAGCCCAATACCCCCCTCGATGGTGTGTATGGCGACAAAGGCATTTACAGCACGGTAGAAGATCTCTTTAAATGGGACCAGTCGTTTTACCAGCACCCCCTTATTTCCGATTCCAGCCTGAAAGCGGCCTATACCCCTTACAGCAACGAAAAGCCGGGTGTGAAGAACTACGGACTGGGCTGGCGCATGCTCTGCTACCCCGACGGCAACAAGATCATTTACCACAATGGTTTCTGGCATGGCAACAACACGGTGTTTTACCGTTTTATCCAGGATAATGTGACCATTATTGTACTCGGTAACCGCCGCAACAGCAATATTTACCAGCAGGCCAAGCAAATCTGCTCCATCCTCAATGCCGGCACTATGCAGGAAATGAGTGGTGAAATGGGCGGAGAATAATTCCAGCCTCTAAATTTTTAATGATAAAACTACCCGCTTTTGCTCCGGCAAAGGCGGGTTAACCTGATATTTGCCTAAACTTTCTGACGACCTATGGAACTCCTTCCTACTATTTCGCGCGAATCGCTTACCCAGGCCAGTGAAGAAGACACCTGGACCTACCTGTTTCTTTTCATTGACCAATATGGGGAGATGATGGCCAATGATGCCACCGGCGAATTAATGCAACACTTTAATCCGGAGCAGCATACGCTTATGGCTTTTAATGCCTTGTGCGGCGAGGTAAACAATGGCGGATTCCTGCAACTGATCCAGAATGGCTATGGCGGCTATATCTTCGACAGTCCCTTTTCGGAATCGCTGCGCAACTGGGGAGCCGAACGCATTGCGGACATCGTGGACCGGGCCAGGCTTATTTTCGAGGCCGACCGGGAAGTGCTGGAGCAGGAAACCACCCTGGAAGGTTTTGCCGAAAGGTACCATACCTTCCGCGATTTCGAACCGCTGGAAGCGCTGTTTTATGCCATTGCCGATGAAGAAGCAGACATTGTAAAAAATTATGTTTCAACACACCTGGCGCATTTTGCTCAAGTAACGGATTAAATTCGTCCAGCCTTCATTAAATAAGATAGCAGGTATGTTGCCCTAACGGTTACCTTTGAACCATAAGTAACCTCATGGAACAGGCCCTCCTGCAACTCAGTCAGTTTTCTGCGGCGCAACGCTGGTTGTTGTTTGGCGCAGAAAACCTGTTCATCACTTTCCTGGTGCTTTGGCTGGGTGGCAGCATCCGTACCGGCAAGGTGTGGCACCGCTCCTTTTTTACTTACCCGGCCCGGAGCTGGAGCATCTGTTTGCTCACCAATGTTCTCAATACCGTGATCACCTATGCCGGTTACTGGCTTTGGCAAAAAGGGTGGATTGTGATTACTTTTGGTATAAATGCCCGGATTCTGACTGATTTTCTCTTCATGTTCCTGGCAATGGACCTGCTCATGTACGTTTTTCACCTGGGCATCCACAAAACCTTCCTGTACCGGATCGTGCACGGGCTGCACCACGAGGCGGTAGATCCCGAACCCATTGACCTGTTTATCCTGCACCCGGCAGAGACGCTGGGTTTTGGTTCCCTTTGGCTGCTGGTGCTCGTAGCCCTGCCGCTCAACGCCTGGGCTATTGCCGCCTACCTGGTGGTGAATGTGCTGTTTGGGATGATCGGGCACCTCGGTATGGAGCCTTTTGCGGCCTCGAGGGTATGGGCCTGGCTGGGCACTTCTTCCTTTCACCATGCCCACCACCGGGAGGTGAACGCCAATTTTGGTTTCTATACCACCATCTGGGACCGGATTTTTGGTACCTACCGTCCATAACCGGATACAGAAAACCCTTTTAGAACATATTTTCTGTTATATATTCCCCCGCCATATTAATACCTTTAGGTATGGAAACTCCAAAAGACAGACCTGTTTACGAAGGAGAGATAGCCAGCTACTGGATGGACGATGGCATATTGGTATCGCTATCCAAGAGTCCGCGGCGAACGGTAGCCAATATCAAGGCCAATGTGACGCTCGTGCAGCAGATTACCGGTAACCGGCCGATGCCACTGCTCATTTACCTGAGCAATTCGCCGGTGCCGGATAAGGAAACCCGCCGGTTTGCCCCCACCCAACTGCCGTTGATTTACACAGCCATGGCCATGGTATCGCCTCCCGGCCTGTCGCGGCTCATCATGAACATCCTGTTTGCGCTGAAGCCGTCGCCCATTCCCATGAAAAGTTTTACCAGTACCGAAGCGGCCAAAGCCTGGTTACAGCAATTTGTACCCACAGAATAACCCGGCTGTCAGGCAGTTTACTCTATTAAAACGGACCAATGCTAAACAAGTCCTGCAGCATTTGCCCAAGTACCCTAAATTAGCAACGACCCAATTACACGCTCGATGAAAAAAGTTACCCAGCGCCTGCTTGTTTTATTTAGTTTAATGAACGGCTTGCCGGCCCTTGCTCCGGCACAGACGGCCCCGCCCATCATTAAACTGCAAACCGGCAAAGGGCCGGAAAATCTTCTGCGCTCCGAAGCTTCGGCCGGACTGTATGAAAGTGCTTTGTACAATGGCCGTTACTATATGCTGCTTCAGCTGGACCGCCTGCCCAATGAATCTTCGACCAAAGAACTGCAGGCTGCGGGCATCACCCTTGGCGATTATATTACCCAACAAGCTTACCTGGCGCAGAGCAACCGCCTGCCCGATCATAACCTGCTGCGCAAACTGGGGGTGACCGCGATATACCTTTTTACCCCGGCTACCCGTACCGATCGCTCGGTGCTCACCCGCTCCGATGCCGAACTGGAAGCTTCGGGTATGGTCATTGCCGTTTCCTGGTTTGGCGACCTGGACCAAAACCGCGTGACCGAAACCCTGGTAGAATATGGGGCAGAACCCATTTCGCTCAAATACACCGTACCGCATACCCTTTTTGTGCGGGCCAACCGGGCTACTATTGATAAAATGGCCAGGCTGCCGTTTATCAGTTTCATCAGTGCCGAGTCGACCGTAGACCATGAGCTGAATTATAATAACCATGCCGTGCATGCTGTGGATCCCCTCAGCTCTCCCACCCTGCGCAACCTGCAGGGCAAGGGCGTAACGGTGGGCATTGGCGATAATGCCAACGCCTCAACCCATATCGATGTGTACAACCGGCTGATGGTGCGTACGTCTACAGCAGCGGTTAACCATGGTACCCACGTGACCGGTATTGTGGGTGGTGCGGGTATCATTAATCCGCAATACAACGGTATGGCTCCTGCCGCCACCATGATTGGTCAGCTGTACAGCGATGTGCTGACGCATACGCCGGTGTATATGCACGACTACCACATGGTGCTCACGAACAACTCTTATTATGCCGGTGCACCGGGCTGTCCCGGTTCGGGCGCCTATAACTTCCTGGCCAGTTATGTGGACAGCCAGCTGTATGCCACCCCTTCCATCCTGCACGTATTTGCTTCGGGCAATGATGGCGCCTATACCTGCGGTACTTACCCGCTGTCTTACGGCACCATCAAATCGGGTTTCCAGTGCGCCAAAAACGTACTCACCGTGGGTGCCATCGATAACAGCACCAACCTGGTAGCTACTGCCTCGAGTCGTGGCCCGGTGAACGATGGCCGCATCAAACCTGAAATCCTGACCGGCGGCCGCGCCATTATATCTACGATTGTCAACAACCAATATGCTTCCATTAGCGGCACCAGTATGTCGAGCCCTACCGCTACCGGCGTGCTGGCCCTGCTGGTAGAACGTTACCGCCAGTTGCACCCCGGCACCGATCCGGATGGTGCGCTGCTCAAAGCCCTTATCTCTAACTCGGCTGATGACATTGGCAATACAGGTCCTGATTACTTCTGCGGATTTGGTATGATGAATGCCCGCCGCGCCGTAGAAGCCATGGAGGGCAACCGCTACTGGCAGGGAACCATTACCCATGCCGATAGCCAGACCTACACCATTCCGGCCGTACCTGCCGGTGCTCAGCTCAAAGTCATGCTGTACTGGCCCGACAAACCTGCCAACACCGCAGCTGCCAAGGCGCTGGTCAACGACCTGGACCTGACCGTGCTGGAACCCGGCGCCAGCTCACCCCACCAACCCCTGATCCTGAATCCCTCTTCCGTCGCTGCCCTTGCACAGGAAGGCCGCGACTCGCTCAATAATATAGAACAGGTGATGTTTACCTCCCCCTCTGCCGGTGCTTATACCATTGGTGTGAAGGGCAAACTGATTCCTTCCGGTTCGCAGCCTTATGTGATCACTTATGAGATCATCTCTCCATCCGTTAGCCTGGAATACCCGGCCGGCGGTGAGAAATGGTCGCCCGGCCAGTCAGAAATCATCCGCTGGTCGAGCTTCGGTACCGGCAACAACAGTTTTACCCTCGAGTATTCGCTCAACGGCGGTACCTCCTGGAATAATATTGTGAGCAACCTGCCCGCCGGAACCGTGAATTACACCTGGGCATTGCCGGCCGATTCGGCTTCTGAACATGCCAGGGTGCGCATCACCACCAGTGGTCCCGCTTATACCAGTGCCAGCCAGGACTTCACCCTGCTGGGCCAGGCCGCCCTGCTGACGCTCACCAATCCCTGCCCCGGTTATGCCGCCTTGTCCTGGAACAAGATCAAACATGCACAGGATTATGAAGTGTGGCTGTACACCGGTTCCGATACGCTCAAATCTATGGGCACGACCATTGATACCAGTTTCCTGGTACCGGGTCTGCGCCCGTCACAACAATATTATGTAGCGGTTCAGGCCCGGTTTGCCAGCGGCACACCAGCCCGCAGGTCTGTAGCGGCCCCCATCATCCCATCGGGCGGTACCTGCACCGGCACTTTGTTCGATAACGATTATGCACTCGATTCACTGCTCAGTCCGGTAACCGGCCGGGCCAATACTTTATCGCAGCCCGGTACTGTGCCCATCCAATGGCGGGCCCGCAACTATGGGGCTACTGTGGCTACGGTAACCGACACCTTGTATTACCAGGTGAATGGCGGCACGGTGGTGGCACAGCAAATCAGCCAGAGCATTCCCAGCCTGGGCAGTGCAACGGTGGCCAGCTCCGTACCGGTTAACTTTGGTACGCCCGGCACTTACACCATTAAAGCCTGGATCAAACACCCCGGCGATGGTCAACCGGCCAACGATACGGTAACCGCTGTGGTGAAACACCTCAGCAATCCGCCCCTTACCCTGAGTCCCGCCTTCACCGAAGGTTTTGAAAGTGCTGCAGCGCAAACCTTCAATGCCAATACCAGGGGTTTTAACGGACTGGACCGTGCCGATTACACCACCTCTGATGCCAATGGCCGGGTGCGTACCCGGGTGGACAGTGGTTTTGCCCGCACCGGCAACAGGTGCATTACGCTGGATGAGCAATACCTGAGCGGCACGGCTTCGCAAAACAACCTGCTCACCACCTACAACCTGAGCAATTACACCAGCACCGATAACATCTGGCTCAACTTCTTCGTGAAAAACCACGGTGTGAATTTTAATGCTGCCAACAATAAAGTATGGATCCGCGGTAACGACCAGGCGGCCTGGGTACCGGTGTATACGCTGCCTACCAATATTACCATGATAGGTATGTACCAACCCTCACCGGTATTCAATATCCGCGAAAAACTGGCGGACAGCGGACAAGTGATCAGCAGCAGCTTCCAGGTGCGTTTTGGGCAGGAAGGTTATACCTCGGCCAATGCCGTGTACCCTACCGGTGCCGGCGATGACGGGTATTCGTTTGACGACCTCTCGCTCACCAAAACCGCTTACGATATTGCGCTGGTACAAATTTCGCAGCCCACCATGCAGGGCCAGTGTAACCTGGGGGCGAGCGAACCCATCACCTTCAAAATCCGCAACTATACCCCCGGCGCCATCAGCAATGTGTCGGTAGGTATCAAGATCAACAATACGGTTATCAACGAAATCATTCCTTCATTACCGGCAGGCGATCATACCTACTCATTTAGTGCTACTGCCGATCTTTCGGCCTTCCAACGCTACCAGATCACAGCCTGGGTGAATACGACCGGCGATGATTTCCACAGCAACGATACTATCAAGGATGTGGTGTTTCATACCACACCTTATGTGACCAACTTCCCCTACCTGGAAGGATTTGAATCCAACAACGGTTACTGGTATGCCGAGGGCATCAACAGCAGCTGGGCCTGGGGTGCTCCCAGCAAAGACGTGATTAACCGTGCAGCCAATGGCAACAATGCCTGGGTAACCAACCTGACCGGTCCGTATAACAGCAATGAGTACTCTTTCCTGTACTCGCCCTGCTTTAATCTTTCGGCGATGAGCGCACCAATGATCTCCTTCAGCCATATTGTACAGATGGAGCAGGCCTGTCTTTGTGATATCAGCTATGTAGAATATTCTTACAACGATACTACCTGGACCAAACTGGGTGTAGCCGGTGGCGGTACCAACTGGTATGACAATGCCTCAGTGCAGGCCTGGCAAATCGGGTACAGCAAATGGCACACCGCCAGTTATGATATCCCGACTGCTGCACCTAAGATCAGGTTCCGTTTTGTATTGCTCAGCGATCCGGCCAGTAATTTTGCCGGCATGGGCATCGACGATGTGCACATTTATGATAAAATGGCCATTTATGCCGACTCCAGTCTGCGCAACGGTATCACGCAAAACATCAGTGGTACCAACTGGATCGATTTCAATGCCAACGGCAAACGGGTATTGTCTATCCACCCCAATGGTCAAAACCTCGGGGCGACAACCCTCAAAACTTACCTGTATCCCGGAGCGGTGCGGTATGTAGGTTCTCAGTATTACCTGAACCGCAACATGGTGATCCGTTCGGCCAATGCGCCTACCGGACCAGTGAAACTGCGTTTTTACTTCCTCGAAACAGAGGTGAAAGACCTGATGAATGCTACCGGCTGCGCCAACTGCACCACGATTGAAGACGCCTTTAAATCGGGTATCACCCAATACAGTGGCATCCAGACGGAGGAAGACGATACGTTCTCCAATAACTATAGTGGCGGTACCTATCATTTCTGGCAACCCGGTACGCAGGTGACCACGGTGCCTTACAACAATGGATATTATGCCGAGTTCAGCGTAAACAGCTTCTCGGAATTCTGGCTCAATGGTGGTGGTCCTAACGAAAACATGCCCCTGCCTCTTACCCTCAGGGCCTTTACCGCTGTGCGGGTGGAAGACAAAGGTCAGTTGAACTGGGCTACCGAAAACGAAATCAACACGAGCCATTTCAATGTAGAGAAGAGCATCAACGGCCGGGATTTCTATACGCTAGGAACCGTAAAATCGGCTATACCTCCGGGTGCAGTCAACTACTATTCCTTCACCGACAACCAACTGGTACAGGGCACCAACTACTACCGCCTGAAAATGGTAGACCAGAACGGCCTGTTCTCTTACTCTCAGGTAAAAACCCTGCGGTACGACAAAGAGGGCAACGACGTGATCATTTACCCCAACCCGGTATCGGAAGGCAAAGTGTTTATCCGCACCAGTGTGGTGTGCAACAAAATAGAACTGCGTGATATTACCGGTCGCCTCATCAGCACCCAAAACACCTCGGGCTGGCTCAATACGTTTGCGCTGACGGGGGTTAGCAAAGGGGTATACACACTGGATGTGTTTACAGACACTGGAAAGTATACGGAGAAACTGATCGTTGAATAATTGCTTTTGGGCTGCGGATGGTTGGAAAGTCAATGGTGAATGGCGAATGGTCAATTGTCAATAAGCTCTTTCGTGAGAGGTCAAAAGTCAGAGAGCCTGTCCCGCATCTTGCGGGATGAGACGGCGCGAGAAAGCGAACAACGCGAGGTCTTTCCTTTTGTGTCTTCCTCCGTCATTGCATGAAACCCACTCGCGCAGAATCGCCGTGTCTTTGCATCGCCGCGAGCAAATCAAACCATTCCCTACAAAACATAAAAAAAGTCCCTGCCTTGCGGCAGGGACTTTTTTTAGTATAGTTATCGTAACAACGATTACTGAACATTCAGACGGAAGCTGGTGCTACCGTTTTCGGTGTGCAGTTCCATCAGGTACATACCTGCAGCCAGACCATACTGGGCAGGAGTGAACTGGATGGTGTGGGCACCGGCAATCTCGCGGCTGTTGTAAGGAGTAGCAACAACCTGGCCGAGTGCATTGTACACTTTCAGGTCTACTACAGACTGAGACAAGAGATTGTATTCGATTTTTACCTGCTGGCTAGCGGCTACAGGGTTAGGGAATGCATTCAGTACGCTGATGTTGCCAGCTACTTCGGCTACGCCGGTGGCAGCGGGCTCAGCAGCAGGACCGCCAAATGCGCTCAGTTTGATTTCTTCTGAGTTCAGGATTTCTTTTCTGTCGTCAGCAGCAGCGCCATCAAACGCTACGAAAGCCACCAGGTGCAGGTTGCGGGGTTTCCACGCTGCAGCAGGTTTGAAAGAAATTTGTTTGGTGTAGGTAGTACCAACGATAGGTTCAGCAGGAACCACGCCGGTAAAGCCCCATGCACCGCCAATGGCTTTGCGCAGGGTGTTGTTGTGCCACCAGTTGGTCAGGGGGCTTGCGCCACCTTGTACAGAGCCGGAATAGTTTTCCTGTTTCATGTTACCGGTAGCAGGAATGCCATCTTCCAGTACGTATACGTTGATATTGATATTATCCAGGCTGTCGTTGGTGGGCGCAGCAGAGAAGTTGACGTTTACATCGGCAGTGTAGTTGCCGGTACCCGCATCATAAGCCATGTTGCTGAAGCTTACAGATACGATAGCAGGAACAGTTTTGCGCTGGTTAAAATAGGTAGCCCATTTACCGCGGCTTACGGAGATTTTGGCCTCACCCGCAAACTTTTTGCGGTCGATAGAACCGTTGGGGTACGCGGTTACGTTCAGACCATTATCTACAGCAGCACCTTCTGGTGTTTGCAGCACATCGCCGTTGTGGTTCGCTACGGCAATCACGTTATCAGGATACTGTTGTTCCAGGTTTTCCAGGATAACGGTACCCTCGGGGCACCAACCGCACCATGTACCGGTGTAATCTTCCAAAAACACTTTCTTAACAGTGGTTTGGGCTTGAGCTGCTAAACCAGAAAGCAACATCATTGAGAGTAATCCTTTTTTCATCTGAGCAAATAATTTATTATAAAAATAATCTTAC
>Ga0247823_10005338_pt1 | contig 10241 bp, 8 predicted proteins | sample 13C_PalmiticAcid_2_FD_192426 | JGI IMG/M metagenome (GOLD analysis project Ga0247823, IMG submission 192426) | Soil microbial communities from agricultural site in Penn Yan, New York, United States - 13C_PalmiticAcid_Day30 | ecosystem: Environmental > Terrestrial > Soil > Agricultural land...
GGAATCGACCCTCCACCGCGCTCTCGAAGCCGCAAGCTCGCGCCGCCACGAATATGCGACGCTCGAGCATCTGCTGCTGGCGCTGGTCGACGATGAGCACGCCTCGAAGGTGATGAGCGCGTGCGGGGTCGATCTCGACGAGCTCAAGACCACCGTCGCGCACTATCTCGACACCGAGCTTCAGGCGCTGCGCGTCGACCAGGCCACCGACCCCTCGCCCACCAGCGGCTTCCAGCGCGTCGTCCAGCGCGCGATCCTTCACGTCCAGTCCTCGGGCCGCGACGAGGTGACCGGCGCCAACGTGCTGGTCGCGCTGTTCAGCGAGCGGGAGAGCTACGCCGTCTATTTCCTGCAGCAGCAGGATATGAGCCGCCTCGATGCGGTCAGCTTCATCAGCCACGGCGTCGGCAAGGGCTCGACGCCGACCGAGGCTTCGCCCCCCAAGGGCGCGGTCGAGGAAGAGAAGCCCGCGAAGAACGAGAGCGGCAAGAAGGGCGAGAGCGCGCTCAAGCAGTTCACCGTCGACCTCAACGAGAAGGCCAAGGCCGGCAAGGTCGATCCGCTGATCGGCCGCGGTCCGGAGGTCGATCGCACCGTCCAGATCCTGTGCCGCCGTTCGAAGAACAACCCGCTCTATGTCGGCGATCCCGGCGTCGGCAAGACCGCGATCGCGGAAGGCCTGGCGCGCAAGATCGTCGAGGGCGACGTGCCCGACGTGCTCAAGGAAGCGGTGATCTACTCGCTCGACATGGGCGCGCTGCTGGCCGGTACCCGCTATCGCGGCGACTTCGAGGAACGGCTGAAGCAGGTCGTCTCGGAGCTTGAGAAGCTGCCCCACGCGGTGCTGTTCATCGACGAGATTCACACGGTGATCGGCGCAGGCGCGACCAGCGGCGGCGCGATGGATGCGTCGAACCTGCTCAAGCCGGCGCTCTCCGGCGGGTCGATCCGCTGCATCGGATCAACGACCTACAAGGAGTTCCGCAACCATTTCGAGAAGGACCGCGCACTGCTGCGCCGGTTCCAGAAGATCGACGTCAACGAGCCGACGATCGAGGATACGATCAAGATCCTCGCCGGGCTTCGCACCGCGTTCGAGGACCATCACAAGGTCAAGTACACCCCCGACGCGATCAAGTCGGCGGTGGAACTGAGCTCGCGCTACATCAACGACCGCAAGCTGCCCGACAAGGCGATCGACGTGATCGACGAGGTCGGCGCGATGCAGATGCTGGTGCCGCCGTCCAAGCGCAAGAAGACGATCACGCCCAAGGAGATCGAGGCCGTGATCGCGACCATGGCGCGCATCCCGCCGAAATCGGTCTCGACCGACGACACCAAGACGCTCGCCAATCTCGAGACCGACCTCAAGCGCGTCGTGTTCGGGCAGGACAAGGCGATCGAGGTGCTGGCCAGCGCGATCAAGCTAAGCCGTGCCGGCCTGCGCGATCCCGAAAAGCCGATCGGCAACTATCTGTTCAGCGGCCCGACCGGCGTCGGCAAGACCGAGGTGACCAAGCAGCTCGCCGAGCTGCTGGGCATCCCGCTGCAGCGCTTCGACATGTCCGAATATATGGAGCGTCACAGCGTCAGCCGCCTGATCGGCGCGCCTCCGGGCTATGTCGGTTACGATCAGGGCGGCCTGCTCACCGATGCGATCGACCAGCAGCCGCATTGCGTGCTGCTGCTCGATGAGGTCGAGAAGGCGCATCCGGACCTGTTCAACATCCTGTTGCAGGTGATGGACAACGGCAAGCTGACCGATCACCACGGCAAGACCGTCGACTTCCGCAACGTCATCCTGGTGATGACGACCAATGCCGGCGCGTCCGACATGGCGCGGGAGAGTATCGGTTTCGGCGAGATGAGCCGCGAGGACGTTCAGGAAGACGCGGTGAAGAAGCTCTTCACCCCCGAATTCCGCAACCGCCTCGATGCGATCGTGCCGTTCGATTATCTTCCGCCCAAGGTGGTCGAGCGGGTGGTCGAGAAGTTCATCCTCCAGCTCGAGCTGCAGCTCGCCGATCGCGGCGTCCATATCGGCCTCGACGACGCGGCGAAGGCGTGGCTCACCGAGCGCGGCTACGACAAGCTCTATGGCGCGCGCCCGATGGGCCGCCTCATTCAGGAGAAGATCAAGCAGCCGCTGGCCGAGGAGCTGCTGTTCGGCAAGCTCGTCCATGGCGGCGAGGTCGAGGTGAAGCTGAAGGACGGCGCGCTGACCTTCGCGATCACTCCGGCGGCGCCCAAGCGGCCCAAAAAGGGCGGCGGCGGCAAGAAGGCCGTCGCGGCCAAGGCCAAGTAACGAAAAGGGGCGGGAGTGATCCCGCCCCTTCTTTCCTCCGCGTGACGGCTCAGGCGGTGGCGGCGGTGCCCGCAAGCCCGCGCGCCGCGCTAAGCGCACCGGCCACCCCTGCCGCGCGCGCCTCATCGCCCAGCGCCAGCCCTTCGGCGACGACGAACTCCGGCGCGATGCCGATGAAGCCCAACGCCGATTTGAGATAGGTTTCGCCATGCTCGTGCGGAGCACCGGGCGCGCCCTCGCCATAAAAGCCGCCCCGAGTCAGCGCGACGATCACGCGCTTGCCGCCCGCAAGGCCCTGCGGTCCGTCGGGACCGTAGCTGAAGGTCTGTCCGGCGATCAGGATACGGTCCAGCCATGCCTTGAGCTGGCTCGGGATGCTGAAATTGTAGAAGCCCGCGCCGATCACGACGATGTCGGCGGCAAGGAACGCCTGCAGTTCGACATTGGCCGCGGGGTCGGCCAGCACGTCGAGCGTCAGATGCGGCAGCGGCTGCGCGACCAGATCGCGATAGCCGATCTCGATTGAAGGCGTCTCGTCCTTAAGCCGCGCGACGACGGCCGCGCTGATCGCGCGGCTCGCCGAACCGGCGCCCTGGATGCTGGAATCGATATGAAGAAGTCGCATGGTCAATTTCCCGGTCTGGATTTGTGACCAGCACCAGCTATGTGACCACCATCACTCCGCCAAGAACGCATATTTTTGAGGCCAGGTCACACCGGTATGACTCCCACCAATCATCGCGACTGCCAGACGATCGTCAGTGTCCTCGCCCGGGTGGGCGAAAAATGGACCGTGCTGGTGGTGATGACGCTGCGCGAGAACCCGCGGCGCTTCAATGAGTTGAAGCGCGCGGTGGATGGAATTTCTCAGCAGATGCTGACCCGGACGCTCAAGGCGCTCGAACGCGACGGGCTGGTCGCGCGCACCGTGCATCCGACGATTCCGCCGCAGGTCGAATACCGCCTCACCGATCTCGGCCATTCGCTTTCCGAACCGGTGCTGGGACTGGGCGGCTGGGCGCAGGCACATCTGGCGACGATCTACGCCAACCGCGAACGCTACGATCGCGGCAACGCCTGACCGCACGGCCGGGACGAAAGGCCTGTCGTTCCCGCGCCCCTGTCTTTACGAGTTGTTCGCGAACCGGAGGATAAACTTTCGATATGGTTCGGGGGTTCGCGGCACTCATTCTTGCGGCGCTTGTCGTCGCGTGCGCGCTGTTCGCCACCCCGGCGCATGCCCAGTTCGCGAATCTCGGCGCCGGGCAGGTCGGCCGCCCGCTCAAGGTCTGCGTGCTGCGCGCGCTGCCGGGCGACGATCCCGCCCGGCTGATTCACCAGCCCCGGCGCTTTGATTGCACCACCAAACAAACCGAATTCGGGACCGGCGATTATTGGGTGATCTCGAACGATATCGGCGAGCGTTCGCGGTCGCGCCGGCCGCTCGTCGCGCGGCTCGGCAGCGTCTGGCAACAGGCGCTGACGCTGCATGTCCTCTACGCCGACGGCCGCATCGCGACGATGGCGGACGACAATCGCGGCGTGACCCAACGCATCCAGCTCGGCGCGATCGTCGAATACCCCCTGCCCCGCTATCGCGCGCCGGTTCAGCGGGTGATGTGGAAGGTCGAGGGCGCGGGCAATCTGCGCGGCATCGTCATCGGCCCGCGTCTCGCGACCAAGGCGGAAAGCGATCGCTCCAACCTCGTCATGGCGGCGGTCTATAGCGGCTTTGGCGGTCTCGCACTGGCGTTGCTGGTCTATAATCTCGCGCTTTGGGCCTCGCTCCGGTACCGGTTTCAGCTCGCTTATTGCCTGATGGTCAGCGCGTTGATGGCATATGCCTTCACTTCGTCCGGGGCGATGGCGTGGCTCATCCCGGATATCGCCAACAACGACCGGCTGCGCCTCAATTATCTGCTGCTCACCCTCGCCTGCTCCTCGGCGCTGCTGTTCGCCCGCGCCTTTTTCGAGGAGCATGTGTTCGGTCCGCGCCTCCGGCTGCTGATCCGCACGACCGTCGTGACCCTGATCGGTACCGGCGTCTTCTTCGTGATGTTCGCGCCGCTGGGCGTGCAGCTGGTCGATCGCGTGTACAGCTGGGTCTTTTTCGGTGTGCTGATCTGCGTGTCGGCGACATTGTGGAGCGCGTGGCGCGGGCGCTCCAACTTCCTGTGGGTGTTCGCGCTCGCCTGGGCGCTGCCGATCTTCGCCGCCAGCCTGCGCGTGCTCGCCAATCTGGGGCTGATCCGCTGGAATTTCTGGCTCGACAATTCGACCATCCTGTCGATGGCGGCCGAAGCGCTGATCTCCTCGATCGCGATCGCCTATCGCATCCGGCTGCTCAGCCGCGAGCGCGACGCCGCGGTCGCCGCGGAGACCGTCGCGCGCCGGCTGGCCGACACCGACCCGCTCACCGGCCTGCTCAACCGCCGCTCGTTCCTGGCGCAGGCGATCGGCCGTTCGGGCGTGCAGACGCTGCTGATCCTCGACCTCGACCATTTCAAGCAGGTCAACGACACGCTCGGCCATGACGGCGGAGACGAGGTGCTGCGCGTCGTCGCGCGCACGCTGCGCGGGATCGCTCCCACCAACGCGCTGATCGCGCGGTTCGGGGGGGAGGAGTTCGCGATCGTGACCGCGATGGGCGAACCGGTCGATGCCAACACCATCCTCACCCGCCTGCGCGCGACGCGCATGCCGTTCGATCTGCGCGTCACCGCCAGCATCGGCGCCGCCACCGGGCCGCTCGCCAGCGAATCCGACTGGAAGTCGCTCTACCGCGCCGCCGACACCGCATTGTTCAGCGCGAAGTCAGCAGGCCGGGACCGAGTCCGCACCGCCACGAAAGCGGCCTGACCCGAAGCTAATTCAGTTGCCGTTCAGCCGACGCGTGCGTAATGACCCGCGGCATTGGGAGGCCGCGAGACATGGACAGCATCAGCAAGCGGAGGATCGCACTCGCGGGTGGCGGCGCGGCATTGCTGGCGCTCACCGCCATGCCCTCGACCTCGGCCGATATTCAGATACTCACGCATGAAGTGACCGACACCGCCCCGCGCAAGTTCAAGGCGGCGGTCAATCTCGGCATCATGGCCGTTTCGGTGCTTTACACCTGGACCGCGAAGCGCGGCGGCCGCTGAATTCCGCCGCGTTGACACGCCGGGCGAGTTGCTTACACTCGTGTAAATGAGCGATCCCGAGCAGGTCTGGCGTACCGCCTATCGTCACCCCGGCCCCTGGGACCAGCACCTGCCGCCGCTGTCGATGGCCGCCGCCTTCGACGATTCCGCGCGGCGGATGGGCAACGCCCCGCTGCTCGACTTCATGGGCCGGCACTACAGCTATGCCGAGACGCTCGACGGCGCGAACCGCGTCGCCTGCGGCCTGAAAGCGCTGGGCTACGGCCCGGGCGATCGCATCGGCCTGTTCCTGCCCAACGTGCCGCATTACGTCGCGGCTTATTACGGCATCCTCAAGCTCGGCGCGACGGTGGTGAACTTCTCGCCGCTCTACTCGGTCGAGGAACTCGAAGCGCAAGTCGAGGATTCGGGCACACGCCTGTTGTTCACGCTCAGCGCCACCGCGCTGCTCCCCACCGCGCTCAAGGTGCTGGAGGCGAGCAGCCTCGAGCGGCTCGTCGTCGGCTCGGTCGCGGGCGCGCTGCCTCCCGCCAAATCGCTGCTCTATCGCTGGTTCAAGGCGAAGGAAGTCGCGGAGAAGCCCGACGATCCCCGCATCCTCGCTTTCTCCCGGCTCATCGCCAATGACGGCGCGTGCGAGACCGCGGCGATCGACCCGGAGACGCATCTCGCGCTGATCCAGTATACCGGCGGCACCACCGGCGTGCCCAAGGGCGCGATGCTCACCCACCAGAACCTCAGCGCCAACGCGCGGCAGGTGGCGAAGCTCGACCCCGAGCTCGGCACGACCAAGGACAAGGTGCTGGGCGTGCTGCCCTTCTTCCACGTCTTCGCCAATACCTGCGTGCTCAACCGCACCGTGATCACCGGCGGCGAGATCGTGATGCTCCCGCGCTTCGACGCGGCGCAGGCGCTCGCCGCGATCACGCGCACCCGGCCGCTCGCCCTGCCCGGGGTGCCGACGATGTTTCAGGCGCTGCTCGATCATCCCAAGTCGGCGACCACCGACTGGTCGAGCCTCAACTACTGCATCTCGGGCGGCGCGCCGCTCCCCGCCGAGCTCAAGACCCGCTTCGAAGCCGCGACCGGCGCGAAGCTGATCGAGGGATATGGCCTGTCCGAGAGTTCGGGGGTCGTCTCCGCCAACCCCTATGTCGCGGAAGGGAAGTCCGGCACCATCGGCCAGCCGATTATCGCCACCCGCGTGCGGCTGGTGGACAAGGAAGATCCGTCAAAGCTCGCGCCGGAAGGCGAACCGGGTGAAATCGTCCTTGCGGGTCCGCAGATGATGCAGGGCTATTGGGACCGGCCCGAAACCGACGACAGCACCTTTTGCACCGACGCCGCGGGTCAGCGCTGGCTGCGCACCGGCGATGTCGGCCAGATCGACGAGGACGGCTTCATCCGCATCGTCGACCGCCTCAAGGACATGATCGCGGTAGGCGGCTTCAAGGTCTTCCCCAAGCATATCGAGGAAGTGCTCTACCGCCACCCGGCGGTGAAGGAGGCGCTGGTGGTCGGCATGCCCGACGCCTATCGCGGCGAGACGCCGCGCGCCTATGTCGCGCTCAACGACGACTCCGAACCGGTGACGGGCGAGGCGCTGCGCGACTGGCTCAACCCGCAAGTCGGCAAGCATGAGCGCGTCGACGCCGTGGTGATCCGCGACAAGTTGCCCAAGACGATGATCGGCAAGCTCAGCCGCAAGGACCTGCTGATCGAGATCGCGAACGAGCTGACGGTCTGACCTCAAGCAGGCAGCATCACCGCCTTCAAATTCATGAACTCATGCAGCCCCCATGGCCCGAGCTCGCGGCCATGGCCCGACAGCTTGACCCCGCCGAACGGAGCCTCAGGGGTCGAGGCGAGCAGCTGGTTCACCGCGGTCATCCCGCTCTCGACGTCGCGGACGAACCGGTCGATCTCCGCCTGATCCCGCGTCCACACGCTCGATCCCAGCCCGAACGGCACGTCGTTCGCCAGCGCGATTGCCGCGTCGATATCGTCCGCGCGGAACACCATCGCGACCGGCCCGAAAATCTCCTCCTGCGCGAAGTCCGCGTCCGGATCGACATCGGTGAGCACACCCGCGGTCATCCATGCGCCGTCGCGCTCGACCTTCTCGCCGCCGATCAGCCTCGCGCCGTCGCCTGTGGCACGCCTGAGCTGCTCCAGCACCGTATCGCGCTGCCCGGTGCTCGACAGCGGTCCCATCTCGACTCCGTCCGCCATCGGATCGCCGATCTTCACCGCCAGCATCGCCGCGGTGAACTTGTCGAGAAACGCGTCATAGACGTCGGTATGGGCGATCATCCGCTTGGCGCAGATGCAGCTTTGCCCGGCATTCTGCACGCGCGCCCTGACCGCCGTCTTCACCGCCACGTCCAGATCGGCCGAGGGCATGACGATGAACGGGTCCGATCCGCCCAACTCCAGCACCACCTTCTTGAGCGCGCGGCCGGCGGCCTCGGCGACCTTCGCGCCCGCGCCCTCGCTCCCGGTCAGCGTCACCGCGACCACGCGCTTGTCGGCGATGATCCGCGACACCTTGTCCGACTTGACCGGCAAATTCTGGAACACGCCGTCGGGCGCGCCCGCGGCGCTCACCATCTGCTGGATCAGCGCCGCGCAACCCTGTGTCAACGAAGCGTGCTTGAGCAGCCCGACATTGCCCGCGAGGATCGTCGGCGCCAGCCAGCGCACCACCTGCCAATAAGGGAAATTCCACGGCATCACCGCAAGGATCGGACCCAGCGGCAGCCAGTGCCCCACCGCGCGCCCGCTCGCGGTCTTCGTCTCGACCGGCGCCAGATACTCCGGCCCCCTTTCGGCATAGTGCCGGAAGCCGGCGACACACTTCTCCACCTCGGCCAGCGCGGAGGCGAGCGTCTTGCCCATCTCTCGCGTCGCGGTTTCGGCCAGATGCTGCCTGTTCGCCTCGAACGCATCGGCGATTGCGGTCAGCAACGCGGTTCGCTGCGCGATCTCGCTCACCCGCCACGACCGGTACGCCGCCTCGGCGCGTGCCAGCGCCGCCTCGATCCCGTCATCGTCCAGCGCCTCGAAGCTCGCCCCCTCCTCGCCGGTCGCCGGATTGATGCTGGTGAACATGGCGGGTCTCCTTCGTGCGTAATGCGGGCGCGGACAATGTAGGGACGGCACAGCAATTGCGGGAGGTTGAATTGGTTCCGCCCGCAGCGCATAGCGGCGCCATGACCGAGGAGACCGACATCGCCGCGCTTTCGTTCGAGGATGCGCTGAAGGAACTCGAACGAATCGTCTCCCGCCTCGAAAGCGGCGACGCGCTGCTGGACGAGGCTATCGCGCTCTACGAACGCGGCGACGCGCTGCGCAAACAATGCGCCGCCCGGCTGGACGCGGCACAGGCCCGGATCGAAGCGATTCGCGCCGATGCCGACGGCCGCGTCACCGGCGCCACCCCCTTCGCGGCCGGATGACCGCAACGGTGTCCAACGCCAGTCTCGCGCTCCAGTCGGCGATGCGCGACGTGGCGGACGAGATCGACCGTCAGTTCGATCTGCTGTTGCCCGTCCCTGCCGACCCCCGCGCGCGCCTTTATGCGGCGATGCGCCATGCCGCGATCGGCGGCGGCAAACGGCTTCGCCCGCTGCTGACCTTCGCCAGCGCCAGCCTGTTCGCGGTCGATCCCGCCTGTGCCGCCCGCACCGCCATCGCGGTCGAGTGCATCCATGTCTATTCGCTGATCCACGACGATCTGCCCGCGATGGACAATGACGATCTGCGCCGCGGCAAGCCGACCGTGCATCGCGCCTATGACGAGGCGACCGCGATCCTCGCCGGCGATTGCCTCCATGCGCTCGCGTTCGAGGTGCTGGCCGATCCCGCCACCCATGCCGATCCCTTCGTCCGTGCCGAGCTGGTCGCGGAACTCGCCCGCGCCGCCGGCCCCGCGGGCATGGCGGGCGGGCAGATGATGGACCTGATGGCCGAGCAGTCGAGCTTCGACCTGGCCACGGTGACTCGCTGTCAGGCGCTCAAGACCGGCGCGCTGATCGCCTGGTCGGTCGAGGCGGGCGCGATCCTCGGGCGGGTTCCGCACGAGGGGCGCACCGGGCTTCGGGGCTATGCCCGCGATATCGGCCTCGCCTTCCAGATCGCCGACGACCTGCTCGACGCCCAGGGCGACGAGGAAGCCGCGGGCAAGAAGCTGCGCAAGGACGCCGACGCGGGCAAGGAGACCTTCCTCTCCCTGCTCGGCCCCGATCGCGCGCGCGAACAGGCGCGGATGCTGGTCGATCAGGCGATCGAGCACCTCCATGCTTTTGGCGAGGAAGCCGACCTTCTCCGCGACATCGCCCGCTATGTCCTCGAGCGCGACCGCTGATCTCTCATGGAGCCCATGACATGACCATTCGCACCGGCGTCTATCCCGGCACCTTCGACCCGATCACGCTTGGCCATATGGATATTATCCGCCGCGGGGCGAAGCTGGTCGACCGGCTGGTCATCGGCGTCACCACCAACCCGTCCAAGAACCCGATGTTCACGGTCGATGAGCGGATGGCGATGGTGAAGCGCGAGGTCGCCGGGATCAGCGGCGAGATCCATGTCGTCAGCTTCGATTCGCTGCTGATGGACTTTGCCGAGCGTGAAGGTGCCAACGTCATCGTGCGCGGCCTGCGCGCGGTCGCCGACTTCGAATACGAATATCAGATGGCCGGCATGAACCAGCAGCTCAACAGCCGGATCGAGACCGTCTTCCTGATGGCCGACGTCTCGCTCCAGCCGATCGCCAGCCGGCTGGTCAAGGA
>Ga0247823_10005339_pt1 | contig 10240 bp, 13 predicted proteins | sample 13C_PalmiticAcid_2_FD_192426 | JGI IMG/M metagenome (GOLD analysis project Ga0247823, IMG submission 192426) | Soil microbial communities from agricultural site in Penn Yan, New York, United States - 13C_PalmiticAcid_Day30 | ecosystem: Environmental > Terrestrial > Soil > Agricultural land...
CACCACCCCCTCCACCCCGGCACCAAACCCAAACTCCTGACCAAACTGCTCCCGCCTCGCAACACCCGCCGTCGACGCCGCCCCTCCCGGCGGGACAAACGGCCCCGTCTCCTCAATGTCAATAACAATGGGCTTCCCGTCCGGGTTGAGCAGCACCTTGGCCTCCTGCCTCGGCCCCTGGATCTCGACCTGCGTGCACTGCGCGCGGGGCGCGCCCGCCGTCGAGATGCGGCGCTCTTCGAGCTTGATGACGCGGGGGTACGGCTGCGGGAGGGGCACAAAGTTCTCGCCCGTGTCGATGGGGCCCCAGGGCCCTGTGGATGTGGCCGAGGTGGTGGCGCCGTCGGTGGAGGAGGAGGAAGAAGAAGAAGAGGAGTCGGAGGGTTGCGTGGCGGAGGTCGAGGGGGAGGTGGTGGTGGTGCCTGTGAAGGACGAGGTGGAGCCGGGGGCGTGGTTTGGCGGGTAGTAGCCACGGTATTTTGACGAGGTGCTATCGCTGGGGCCGCCGTTTTGGTGGCCTGGTGGTGGTGGTGGGTACGAGGTGGTCTGGGAGTTAGATGAATCGGGCCCTTCGCCGGGCGTTCGTGGGGAGGGGGGCAGTGTTGTGGATGAGGAGGTTGAGGATTGGGTTGATGACCATGAAAATGGCATGGAGAGTGACTTGGGCCAGTTCGAGTAGCTCGAGTTTTGTTGGGCGTAGATGAAAAGCTCGAGGTACGTGTCTGGCCAGGTGCACACCCAAGGCTTCTCGCCTCGCTTCAAGATGCCCATGCGCTTGAAGTTCGACATCCCGTTGTTGCCTGAGCCGGCGTACCGCGCTACCTGTTGCGAGTTCGAGGTGCTGCCTGCCGAGCCGAGCACCCCTTCCGGCACGATGACGGTCTTGTTGTATGCCAGCATTTTGAACCAGGCTGGGCCCCGGCTGGGCTCGAATTTGTCCCCCACTAGACCGAGAGTGACGGGCTTCTCGATCAATGGCGGTTGCTCTCCGTAGGAATACACATTGTTCATCAATGTGTACGAGCGGTTGCAATCCAGAGAGGCGAGGTACTCGTTCCCCTCCTTGAGAATCGTCAAGTGCATCCCGGAGATGACGAGATTGCAGTTCCAGGCTTGCGACAGGGTGGGATTCTGTAGGCATGTGTTGGAAACCCTGTTGGGCAGAAGCGGCATTGCAAACGTTCCTGTGGGTAAGGGCTGGAGATCGGATGGCGTCGGGATCGGGGTAGTATCAAAAGATGATGGATCCCTTGTTCACGTCAGCAAAGCCGGGGTGAGTGTTGGTGTAACAAGATATCAAGACTCACCAGGCTCCCTCCTTCCGTGGGGGCCGCTTCCCCTTGCCCATGACGGTGCCAACTACGGCCCCCAAGATCACAATCATGACCAATAAGACAAGGCCGGTCAGGCATATCGCCCAGTATGGGAATATGCCCCATACCTTCCGCCTCATCCATACCTGCCACTTCTTTGGTGGCTGTCTTTTCTCCGAGACTTCCCCCCCGTCGTTCAGTCTCATCTGCCGCCCGCTGTCGTCAGACGTGAAGCTTCGAGTCGAGTGCCGCGAACGCGGAGAGCCCAGGTCGTCTGTCGACTCAAACTCGGGGTTTCGTGTCGCTAACCCAAGGCCGCCCGCTCCAGAGATGGTTGGAATGGCTGAGGCAGGCCTCGTGACAATTGGCGGAACGACCGTGGCGCCACCGCGTACTTGATCAGGAGAGCTGTCCATTGCCGCCGCCTTGCGAACGTAGGCCTCGTCCGGATACCTGGTGTAAGGGGGGAGCTGCTCGGTGTGGCCATCGGGGCCAATCATGTCTGCAATCTCTTCGCCTTCAGGTCCCACGCGCCGTTGGTACTGATCCGGAAGACCGCGAAAGCCGAGGGGAATTGCCGCCGTCTGAACTTCCTCCGGCTCGATGCTTCCGCTCTGGGGGTAGAGCCCGTAAGGGTGAGTCGGCCCCCTTGGCCCGCGATACGATGATTCCGACACTGGCACCGTGGATGCTGTTGTTGTGCTCATTGTCCTTGTCGGTCTTACATTTTGTGGGTACATTTGATACGGATGCGCCGGGCCGGAGGGTCCTTGATACGGGCCGTCCGCGGGCATGAAAAGCGTGGAGTCGGTAGAGCCCGTCGTTTGCCGTGCCAATGTGTCCGGCTCGGGACGGACGGACAATACGTATTGCGGGTTTGGGGGCTTGGAGGTGCTCGAGGGGCGGCCGCTCCTCGTGTTTGATTGTGACGGCGATGGGCTTCTATCTTCAGCCAAGAGTGTTGCTGAGGAGGCGGAAGTTAGGGATGGGGTTGACGGCTCTCCGGGGTTGCCGGCGTTGGAAGGTCGAAATCCATCGGCAACCATGCCTGCCAGAGCAAACTCGTACTCGTCGTCGCCATTGTCGACCGATACCCTCACCGAGGTCCTTGTCGACACCCTCCGGCCCAGGTCGCCGGCCTTGTTTCCCGTCGGTTCCATGGCCGTGGCTCGCGTGTTGATGGATGGCCGCACCAGTACTGTTCACAGAGATGGCTGTCGGCAGCCGTCGACTGTTCAATGACGGGCGAGGGCTCCCTCAGGAGTCATTGATGGCCGTGGTGCCCGTCCCCAGAGGTCAATGGTGCGTCGGCTGGCTCGGTTCGGGGCGCGCGTCGCGGGGTCGTCGCTGTTTCGGGAGCCGCGAATCGTCGACGTTCGGCGATGGTGGCTGTGTGTCTGTGTCTGGCGGGTGTTGTGGTGGAAAGGTGCTAGTGAAGCGGCAGGGGGTGTCCAAGTCGTAGCGATGGCAGGCGCTCAGGCTGAAATGGAGCGGGCACTTGGCAATGGGCAGCGGTGGATCTCGGCTGTGGATCTGTGCACGGCAAGTTCCAACTTCCAAGATGCCAGAGAGTGTCCTCCAGGGCCAGAGAACAGCCAGATGAGTTGCAGGGAAGAACGCCAGAGCGATCCCCGGACAATTCAGGGACAGCAGTCTCGATTGGTTTCGGACTCGACTGGGGTTCCAGCAAGAAAGCTCGTGCTGCCCACTTGGCGGCATCTGGGCCCCGCGCCGTGATTGGCGGAGGGGCAGCGGGTGTGGCCCCGGCCCACCTTCAACTTTGGCCATCGGGGGGTCTCTGCCGTGCTGCAATGCGGCAGGAGATGCAGTCGAGACAGCATTCTCTCAAAGTTTGGCAGAAGGTCGACGATGCTTCTCCGGCTGCAGAGGCACATATTTCAGGTTCCTTCGCACTCCGCGCCAGCAACCGCTCTCACCACGACGACATGCCCCCTCGCGATCAGCCCGTCTGTCCGTCTGTCCGTCTGCAGCTCGAATCCTGTTCGCCGCACCGACCTCGAGAACCCGCTCCTTCGTATCGCCAAACCATGCGCCCAGGCTGTTGGATCAACTGCCACCTTCTGTCCAAGACCCCCCTAGCGAGCACGTTTTTTCGCCCGGCAGTGAGAGAACGCTGGGCAGCTTGGCTTCGGCAGCATCTGCAATTTATGGCCCGCAGACGGCCAATCTCTCCCAGTCTGGGTTTTGCCGGTGATTTAAGCCTATGGCCAGCGCGTGGAAGGTGGTATTAACAAAGCCGGAATATGGAGGCAAGCCGAGGCCCAGCTGCCTCCTTTATGAACTTTCTGGAGAAGGAAAAACGTCTGAGAGTGTGTTTCAACAGGAGAGGGTCGCCCCGTTCTGGGCGAGCCCTGCCGAGACACAAGCTTCCTCGGCGGTCTGGCTGCTCTCCACATGGATGTTTTCGGCAGGATGAGTACACTGTACACTTGTTGCGGGACATTCTGCAGAGGCAAACTCGAAGGTGAGGATCGGCGTCGGTTTGGCCTCTCCATGCTTCGTACACGACCTTAATAACGAGCCCGCCCACCTAACCAACCCTGGCACGAGCCTGGCGACGACGGACTGTCTTCCGTAAATGCGGGGCCCAGTCAGGGGAATGCATCCAAGCGAGATGTGGCAGGCGATGCGATCGTGGGGTGCATCTTCATCTCATCAACTGTTGCGACCATCCTGCTTGTGGACTGCTTGCGGGTTCTTGCCCTGCTTCCGAGAGTGCGCACCTCAGCAGGAGATTGCAATGCATTCTGTAGAGCACTCTGTTTGTCGGTTGAAGTGTTCGGGTTACCCAATGCAGCAGGAGACCCGACGAATGTAGAAAAGAAGAAAGAAACTCACGCTGCTTGACAACCCTCGAGCACTCGAAGACAGAAACGGGGAAGAGGAAAGTCCAGGTCGTTGATCATGAGAGAGCAATTCCGAAGGGTTGATGCTGTGATCTGTCTTCGGTTGTGTCCGAGTGGGCATATTCGCCAGCCAACCATTTGTGGCAGTATGCATCAGCTTCCGGCGCACTGTTCTCGGTGGAGCTTGGCTCTGGCTCGGCAGAGTAACAGAGCGTTGGATTTCATGGACGGACTGGCTGCTTCCAGCTCCAGTCTTCCATTAATGTTTGGTGCCTCCCAGGTCGGATACAGCACAGAGCGACAAGACCTTGCTCCTGGAAGAAGGAGCATCTGGCACGTGCCTCCATAAGGTATGTACAATGGGTGTTGACCAAAGGCTGCCCGGTGGGCACCTCCGCCCACCTTCCAGCCATCAACCTTTCAATCCACAATACCTAAAATACCGACTCTCAATCCGTCGTTGTCACCCCCATCACATATCTGGTAGTTCCTGTCTGTTCACATTGTAACTATTTTCTCGGATATTGCAACAAAAGCCGAGCGCACGAACCCAAAGCCAGCATTCGATAATGCTGCCGTCGCAATGGGGGTTTGTGACATGCCGCTCAGACACGCTTCACCGAGTCCCCGATGCCTGTGTCGCACAGCGTCCCTCAAAGGGCGCCAAAATAACTGGATACCAGCGGCCCTCGACCAGCCTCGATGGCTCGTCCCTACCCACCATCACCAACACCCAATCCTCTGCCATCCAAACCTCTGATGGGCGCTTTTGGACCTTGTGCCAGCCTCACTTCAACCCGTCACCACCACCACAAAGGGCCGCGGCCCTCCAACCTTGTTGAAAGGGACAATCTGGTTCGCCCAGTTCGCCATTGCGCGAGGCTGTGGGATTGATGTTGTTGTCGCACTCACCAGGCTGATTTGCCCTGCTTCTTTGAGGCAAACGAGGCAGACAACCTCTCATCACCCCGCGCCGTGACTTCCCAGGCCAAGAAAGAGGAGAGTGCTTCTGACTCGAGGCTCGCTTCTTGTGGCCATCAATTGGTGGCCTGAGACTGGACTGCTGTCTTCACACATATACACCGTCGCACACGCCGAAGTTGTGCTCGCGCGGTCCTGCATCAACAGCATACAGATTGCCTCTTCCAGAAGCCGAGAGGCCAGAAGACCGCACACGGGTGCCCGCATCTTGACCGCCAAGCTCTGATGCGGTCACAGCCAACTGCACGCCCCTGACCTGTTAGAGCCCTCCGCTCCAAAGCAGGGCGTGTGGCTGACTGGTCTCCGGACACGCACCATGCGGGAGGGAGGGGCCCTGAGTGATGGAACACCAATCGATCGTTGCCCGACTTGTATGCCAAACAACTCTCCCGATCTGCCCAGCCTGTGGGCTTCGTCGACGCTGAGGCTCTGTGCCATTGGGACGAATCAAGGCAGCCGGATCGTCACTCCACCACCGAGTTCTCGATTCTGTGATGTCCGAGCCTCGTGCAGCTGGTGTCAGACAGCTGCTTGCCGCGTCAAAAGGCTTTGGTGTGTGAAACCGACTCCCTGCAGGTTCGGACGCGCCCGCTTTGCCCGGCCCAAGCGGGCACGCGGCGCCTCTCTACCACACTTACGGAATACATGGTGAGAACTCCGAGCGCTACTACGTTTGCACTGCCATATTTCAAGGCGACGCCCGGATGGTTTCTGTCGATCTCTTCCTCCTCCCTCCTCAATCCTCCTCCACCGCCACTCGCCCTGCCTTTTTGCCCCATTCCAACTGTGGCCTTGACACACCGTCTCGCCTCGGTGTGGGACTAGCACTATCTTGCCCCTTGTCGATGCTTCCATCGAGGCAAAGCAAGGCTGTCACCATTGTCAAGCTCTGGGCCCACTCAGAATCATACATATAAAGATCTCCAGCTCTCTCATCCCATCATGTCAGCTCGCTCCGGCAGCGCGGGCTCCTCGCGGGGTTCCGGCGACTTCAGGGAGATCCGTCTCCCAAACAGCAAGGCTGTCAAGGCCCTCATCTACTTCTGCGGCCGTGACCCGCGGAAGGCGAAGAGCGTCCGCCGCTACGAGGACGACTTCGACACCCGGAGTACCGGCTCCGGTGGCTCCATGTTCTCGTGGTCCAGCGGAACAAGCGGAGTCTGGTTGGTCGAGACCACCGCCCCGTACTGGTACTACGACGAGCAGCCAGATTCGGTCTCGTACACGTCCTCCAGCAGCAAAAGCCGCAAGTCCTCGAGGCGAGGCCGGTCCTCGCGCCAGTCCCAGCGCAGCAACCAGCAGCCCACGGGCACCTGGCAGAGGCACGCGACCGTCGAGGACGACGAGGACGACAGCAGCGACGACGGCAGCGACGACTTCGGTGACCGAGGCCACTCCCCCTATCCCCACCCCGGTATGATGCACCACCCCATGCCCCAGCCGGGTCCGCCTCCGGGTCCCTTCCAGCCCATGTACGGCATGCCGCAGTACCCGCAGCACGCTACACCGCATCCCACGCCGCCGAATGGCATGCCGATGCCTCCGCCGCCGCCGCCAATGGCGGGCGGCATGCCACCACCCCCTCCGGGTGGTCACTTTGTGCCTGGCCGCGGCGGCATCCAGGTGTTTGTGGACGGCTAAGGCGTGATTTGGTTTTTTCTTCGGATCTTTGACACAGCCAGTGGTCTTGACTGGTACGGCTTATGAAGCGGCGTTTTTGGTGGTCCCCCAAATGGCGTTTTGGTTTGGCGGTGGGAGGGGAGGCTCTTGTGTAACAACACCGTATCACCACCGGGCAAAGCCCATCCACAGCACATCCGGCACACAGGACGGATGGTCATTTTCGGATTTTGGATACCAAGTTTCTTGGTTTTTGTTTTGGTCTCATTTTCCCTCGACGACAGGAGGTGCTCTAACATAATGAGACATGACTTCTCTTGCTGCCGTCAACTCCCGAGGGGTTTTGCCATTGCCGTCGACTTGTCTTTGGACCTCTCTTGGTTGTCGCTCCACCAGGCCCGACTCGAGAAATGCGGCATACCAGCGTGTCACTGCCACAACTTGATGCTGTCATCCCTCAGGACAACCAGCCCAGCCCAGCCCAGCAAGGTCTCACCCCCTTCGTCACTCAACGATGTAGGTAACCCTAACCCCCACTAGGTCTTCACAACCGTCCCTTGGTGTGGGTGCCACCGGCGGCAGATCTGCAGGTTCGATCACGGCGCTTCCGATGGATGTTCTCCACCCACCCCTACCGCAACTCTCCGTTGAGGTTTTTGACGCCGTGACGGTGAGTCACCGAACGAAAAGGAAAGGTGGGCTGTGTGAAACAGATATGCAGGGTGCACACACAGACGGGCTCTTTTCACGGCATATTTTACCCCGCCGCCTTTGATGCGTCCGACAAGGAGAAGTCACCATTCTCAAGGAGGCACACCTCCATGCTTTGCCTCCTCGTGAAGGAAGTTGGTGATGGCGGGGCACTCCGGCCGGTCCGTTTGTAGGGTGTGCTTTATTGGTCGGTCATCAAGGCGGGGTAACGGGAGGTATGGCATGCATCGGTCCCGGCTGCGCCACGGTGAGGCATCTGCTGCTCCCGAGAGAGAGGCGAGGCGCGCGCCCCAGACGGCGCAGTTCAGATGAGGCAGCCATCCACTCCCGACGAACACTGTATGTACGTCAGGGGAGAACTTCAAGTTTTCTCTGCAGGTTTCCGGGACAGTCTGATTTGTTGGACTGGTTCATCGGCTTTGAGGGCGGCGGCCGCGCCGGAAGGGACCGGAGGATCCACACGGCCGGGCAAGGTGCTCCACAAGGCGGATCGGATTCTTTAAGGTTGGTCTTACATGGGGAGTGAATTGATTTGGAGATTGAGGAGATGTTGTAGGGGTTCAGAGGGAGAGGGGGACGACTGGGAAAGACAAATGAAAGTGGAAGAAGGGAAAGAAAGCTAAAGAGGTTTAACACACTGTCTCGACTGGCAATCAGCAGCAAGAGACAGAGCAGTTCGACCTTGCCTGTCCGCAAAGCAGGGGCGTTCAACTAACAGACTGCTCTTGATGGCTTGCCTCCCTAAAAAAAAGGATAAAAATCAACTTGCACTCTGATGGCCTGCCGGCCGGCAGGCGACCAGCCAAGAGTGCTGCCTGATCAATGAATTGCCTGAGGTTGAGACTTGAGAGTCAGCAGTCCCCAATTGAGAGACATTCCTCAACAACACCCCGCTTTCAACCGCTGCCCCCACCATCTTCACCGCTCGCGCTACCTTCGGTCATGGACCTATCCAGGCTTGTTTGACCATGCACGCATGCCTCGATTGGTCTGCCTGGGATGCTCCTGACACACCCATCTGTGCGCGGCCTTTCCAGCAAGACACGAGCAATTCGGTGCTGCCTGGCACCCGATGAAGCGAGAACGGTGATTCGGTCGGCAGCCAAGAGAGTTGCACCCGCTGTTCCAACTGTCCCCTTCGAGCTCGGCGAGCAGCAAAGGGCAACAGCTCTGTCCTCACTGTTCAGGACTTCACATGACAGGGGGCTTCCTGTGCACAAGCAGCGGCCAATGACGCATTTGCCATGTGTGGGGGAGGCTGAGGCGTCCCCTGGTCATCATGCTGGGTCCTCAACCGCTCGCTTGCGTCAAGCCGCATCAGGCGTTCTTGTTCCGCCGTCCATGTGAATGCGTGTGTGGCTCAGGGAGGGAACCCAACCGTCTCCTCGGGACAGTCGCTGACTTTTTTGCAAGTGTGGCCGGCCTGGCAGGTCGCCGGAACCCCTGGCTGCGGTCATGGACCCCGGGGCACAGAATGCACCGGCCAATGCCGGGCCTGCAGCAGGCCGGGCTGTGTCCGTTGATAACACCCAGCAAGCCACACGGCCAACGGCCGTCCTCGGTTGCCTCATCCAAAGCTTGTTCAAGGTGTTGCTGCCTTCCCGGTGGAGTCATCTAAGATAAAATGGAGTGGGAGGACGGATCGTTCGACCAACCAAGGCGAACAAAGCACGCCCTGCAGCCAGACCATCGACGCAGTCAGCACGCAGCAATCCACCATTGATCGGTTTAGTCCTCATCATTCGGCTGCCCGAGCCTTAAATACCCAACATCTCTCTGCCAAAGTCCGACAATCTTTTCAAGCTGTATCCCTTCTCCGACTCCGTCTACGACACCCCCCTCCCCACCGTCTTCGTCCCCAGGTATCACTACTCCATCAACCGACTGCTGGAAGCTCTCACCATGGACGCCGCGCCGCCCCTTCCGACTGAAGGGGAGGGATTCCCAGCGGGCACTCCCCAAACCCAGCTTCTTGACTTTTTCTTCCCTGGCTTTTCGGGTATGTCAACCCCGGACTGTGCTCTCCACGGGTTTACACGGGGTCGTAACTGACAGCGTCGTTCAGTTTTCTCCACCGCGGTCAACAAGTACCTCCATGTCGACCTCAACCTGTACATTCCTCTTGTGCTTTTGTTTGGCGGCTTGACCTTCGCATGGCGCTATTTTAGCGAGTACTTCTCGGGCCTGGCCGAATCGCATCTCATGTCCACTGTGTAAGTCGACTCCCGATGGGGACAACATCGTTGCCCCAACTCCTCCCCTCAAGCGGAGTAATGCGGGCTGACAGTTCCTTGATAGCGACGTGAGGCCGGATGATGAGATCTACAACATGCTTATGGCCTGGGTGGCCAGCCAACGCTTCTCCCAGGGTGCTCGCAGGTTTGTTGTGAATACCAACCTCAATAGCGTAAGTGCAGTTCGGACGACCTGCCCCCATGAAAAAAATGCCGCTGACATTCCCGGCAGCGGTCCTGGTACCTGTGGCGGAGTTTCGATGACGACGAGGAGGACTCGGACGGCGAAGGAGGCGACGGCGACCACAGATCTCGTAAGAAGAAGAAGGCGCTCGCCTACACGCCCACGTTCGGCAGCCACTGGTTTCTGTACAAGGGCCGCATCCTCATCTTTCGCCGCACCCAAAACTCGCAGCAGTCTGCCTTCCTGACGGCCAGCGAGCGCGAGGAGATCTCCATCTCGTGCTTTGGGCGGAACCCCTGGGTTCTCAAGGAGCTTCTGCACGAGGCGAAG
>Ga0247823_10005340_pt1 | contig 10237 bp, 9 predicted proteins | sample 13C_PalmiticAcid_2_FD_192426 | JGI IMG/M metagenome (GOLD analysis project Ga0247823, IMG submission 192426) | Soil microbial communities from agricultural site in Penn Yan, New York, United States - 13C_PalmiticAcid_Day30 | ecosystem: Environmental > Terrestrial > Soil > Agricultural land...
GCTGCGAGCCGTCGGGCCCGAACGCGGCCAGGGTCCACACCGGCTTCTGCTCCGACTGGCGCTGGTAGGTGACGTAGACCTGCTCGCCGTCGGTGGTGGCGCCGACCAGCTCGCCGTCGACGGCGATGGCGCCCTTCTGGGCGCCGGTGGCGACATCGCGGACGACGACCTTGCCGGCCTCGCGCGCGACCACGAGCGGGCCGGCGACCGCGACCCGCGACTGGACGTCGGCGTCGACCGACCACAGGGTGGCGCCGGCGGCGGCGTCGTAGGCGACCAGCTTCTTGGGCGAGCCGGCCACGACCGCGAGCACCAGTGGCTTGCCGAGGCTGTTGGCCGGCGCCGGCGCCTTGGCCAGCGTGCGCCCGGCCAGCGCCTTGCCGAGCTGATCGGCGTTGTTGTCGTCGGAGGTGAGGCCGAACACGGCCTTGGGACCGCAGCCGGCGACCAGCGCGAGGCCGGCGGCCACGGCCAGCGGAGCGAACGACAGCGACGAACGGATCGATGGGCGCATCACTCGCCTCCCAGCTTCTGCTTGAGCGCGACCTCGGCCTCGCGGCGCGACTGGCGCGGCGGCTTGGCCGGCGTGGCGTCGACGTAGTCACCGAGCACGGTGATCGCCTCGGGCCCGGCCAGCTTGGCCAGCGTGCGCACGACCTGGACCCGCGCCGGCTCGGGGCCGAACTCGGGGCGCTTGAGGATCACGCCCAGGGTCTGGGCCATGACGCCGTCGGGCGGGGTGCCGAGGTGCTCGGCGATGACGCGGGCGAGATCGGCGTCGGCGACCGAGCCGAGCGCCAGCCCGGCGGCCAGCTCGCCCTTGTCGAACAGGGCCAGCAGGGGCTCGGTCGCGCCCTTGACCTTGCCGCGGGCGGCGGCCTCGGCGGCGGCGGCGCGGACGTCGACGTCCTGGTCACGCAGCGCGGCCAGCACGTCGGCGCCGGTGCCGTCGTGGGCGGCGAGCGCGCGCACCGCCGCGGCGCGGACGCGGCCGTTGCGGTGGCGCGCGTACGGCCGGACGGTGGCGACGTCGTCCTTGGCGGGGGCCGCGGCCAGCGCGGCCAGCGCGGCGGCGGCGACGTCGGGGTGGAGGCCGGTGGCGAGCGCGTCGAGGAGCGCGGCGTGCGCCGCGGCGTCCTTGCTGCCACCGAGCTCGGTGGCAGCCTGCGCCGCCTTGGCCGCGTCGGCGCCGAGCAGCGCGGCGCGGGCCTTGTCGACGTCGACCTTCTTGGGCTTCGCCGGTGGCGCGACGCGCCCCGGCGCGGGACGACTGGCCGGCTGGGCGCTCGCCACCACCGGCGCCGCGAGCAGCGCGGCGAGGATCAATCGGTAGACACGCATCGGGACCCCTTCCTGGGGTCCGACGTAACACCCTGACCCACCCCAGATCAATCAACGTTGACGTTGACGTTGACGTTGACGGCGACGGGATGCGCCGCGTCGACGGAGCTCAGTGATTTCCGCTCCGGTCGCACTGTGCACAGGCGTCGCGGAGCATTCCGTTCACGTCAACGTCGACGTTCGCCTACTCGTCGTCGTCGCCGCCCTTGGTGTCGTCGTCCGAGAAGTCGACCTTGCCGGTGTACCGCTCGGCCTCGCCGAGGATCTTGAACTTGCCGGTGGCGACCACGCGGCCCTGGACCTCGACGGTCATCATCACCTGCTTGTTGACCCCGACCTGCTTGCGGTCGAGGGTGAACTGCGAGAGCAGGGCGCGCTGGCCGCGCTGATCGAGGAACTGCTCGAAGCTGGCCAGCATCGACCGCTGGCCGTTGGTGATGTCGTACAGCTTGACGATCACCTCGATGTCATTGAGCGGCTTGCTGAAGAAGGCGGCGAAGTGGATCTTCCAGGTCTTCTTCGCCTTGTCCTCCCAGAACTGGGTCTTCGACTGCTTGCGCAGCGCGGCAACGTAGGCGTTGGCGCTCTTGGCGCTCGACGGGAAGGACTTGTCGCTGGTGAGGACCTTGCCGGCGAAGACCTTCTCCGGGCCCCGCTGGGCCTCGGCCGGGGCGGCCCCGACGGCGAGCACGGCGGCGAATGCGAGCGACACGACGGCCAGGACCGAAACCGGCAGCGAACGGAACGTCATCAAGGCCTCCCCTGGAAAGACTCGATGCTAGCCACGATCATTCACGAGGTGCCAGCGGTTTCGGCCTCGACGATCCGATCGGTGAGCAGCGCCTTGATCGCGGCGAGATCCTCGGGCGTCGCCGCCCCGGCGGCGCGGGCGAGGCCGAGCGCGCGGCGGCCGAGCACGCGATAGAGCTCCTGCAGCGCCGGCTCGCCGTCGAGCGCCTCGAGGTGGCGCGCCACCGTGCCGGCGTCGCCGCGGCGGATCGGACCGGTCAGGCCCTGCGCCAGCCCGCGCTCGGCGACGTTGGCGAGCGCGCCCTGGGCGAGCGGGACCAGCGCGGCGACCGCGGCCGCCTCGTCGACGCCGGCCTGGCGCAGCAGGCCGACCGCGGCATCGATGACCGCGACCACGTAGTTCGACGCGATCGCCGCGGCGGCGTGGTAGCGCGCCATCGCGCCGCCCTCGAGCGGCAGGGCGGTACCGCCGAGCAGCTGGGCGACCTGGGTCGCCGCGGTCAGGCCGCGCGCGTCGCCCTCGACGCCGAAGACGGTGCCCTTCCAGTTGCGCATCGCGGTGCGCGCGTCGGCGACCGCGCGCAGCGGGTGGAGCGTGCCCATGCCGCCGACCTTGCCGGCGACCGGGGCGAACGCCTCGGCGGCGGCGGCGGCGCCCGAGCAGTGGAGCAGCACGTGGCGGCTGCCGACCAGGCCGGTCGCGACCAGGCGCTGGGCGACCTCGCGCACGGCGTCGTCGCGGACCGCGACGATGATCAGATCGGCCTCGAGCAGCAGGTCGGGCGGCGCCGGCGAGAACGCGGCGACGCCGGCGGCGGCCGCGGCGGCGCGCGCGGCAGCGGGCTTCCTGGCCCACAGGCCGAGGACGGGGACGCCGGCGAGACGCAGCCCGCCGGCCAGCGCGGTGGCGACCGGACCGGCGCCGACCACGAACATGTTGGGGGTTGGGGAGCGCGTCACCTGAAGAGTCCTCGTCGGGCGATATAACCGAGAATCTCCCGGGGGACTAGCCCCGAAACGTCCGCGGACATGGCCAGTCGACGACGGATCTCGGTCGACGAGACCTCGGGCATCATCACGTCCGACACGTGGGCGCCGGGCGGCGGCACCACGCCGCCCCGGCCGAGGACGATCGGCGGCGCGAGCCGGCACACGTCGTCCCAGCGGTGCCAGCGGTGGGTCTCATGGAGGATGTCGGCGCCGATGATCAGGCGGAACCCTAGATCGGGGTGGACGGCGGCGAGGTGCTCGCACAGGAACAGGGTACGGTTCTCGCCGCGGGTGCGCGCGACCTCCTCCTCGGCCCGCGATACCTGCGCGCGCGGCCCGAGCGCGGCGGCGGCCAGCTCGCACATCGCGATCCGATCGTCGAACGACGCCGCCAGCTCCTTGCCGAGCGCGTGCTTCCAGGTCGGCACGAACCACAGCTCCTGGATGGGCGCGGTCTCGAGCACGTAGAGCGCCGCGAGCAGGTGCCCGACGTGGGGCGGGTTGAAGCTGCCGCCGAACAGGCCCACGGTGCGCATGGCACCAGCGTAGATCAGTCGTAGAGCAGATGCGGCCGGCGGGCCTCGACGAACGCCCGCTCGGCCTCGGTCCAGGTCGCGGCCAGATCGTCGAGCGCGGCGCCCTGATCGATGCCCTCCCGGATCTCGGGCCCGCCGCACAGGAGATCGATCGCCGGGATCCGGTCGACGAACTCGTAGGCGCGCGTGCGCCAGGCGAAGGCGTCGCCGCCGAGCCGGCGGCACGCGGCCAGGAACGCGACCCCGGTGCGATAGGGCCGGAACGCCGCGCGGTCGGTGACGTGCAGCTGGATCCCGCCGCACGCGGTGCGGGCGTGCTTCTGGAACATCGGGGTGAAGGTGCACGGCCGGCAGTGCAGCCCGGGCAGGCGCTCGGCGCTCAGCGCCGCGGCCAGGGCGTGGCCGTCGACGAACGGCGCGCCGGCCAGCTCGAACGGCCGGGTCGTGCCCCGCCCCTCCGACAGCTCGCTGCCCTCGACCAGGCACATGCCCGGGTAGACCAGCGCGGTGTCGACCGTCGGCATGTTGGGCGACGGCATCACCCACGGCAGCCCGGTCTGGTCGAAGCTCATCGCGCGCCGCCACCCCGCCATCGGGACGACGGTGAGGTCGAGATCGAGGTGCTCCTCGGCGGCGCGCCAGCGGGCGATCTCACCGGCGGTCAGGCCGTGGCGGTTGGGGCACGACACCAGGCCGACGAACGAGTCGTAGCCGGGCGCGATCGCGCCGCCCTCGACCAGGTCGCCGCCGATCGGGTTGGGCCGGTCGAGGACGACGAAGGCCTTGCCGGCGGCGGCGGCGGCCCGCATGGCCAGCACCATCGTCCACACGAACGTGTAGTAGCGGCTGCCGACGTCCTGGACGTCGTAGACCAGCACGTCGACGTCGGCGAGCATGGCCGCGGTCGGGGTCAGCGACGCGGCGTCGTGGCCGTACAGGCTGTGCACCGGCAGCCCGGTGCGGGCGTCGACCGCATCGGTCACGCCGATCATGTCCTGGGCGTCGCCGCGCACGCCGTGCTCGGGCCCGAACAGCGCGGTCAGCGTCACGCCGGGCCGCGCCGCCAGCAGATCGGCGGCGTGGTCGAGCTCGGCGGTGACCGCGGTCGGGTTGGCGATCAGGCCGACGCGGCGGCCGCGCAGGACGCGATCGTCGGCGAGGAGCTGCTCGAGTCCGGTGGCAACGCGCACTAGAAGATCGGGACCGGCTTGAGGGTGACCTTGTTGTCCTTCACCACGACGCGGAAGCGGACCGCCTTGCAGTCGTACTGGCCCTTGAGCTTGCCCTCGTTGACGCGCAGCTTGGCGATGAAGCCCTCGAAGCTGACCTCGTCGGGGTGGCCGGTCTGCCGGCGGGCGTCGAGGTACTCGGTGTAGACCCGCTTGTAGTAGTCGGGCTCGGGCTCGCGGGCGAGCGCGGCCAGGTCGGGATCGGGCCCGCCGGCCGGCTTGTCGCTCTCCTCGTCGAACTCGACCCGGCCGGGCACGACCGGGTTGCCGTCCTCGTCGAACTCCTCCTCGCCGGGCTCGGGCCGACCGAGCAGGCGGGCGAGCATGACGTTGAGGCCGTTGGCGAGGCCGTCGAGATCCTCGCCGACCGGGCGGAACGTGCGCTCGAGGTTGCCGTTGATGATCTCGTTGACGCCGACCTCGAGCTCGTCGACCTGGTCGAGCACGCGCCGGGTCGCCAGGAACATGCCGGCCAGCGCGAGCACCAGCGCGACGCCGCCGACCAGCAGGATGGCGCGGCCGGCGTTGCCGCCGTCGCCGCGGGTGGTCGGCGCCAGCACCAGCACGCCGGCGGTCACCGGCGGGTAGTCCTTGAACAGGTCGGGGTTCGACGTGATCCGCGGCATGCGCAGGGCGGCGACCAGGTACGAGCCGCCGGCGACCTCGGCGCGGACGCGCGGCGCGCTGCCCTTGGCCAGCGCGGTGGACACCAGATCGCCCTGAGCGACCACCGGCTTGAGCGCGGCCTGCATGCCGGTGTCCTCGGTGTTCTCGCCGCGGCGGAAGCTGGTGGCGTAGACCTGACCGTTGTCGAAGTAGGCGATCTCCGCGCCGAGCACCGCGTGCTCGCCGCGCGCAGCCTTCGCCGACTGGGCGTAGGCGAGCACGACCGCGCCGATGATCGGCGGGGCGGTGCCGTCGATCGCGGCCTCGTTGTCGACGACCGACGCGACCCCGACCCGCATCAGGCCCTTGCCGGGATAGTTCCAGATCTCCGAGAGGTAGACCCGGCTGCTCAGCGCCAGGGCGAGCCCGGGCCAGGCGACCTTGCCGTCCTTCTTCAGCTCGCCGGCGACCGGGTTGTTGACCCCGTCCATGGCGACGATGTTGCCGCTGGCGTCGACCAGCGCGAGCATGTCGGGCTCGGCGCCCTCCTTCTGGGCGCGGAACCGCTGGAACGCGAGCTCCGAGGTGCGGGCGCGGTCGACGCTGGTGCGCAACGCGCTGACCACGCTCTCGTCCTTGGCCAGGCCCTCGACCTTCTTGAAGGTGTCGAGCGCGACCAGGGTGGCGTTGTTGGCGGCCTGCTGCGGCAGCCGATTGGGCACCATCATCGCCTCGGCGTCCTTGCGGACCCGGTCGTTCAACCCTGACGTGACGACGATGTAGGTGACCGCGGTCACCGCCGCGATGGCGATCGCGACGATACCGCCGATGACCGTGCGGGACATGTGGCCTCCAGCCTTGGCGGATTATCCAGGCCGCAAGAAACTAGTGTCAATCCGAGCGCCGCCCGTTCAGCCGGGGTGTCAATCCGAGGGCCGCCGTTCAGCCGGGGCGCTTCACGGCCTCGACCAGCTCGGTGGTGAAGCACGGGTCGACCGATTCGTTGAACATGCACACGATCTCGGCGACCGCCTGGGCCAGGATCGGCTCGAGCAGCGCGCGATCGTCGGCGACGAGCAGCGTGCGCTCACGCACGCGGAAGTACTGCAAGAGATCCTTGCAATCACCGGGCGGGCTGCCGCTCTCGAAGACCCGCGGATCGCACAGCGTCGCCCGCGGCACGACCTGGAGCGTCAACAGCTCGGGGTAGGCCAGCGGCTCGGGAGCGCGCCCGGCCAGCACCCCCGGCACCGCGGCGCGGACCTTGCGGTAGGCGGCGGTCACGTCGGCCGGGGTCCAGTCGATCGGAGTGGCGATGCGAACGACCAGATCGGGAGCCTCGCCCGAGGCCCGCCAGGTGACGTCGGGCGGCTCGAACTCCTTGATCGTCGCGGTCCCGGCCGCCGCGGTGCCGGCGGCGACGGCGGCGTCGGGCGCGGTCGCGCCGGCGCGGCGGTTCTTGACGACGGCGAACGTGCCGACCCCGGCGCCGGCGACCAGCACCAGGCCGCCGAGGGCCAGCCACAGGTTGGCCCGCGACCGCGCGGCGACCGGGCGATCGGCCTCGGGCTCGAGGCGATCGGCGAGGCCGGTCGCCCCACCGCCGCGGCGCGCGCTGCCGGCGTCGGCCGGGCCCGACGGCGCGGCCGGCGCGGCGGCGCGACCGACCGGCGGCGCCGACGCCTGCCGGCGCGGCGGTGCGGTGCTCGGGCGGCGCGCCCCGCCGCCGCGGGCCTGGGCGACCATGTCGCGCGACATGCGCTGGGTCTCGGCCAGCCCGACGTCGCCGTCCTTGAGGATCCGCTCGAGCTCCTTGCGCAGCTCGCGGGCGTCGGCGAAGCGGTCGTCGGCCTTCTTGGCCATCGCCTTCATCAGCGCGGCCTCGAGCGCGGCCGGCAGGTCGACGTCGCGGCTCGACGGGGGGACCGGCACCTCGGTGAGGTGCTTGCTCATGATCTCGAAGTGGGTGTTGCCGTCGAACGGGGTCTCGCCGACCAGCGCCTCGTACAGGGTGGCGCCCAGCGAGTAGATGTCGGAGCGCGCGTCGACGTCCTGGCCGCGCACCTGCTCGGGCGACATGTAGCGGACCGTGCCCATCGTCTGGCCGGTCGCGGTCAGGCGGGTCGACGTCGTCATCTTGGCGATGCCGAAGTCCATCACCGTCGCGGTGTGGTCGTCGTCGCGGACCAGGACGTTCGACGGCTTCATGTCGCGGTGGATCACGCCGCGGCCGTGGGCGTACTCGAGGGCGCGCAGCACGTCGATCGCGATGCGGGTCGCGGTCGGCCAGTCCTGGCGGCCGCCCTCGAGGATCAGCCGCTCCCAGGTCTGGCCGGCGACGAACTGCATGGCCAGGACGAAGCTGCCGTTCTCCTGGCCGAAGTTGTACAGGTGGACGATGTTGGGGTGGTCGAGCTGGGCCAGCGCCCGCGCCTCCTCGAGGAAGCGCGACTTGACCTGGCTGTAGGCGGCCAGATCGGGCGGCAGCACCTTCAGGGCCACCTCCTGCTCGGTCAGGGCGTGACGGGCGCGGAACACGACGCTCATGCCGCCCTGCCCCAGCACCGCCTCGATCCGGTACTGCCCGAGCACCGTCGTGCCGACCAGGCGATGCGCGCCCGTCGGCGCCAGGTTGGCACCGCAGTGGCTGCACTTGACGTCGATGTCGAGGACATCGAGCCCACACGATGGGCAGGTCATGCGGACCCGCCCCAGAGAACTTTCAGAGTCACTTTCAAACGCTCGCCTCGCTCCGCTCGTGCTCGCTGACTGAGCCCACAGGACGGGCAGGTCATCTCCGTGCCGGAGTCTACATTGCCGCGCGTGGCGCCGTCGCGGGGCCGAGCTGCCAACCCGGGATCCGCGCCAGCAGGCGGTGGAGCTCGTCGCGGACGATCGCCGGGTACTCGACCGGCGTGTAGTGGGTGCCGCCGCGGATGACGCACAGCCGCGAGCCGGCGATGGCCCGGTGCAGCTGCTCGGCGGTCGACGGCGGGGTCATGAGGTCGCGGTCGCCGGTGACGATCGCGGTCGGGGCGACGATGGTGGCGAGCACGTCGGAGGCGTCGTGCTCGTTGAGCCGCTCGAGCAGGTCGGAGTAGATCCGCCAGTCGAGGGTGCGGAAGCCGGCGGCGACGTCGCGGAAGGCGTCGAGATCGAGGGTCTCCGACACCAGGCCGAACCGCTTCATCGCCGCGATCAGCGCGTCGGAGCCGGCGACCACGCCGGCGGCGCGGCCGACCAGATCGGCCTGGGCGCGGACCAAACGCAGCAGGTGCGGGATCACTCGCTCGACGAACTGCGACGACAGCACGGTGCGGAACGGCCGCCCCGCGGTGCCGTTGATGACCATGAGGCCGGCGACCCGGGCGGCGTGGCGGCGCAGGTACTCGAAGTTGACCTGCACGCCCATCGACCAGCCGACGTGGACGGCGCGGTCGATGCCCTCGTGGTCGAGGATGGCCACCAGATCGGCGACCTGATGGGCCACGGTGTTGGCCCGCGGATCGGCCGGCGGGTCCGACGCGTAGAGCCCGCGGTAGTCCCAGCACACCACGCGGTAGCCCGGCAGGGCGGCGTAGACGTGGCGGAACGCCTCGAAGGTGCCGCCGAGGCCGTTGGCGAGCACGACCGCCGGTGCATCGGCGGTCGCGCCGGGGCGGACCTGGTAGCCGATGCGGGTGCCGTCGGCGACGGTGAGCTCACGCTGGACGAGGCCAGGGACCATTCCCGCCACCCTAACACGCGGGAGCGCGGCGGCGCGGCCGCGCCACGGTCGCTAGAAGGTGACCATGCCGCCGAGGCGCACGCGCGAGTAGTTCTCGCCGTCCTCGTCGGGCAGGATGGCGCGCGTGCGCGAGTCGTCGATCGCGCCGCCCGGCCGCACGTCGGCGACCGGCTTCTCGTCGTGCAGGCTCTCGCGCGAGCCGAGGCGGATGTCGCCGAACAGCGCGAGGCGGTCGCTCAGGCGCCAGCGCAGGCCGGCACCGATCTCGGCCACCGCCTGGCTGTCGTCCCAGCCGCCGGCGACCTCGACCTGGGTGGTGCCGATGCCGCCGGTGAGGTACGGCGACAGCCGGTTGCGGCGGGCCAGCTCGACGTTGAGGCCGAGCAGCAGGCGGCGGTCGACGCGGGTGCCGTCCTCGAGGCTGTTCTTGGCGATCTCGCCCTCGAGCACGAACGCGCTCTGGCCGAGGCGGAGCTGGCCGACCAGGCCGACGTCCTCGCCCTCGTGATCGCCGTCGACGCTGACGCCGCCGAGGAACGCGCCGAGGCCCCAGCGCGGCAGCGGCTCGGGCTCGATCACGGCAGCGGCGACCGCGACCGGCGCCGGCGCGGGCGCCATCGGCGGGTAGTAGGCCGGACCGCAGTTGCAGTCGGCCGGCGGCGCCGGCGGCGGCGGCGGCTGAGCGAACGGGCGCTCGTAGTAGTAGCCGCCGACGTAGACGCCGCCCCCGATGACGATCGGGCGGTACGGACGCCAGGGCCGGTACGGACGCCAGGACCGGTACGGGCGGACGTGGACGCGCGGCCCACCGACCCGCACGTGAGCGCCGCCGCCGAACCGGACGCGCACATCGGCCGACGCCTCGGTGGCGGTCGCGACCGCCGAGGTGCCCGCGAGGGCGACGGCGAGGCCAAGGGTCCCAAGCATGCGGTTCGTGATCACGGCGAGGCTCCTCCAGACGGCGGTTGTACGTGCAAGACGTGCGAGCGGTGGGATCGGTTTACCGCGGCGATTGCATCGGCTGCGCCACCCCACCCGGCCGCGATCGCGCGGCCTCC
>Ga0247823_10005341_pt1 | contig 10232 bp, 9 predicted proteins | sample 13C_PalmiticAcid_2_FD_192426 | JGI IMG/M metagenome (GOLD analysis project Ga0247823, IMG submission 192426) | Soil microbial communities from agricultural site in Penn Yan, New York, United States - 13C_PalmiticAcid_Day30 | ecosystem: Environmental > Terrestrial > Soil > Agricultural land...
GCGGCTGCGTGCTGCAGACGCACCTGTTCCACGACCGGATCATGAGCATGGCCCCGGTGACCGTGGCCGACGGCGGCACCCTCGGCCCGCACGGCATCGTGCTGCCGGGCGCCTCGATCGGGGCGCGGGCCACCGTCGGACCGGCGTCGCTGGTCATGCGCGGCGAGTCCGTTCCGGACGGTTCGCGGTGGCTGGGCAACCCGATCGCGGTGTGGCAGTCCGGGCGTTGAGCGGTCTGTTGTTGAATGGAGCAATGAGCGCCAAGGCTGATCCGGCACGCGCCGGTCAACCCGGCGCCGCCACGTCGCACGACGCCTACCTGCCGCTACACGGCAACGGGGGCTATCGGGTCACGCACTACGACCTCGATCTGGACTACCGGGTGGGGCCTGGCCGCTTGGACGGCCGGGCCCGCCTCACCCTCGTCCCGGCGCACGCGCTGAGCCGGTTCAGCCTCGACTTCGCCAAGCTGCGGGTCACCAGGGTGCTGATCGACGGCAAGGCCGTGCGCTACGCCCAGCGCGGGTCGAAGCTGTTCGTCTCGCCGGTCAAGCCACTGCCGTCGCTGGCCCCGGTGACCGTCGACGTGCGATACGTCGGCTCGCCGGTGCCCGTGCCGACGGTGTGGGGCGAGCTGGGCTGGGACTACCTCGACGACGGGGTGCTCGTGGCCAGCCAGCCGGTCGGCGCGCCGTCGTGGTTCCCGTGCAACGACCATCCCAGCGACAAGGCGACGTACCGGATCGCGGTCACCGTCGCCTCGCCGTACCAGGTCGTGGCCAACGGCGTGCTGGAGTCGCGCCGGGCGTCCGCGTCGACCACGACGTGGGTGTACCGGCTCGCGCAGCCGACGTCGGCGTACCTGATCAGTGTCCAAATCGGACGGTATGTGCTGACCGGGTCGACGTCGGACTCGGTGCCCGTGCACGCGGCGGTGCCCGCGCGGCTGATGGTGCCGTTCCGGCACGACTTCGGCAGGCAGCCGAAGATGATCGCGGCGTTCTCCAAGATGTTCGGCAAGTACCCGTTCGACCGCTATGGCGTCGTCGTGGTGGACGCCGAACTGGACGCGCCGGTCGAGGCGCAGGCATTGTCGATCTTCGGGACCAACCACGTCGACGGCAGGCGCGGCTCGGAGAACCTGGTCGCCCACGAGCTGGCGCACCAGTGGTTCGGGAACTCGCTGACCGTCGCCGAGTGGCGCCACATCTGGCTCAACGAGGGCTTCGCGACCTACGCCGAGTGGCTGTGGTCGGAGGAGTCCGGCGGCGACTCGGCCGACACGCACGCGCGCCGCGCATGGCGGGAAGTCGTTGCCCAGCCCCAGGATCTGCGGCTGGCTGACCCTGGCATGCAGCGAATCTTCGACGACCGGGTCTACCTGCGCGGCGCGATGACGCTGCACGCGCTGCGGCTACGGCTCGGCGCGGGCGCGTTCTTCGCCCTGCTGACCGAATGGACGTCGACGTACGCGCATTCCACCGTGACCACGGACGCGTTCACGACGATGGCGCAGCGGCACACGCCGTGGCCGCTGACGGAGCTGTTCGCGCGGTGGCTGTTCGACGCTACTTTGCCGCCGCTGCAACGATAATAAGTGGGGCCGCCGTCCGCGACGGCCCCACTCCACATCCCAGTCGACGCCGCCACTCGTCGGCCGGGCAGGTTCACCCAATAGTGCGCCATGGACGTCGCGGAATCGACTGAATTACAGGTCGACGGAGTCGCCCAGCGGGATCCGGGCATAGCCTGCCTCAACCGAACCCTCAAGCCATGCGTCGAAACTCCCTGGCCGGTCTGGCTGAGCCCGACGTCGTGGATCGGGAACGCGTGGGCGGGCTTGACCGCGCGCACGAACTCGATGGCCTCACGCAGTTTCAGCGGGGCATAGGCCGGACTCGCTGTTCGTCCCCGCCGAGGAAGTCGACACACTGCTCGTACACGGCCGGGTCTCGTGATCGCCCCCGGCACGTACTCCGAAATGGAGTCGCTGGCCGACGTCGTGCTCATCACCCACGAGCACGCCGACTGACCGTCCACACCACCCGGCGCTCGTCGCGACCCTCGGTGTCACCGCGGTCGCGCCGGGCGAACCTTCGCCACAACGGGATTCTCGGTGCGCTGCCCGAACGTCGGCTTCGTCGTCGACGGCGTCTACCACCCTGGCGATGCGCTCCAAGCTACCCGGCGAGCAGCGAGTCAAGACCGGCCGCGATCACCCGGTCGGCGTCCTCCCGGTACTTGAGCACAGCGCCGAGTGTCACCGCGGCGGCTGCGGCGTCGAGGTCGGTGCGGTCGAGGGCGAGCAGGGCCCGGGCCCAGTCGATCGACTCGGCGACGCCCGGCGGCTTCAACAGCTCGGCCGCGCGGAGTCGGCGCACGGCCGAGGTGATCTGCGCGGAGAGCCGGTCGCTGATGCCGGGGACGCGGCGGCGGATGATCGCCAGTTCGCGGGTCAGGTCCGGGTGCTCCAGCCAGTGGTAGAGGCAGCGGCGCTTGAGGGCGTCGTGGACCTCGCGCGTGCGGTTGGAGGTGAGCACGACCAGTGGCGGCTCGGCGGCGCGGATCTCGCCGAGTTCGGGGATGGTCACCGCGTTCTCACTGAGCACCTCAAGCAGGAACGCCTCGAACTCGTCGTCGGCGCGGTCGACCTCGTCGATCAGCAGCACGCACGGCGCGGACTCCAGGGCCCGCAGCAGCGGCCTGGCCAGCAGGAACCGGCGGGTGTAGAGCGACTTCTCCGCCTCGTCCGGGTCGACCTTGCCGTCGAGCGCGCGCAGGTGCAGCAGCTGGCGCGGGAAGTCCCAGTCGTAGAGCGCCTGGGTCGCGTCGATGCCCTCGTGGCACTGCAGCCGGATCAGCTCGACACCGAGCGCGTCGGCCAGGCCCGTGGCCAGCGACGTCTTGCCGGTGCCCGGCTCGCCCTCGCAGAACAGGGGTTTACCCATCCGCATGGCCAGGAAGGCGGCGGTGGCCAGGCCGTCGTCGGCGAGGTAGCCGACGCCGTCGAGGGCGTCGGCGACGTCCTGCGGGGTGGCGAGGTGCCGCATCCCGCCACGGTATCGGACTATCCGGGGCGACCCCGAGTCGAAAACCAGGGTCGGTCCCCGATGTTTCCGCGAGCGCGAACACGCACTCTTGGTTTATGACGAACTACCTGTACACCGACGAAGAGACCAAGACCGTCCGCAAGCTGCGCCGCAGCCGGACCGACCGGATGATCTCCGGCGTGTGCGGCGGGATCGCCCGGGTGCTCGGCGTGGACGCGGCGCTGATCCGGATCGCGCTGGTGGTCGCCACCATCCTCGGCTTCGGCACCGGCGCGCTGGTCTACCTCGCGTGCTGGATCCTGATGCCGGAAGACCAGTCCGCCTAAGCTCGTGGCGTGAGTGAGCGGACAGGCACGGCGAAGATCCTTGTCCTGATCGCCGCGGCGACACTGTTCGCCGCTGGGGGCGTGGTCTGCTTCCTGGTGATCCTGTTCCGCAGACACCTGCCAGGGTGGCCGATCTCCGGGGCGATCGCCTACACGCTGATATCGCTGCTCACAGTCGGGATCGCGATGGCGATCACCATCCGCGCGACGACAGTCCGCCGCGCGGTGCTCGGCGGCGGCGGGACGCTGATCGGGGGCACCGCGGTGGCCGTGGGGACGCTGTTGCTGCTGGTCACGTAAGGAAGTCGACCAGCAGCTCGCGGAGCTCGGCCCGGTGGGTGATCACCGGCACGGCCGACGGGAACACCACGAGCCTGGACCTGGGAAACGCCTCGGCTACCTCGTGGGCTACCTCGACGGGGTGCAGCGGATCGCTCTCCGCGCCCACGACCAGCACCTCGGCGCCGACCGATCGCAGCGGCGCCGGGTCCGGCACTGGGACCTGAGTGGCGACCGCGCGCAAGGCGGGCCCGAGCCTCATCAAGGCGTCGGTGCGTTCCTCGTAGTAGCGCCCCTCGCCGCCGACCAATGCCCGCAAGGCGGCGCGGTCGCCTGCCTCGACGGCCTCGGCCATGGCCGTGACCAGCGCGGATGACGTGCGCGGCCGGGACAGCGCCGCGGGGAACATCAACACGAGCCGGGTGAACCGGTCGGGTTCGGCGGCGACCAACGCGGACAACGCGGCCGCGCCGAGTGACACACCGATCGCCTGCGGGGCCTCGACCTGGCCGACTTCCGTGGCCAGGGTCCGATAGTCCCAATAGCCGGGGTCCGGATCGGGGGCGTCGGCGTGACCGAGCAACGTCAGGACGATTCGGGTGCCGGGCAGGCCGGAAGCCGGGATGCGCGCTTCGCCTGCGGTGGCACCCAGGCCGGGAACGATCAGCGTGACTGGGTCACCAGACCCATAGGGCCTGATTATCACCAGCGAGGGCCGCGCTGGACCTCGATCAGCTTCGGGCGGACGTCGACGATGTAGACCAGCGCCGCGACCAGGCCCGCCATCCAGAAGATCCAACCGCGACCGGCGAAGCTGAACAGCAGCAGGGCCGCTGAGGCGCCCGCGGTGATGCCCACCCAGGCCATCTTGGTCATCCGGTCGGCCGCCGAGTAGGCGTCCGGCCGCTGCATGAGCGCGTGGATGAGCGCGAACACACCGACCGGCACGGCCGCCCAGTCGATGATCCGCAAGATCCACAAGGCTGTCATGGGCACGTCCCAAGCCTACGTGCGAACCGACCCGCTCCACCACATGCCTCGGCGATGACAGGGGCAGGTCACCCTGCGTTGTGACCGACGGCACCGTCCGTTTGCAAGCACACCGCTTGCAACTGCTAGCAGTGCGGCGTAGCGTCGGTGGTGTCAGAAGGAGGCGGGATGGATGAGACCGGGCCCGGCGAGGCCAGGGCGATCGACAAGGTCGCCGACCTCGGGCGCGACATCGGTGAGTACATCAAGCATCAGCGCAACACGGCGAAGATCTCGCTGCGTCAGCTGTCCAAACTGGCCGGTGTCTCCAATCCGTACCTCAGCCAGATCGAACGCGGTCTGCGCAAGCCCAGCGCCGAGATCCTGCAGCAGATCGCCAAGGGCCTGCGGATCTCCGCCGAAGCCCTTTACGTCCAGGCAGGCATCCTCGATGTCCCCGCGGGTGGCCCTGTGACGGACGCGGTTCGGGCGGCCGACGAGCTGACCGAACGGCAGAAGCAAGTCTTGCTCGACATCTACGAGTCTTTCCGGCGCGAGAACGCCAACCAGTCCACAGTGGAGGGGTCTGATGTGGACGACCGAACCGATTCCCGGACCCCACCCTCAAGGAGTGAATCAGCATGACGCAGCCCAAGAGCGCGACCGTCCGCAAGGCTGGCGAGCAGGCCGCCGGTGCGGTGAACACCGCCATCGAGCAGGTCCGCACGCCGCTGCTGGCCGCCCTTGGCGCCGGTGACCTGGCCGCCAAGGCCGTGGTCGACGCGGTCAACAAGGCCAAGGAGCGCGCCGAGTCCACCAGGACCGCAGCCGCCGACCTGCCGCAGGAGATCACCGGCCTGCGCGAGAAGCTCGACCCGACCGAGCTGCGCAAGCTGGTCGACGAGTACACCGAGGCCGCGGTGAAGCTGTACCAGAAGCTGGCCGACCAGGGCGAGGGCGCGCTGGACAAGCTCAAGGCTCAGCCGCAGGTCAAGAAGGTCGTCGAGCAGCTCGAGGAGGCCATCGAGGCCGCCCAGACCCGCTTCGGCGGCGCCGCCGGTGACGCCCGCGCGCTGGCCGAGGACCTGCTGGCCAAGGTCACCCGCCAGACCCGCTCGGTCGGCGAGAAGACCGCCATCGCCACCCAGAAGGTCGCCGCCGAGGTCGCCGAGACCATCGAGGAGGCCGGTGACGATGTGGCCCACGAGGTCCGCAGCGCCAGCCGCCGCGTGGCCAACAAGACGGCCCCGGCCCGCAAGCCGGTCGCCCGCAAGACTGTGTAGTTGGCGTCCCCTTCGGGGACGCGGCTCGGCCGCCTTCAGGTGGCGCATCGGGCACGTGAACACGCCAGACTTCGTCGGCGCGTTCACGCACCCGATACGCCACCGCGGCCAAGCGTGGCGGACGGGTCGAGGGAATGGCCGTCCGGCGGGGAAGCTGAGCCGGCTACGGCAAGCAACGTTCGTGGAAACAGCGCTTGAAACAAAAACGGCGGGTCCCCACGTTGGTGGGGACCCGCCGTTCTCGGTGATTCCTGATTAGATGCCGACCGCGGTGATCTCGCCTGCGGAGGTCCATGCGTTGCCGTTGACCTCGCTCAGCGCGCGGAACCGCAGGTAGCGGCCGGTCTTCGCGGTGAACGTCAGGGACTTCTCAGTCGCCGTGTTCGCGAAGGTGCCAGTGGCGACCGGGGTGCCCCAGTTCGTGGTGCTGTCACTGACATACACCTCGTACTGGCCGACCCGGCCGTTGGCGCCGCCGTCCTGCCTTGGCAGGTACTTGAACCCGGAGATCGAGCGCGAGAAGCCGCCCATGTCGACCTGGATCTCGTGCGGCAGCGGTGCGTTGGACGGCGTCCACGCGGTGTGCCACATCGACAACGGGTCGGTGTCGAAGGCCCGGAGCGCGCCGTTGCCCGACTGCTCGCTGTCGGTGTAGACCAGCGACCAGTTGGACTTGCTGATCGGGCCGACCGGGATCAACGTGCCGTGGGTGGTGATCTCGGCCGCCGAGGTCCATGCGCCGTTGTTGGCCTCGGTCAGCGCCCGCAGCTTGATGTAGCGGCCTTCCTTCTTCGGGAACGACGCCACCTTCTCGGCAGCGCTGTTGGCCCAGACACCCGTGGCCACCGGAGTGCCCCAGTTCGTGGTGCTGTCGCTGACATACACCTCGTACTGGCCGACGCGGCCGTTGACGCCGCCGTCCTGGCGCGGCGTGTAGTGCAGGGAGTCGACCTCGTACCGGGCACCCAGGTTGATCTGGATCTCGTGCGGCGGCGGGGTGTCGGGGTTGACCTGCGACCAGGCGGTGTGCCAGATCGTCGAGTTGTTGCCGTCGATGGCGTTGGCGGCCGCGCCGTTCTCGCCCGCGGTCTCCTGGCTGTCGACGGACACGACCGTCTGACCGGCCTTGGCGATGGCGGGCCCGCTCGGGATGACGCCCGCGGTCGGCAGGGTGGCGCCGGTCGCGGTGATGGTGAACGCCGAGGACGTGGAGAGCGAACCGGTCTTGACGTAGAGCACGCCGCCCCGGTCGGCCGCGTCGTGGAACCAGCCGGTGGTCGCCGCGTCGTAGGTCGCCTTGGTCGTGTACTTGGTCAGCGTCGTCGTGCCACGGGTCACCGTGGTGGGCGCGCCCGCCACGTGCACGTTCAGCTCGTAGCCGCGGCTGGCCAGCTTGCCGGTGTAGGAGCCGTTGCTGGCGCCGACGTTGATGACCACGTTGCCCGAACCCGAGGTGGGCGCGGTGACGGAGACGGCCTGCTTGGCGAACGAGCCGGTCTGGAAGGCCCGGGTGTTGCCGTCGTCCTCGTAGAGCGAGAAGGACGAGTTGCCGCGCGGGTAGACGTCGAAGGTGATCGGCGTGAACGGCTTCTCACCGGCGTAGTTCATCTGCGGCCACATCGGGACGATGCCGCCGCCCTTGACGAACAGGGGCAGGGTGTCCAGCGGCGCGCTGTACCCGTTGAGCCAGCCCGGACCCTGGTAGGTGGTGCCGGTCCAGTAGTCGGTCCAGGTCCCGGCGGGCAGGTAGATCCCGTCGCGGGTCGTGGTGTCGCTGGTGATCGGGGCGACCAGGAACGCGTCACCGGCCATGAACTGCTGGCTGGTGGCGTTGCCCTGGGCGACCGGGTCGTTCGGGTACTCCAGGACCATGGCGCGGGTCGAGGGGTAGCCGGTCTCGTGCGCGACCCGGCTGGTCGAGTACAGGTACGGCAGGATCCGCTCGCGGAGCTTGAGGTACTTGCGGTTGATCGACAGGGTCGGCTCGGCCCAGCGCCACGGCTGCTTGTCGCTGTAGCCGCTGGACGGGTTGGCCGGGCCCCAGCCGGACATCGTCATCAGCGAGGGCAGGAACGCCTTCGCCTGGATGTCGCGGGCGTAGGTCTTGGCGCTGCCGCCGTAGATGCCGTCGATGTCGCCGGAGGCGTAGTTCAGCGCGGACAGGCCCGCGCCGGTGATGGCCGGGACATGCCAGCGCATGTTGTCCCAGTCGCCCTCGGTGTCACCGCTCCAGACCACGGCGTTGCGCTGCGTGCCCGCCCAGCCGTTGACCGTCCAGACGAAGCGGCGGCCGTTGCTGTTGTCCTCGATACCGTCGACGGCCTGCTGCACGCCGTCGAAGGCGTACTTGTAGCCGCCGCCGATCCAGGCGACGTCGGTCTTGACCGCGCGGGTGCCGGAGACGCCGACCTCGTTGGCGATGTTGGCCAGGCCGGTGGAGGTCCACAGGCCGGTCTTGAACCCGAGCGCCTCAAGGTCGGCGACGGAGTTGGTCAGATCGGTGTAGCCGCAGCCGTAGCCGTCGTTGGGCAGGAACCAGCCGGACGGCATGTCCGCGGCACGCGCCTGCTCGGCGTAGGTGACCACGTCGGGGGTGGTCTGGTGGACGACGCGGTTGTGGTCGCCGGTGTAGTCCGGGTTGGAGGCGTTCCAGCAGTCGGCGTTGCCCATCTCGAAGCCCCAGATCGGCGCGAGGAAGGGCTTGCCCGTGACATCGGTGTAGCGGTTCAGGATGTCCTTGGGCGTGTCACCGGCGAAGTAGAACGCGTCGAACCGGGTCTCGCTGTGCTTGAGGCCGACCGTCGACTGGAACGCGTACTCGCCCTGCGCCCAGGTGTTGCGCATGACGCCGTAGCCCTTGGTCGACCAGTAGAACGGGGCCGGGGAGGCGTTGCCGTTCTCGTTCCAGCCGCCGTGGTTCCTGACCGGGACGACCTTGTCCCGCAGGGCGAACTCGCCGAGGCGGAAGCCGGTGCCGTAGAACTGCTCGTCGGTGCCACGCGCCAGCGACTGGGTCGTGGTGGTCGCCGCGGTGTCCCAGGTCAGACCCGCCGACTCTTTCCAGATGGCGGTGATGTTGTCGGCCTTGTAGAGCTCGAACTTCAGCGGCGTCTTGTACGCGCGAAGCGTGACAGCGCTCGTGCTGATCTTGTAGTAGGTGGTCTCGTCGGTGTACGACGCGGTCACGGCACCGAAGTCGGTGTCGATGGCGATCTGACCGTTGACCGGGTCGGTGAAGGTGCCCGTCGGGGCGAGCTGCAGCCGGAAGACGCTCGGCTGGGCGAAGGACACCTTGACCTTGGCCGTGCCCGCGGTGATGTCGAAGGTACTTCCGGACTGGCTGAAAGCCGTGACGTTCCCGATCGTCGCGGGCGCGGCATGGGCAGGCGTGGTCGCCACAAAGGCAACCGAAGTGGCTATGGCTGTCGCGGCGAGTACTGATAGGCCGGTGCGTAGTCGCGTCCGCATAGGTACCTTCCGAGCAGGGGATCGCCACAGGGCAGGAGCGATCAATTTTGTTCATTTGTGCGCAGTTTCACGCATGTTCGCGCAATCGTGCGCCCCGCCTTCTTAACTGTCAAGAGCGACCTCAGAGCGTGATCGCAGGTCAACGGCATCATGATCAACAGCGGTCCGCACGTCGGCGACCGACCGCGCCGGAGCGGCCACGCGCCGTCGTGGGACATGTCTGACGTCATGCAGTGGTCTAGTAGAAAACAAAAAAGTCGCACCCGCCATGACCGGCGGGTGCGACTTTCGGCCTAGTGCCTTATACGACCGCTCAGGACAGCCGGGACTCGATCCACTTCACAACGGCGGCCGTGGTCTCCTCGACGGCCACATCGGTCGTGTCGAGCAGTTCCATCGGCGGTGAGGTCAATGCGGCATTGGTCTTCACCCAGGTATTGAACCCGAGCATGTCCGAGATGCGCCCCTCGTTCTGCCACCCCCGCCAAGCGGGCCGGGCGCGCAGCCGGGACGCGAGCACCTCATCGTCGGCGACCAGCGCCAGATAGTGGATGTCGGAGAACAGCACGCGCTCAGGGCGGTTCTCCAGCTGCGGCGGCGCGACCGTCCCGCAGAGCACGACCGGGCGACCGCTCTGGTGGATGGCGGCGATCATCCGCAGCCAGGCCCGGCGGAACGGCCCGAAGTCGTCGACCGGGTCCTGGATCGCCCCGATCCACAGGATGTCCTGTTCGAGCACCACGGCGCGGTCGCCCAGGTGCGCGGTCAAGCGGCGGCACACCGTGGACTTGCCGGTGCCGCTGGGTCCGGTCAGCACGAGAACCGGGAGCCGTCGGAACGGCTCCCGGTTCTCGTGC
>Ga0247823_10005342_pt1 | contig 10230 bp, 6 predicted proteins | sample 13C_PalmiticAcid_2_FD_192426 | JGI IMG/M metagenome (GOLD analysis project Ga0247823, IMG submission 192426) | Soil microbial communities from agricultural site in Penn Yan, New York, United States - 13C_PalmiticAcid_Day30 | ecosystem: Environmental > Terrestrial > Soil > Agricultural land...
CAACATGGCAGTCAGTACGTTCGACCTGTTCAAGATCGGCATCGGCCCCAGTTCCTCGCATACGGTCGGGCCGATGCGCGCCGCCGCGCGCTTCGTCGCGCGCTGGCTGGTCGACGCCGGCCGCCTGCCGGACGTGGCACGCATCCGCGCCGAGGTGTTCGGCTCGCTCGCCCTGACCGGTCGCGGGCACGGCACCGACAAAGCCGTGCTGATGGGCCTGGAAGGCCACTACCCCAACGAGATCGACCCGGACATCATTCCGCCTGCGCTGGAGCGCATCCGTACCGGCAAGCGCATCCTGCTGGGCGGCACCCACGAGGTCGCCTTCGACGAGAAGCGCGATCTGCTGATGAACAAGCGGCAGAAGCTGCCGTACCACACCAACGGCATGCGCTTCACCGCCTTCGATGCGAACGACGAGGTCATCGCCACGCGCGACTATTACTCGGTGGGCGGCGGCTTCGTCGTCAACCAGGACGACGCGGCGGTCGATCGCATCGTCGCCGACGAGACGCCGCTGCCGTACCCGTTCAAGAGCGGCGACGAGTTGCTCGCGCAGTGCCAGCGCAGCGGATTGAGCATCGCGGCAATGATGTTCGAGAACGAAAAGGCCTGGCGCAGCGAAGACGAGATCCGCGACGGCTTGCGGGCGATCTGGAACGCGATGCAGTCGTGCATGGCGCGCGGCATCCGCGAAGAAGGCACGTTGCCGGGCGGCCTGCACGTCTCGCGTCGCGCGCCCGCGCTGCACCGCGAACTGTCGAGCAAGCCGGAAGCCGCCATGCGGGATCCGCTGACGGTGCTGGACTGGGTGAACCTGTACGCGCTGGCGGTGAACGAAGAGAACGCCGCCGGCGGCCGCGTCGTCACCGCACCCACCAACGGCGCGGCCGGCATCATTCCGGCGGTGCTGCACTACTACGATCGTTTCTGCCCCGGCAACAGCGAACAGCGCGTGTTCGACTTCCTGCTCACCGCCGCGGCCATCGGCATCCTCTACAAGGAGAACGCCAGCATCAGCGGCGCCGAAGTCGGCTGCCAGGGCGAAGTGGGCGTGGCCTGCTCGATGGCGGCCGGCGGCCTGGTCGCGGCCCTGGGTGGCAGCCCCAGCCAGATCGAGAACGCCGCCGAGATCGGCATGGAGCACAACCTCGGCCTGACCTGCGACCCGATCGGCGGACTGGTGCAGATCCCGTGCATCGAGCGCAACGCGATGGGCGCAGTGAAGGCGATCAACGCCAGCCGCATGGCGATGCGCGGCGACGGCAAGCACAAGGTCAGCCTGGACAAGGTCATCAAGACCATGCGCGACACCGGTCGCGACATGCAGGACAAGTACAAGGAAACCAGCCGCGGCGGACTGGCCGTCAACGTCATCGAGTGCTGAATCCTGTGGGCATACTCCATCGCTCGGAAGCGACACTTCGATTCTTCGGCGAAGATCTCGTTCCTGAAGAGATCACGGCGTTGCTTGGCGTCAGCCCTACCAAGTCGTGCCGCAAAGGTGATGACATCAGTCTCATAGCCAGCAATGTGCGCATAGCCAAGACGGGAAGCTGGAGACTTCACGCGACGGAACGCACTCCCGGAGATTTGGAGGCCCAGGTTTTCGAGATTCTGGATCAACTCACTTCGGACGCCGGCATCTGGACATCACTCTCTCGCTACACGCCTGACATGTTTTGCGGCGTCTTCATGAACCGCTTCAACGAAGGCTTGCCGCTTTCGGCTAAGGCGTTATTGGCACTTGGAGAGCGGGGTATCGCCTTGGATCTCGACATCTACTATCCGAATGGATGATATGTCGGCATTGCTTCCAAGCAATCCATGCATGCGTGATTCGCTCCGCGTGCTGACTTGAACTAGACTTCGGCGCCGTCACGAACTCCTTGGCAGGCAGTGGATCCCTGCGTACAAGCGGGATCCGCGCGGTTGTCGCGCAGGGCCATGTCCTTGCCGATGGTGTAGCCGAACCAGACCACCAGCACGACCACCAGCATCGCCAGCATCACCCAGCCCGGCAGCCGCTGGGCCATCGCGCCTTCCGCGTCGGTGCCCGCCTTCGCCGGCGCGACCGCCAGCGTCGCCACCGGGACCTCCAGGGCGGAGGCCAGCGCCAGGCAGGTGTCGTGGGATGCGCCCGCCCCCGACTCGATCCGCTGAAGCGTGCGGGTACTCAGGCCGGCGACCGTCGCCAGGTGTTCCTGCGACCAGGCCCGCTGCTCGCGCAGGGTCCTGATCCGTCGTGCATCCAGTTTCATGTCCATGGCGTTGGGGGGCGTGGCCAGCAGTGTAAGCGGACCCTGATCGTCGCCCGGCGACGCCCTGCCGGCCACGACAGCGACCCGCCACCCGCCCGACACCCTTGCCGGGCCGGGCGTTTGCGCCCTTTAGACACGGGCTTGCGGGCCGATACGGTAGAGGTAAACAGACTTACCGGAGACGCGTCCTGTTCCAGCCCGTGGACAAGACCCGCCGCGGCTGGCCCTCCTGGCGACGCCGACTGGCGGTTTGGTGCCTGCCCTTGCTGGGCGGCATGGCGGCGCTGTGCCCGTCCGCCCACGCCCTGGACCCGTCCAAGTCGTTCCATCACTACGTCCGCAACCACTGGAGCCTGGAACAGGGCCTGCCCCAGCTCAGCGTGCTGGCAATCGCCCAGGACAAGCCGGGCTATCTCTGGTTCGGCACGCAGGCGGGCCTGAGCCGGTTCGATGGCGTGCGTTTCACCAACTTCGACCTGGACAACACGCCCGAGCTGCCGAGCACCTGGATCCAGGCATTGCGCACCGACCGCGAGGGCCGTCTGTGGATCGGCACGCCGCAGGGGCTGGCGGTGCGCGAAGGCAACCGCATCCGCGCCGTGCCGCTGGCGCCGGGCGAGCCGCCCGGTGTGGTGGACGTGTTCGCCCTGTCGTCCGATGCGGCAGGCCGCCTGCTGGTGGCCACCAGTCGCGGGGTCATGGTCGTCGCCGACGGCCGTCTGAAGCTGCTTCACGCGATCCCGGACGGCGGTGCGCTGGCGTTGCACGTCGATGAGGACGGCACCCTGTGGGTGGGCGGTCGCGGACGCGTCCATCTGTTCGATGGCGGCGGCGAGCGCGCCCTGCCCTTGCCCGCCGCCGCCTCGCTGTCCACGATCACGTCGCTGGCGCGCCACGACGGCCGCGTATGGGCCGGCAGCGATGCCGGGCTGTTCGTCCTGATGGGCCGCCAGTGGCACCGCCATGGCGACCTCGCCACCGCCGGCAGCGGCATCCTCGCCCTGCACAACGACCGCGACGGCATCCTCTGGGCGAGCACCCGCGATACGGTCTACCGCCTGCGCGCGGGGCGCCTGCTGGAGCGGATCCGCGGCGACGGTCCGCTGGCCGAAGTCCGCGCGTTCTACGAAGACCGCGAATCCAACCTCTGGCTCGGCAGCAACAACGAGGGCGTCAGTCGCGCCTGGAACGGATGGACGCGCCGCTACAGCCGGGCCGAGGGCTTGCTGCAGCCGTTGCTCTGGGCGACGGCACAGGGCCCCGACGGCCGCATCTGGGTGGGCAGCGATGATGGTGTGAGCGTGCTCGAACACGGCCGCTTCCGCCTGCAGGTTCCCGGCCCCGCCCTGCCCCATCCCGCTGCCTACAGCCTGCTGCCGGAGAACGGGCAGACCTGGATCGGCACGCGCGACGGCGCGGCGCTCTATCGCGACGGTCGCCTGCAGCGGCCTCGCGCGCTCGCGGCGATGGACGCGGCGCAGGTGAACGGCATCGTGCGCGACAGGCAGGGGCGGCTGTGGTTCGCCACCAGCACGGGGCTGTACCGCTGGGACGGCGGCGACCGCATGCGTCGCTACGCGACGGAAGCCGGCCTGCGCGACGTGCGCGTCCGCGTCCTGCTGGAAACCCGCGATGGCCGCCTGCTGGTGGGCACGCAGAGCGGTCTGTACGAGTTCGTCGACGAACATCTGGTACCGATCCCGCTCACCGGCACCGGCGTGGAGGCGCCGCACATCGTCGCCCTGCATGAGCTGGCCGGCGGCCAGTGGCTCGCCGGCGCGCTGTCGGAAGAAGTGATGCTGGTGTTCGACGGCCAGCGCTGGACGCGCCTGGACAAGGCGCGCGGCATTCCCGCGAATGCGCCGTTCTTCTTCGGCGAGGACGAGACCGGCTTCCTCTGGGTCGGAGGACTGCGCGGCATCTACCGGGTAGCCGTGGCCGACATCCTCACCGCCACGCAGGATCCCGCCTTCCGCGTCACGACCCGCACGCTGCTCAACGAACGCGGCGACCGCCACGGCGGCCAGAAGGGCGACTGCTGCAATGGCGCCGGCAACAGCCGCGGCTTCATGGTCGACAACGCGCTGTGGCTGCCGACCCGCGACGGCGTGGTGGTGATGGCGACCGACCAGCCGCTGGACAACGCATACGTCCCCGAGTCGGTGATCGAACGCGTGCAGGTCCAGGGCCGGTGGCGGCCCGCGGACGCGGCCGCGACATGGTCGCTCCCCAACGCCGCGCGCGACCTGCGCTTCGAGTTCACCACGCTGAGCTTCCAGGCCTCGGACCACATCGACATCCGCTACCGGCTGAAAGGCTACGACGAGGAATGGAAGCTGCTGGACGATCCGCACCAGCGCAGCGCGACCTACACCAACCTGCCGGCCGGACACTATGTGTTCGAGGTGCTCGGCACCAACAACAGCGGGGTCTCCGGGCGCGCGGCCGCGACCCAGGCGTTCACCATCGCACCCTACTTCTACGAGAACCCCTGGTTCTACGTACTGCTGGCGATGGCCCTCGGCGTGCTGGTGCTGCTCTCCAACCGGTGGGTGCTGAGGCGGCACAACAACCGGAGCGCCGCGCTGGAGCGCCTGGTGCAGCAGCGCACGCTGGACCTGCAGCAGGCCAACCGCCAGCTGGAAGCGATCAGCCTCACCGACCCACTGACGGGGCTGCACAACCGACGCTATCTGACCCGGCAGCTGCCCGCCGACATCGCCTACTACGAACGCATGCCGAAGTTCGCCACGGGCGCGGACGTGCTGGCCTTCGTGTTGCTCGACATCGACCACTTCAAGTCGATCAACGACGGCCACGGCCACCAGGCGGGCGACCACGTGCTGCAGACGGTCGCGCACCGCCTGCGCACCCTGTCCCGTGACGGCGACTACGTGATCCGCTGGGGCGGCGAAGAGTTCCTGATGGTGTTCCGGCCGATGCCGCGACACGACCTGCATGCGCTCGGCCGCCGCATCTGCACCGCCATCGCGGCCGAACCCGTGGAGGTCGCCGGGACGCGCCTGCAGGTGACGGCCTCGCTCGGCGTGATCGGGTATCCGCCTTTCCCCGACGCGCCCGACCTGCTGGGCTGGGAACAACTCGTTTCGCTTGCCGATCGCGCGCTTTACGAGGTCAAGGCGCACGGGCGCAATGGCTGGGCGCTGTACGAAGCGACGTCGCCGTCTTCGCCGTTGCCCGATGCCGAGCATGTGCGTCGCGATCCCGGCGAACTGATCCGCCAGGGCCACTTGGTCCTGCGCGGCCCGCACCACCCCGCATCGCCGACGCCATCGGATTGACGGCATCGCAACATGTCCGCGTTACGCTGGCGCCCCACGTTGCGGATCCTTCCATGAAGATCGTGTCCCCGATGCTCGCCTTCGCGGCGATGGCTGTCGCCAGTGCGTCGATTGCCCAGCCCGCGCCCTCTGCCCGCTACGGCGCGCGGCTCGAAGGCTTCGACTATCCGCATCCGGTGCGGACCTTCGCGTTCGCCTCGCAGGACCAGCCGCTCGAGATGGCCTATCTCGATGTCGCCCCCGCCAGACCGAACGGCCGAACCGTCGTGCTGCTGCACGGCAAGAACTTCTGCGCGGCCACCTGGGGCGCGACGATCGCCGCGCTGGCCGGGGCGGGTTACCGGGTGATCGCACCGGACCAGATCGGCTTCTGCAAGTCGAGCAAGCCGCCGCGCTACCAGTACTCCTTCGCCCAGCTCGCCGGCAACACCCATGCCTTGCTCGAGCAGCTTGGCATCGAGCGCGCAACGATCGTCGGCCACTCGATGGGCGGCATGCTGGCGGCGCGCTATGCGCTGCAGTATCCGCAGGCCACCGAACGCCTGCTGCTGGTCAACCCGATCGGCCTGGAGGACTGGAAGGCCGAGGGCGTGCCGTGGCGCAGCCTGGATGCCTGGTATGCGCGCGAGCGGAAGACGACGTTCGACAGCCTTCGCGACTATCAGCGCACCGTGTACTACGGAGGCGATTGGAAGCCGGCGTACGAACAGTGGGTGCAGATGCTGGGCGGCATGTATGCCGGCGACGGCGGCAAGGCCGTGGCCTGGAGCCAGGCGCTGACCTCGGACATGGTGTTCAACCAGCCGGTGGTGTACGAATTCCCGCGCATCACCGCACCGACCACATTGCTCATCGGCCAGAAGGACCGCACCGCCATCGGCAAGGACCTGGCGCCGCCGGACGTCGCGAAGCGCCTGGGCGACTATCCGGCGCTGGGCAGGCGCGCGGCGGCGGCGATACCGGGCGCGACGCTGGTGGAGTTCGAAGACCTGGGCCACTCGCCCCAGGTGGAAGCGCCGGCACGCTTCAACGCCGCGCTGGTGTCCGCGCTGGAGTAGGCGCGATCAGCGCGCCGCCGCGATGGCCAGCACGTCGTCCAGCAACGCGGCTGCGGTGATGCCGGCACCGGCCCCCGGACCCTGCACGACCAGCGGCTGTTCGTCGTAGCGGTCGCTGTAGATCGCCACGCGGTTGTCGGTGCCGCTACCGCCGCACAGCGGATGGTCCGCCGGCAGCACCTGCAACCCGACGCTCGCGCGTTCGGTATCGAAGCGGCCGACGAAACGCAGACGGCCGCCGTTGCGGTAGGCGTCCTTGAAGCGCACGGCCAGCGGCGCATCCAACTGGCCGAGGGCGGCGTCCACGCCCTCCAGCGGAAGCGCAGCGAGTTCGGCCGGCACCAGTGATTCCACGCGCACGTCCGCCTGCTCCAGCGGCAGGCCCGCGGCGCGCGCGAGGATCAGCAGCTTGCGGCGCACGTCTTCGCCGGACAGGTCGATGCGCGGGTCGGGTTCGGTGTACCCGGCCTGCCGCGCCTGCCGCACGAAATTGGAGAACGGACGCATGCCGTCGTAGTGGTTGAACAACCAGGCCAGCGAACCGGAGAGCACGCCTTCCACGCGATGGATGCGGTCGCCACCGGCCACCAGCGCGCGCAGGCTGCGCAGCAGCGGCAGTCCCGCACCGACGGTGGCCGCCTCGCCATAGCGCGCACCGGCGTCCGCAGCGGCCTGCGCAATGGCCTGCGCACGCGACAACGCGCTGCCGGCGCCGAGTTTGTTGGCCGTCACCACGTGCACGCCGCGCGACAGCCACTCGGCATGCCAGCCCGCGACCGCATCGCTGGCGGTGGCATCGACGACGATGTCACCGGCGTGCAGCGCCTCGGCCTCCGCCCACGGCGGCAGATCATCGGTCCGCGCCGCCGCGCGATTGGCGTCGTCCAGCGCACGCTGCGGCGAGCCCGCGCAGTCGTGCAAAGCGCGCGAATTCGCCAGCCAGGCCAGCGATGGCAATGGACGCCCGGCAGCCTGCAGGCGCTCGTAGCGCGTGACGAGTGCACTGCCCACCACGCCGGTGCCGAGCAGCGCGAGCCGCGGTGCGCGACGCGCCGGTGTACGCAGCGGGACGACCGTGCTCATGCGTCGGCGAGCCTGCGTTTGGAGTCGGCCACCACCGCCTCGGCGCGTGCCAGGGCGGCACCGATGTCGGCCAACAGGTCGTCGGTGGCTTCGATGCCGACCGACAGGCGCAGCAGGCCATCGGAGATGCCGGCCTTGGCGCGCGCTTCCGGTGTCATCGCCGCATGCGTCATCGTCGCCGGGTGCGCGACCAGGCTTTCCACGCCGCCCAGCGATTCGGCCAGGGTGAAGTAGCGCAGGCCCTCGACGACGGCACGCACCGCCTCTTCGCCCCCCTCGAGTTCAACGCTCAGCATCGCGCCGAAGCCCTTCTGCTGGCGCGCGGCCACCGCGTGACCGGGGTGCGCCGCCAGGCCGGGGAAGTAGACCTTCGACACCGCCGGATGCGCGTCCAGCAGCGCGGCGATGGCATCGGCATTCTCCTGGTGCACGCGCAGGCGCGCGTCCAGCGTGCGCAGCCCGCGGAGGGTCAGGAAGCTGTCGAACGGCGAGCCGGTCAGGCCCAGCGCATTCGCCCACCACACCAGCTGCTGGTGGGTATCCGCATCGCGCGCCACCACGGCGCCACCGACCACGTCGCTGTGGCCGTTGATGTACTTCGTGGTGGAGTGCAGCACGACGTCGGCGCCGAAGGCGATCGGTGTCTGCAGCGCCGGCGACAGGAAGGTGTTGTCCACCACGGTGCGGGCCCCGGCCTTGTGCGCGGCTTCGATGACGAAGCGCAGGTCGGTGATGCGCAGCAACGGATTCGACGGGGTCTCGATCAGCACCAGCTTGGGCGACTGCGCCAGCGCGTCGGCCAGCGAGCGCGGATCGGTGAGGTCGGCGGTGATCAGTTCGAAGTGGCCCTTCCTGGCCAGCGCGTTGAACAGGCGCCAGCTGCCGCCGTACGCGTCGTGCGGCACCACCAGGCGGTCGCCCGGCTCCAGCAGTGCGTTCAGCACCAGGGTGATGGCGCCCATGCCGGTCGCGGTGACGACGGCGCCGGCGCCGCCCTCCAGCTCGGCCAATGCCTCGCCCAAGAGGTCGCGCGTGGGATTGCCACTGCGGGTGTAGTCGTACTCGCGCTTCTGCGCGAAGCCGGCGAAGCTGAAGTTCGACGACAGCACGATCGGCGGCGTCACCGCGCCATAGGCGGTGTCGCGGTCGATGCCGGCGCGCACGGCGGCGGTGGCGGGACGACAGGGCGCGTCGGCGTCGGTGGGGGTGTAGCTGCTCATGCGGTTTCTCCGGCGGCGCGCAGGGCCGAGGTGAGGATGGAATCGATGCGGTCGGTTTCTTTCAGGAAGGCGTCGTGGCCGTAGGGCGAGCGCAGCACGCGCAGCTGGCCCAGCGTGCCGAGGCCTTCCACCAGCGCCACGGAATCGGACAACGGCACCAGGTGGTCGCCTTCCACGGCGACCACCAGGGTCGGCACGCGCACGTCGGCGGGATCGACCCGATGCAGGTCGATGGATTCGGACAGCCGCACGTACGCGTTGACCGGCGTGCGGGCGACGTACTGCGCGCCGGCCGCGTCCAGGTAGTCTTCGGCGGCCACGCGCACGCGGCCGTTGACGATCTCGGGCGCGGCGTCGAAGCGTTCGCCGAATTCCTCCGGTGTGCGGTAGCTCAGCATCGCGAACTGGCGCGCCAGCGACAGCCCTTGCGCGTCGGCGCACTGGAGCTGGCCCAGCGTCACCGCGCGGCGCTGCAGCGCGCGCCAGGCGGCGGCATAGGGATGGGCGCGGTGCGCACCGCTGACGGCGATCAGCTTCTCGACGCGTTCCGGATGGCGCACCGCGAACTGCAGGCCGACCAGCGCGCCATAGGAATAGCCGACGAAGGCGTGCAGGCGCGCGATGCCCAGCGCGGACAGCAGCTTGGCGATGGCGTCGGCCTGGTCGGCGGTGTCGATCGGGGCGTCGAGGCGGCCATCGGCGCCGACGAAGTCGAAGGCGAGCAATTGCCTGTGCGCAGGGTCCAGCGCGCGGTCCGCGCCGACCAGCTCATTGAGCCAACCGGCCTCGGCGAAGACCTCGCCGGCGGCCAGGTGGCGATGCGCCGAAATGCCGCCGGCCACGAACACCACCGGCGCGCCCACCACGCCCTGCAGCTCGTAGCGCAGCGTCACAGCACGGGTGCCGGCGTGGCGCATCTGCAGCTCGACCACGACCTCGCCCCGTACGGCGCGCGGCACGTCGTCCTGGAACGAGGGAATCGCGACGCCGTCGATGGACGACGGTTCGACGAGGCGGTTCAGTGCGGGACTGGCGTAACTCATGGCGGCTTCCGGTGGGCATCCCTCGCGGGACGGGACTGCACCACCGAGCTTCGCGGAGCTCGCGTTCGCCGTGCGAGGCACGGTACGAACCATCTTCCGGCAGACGCTGAGGTCCCCGCAGGATTTGGCACCACCACGGCGCTTGCGCGTCGCTGGCTGCCCCGGCTTCTTCGGGCCTGTCCCTCTGCCGGTCTCGATGGTGAGGGTACTTTGCCGGGCCCCCGGACGGATGTCAATCGCTTTATTCGGATGAAGCGATGAAC
>Ga0247823_10005343_pt1 | contig 10229 bp, 4 predicted proteins | sample 13C_PalmiticAcid_2_FD_192426 | JGI IMG/M metagenome (GOLD analysis project Ga0247823, IMG submission 192426) | Soil microbial communities from agricultural site in Penn Yan, New York, United States - 13C_PalmiticAcid_Day30 | ecosystem: Environmental > Terrestrial > Soil > Agricultural land...
CCTTGCGCTGCTGCCCCGCCGCATAAAGCTCGCGCTGGTACGGATTGAGCGTGAAGCCGAGCCCGCCGTCGAAGAAATCGTCCGATCCGTAGCGAATGCCATCGGCCAAGGTCACGCCTTCGAGCGTGCCGGTACGGACATGGATCGCGCGCTCGGGGCCGCTGTAGCGCAGCGACATCCGATCACTTTGGCCACCAGCAGTGGCAACCACCGCATTCTCTCCTGCCGCCAGCCGCACGCGCGGCCAGACACAGACATAATCCGCGCACTTGGCGGTGCCGATCACGCGGCCGTTGACGGTCAACTGCGCCTCGGGCGCGTTCGAATAGGCGCGGACATCGATCACCGGATAGGCGCGGTCGACATAGCGCCGTCCGGCCAGATACAGCATTGGCGCCTTGCTCCACGCCGCTTTGTAAAACCAGAACGCGTCCTTCTTCACGCTGCGATCGAAGGTCACCAGCCCCTTGGTGTTGATGTCGCTGCTATCGCCTTCCTCGCGCAGATCGCTGGTCGCGTCGAACATCTGCCACACCCAGGTTCCCCACAGGAAATCGAGCGGCTTGAGTTCCTTCCACGACAATTCGTGGACCACCGCCTGGATCTCCTCGGCCTGCGGTCGATAGGTGCTCTCGATCTTGCCGCCATGGACATTATCGGTGTGCTGGGTGATCGCGCCGCCCGCGCCATATTCGCCGACCCCGACCGGCAAGGTCGGATTCTCGCGATGATAGCCCTGCATCACCGGGCCCAGCCGCGCCGCATCGGCGACCCGGCCCGATGTGTACCAGCCATAATAGAGGTTGTACGCCACGCTATCGGCGGTCCCCGCAGTGCGATCGCGCCCGTCGTCCTTCTCGCCGGGCAGCACTTCGCAGCACGCCGCGATCGTCGTCGGCCGGGTCGGGTCCTCGCGCTTGGCGACGGCGTTCAGCGCGTTCATCAAGGGCCGCGCATTCGACGGGGTCAGGCCTTTCGACGCCCAGTTGGTGATCTCGTTGCCGATCGACCAAACCCCGACCGAGGGATGGTTGTAATTTTGGCGGATCAGCTCGACCATCTGCGCTTCGGCATTGGCCTTCATCGCGGGCGGGGTATCGGCCTTGCCGGGGATCGAGGCGAGGTTGACCAACCCGAGCTCGGCCCACAACACCATGCCGTTGCGGTCGGCGAGATCGAAGAACGGCGTGGCGTGATTGTAATGCGCCAGCCGGATCGAATTGGCGCCGAGCTCCTCGATCAGCGCCATGTCCTGCTCGTAATCGGCCTGGTTCAGCGCCCAGCCTTTCTCCTGCCGGTCCTGATGGCGATTGACGCCGTTGAGCCGCATCGGCCGGCCGTTGAGGAGGAAGCCCTTGTTCGGATCGACCGCGACGGTCCGCAGTCCCAGCGGCTGCTCGACCCGGTCGAGCACTTCCCCGCCGCCGCCGATCAACTCGACAATCGTCCGATAGAGATAGGGATCGTCGCGCCCGTTCCAGCGCCGCGGTCGGGCGATCGTCAGCGCAGTCTCGCGCTCGAGCGTCGCCCCCGCAGCAAGCCGCAGCTTCTGCTCGCCACGCGCGACTTGCTTGCCGTCGCCGTCGGCAATGCTGGTGCGCAAGGTGACCGCGCTCCCCCGGCCAGAATTTCGCAGCCGGGTCAGCACCGCGACCGTGGCGGCGCTGTCGTTCAACGCCGTGACGCGGCCATAGACCCCCGGCCCGCCATGATCGAGCAGGTCGATATGCGCCTGCCCGGTGACGATCAGCGACACCGGGCGATACAGCCCGCCATACATGAAGAAATCGCCCGAGATCGGCACGACGAACTCGGTCGTGCTGCCCGGTTCGGGCTTCGAATTGTCGACCTTGACGCTCAGCACATTCTCCCCCGGACGCACCGCATCGGTCGCGTCCACGCGGAAGCGGCTGAATGCGCCTTCGTGGCTCCCGAGCTTGCGGCCGTTGACCCATACATCGGCGACGATGCTCGCCGCGTCGAACTGGAGATGCACGCGCTTGCCCGCGGCGACGGCGGGAAGCGTGAACCGCAGCCGGTACCAGCCGATTCCGCGCGTCGTATCGGCATCGGGGCGGCGCTTGACGTCGTAATTGCCGACCCTGTTCCACGTATGCGGCACCGCGACGCGCTGCCACCCCGCATCGTCGAACCCCGCCACAGTCGCGTCGCCGGAAACGTCGCCCTGGTGGAAGCGCCAGCCCTCGGCGAGCACCGTCTCGGCGCGGCCGCTGGCAGCGGCGGGGGATGCCCAGACCGCCAGCAGCAGCATCGCGACCGCAAGGATCCGGTTCAGCATCTCTCTACTCCTGTTCATGGGCGCGCGGGACCGAGCCAGCGGTCGGCAAACGCCAGAAAATGCGTCCAGTCCTGCGCCGTCAGCGCATGCGGTCCGGTGCGGACATGATAGCCGACCCGCGACTGGATCGAGCGATCCGGCGCCGGCATCTCAATGCTGTCGAGCCCGCCCGCGCCGAGCAGGCGATAGACCGGGTCGGCGCCCCTCGCGGCGAGGAACTCGCCCTTGGGATCGGCCCACCAGTCCACGCTCGCGCTGGCGATATAGACCGGGCGCGGCGCGACCAACGCGATCAGCTCGTGCGCGTCGACCGGCAAGTCGCGCTCGCGCTCGGCGAAAGTCTTGAACCGCGGCGCGAACCAGTAAGTGTTCATCACCCGGATCGTCTCGCCGAAATTGCGGCGATACAGCGCCGCGCCGCCTTCGCCCGAATTGTTGGCGATCACCATCGCGAAGCGTTCGTCGCGCGCGCCGGCCCAGAGCGCCGCCTTACCGTAGCGCGAATGGCCGAACACGATCACCCGGCGCGAGTCGACCCCGCGGTCGGTGGCGAGATAGTCGTACACCCGGCTGAGTCCCCACGCCCAGGTCGCGATCGCCCCCCAATGCGCCGGATCGGAAGCGCTGGTGCGGAACCAGGGCTGGATGCTGTCGCCGCGCTTGCTCTCGTCGTCGGGATAGAGGTCGCCGGTGAAATACGTGGCGACGCCATAGCCGGCCGCGAGGATCGTCTCGATCGGCCATTGTGCAGCGTCGATCCCGCGCGATTGCACCGTGGCGCTGCCCTTGCGGATGCCGGTGGCGGATGTCACCCAGCCCGAGGTGATCGCGATCGCGGGATCGGCATTGACCGCCTGATTGCCGTGAAAATTGGCACCGACGAACACCGGCACCCGGCCCTTCGCGCCCGCCGGCAGATACAGCAATACCCGCATCTGCGGCCCGTTACGGCGTCCGTCGAGCAGGATCGTCACTTGCCGGCGCACCGCAAGCCCGCCAAGTGCCGGCCCCTGTTCGTCTATGACATAACGCTGCCGCAACGGCGCCGGCGCCACGCCGTAGATCGATTGCTCGAACAGCTGGACCAGCTCGGCGCGGCGCTTGCGCCAGCCGCGCGCGTCGGTCACCGCCCGCCCGTCCGCCATGGTGAGGACCGGCGGCAGCGTATAGGCCCCGACCCGCGCTTCGTCCGAATTGCCGTCGAGCTGGGCAGACGCCGGCATCGCCCCCAGCGCCATGCTGCCAAGGCACAGGCCGAACACGAAGGGGCTTGACCGGAACTTCAGCTTTTCATCCTCTCGCCTAACCTGTAATACAGGATTGGCTGCATGCCTATCGTTAATCGCATTGCCATCGCAGCCAGTCATTCATACGATGATCATACGAATTAGAACAAGGGGAGGAAACATGCGGCGTCGCGATCTCGTCCGGATGATGGCGGCTGCGGGCATGGTCTCCGCTTTGCCGCGCACTGCCTTTGCCAGCGGCTCGGCAATCCAGCTTGGCTTCGACCCGAAGCGCACCGGCGCGACCATCCCGCGCGACTTCGTCGGCCTGTCGTTCGAGCGCGCCCAGCTTTCCAACCCCGGCTATTTCTCGGTGGAGAATAAGGAGCTCGTCCGGCTGGTCCGCGGCCTCTCGCCAGCCGGCAATCTGCGCCTCGGCGGATCGTCGGGCGAGCATACCGATTATATCGGCGACACCAATCGCCCCCCGCCGTTCGAGATCTTCGGCCCCGAGCACAACAAGACGATCAAGCACGGCATGTTCGTCTCGACCGCCGCACTGCGCACCCTGCGCGGCTTCCTCGACGCCACCGGCTGGAGCTGTCTGTACGGGCTCAACCTCGCGCACGCGACCCCCGAACAGGCGGCGCGCGAGGCGGCGGACGTCCAGCGCATCCTCGGCCCGCGCCTGCTCGCGCTGCAGATCGGCAACGAGCCTGACGCCTTCCGCAACCGCTTCCGCCCCGCCGAATGGGGTCCGCGCGATTTCCTCGCCGAATGGGATCGCTTCCATACCGCGATCGCCGCCGCCGCGCCCGGGGTGAAGTTTGCCGGCCCCGACATCTCGAACAAGCTCGATTATCTGACTGCTTTTGCCGGCGTCGCGCCCCGCTACCCCGACCTGATCATGCTGACCGGCCATTATTACGCGATGGGCCCGGCCGGTTCGCCCGATGCGACGCTCGACCAGTTGATGGAGCCCGAGCCTAGAACCACGACGCTCAAGCTGGCGGGCGTCGAGACCGTGCAGGCGGCGGCGCGAACCGCAGGTCTCCCCTATCGCATGGCGGAGGGGAACAGCTGCTGGGACGGCGGCAAGATCGGTATCTCCGATGTCCATGCCGCGGCGATCTGGGGCGCCGACACGATGCTGCGATTCGCGCAGCGCGGCTGGATCGGCGTGAACTGGCACGGCGGCGGCAACGGCAATTACTCCCCGATCGTCGGCATGCCTTCGAAGGGTTTCGTGCGACGGCCGCTTTATTACGGCACGCAGTTCGCGCAGTTGCTCGACGGCGCGACCTTCCTCGACACCAGCGCCACGGCCGCCCACCCGTATCTGGGCTATTATTCGCTGCGGCAGGCCGGGCGTACCCGGATCGCGGTGATCAACAAGCGCGACGTGCCGGTGACGGTGCAATTGCCTGCCTTGCCGGAGACGAGGCATACGGTGCTCACCGGCCCCTCGGCCACAGCGAAGGACGCGACGACATTGACGAGCCGGTCGCACTCCCCAGCCCGCAAAGTGACGATCCCGCCCTTGACGGCGATGCTGTTCACGCTTGGAAAGGGCCGATGATCGCATTTCTCTCACGCCGCGCTGCGATCAAGGCCGGCACCGGCGTCGCGCTGGCGACTGCCCTGCCCAGCCACGCCGCCATGGCCGGGGATTCGAACCTGTTATGGTACGATGCGCCCGCGACCGAATGGGTGCAGGCGCTGCCGCTCGGCAATGGCCGGCTGGGCGCGATGGTGTTCGGCGGCATCGCGAATGAACGCATCCAGCTCAACGAAGACAGTTTCTTCGCCGGATCACCCTATGACAGCAATAATCGCAAGGCCGGCGCGGGACTGCAGCAAGTGCGCGATCTGGTCTGGGCGGAACGGTACAAGGAAGCGCAGGATCTTGCCGACGATGTTCTGGTCGCTCGGCCCGCACGCCAGATGTCGTACCAGCCGATCGGCGATCTGCTGCTGCTGTTCCCCGGCATCGAGAACGCCCAGAACTACCGCCGGTCGCTCGATCTCGACGGCGCGATCGCGACCACCCGGTTCAAGGTCCGCACCGTCACCCATTTGCGCGAGGCGATCGCCTCCGCCACCGATCGCGTCGTCGCGCTGCGGCTGAGCACTGACGCCCCGGCCGGCTCGGTAAACGTCACCCTCGCGCTTTCCACCCCTCAGGATGCGGAAATCGCCGTCGAGGGCGACGACACGATCGTGATGCGCGGTATCGGCCCTGCGCAGCATGGCATTCCCGGCGGGATCCGCTTCGAGACTCGGGTCCATGTCCGGCGCGTCGGCGGGCGCCAGACCGTCGGGCGCGACGGGATCCGCATCGAGGATGCCGATGAAATAGTCTTGCTCGTCGCCACCGCCACGAGCTTCCGCCGCTTCGACGATATCGCCGGCGATCCCTCGGCCATCGCGCGGGCAGACATTGCGGCTGCAAAAGCCAAGAGCTGGCCGGACCTGCTCGCCGCGCACCAGGCCGAGCACCGCCGGCTGTTCCGCCGCGTGTCGCTCGATCTCGGGCGCACCCCCGCGGCCGATTTGCCGACCGACCAGCGCATCGCCCGCTCCGCCGACCTCGACGATCCGGCGCTGGCTGCGCTCTATTACCAATATGGGCGCTATCTGCTGATCAGTTCGTCGCAGCCGGGCACCCAGCCCGCCAATCTGCAAGGCATCTGGAACGAGCGGACCGCGCCGCCGTGGGAATCCAAATGGACGCTCAACATCAACGCCGAGATGAATTACTGGCTCGCCGATAGCGGCAATCTCGGCGAGCTGATCGAGCCCTTGCTGCGCCTGACCGAGGATCTGGCGATCACCGGACAGCGCACCGCGCGCAACGATTGGGGCGCCCGTGGCTGGGTGGCCTATCACAATACCGACCTGTTCAGGCAGGCGACGGTCAACTCGTCGGCATTCTATGGCATGTGGCCGATGGGCGGCGCATGGCTGCTCAGCACGCTCTGGGACCATTGGGACTATTCGCGCGATCGGAACTTCCTCGCGCGGCTCTATCCGCTGATGGCATCGTCGTGCCTTTTCTATCTCGACGCGCTGACGCCGCATCCGCGCACCGGCGAACTCATGATGAACCCGTCGAACTCGCCCGAAAATTCGCATCATCCCGGTATGTCGATCTGCGCCGGGCCGGCAATGGACAGCCAATTGCTGCGTGACCTGTTCGGTCGGACGATCGCAGCGTCGAACCTGCTCGGCAAGGACGCAGCGCTGCGCTCCGAAATCGCCGCCGCGCTGGCGAAACTCCCGCCCGACAAGATCGGCAAGGCAGGCCAGTTGCAGGAATGGTTCGAGGACTGGGACATGGAGGCGCCCGAGATCGACCACCGCCATGTCAGCCATCTCTACGCGCTCTATCCGGGCGACCAGATCTCGCTGCAGCGAACCCCCGCGCTCGCCAAGGCGGCGCAGCGGTCGCTGGAAATCCGCGGCGACGACGCGACCGGCTGGGGCCTCGCGTGGCGGATCAATTTGTGGGCGCGGCTCGAGCAACGCGAACGCGCCTACAAGGTGCTCAAGATGCTGCTCCAGCCCGGCCGCACCTATCCCAACATGTTCGACGCCCACCCGCCGTTCCAGATCGACGGCAATCTCGGCGGCGCGGCGGGGATCGCCCAGATGCTGGTGCAGAGCCATTCGAGCATGCTCCATCTGCTCCCCGCACTGCCGCGTCTCTGGCCGAGCGGCCGCGCATCGGGGTTGCGCGCGCGCGGCAATATCGGCGTGGATGTCGTCTGGTCCGCCGGCGTGCTCGAGGAGGCGGTGTTGGCCGCCGGCAGCGACGGGGAGGTCCGCGTCCGGTCGAAGGACGCGATCCTCGATGTCGCATTGCGCAAGGGCGACCGCGTCCGCCTGACCCACGGACCCGCCGGCCTGCGCATGACCCGGCTGGGTCGCGGCTAGGCGACGGTACCGACGCCGTACCTTCTCCATTCGGGCCGGATCAGATGGTGGTCGACGAATGCGGGCCCATCGCACTCGATCGCGATCACCGTGGTCGGCGAATCCGGCGCGGCCTCGGGCAGCCCGGTCAGCCGCAGCGACACGCCGTCCTGGGTGAAGCGCACCGCCTCGCCCGTCTTGAGCAGCCGCGCCGACAGCGCCTTCGCGCGCACGCCGCCCACCGCGACCACCGTCTCCGGTCCGAAGAAATCGAGCCACGCCACCGCCGGTGTCCGCGACGGCCAGAAATAGACATGGACGTACAGCGTGTTCCCCGACGCGGTGAAATTGGTGTAATTGCCGAACGCATCGGCCGCCCGGCCGCGCGCGCCATAGATCGCCGCGCCATTGGTCTTCAGCCAGTCCCCCACCGCCTCCAGCACCCGCACCGATTCCGCCGGCACATCGCCCGCCGCGTCCGGCCCGATGTTGAGCAGATAATTGCCGCCTTGCTGGACGCAAAGGGTCAGATCGTTGACGATCCGCTTCGGGCTCTTCCACTCGTCGTCGCTGCGTTGATAGCCCCAGCCGAGATTCATCGTCTCGCACGTCTCCCACGCACGCTTGTCCGCCGCCACCTTGTGCTCGGGAGTCGAGAAATCGCCGGCCAGTCCGTTGCGGTTGTTGACGATGATCTGCGGCTGGAGGTCGAACACCATCGCGTTCATTTCCTCGGCGCGCCATTGCTCCGGGGTCAGCGGCAAGGTGACGTCGTACCAAAGCACGTCGATCGTACCGTAATTGGTCAGCAGTTCGCGGATCAGCCCGTGGGTCCAGGTCACGAAGCGTTCGCGCGCGGCAGGATCGGTCGCGCATGTCTCGCCATCGGGATGATGCCAGTCCATCAGCGAGTAATAGAGCCCGACCTTGAGCCCCTCGGCACGCGCCGCCTCGACGAACTCGCGGACGAGATCGCGCCGCGGGCCCTGCTTCGCCGCATTGTAATCGGTGAGCTTGCTGTCCCACAGGCAGAAGCCCTCGTGATGCTTGGTGGTGAGCACCATGTACTTCTGGCCGGCGCGTTTCGCGAGGCGGGCCCATTCGCGGGCGCAGCCGGGTTTCGGCCGGAAGTGCCGCGCGAGCCGTTCATATTGCGGGATCGGGATCCCTTCGGATTCCATCACCCATTCCTGGTGGCCGATCAGGCTGTACAGCCCCCAGTGGATGAACATCCCGAACCGGGCCTCATGCCACCAGCGCATGCGATCGGTGCGGGTGCGCTCCTGATAAAGGAGCGAGGTTGACCCCTCGGCAGTCTGCGGCGCGGCATGCTCCTGCCCCAGCGCCGCGGCCCCGAACGGCAGTGCCGCCGCCGCGCCGGTCGCGCCGCTCAGGAAGCTTCGACGCCCGACCCGATAGTCCATCCCATTCTCCGTCCCTGAATTGGCAAAGCCCGACCCGATCAACGGGCCGGGCTCTGCTCTTCTGGCGCTTCCCGAGGGCCTAGAATTTGACTGCGACGCCGGCCGAGAATTTGCGCCCGCTATACGTGCTGTAGAGCGAGTCCCGGCGGGTCGAGTCCTGGTAGAAACCCAGCTCCTGATTGGTCAGATTCTGCGCTTCGAGACGCAGCTGGATGCCAGGGGTGATCTGGTAGGACGCGGTGGCGTCGACGAAGAACGCCGAGATATTGCCCTGCACGTCGCTGCCCGCGCGGCCCGACGGCACGCGCAGCAGGAAGTTGTCGCGCCACGAACCGCTGGCCCGGATGCTGAACTTGCTGTCCTCGTAATAGAGCGTGCCGTTGGCGGTGTATTTGGACAGGTTGACCAACGCCGCCTCGATCGGCGCCAGACACGCAGCATCGTTGCAGTAAGAGATGTCGGAATCGGCGTAGGTGAAGTTCGCCAGCGCCCCGAAGTTCGACAGGAAGCCGGGAAGGAATTCGAAGCCCGACTGGATGTTGACCTCGATCCCCTTCAGCGGACCGCCGGGGGTGTTGTTCTTGGTCGAGAATGTGAATTCGGTATCGCCGGTATTGCCCGATCCGGCGAGCAGCGACAGCGGCAGCCCGGTCTGGCTGAACGGGACGTTGATCTGTCGCGTCTGGATGAAACTGTCGATGTCCTTGTAAAAACCGCCGACCGCGATGATTCCGGTCTTGCCGAAATAATATTCGAGGCTGACATCGGCGGTCTTAGCGCGGATCGGATTGAGCAGGAAGTTGCCCGACGACACGGTGCGCGTGTTCTGCGCTATCGAGACGTTGCCGGGGATCAGGTCGCCCAGTTCAGGCCGGGTCATCACCTTCGCCGCGGCGAGGCGGAAGATCAGTTTGTCGGTCAGGTCGAAGGTCAGCGTCGCCGAGGGCAACCAATCGTCGTAATCGCGGGTCAGCGTGGTGGGCACGCCATTGATCGCGCCGAACCCTTGCTGCGTGGTATGAACGTACCGCACGCCCAGATTCCCGCGCAGCGGCACGAACAGGTCGCCGGTGAAGTCGAACATGGCGTAGCCGCCCTTCACTCTCTCCTTCAGCGATCCCGTCTGCGGCGGATTGAGCGCATAGGCGCCGCTCTGATTCTCGAAGTTGAACACCGAATTGAACTTGGCATAGTCCGGCGCGGCCCAGCTGGAGATGGTGTCCACCGGCAGCGAGCGGCCGAAATCGGCGATCGGCGTGGTCAGCTGGGCGATCGTCGTGCCGGCGGGAACGCCAGGCGCGAGATTCTGGGTGACGCGGTCGCGGCTCCAGCGCTGATACTCGGCCTCGCGATACGATCCGCCGG
>Ga0247823_10005344_pt1 | contig 10229 bp, 9 predicted proteins | sample 13C_PalmiticAcid_2_FD_192426 | JGI IMG/M metagenome (GOLD analysis project Ga0247823, IMG submission 192426) | Soil microbial communities from agricultural site in Penn Yan, New York, United States - 13C_PalmiticAcid_Day30 | ecosystem: Environmental > Terrestrial > Soil > Agricultural land...
GACGGCCACTTTGCTGCCGACCGGCGGCCTGACTTCTGCCAGCGCGCTAGCGCTGTTCGTGGCGCCATAGAACACCGATATCCCCTTCGCGTTCATCCGTCCGGCATTGGACAGCCTGGCGGGCGGGGCGCCGATGTGCAAATCTGGCCGGCACAGAGCCTCTTCCAGCTTGGCGTCCGACTGGAAAACGCGTGCACGAAAGAGGTGGTTGATCCGGTGCTGCGGCCCCGAAAAAACAATCACCGGATGCCTTGGTTTCGTTCGCAACTGATCGATGGCGCCAAAGACGCGAGCCAGCAACGCCGAACCTTCCTTGTTGAAGAACCGGGCTTCCATCTGCAGCGCGTGCTCGAATGACGACCAGGCCCAATGCCACTCCCGCGCGTCGGTCTTCTTCTCTTCGTAGCAAGCATCTGCTGCAAACTCCGTCTCCGCCCCCATTCGGGCCATCTCGACGTCGTCGTAACGGTCTTCCAGGATGGCTTGAATATCTCTGGCCGCTGCACTGGGGATGGACGCCGTGTCCTCGATGGCTTCGGCCGTCTCTTGGCCCTCCCGGTACCAGCTGAGATTCAACTCGCGGTCGGCATACAGCGCGCGCTCGGACTCCGGCGGTTCGGTGCCGGTGCGAACCATGTGGTCATTGAATGCTGTCTCTACCGCGTCGGCCATGTCACCGATGACCCAGGTCCTGGCGGCTTCCTCGCCGCAGTACGCGCAATGCTCCGGGCTGCCGTCTTTCTTGATCAACGCGGAGAGGAACGTTTCGGCAACGCAGTCGCTGCAAATGCATTGTGCGCTGAGCGTTTCAAGGTCATCAGGGTGCATGGGGCAGTCTCCAATTCAAAAGCCATTGCGTGGGATGGTAGACGGGAGCGCGAGAGCACAACGCCGCACCGAGAGTGCTGGCGAGCGGGGCAATCGAAGCGCCTAGGCGCGCTGCTGCGGCCAAGGACGGGTTTCGCCAGCGCCATCGGCGCGGTGTGGGCTAGTGTGCGTCCCCTCGCTCTGACTACGGAACGATGGAGTACTCGATATAGTGCGTCGAAGCTGGTGCAACCTCTCTCGAATAGATTTCGAGACCCCCGATATTCTCGTTGTCTATTTGTACGAGCAAGAATTCCGTCTGCGCTGAGCTCGCGCGACGAGAAGCGTCGGTCGTTGCGGCGGGGAAGTTGATGTAGTGGGTGTTGTACCGATCGGTCTTGAAGTATGAGATTGCGCAGGCCTCAACCAAGCTGATTTGATCGTCCAAACTCGGGCGGTAGGGCGGTATGGTGTGCCGAAGATTCAATACGCGAACCTTGTCAGCATCATGTTTGACCAGGCCGCCGACCGTTCTTCGATAGTCAAATTTGTAGACGAGCGCGAAGACTTCGGTCTCAGGATCGTCCGAATTGATTTGCGCAAGCACCTTTTGAAGCGTTGAATGGTTTTTCAATCGATCTTGCGTGTTCTTTGCGAGGCCTTTGCCGATGTAGAGCACTTCCAGTTGCCTAGCGAACGGGGGAAGCGTTTCTATCAAATGCGCCATGTTGGCAAATAACATTTGAGAGAGAGAGCTCCCGTCGTCCTTCAGCGCCAGCAATTCCCGATGTGGGAAAGGCGATGCCACAAACGATGTTGCGCGCTTGCCATCATTGCGCTGTATTTCCACTTCGGCCTCGTGAGTTACCCCGCGTATCGAACAATGGACCTTCAGGTAGACATATTTTTCACCCCAACTGATGGAGTCAGGGACGACCGAAAGCCTCGGGCGCTTGCAGATCATGTACAGATGGCACTCATCCAGTCGTTTGAGCAGGTCAGGTTCAATAAGCTCGGGCAAATCGTGAATGTCACGAATCCTGTACAGGAATCGATCAATGGATCGGAAGTCAGCGAATACGACCGGGAAGCGGTTGGCCATGGCACGCGCCAAGGCGCTGTCTGATGGTTGTGGAGATGGCATGGGGAATTCTCGTCGGCCACATCATGCACTCAGTGCCGACTTCGGCAGCGGGCTCTTCAATGCGGGTCGAGTATCTACAAAGCAATTGGGTTGGAAACGAAAAGGCGCGACGTCAATGCGAGGGTAACGAGGACTTCCCTGCGCGAATGCGATTTGATCACTTAGAAATCAAAGCTCATGTGCGCCATCTCCGCGTACACGTGGCCCAGGTCCGCCCTCTGATGGGTCATGAAGCCGGCCTAGTAAGCGACCTTGGGCGCAGTGGATACGAAGGGGCTTACGGGAACGCGCGGTCGGCTGCGTGGCGTGCCGACGAAGAGTTGGTCGCGCGGCCGTTGCGCAGCGGGTCAAGGTGCCCAGAGCGACAGGGCAGTGAGCGGAACGTGGTTCGTCTGGTCTATGGGCACGCCGAGATGGCGCATAGCGTCTTCCGCATCCTTTGAGCTCTCATAAAAGCTCACCTGCCAACGAGTCTCGTTGTTGCCGATGCGGTGCAGGACTTCCTTCAGGTAGGGCATGTCGACCTCGGCCAGCGAATGCCCCATCACCAGCACCGTCCGGATGTTGGACAAGCTGCAGAAGAAGGACTGGTGCTGCGCAATCACCCGGTCCGTCGGCTTGAAGGTAGCGGAGAAATACCCGTCGATGATGTTGTTGCCTTCCAGAACGCGGGTATCAGCCTCTTCATGATCGATGCCGTGATTGAAGGAGTCCGTGGGGGATCGCTTCCAACCGTGTCCCAGGATCAGCTGATCATCGACTTGCCTGGCCGCCCCGTGGATGTGCAGGACGTTGGTATCGGGAACGCCGTAGACGCGCTGCAGCGTGTCCGTGTAGTTGAACGTGAGGTACCTGGCGTCCCGACGAAGGGGAAGCATGCGTCCAGCCAGCGATGCAGACTGGGGGATCTCGAGCTGCCGAACCCATTGGCCGAACCGATGGCGAAGTGTCTTGGAGAGGGCTTCCACCACCCGGTCCAGTTCGTACTGGTAGTCATGGTGGCCGGCATCGCTCCAGTCTTCCGCGCCGTAGGAACCGAGGTACTGGCCCGCATCGTCCAGCAGTGAGTCGGTGTCAAGGTGCGCCAACTGGGATTCGAACTGCCACCAGAAGTCATCGTCAACGGTGAAATAGCGGCTCAGGTGATCGTAGGTGTCGTGGTCGACTTCAGCCAGGTATTCGCCGAAATGTTGGTAGCTGGACTCGATTCCGTGGTGCAGATCGAAGCCATTGCCCACGATGTAGAGGATCTGATGGCCAGGGGTCATCGCGGCATCCGTGAAGGTGGGATTGTTGTCGTTCTTCATGCTGTACGAAGGGTCAGGCGGCATCGCCGGAATGGGCATGCACGGACCAGCGCAATCGGGGGCTGGCGAGCCTGGGAATGCGCAGGGCGTTGCGAAGCCACCCAGTGCGGCGACGTCCAGGGCGGGCGGCGGCTGGGGTGGTGGTCCAACTGAGCATCAGTCACCGCTGAGGGTTTGGACCCCCGCCGAGGCCAGGAGCTCGTAGAGCGGCGCGATGCTGGTTCGCGATCCCCGCTCCGCCGTGTATGTGAAGACGACGCGTTGCTTGGCGCGCGTGAATGCCACGAAGAAGCCGGCGGTTGCATCGGCAGTGTCCTTGGCGTAGCTCCACCAGGCCGAATCGTCGAGTCCGACGAAGATCACCGTGTGGTATTCCAGCCCCTTGCTCTTGTGCAAGGTCATGAGCGGCAGCGCGTTGATGCCTTCGTAGGCGTCGAGCGCCGCGAACCAATTCGCGGCGCCGGCTGAGCTGGACGTCAGGTGCAGCGTGACGCTGTTCTCCACCTCGGCCAACCAGTTGCCTTGCGCGTACGGTGCGTGGTCGGCGATCAAGGCGTCTCGCCCCAGGAACGACTCGACCTCCTGGACCAGAAGGCGGGATGCCGCCTCGGTCGAGGGCGGCACGGGGTGCTGCGCGCCGAACCGGGTCGCGAAGGCATCCAGATCGCGGGCCAGGATGCGCCGCGCCCGATCGTCACTCGGCTCTATGCCGCGCAGACCCGCCAGCACATGCTGCGCTTCGTTCCAGGTCGATCCATCGCGCGCGGTGAAGGCCAGGCGCAGCAGGAGCAGCAGTTGCGCGGAGAGTGGTTCGGTGAGGAGCTCCTGCAGCATCTGTGCGCCCACGTAGGCGGCCTCGTTGCGCAACGGGATGCCGGCGGCTGCGAACACCGGGCCAAGAATCTGTGCATAGTCTTCCGACTTCTGCCGCACGAGCAGGACGAAGTCGTGGGGCTTCAGCTTGTGCTCCCGCATCTGCTCGACGACGAATTTCGCCAATCGGTCGGCCTCCACCTGCGCGCTTGAGAAGTCCACGATGACGCAGCACGCATCGGTGATGCTGGCTGCGGCCTGTGATTGAGGACGGGGAGCGGCCGTGTCCAGCGCCTGTGCCAGGGTGTGCTGGATGCGCACCAGTTCCGGAGAGGATCTGTAGTTGCTGAAAAGCGGGATGCGTGTTGCGCCGAAAGATTGCTCCAAGGCGCCGAAGGGGTCGTCCATGGCCAGGGCGAACCGCATAATCTGTTGCTTGTTGTCGCCGACAGCCGTCATGATGGCCGGCGTCCCGAGGAAGATCGACTGCACGAGGTCCAGCTGGGCCTGTGTCGTGTCCTGGAACTCGTCCATGAACACATGGGAGTAGGTGAGGGCCAGCGCGTTTCGCATCGACAGGTTGACGCGTACGACCAGTTCCGCCAGGCGGCTGAGCATTGCAAACGTCAGGTAGCTGTGATCCATGCCGCGCAACTGCTCATCCCAGAATCGCTGGCCGGCCCAGTAGCCCGCGTTGGAGGGTATCCAGCCGCCCTCCGGCAATCGCTCCGCGAGGACGTGGCGGCGTTCGAAGAAGTCGACAGGTAGCTGCAGGACGGCCGGTTGCCCGAAAGGGTTGTCCTGCGCGATCCGTGCGCGCCGCAGGAAGTCCGCCCAGTGGGCCTTCTTTGGAAACAGAATGCCGTAGTCGGCCGTGGGCCGCCAGCGGTCCGGCAACGCCTGTCCGAACCGATCGACGAGCCCTTTGGCGAAGGCGTCGAAAGTGAGCGAGTCGAAGCGGCTCGCATGATCTGGGTGGCATCGCTGTCGCACGCGCCGCGCGAGATTGCGTGCCGCATCGCGTTTGAAGCTGATGGCCAGGATGCGCTGCGGTGCGGGCGAGGCGCCCGTTTGCAACAGGAAGGCAGCTCGTTGTGCCAGCAGCTCGGTTTTTCCTGCGCCTGGGCCGGCCAGCACGGAGTGGTGCACGCTGGACCTGACCACGTCCAGGGCGTTGCGTTCCAGACTGGTAACCCCGACGGGCTGCCAGTCGGCGGCGGCAATGCGACGCGGCGGTAGCGACATGGTCACAGCCCCGACAATTGGCCAGCGATGTGCTGGACGACACGCCGGAGCGGGTCGGGCATGCCCGCTTTCAATGCCGCCGCGTTGATGTGGGTTAGAGCGCGCAGGTGGGTCGCGGGCTTGCTGTGCGTCAGGAAGTGGTAGCGGTAAGCCGCCATGTGGTCGCGATAGGGCTGAGCGCTCTCCTTGTAGGCGTCCAGCCCTGGACCCGCAGTTCCGAGGACCACTTCGGCTGCGGCTTCGTTGGTCATGCGGGGGCCTGTGCCTTCGATCGTCGCCGCGTAGGCGGCAGGGAAGGCGGCGAGCATAGCCATGTCCAGGTCGAGGGGCCAGGAGAAAAACACTGACGAGGATCTCTCAAGGTAGCTAACCCAACCCGGCAAATGCAACATGGGGTCGTTTTGGTCCATTTGCGACACCTCCTCATCGGTAAGACAGGTGCCTTTGTCGGTCGTCAGAATCTGCTCTCGCGGGACGCCCAACGCCAGCAACTGGGTGAACGCATTCTTGACGCGCCCGAACCCGCCGCCTTCCCGGCCATAGTCCAGGTCAAGCAGCGTTGCATAGGGGATGCCCAATCCCTTGAGCAGCCGCCAGAAATGGTTCACATGGCGGCCGCCCAGCGGCACGATGGCGACGAAGGATGGATCGACGAGCAGGTCCAGCGATTCGGCCAATCGGGGCAGCACGATGCGCTCGGAGTCCCCCTCCACCAGTAGGACGAAGCGCGCGAAGTACAGCTCAGGGAACGCCAGGAAAGCGTTGCGCACGAACTTCATGGCTTCGACCTCGAAGATGGGCATCGGAATCGGCAAGACGGTGGAGACGCCCGTCGCCATTTCGCGGCGGCAGTACCGGACATCATCGGGTGGAACGCGTCCGAGCACCGAGGGAGAGTGGCTGGAGACGATGGCCTGGCCAGCTCCCGTGTCGACCAGGCTGCGAATCTGCTGCAGGATTCGCGAGAGGTAGTAGGGCGCGAGGTGGTTCTCGGGCTCCTCCACGGCGAACAGGGTGAGGGCGGGTACGGCCAGCTCATCGGCGCGGAAGCCCTTGATCTGCCCTGCGACCGCGGCGCGTTCCACATCGAAGACCGCGGCCGCCAGTGCGAAGTAGAAGAGGGACTGCTGCCCGTCGCTGAGCGCATCCAGCCCGCGCTCCTTGCCGGCGGGACCTTGCTTGAATATCACGCCGATGCGTGCGACGACCTCCTCGAAACGCCGACTCATCAGGCTGAGCTCCGGGTCGCAGTCGATGTCGCTGTCGTGGAGGTGGCTCCAGCGCCCAGAGAGCGACTGGCTGATGGCCTGGATGGCGTTTTCGCTGCCGAATGCCGTCATGAGCTGCTCGCTGGCCGCGTTGACCACCCGGGTCGTGTCCTCGGACCACTCGATGGCCTTGAGCAGTCGCGCGGCCAGAGCGCCCGTGGTTGCGCGGATCTGGGCGGCAGCGTCCCGGCTGGCGGGCGTGTAGAACAGCTGGATCAGCCCACGGTCGCCGGCGGCCACTGGCGTTGCCTGGTCGTCGCGGACGGTCTCGTCGACCGTGCCGATCCAGGACAGCTCCTGCGTGACGCTGCCATCGGCTGTGCCGTCGTCGTCCCAGCGCGCACGCAGCCGCAACCGGCAGAGTGGCGTGCCGCCCGGGCGCGTGATGCTCATATGGCGAAATACCGGCGCCACGGTGGTGGCAGTGGCGCTACCGTCGACGAGCTCTGGCAGGCTCAAGCGCACGTCTATGGTCAGGGCCCTGGTCTTGGGCGGCATGGCTTCCGCCGCCGGCATGTGGAAATCGGACGGGACGATTGTGCGCTGGGCCCGCGTCACCCCGAAAAGGCGCATGAGGGCCTGCAGGACCGCAGTCTTTCCGGAAGCGTTCGGTCCGACGATGGCGGTCAGCCCAGCGCTGAATGGAACGTTAGCGGCTTGAGGTCCGAAACAGCGGAAGCCGGTAATGGTGACGCTCTCGATATGCATTGACGATTCCCCCTTATGTCGATCATTGGATCGTTAGGGACGAATTGTTGCAATATGTTATTGACGCGTCTTTACACCAAATCAGCTCGAAGATGTCCCGTCGGGCGTGCCGACGTGGGCCAGACGTGTTCCTCAGCACGTTGCGCAGACGCCTGCCGCTTCGTGCTCGACGTGTTGCGTAAACGCTGCGGCTCACTGGCATTCCGGCATGCGGCAAAGTTCTGCGTCGGTGTAAACAGCGCATCGCCAGTCAAATCGGGCTGCCGACCCGCCGCCGGCACTTGCGGCACCGGGGGTAACAGCTGTAGTGAGGATCAATTGCCTGGAAGGTGGAACATTCGTCGGCTATTGGAACTGCAGGCGCGAATGATCTCGTCGACGTCGCGCCCAACCAGCTCTGCCACGCTGGCGACGACCCAAGGAAGATTGGCCGGCTCGTTGGGTCCACGACGTTTTTCGGCATTCTTGGGAAACAGATAGGGGGCATCCGTCTCAAGGTGCAGTCGATCCAGTGGTATGGCCGGCAGGGCCTCTCGAAGCGCCTGGCCGCGTTGGAGATCTGTGACCCAGCCCGTGATGCCGATGTCGAGCCCCATCGCGAGAAAGGCTTCTGCTTCCACGCGGTTGCCGGTGAAACAGTGCACGACGCCGCGCGCTCCTTCGGCAATCACAGGGGCAAGCATGTCGTGGAAATCGGTGAAGGCGTCGCGGCAATGAAGAAAAAGCGGCTTGCCAGTCTCTACCGCCACTGATAGCTGCTGCTCGAACGCCATGCGCTGCACCTGGGGAGTCGAAAAGTTGCGGGTGTAGTCAAGGCCACACTCTCCAACCGCCACGACCTCCGGGCATGACCAGAGTTCGGTCAGCTCGCGGAAGGTGCTTGGGTCGTACGACTTTGCGCCGTGGGGGTGCACTCCCGCAGTCGCGAAGACGGTGCCCGGATTGGCCCTTGCAAGCTCAAGGGCCAGACGACTGGAAGCCACCGATGTGCCTGTCGCGAGGATCTGGCTCACGTTGGCTGCCCGTGCACGCATCAACAATTGATCAGTCAGCGACACCAACTGCGCCGAGTGGAAGTTGACGCCGATGTCGACCAATTGCGCTCGTTCGAATCTTGATCCTGTGCTCATGCGCCGATGGTATGAGGTGCTGCTGATCGTCCATCTGCGCTCAGGTGCGGGACTGTGCTTGAGTGCCGCCGCAGCAGGCACCCCCTCGACGTCTTCATCGGCAATCCCGTACAGGTTCGTTCCACCACCAGCATTCGCGAAGGCAGTGCAATTCAGAAGGCCCCGAGTTTCTGAAACTCGCCGCGCAACAGCGCGACGACCTGGCCGAGGTCCAGGGCCTCAAGCCGGTTCTTTTTCAGGAAGGCCGCCCACTGTCGTTGCTTCGCAGCATCCTGCACGAATGCATCGCTCAAGCCCGAGGGGAGGGTGCTGGGCATCGCGAGTTTCCGCCGATCAAAAGTGGCCTCGACTGCGCGGCGCAGTTCGGCGGTTTTCAAGGCACCTTCGGTCAGCAACACCCATAGATCAAAGTAGTCCTTCATGCGGGTATTGGCGATGCCGAGCAGGCACAGCGCATGAAACTTCTCGGCCACCACCGTATATTTCGGATAGGAGCGCAGTTGCGGGGCGGGCAGGTCTTCGAGCAGCACCGGGTAGCTGACCGTCTCCGGTGCCGGCGTGACCGCGTCGCCAAAACCGATGTCCACCTGCAGCGCGATGCGCGCACCATCCAGCTTCGCCCGCAGGTCGATCCGCACACCGCCGTAGCCCGCCTCCTTGCGGATCACCGAGCCGTTGACCGAGGCAGGATCGAATGCGATGCCATCCTCCACCTCGATCTGGCAGATCTCGCGGAAGGCCGCCACGGCGGTGTCGAGATCGTCTGGACCGAAGCCCAGCAGGTCCGCATCCCGCGTCGGCCGATGTGGTTGGTCGTACCACAGCGAAAACAGCAGTGCGCCCTTGAGCAGGTAGTTGGCGGCATGCGGCGATACCGACAGCCGGTACAGGAGCCGCTCCAACCCATAGTGAGTCAGCGTCAGGTTGAAGTCCTGCTTCGTGGCATCGGCGCGCTGCTTCAGGCGGGCGCGGATGGAAGCGGCCAGGTCGCGGCTCACGCGGTGGCGCTTTCCAGATAGGGCCGCATGACATTGGCAACGCGATCCACCGTGGCGTAGTGCCAGAGCGCATCCATGGTCAGCTTGCGCTGTGTCCAGCCATCGCGCAGCGCTTCCAGCGCTACGTCCAGGCCGATCTTGTTGCGGTACTTGAAACAGTCGGCCACCGTCTTGGCCGCGTTGAACACCGGGACTTTCACGCCGTCGATCTCGACCGGCTCGATGCCCTCGGTCAGAGCGGCGCCCGACATGCGCACCACGCGCAGGGCAGGCTGGTCCAGCCTGGGTGTGGGCGAGTGATGGGGGATCGCCATCCAGACCTCGAAGGGCGCTTGCGTGCCGATGCCATGGACGCGCAGCGCCGACAGCAGGCACACCACGCCACGCGGCACGCGCAGGGCTGCCTCGGCCAGAGACCGGTGCTCGCTGAGCGGGCGCCCTGGCAGGCTGTAGACGCCGCGGGCGATGCGCTCAAGCTTGCCGGCTGCAACCAGCCGGCTGAGCACCACGGTCGGAAGGCCCTGCTCAGCCAGATCTCGCGCGCGCAGCAGTGGCCGACGTCCGGCGAACGCGAGGACGGCTTGTTCGAGCGTGGAGTCCGAGCCCATCCCTGAAGTATGTTGCAATAATTAGTCATTTGTCAATAAACGACTAGCTAACGCAATGCCATTGCAGGCTACCTGGAAATGCCGAAGGCGTGAGTTTGGGACCAGCGCTCCCACCGCGTAAGGCGAACCCATCCCGGAAGCCAGGTAGGACACCCTGCCTGCGCGGTCTGGCAGCCCGCGCGTTTAACGCGGGCAAAATAG
>Ga0247823_10005345_pt1 | contig 10228 bp, 6 predicted proteins | sample 13C_PalmiticAcid_2_FD_192426 | JGI IMG/M metagenome (GOLD analysis project Ga0247823, IMG submission 192426) | Soil microbial communities from agricultural site in Penn Yan, New York, United States - 13C_PalmiticAcid_Day30 | ecosystem: Environmental > Terrestrial > Soil > Agricultural land...
ACTGTGACCTCCTCGCTAGCTTCAACTGCCGCGGGGATGGGGCGAGGGAGGCGGAGTCCGCCGTAGCGAGGGCGGGGGACTTTGCTTCCTTGCGACTCGCCGCAGCTGGCGCCCGACGCGGATTGTCCTGCTCCATGATCTTCCATGGAAAGGAGCTCGACAACATGGTCGTAACACTCCTCAGCGGATTTTCTTGCGGCTGGTTCCATTACAACCATGCCAGACAGGAGGAAACGGGACAGATGATGTGGCGGGCCAAGGTTGGCTTGGATGTTCTTGATGATCCGTTGACACCAAGAGAGTCCACACCCTCTGTCCGGAAGGTCGTGGAGACACTCCGAGGCAACCACACCAAACGACCAGATGTCCACGGCGGGCGAGTAGCTTCGTTGTTGGCCGCCCTGGCTCCTCCAATCTGTCTCGTCCCAGAGTTCGGGCGGGTAATATTTGGGAGTCCCGCAGAGGCTGATCAAGCTGCGGTCCTCGCGTGAGAATCCAAAGTCGGCGAGCTTGACCTGGATGTCTCCCTTAGTATCGATCACTAGGATGTTTTCCGGCTTTATATCGCGGTGGACAATTGGTGGGCTCAGTCCGTGGAGGTAACTGAGGGCGGAGAGACATTGGCGCATGACTTCCAAGCTTTGGGGATATGATCGAAGGGGGAGTTTGGATCTCAGAGTTCCGCCAAAGACAGGCTCAAGGTGGAGCTCAAGGTTGTTGTTCGGTCCCTCGAACAGTTCGAAAATACGGATGATGTGTTTCTGGCCACAGCGTCCTTCTTAGTCGGGTATATTCAAATCATTTTACAAGGGACAGGAACATGAACAAGAAAAATCAAGACAACGCGCGGGGAAAGAGAGGAGAAGATAATTATGGAGGCCTGAAGAAGGATTCTTACGTGCGATAGCCTAGCCAGCAGCTCAGCTTCCCTCCGCCACACTGCTCGGTCGTTTTTGGTGAGTGGGTGTAGTGGCGTCTTCCGTGCAAAGACGCGCCCAGTGCTAATATTCCAGCTGTGGGTGGCCATAGCGAAGGCTCCTCGACCGAGCTCGGCAATTTCAATGAGAGTGGGTGTCGAGTTGGAAGAGTGAACACTAGTTGCGGTCTCGGTTTCGGGGGGTTCGTGTAGGTCGAGGTTGACGAACAAAGCTTCTGGCGAACGCTGTCGAAGAAAATCTTCAACACGTCCGAGGAGGTGCCCGGATATCTCTGGGACAAACACCACGATTCGTAACAGGAGCATGCCAGGAAGCTCCACGATGATTGTCTTGTCGCAGACATTGCGATGCCCCGAAAGAATCCAACGAAGATCGCGACGGAACCCCTCGCCCTTGTTGTCGTAGGTCACGCTCGTGCCTTTCCGAGAGTTCAAATCTCTCAACACCAAGCGATACTTGTCAGTGTCTTCAAAGCCGTTTTCAAATGTTATCGAAAAGTGGTAGTTGCTGATGCTTGTCAGGTCTTGTGGGATGATTATGTCGCATCTCTCATCCCTCCCGAACACGAAGCCGTGGCTCGTCTTGGGTCCTTTTGTAAACCTGAGCTCAAGACAGTCCATATTGTCGTCTGTGTTGCAAGCATGCGGACTAGGGGACCGAGTCGGCACCCGAGAACCACGCTGGGAAGTCGATTCTGGCTTTCTGAAATTCGAGGGGGAGGCTGAATCAGGAAGTGCCATGAGGTACCGCTTGTCGTTTATTTCGAGATTGCCTCGTCCATGCATATTGTAGAGAACGGGGTAGACACGAGCAATCAAGTCTGTGTCTGCCATAATGAATATCGATATCCGTGCATCTGGCTGAATACCGGTTGCAGTGAGGTCTGCGGCCGAGGAGCTAGGTAGGTATCAAAGCTGAGGATGGCCAAGGGGGGCATATTTAAGCATGGCCGGACTTGTTGCACAACACAGTCATATTGGCATTCTGATCGTGGTGAACTTTGTGTCGGTCGAGTGAGAACCGTTGTCTTTGACGACGTGTTTGGTCTGGAGGAAGCTATCTTCAGAATTTCAGATGGTGTCTGTTTGGGAAGAATGACACCGTTCGCATTGACGTTGGAGTTCACAAAACCAGCCGCTACCCATATCTTCCATCATACATATTTCGAGTTATCTACGCATTTTCTCTTACTATTATTTGTTAGCGGTACTTTCCTATGAATTTTAATGGCCCTACGTCCTCATCATAATTCAAGGAGTGACAAAGACTACCGGCCACCTTTCCCTCGCAACCCTCTCTTCCTCGACCTTTGCTGGCTCGGAACAACTGTAAAACTGACCCACCACGGGACCCCATTCATTGTGTAGCCCTAGTAACTGTACCACAATCAACGCTCGCGAGCTGCCTACTGCCGGCTGCCCCGCCCAACCCTTTCTCGCCAACACAGCCCGTGGCAACTCCGAATTGCCTATCATTGCCAGATAGTCAGCATCATTAGCCGCAATGGACAAGCCAACGCTTCGAGCGTCTGACGTTCTTTCATATGGCGACAGCGACCTCGACCGTGTTGTCCGCGAGATCATACATCGAGCCGCCCTGCCGTCACATACATCGATGTTCAAGGCTGGACCGAGCTCTCAAAGCCTGACAGGCTCAAAGTCATGCAAAAGATTGAATACATCGGTTCAATTTCATTACCAATGGAAAACGAGACTCTGACAATGCTAGGGACTGGATGCGTTCATACAAGTCCCACGCCGTCGATCTCGACCAAGTCAACGCCCGCTTACTCGAAATCAACGCATCTCCCACGCCACCAAAACAGCCGCAAGAGACACCAAGGACCCCGGATTGCGACGAGGAAGAGGATACCTATTCCATTACAGAGGAAACTGCCGCATGCCAGGAGCTTGTCGCCGACGGTGGCCGGCCATGGTATCCATTCCACCTCTTCGAACATGTTCGAAAACACCCCACGGAGCACCACAGCATGCTACGCTTTTGGTGTTTCGAGGGTGATTGGGTCGTGTACAGGAAACAATGGGAGCGATGGAAAAGTTTTCGCCATTGGCAAGACGACAACCGCGGCCTATTGAACGTCCATGCCGATTTTGAAAAGCAAAAAGCTGGAGACTTGAGCTACTACGAGAGACACGGCGGAGACACATCCAACCTCATGACTGAGAGACGGTGGGCAAATGACTTTGAGAGTCTCAGAAACAGACGGGGGTGGCAGCACCGTTACACCGTCGAACATGGACTATCACGCACAAAGGACGAAGACAGGTTTCGGGCATACGTATTAGCCGTGCGAGCGAGACTTGATCGCCACGGGTTTGCACGGCCAGTTCAGCTTGGCCCAGACCCCAAGAACCAAGACATATTGACGACATGGATCGAGTATCTGAACTACGAATACTGGGTTCACGACGGATTTGCCGATAAAGCGACACGGCTCCAGTCGCAGCAGAAGCAGGTGCTCAACGCGATTGTGGAGGCTGGAGTGCTGCGGCACGGCGAAACCATCGAGACAATCGCTAGATTCCACCATGGTCTCAGCTACGGGCTGGAGGACGGAAAGGAGTTTGCTGCTGAGGCGGTGAAGGCTGCTGAGTTGGCGGTCTCGGCAGCGCAACAGGCCTTGGACGGTAGTCAGCAGGCCTCACATCGCCGAAGACAGGAGACCGAATTGGCGCGCGCCAAGGTGCGGTGGGAGAAGGCTGTCGAGACAGCCAAGTCGGTCAAGAAACGTGCCGAGCTCATATCCAAGTATTCTCTTCTTGAAAGCCCCCAAAGTGAAGCTATAAGACTGGTAGAAAAACACAAGATTCTGTTGCAATGGATCCTCGACCAGGTTCCTCTCATAGAGGCGGAGATGGCGGAAGGCAAGGTTAACGCGTCATCCAACAAGGAAAGGGCATCAGAGAGCAGCGATGAGCTGGACACCAAGACGCATGAAGCCAATGCGCAAACCGATCAAGACATTCGCCCTGAGCCTGAAACTGAGCCGCCAGCTCAACCTTGCGCCTTGTCTACGAGGAAGAGAGCACAATCCGACGATAACCCAGAGGACACGGAGGGGCCGGCCCTTAAAAGGCGAAAGCTGGAAGCCGAAGTCCATCGAGAGGTTGCCCTTGAGTCCGAGACACTCGCCAAATCTTCGCAGCGCATTTAAAATGGCAGAGCCCAGACGGAGTCGGCAAAGACTCCACCGCTTCGCCGCAGCGCCAGAATCGCATCTCTTCGCGAGAGGGCGTTGATGGATGCCAGCAAGACTACGGCCGGAGAAGTCGTGACTAAATCACCGTCAACTTCAGCATTGAAGGATGCGACTCGCTCGAAAAAGAGAAAGGCGACAGCAGAGGAAGAACAGCGCCCAACACCGCAGCGCAAGGGCCGCAGGACTGGGGACTGAGTTCCGGATGCGCTCCGGATACTCGGGCCTTTCACGGCATCGTTAGGCATGACGAAAAGAAATAGGGCGGGTACGAGGGAAGAAAAGCAACCGGACTCTGGCGTCTCCAAAAACAAATCTTTTTTTGAGACCCGGAAGCGGATATGAGCATTGAGTTCAGAGAGTTTGGGAATGCGAGAGACTGGTTGGGGCCTGGGTGGGATGCCATGAGAGCAGGAATCTCGAGAGAATGGAAGCCGCCCCTTTCATGGAGTCTGGAATAAGCTGAAATTTGGTTAGTGGTGACTGTTTTGTTCCTCTTGTTGTTGTTGGAACCTGCCCGCCAAAAAGCCAAAAAGGGGCAATGTTTTGAATTGACCAACACGAACCCAAACCCTGAGGGTTCGAGCAAACCCTCTGATCCTGATGTGTCGCGTGCCAGCCCACCGTCTCAGGGGATGAAATTCTTCATGAATCATACTATCTAGATCCCCGGTAGTTTTTTTTTTTCTTTTTTTCCTTTTGCAACATGTACACCAAACGCCTCTGTCACATGAAACGGGGAGTGGCATGAAAGGTGAGCAGCAGCTCGGGGAGCTGTGTGGGAACTGTGGAGCTGTCGCTCCGGGATCCACAGATCCCGGCCCCACCTCTTTTGACGTCATGGATCTTAACGTCACCTCTCAGGGCCTTCGCTGAAAGGGACGAACACAGGAAATTTGCACGATCGATACGAGTCCACTGACGAACTGCCAGCAATCGGAATGGTGGAATCAGACATGGCGAGCTGGCTTTCCGAGTGTTCCTGGGCCTGGCGAGTCTTGGTCGTGAAACCCCTAAGCTGCGTTGGTCAGGTCCAGCCATGCCTTCCTCCACGTTGCAGGGCGTTTGGTCCGAAGAGATCTTGGTACCCGCTCGAAGATTCGGGACCCTTGCCGAGATGAGCTGGGACGAGCTGACACAGGGTGGTCAAATAACATCATTCCTGTCGTTCAGCTTTGTTTGATGCTGATAGCAGCAAGGCGAAAACTGGAGTCGTGACGCAGATCCCGTCTTGGCCCCCCTGTCTCGGGCATCATCAGAGCGCCTAGCTTTTCTTGGGCGGGCCGAAGCTGTGTTCCTCTTCCAAGCTTGGTAGCGCTGTCAGCAGTGTGTGCTGTGAAGGAAAGCGAGCGATGGCATTGACCAATCTCATGCGTGCGCGGTTGACAAGCTAGGAAATTGTGTGGCCGTCGCTCTTTCCTATGACGCATTCGAAGATGCTTGGGGTGACACGCACCGTCACGTCACCGCGTCCTTCTTTCACAACTCGGCGCACCAAGCAGCCGGTTCTTGCTTGTTGCTTTGCTATTATAAACGCCACCCACCACGCCGCTTGTCTGCCGCAGTTCTACTGCTCATAATTCCTCATATCACTCAGGCTCGCTCTGTCCGCTGTTTTTTGACAAGTCAACCTCACCACACCTTTGATACCCCAAAGCCCGTTTCATTTTTGATACCCCAACTACCCCGTAATAATACCCAATACCGTACTCACCACTCCATCAATCCCCAACCACATACATCCAGCAACCATACACTTCCTTCAAAATGGCCCCCAACGTCAACAAACCCACCGACATCAAGCAGAAGGAGGCCGACGTCAACCGCAAGCTCCAAATCTACGGCATCATCAGCGCCTTCAAGGCTGGCAAGGTCCCTTCGGTGCGTCCCTCACCCTGCGACCGACACATCACTCGACCAAAAAGCCCTAACACATGCCACAGAATGACCAGATCGATGTCGCCCTGAACAGCTTCCTGGAGTCCAAGGCGCTCTCAAGTCCGTCACAGAAGCTCTCACCCGAGGGACGAGGGCTTGTTGCCGATGTCAACGAGGTTGTGAAACATGCGAAGAACCTGCTGTTGTCCAAGAACGACGGCAACCTGCTCCAGGACTTCATTTGGCAGACCCAGCAGTTTGACCCCAAGGCCGTTTCTACCCCCAACGCCCCAGTCAACAAGGAGCAGGCTCAGCAGCACGGCAACCAGGCCCTTGACGGCCTGCGGACTTTGGGCACTCTGATTATCACCAACGGCCAGTTCCGCAAGCTTCGTATGTATCCCCCGAAAAGCCACTTAGCCAAGACGCGCCGAAAACTCGCTAACACTGCGCAGTCAAGGATGCCACGGTCCTCTTCCGGGATATGGCCGGCGACGCCGCGGTCAACGCCGCCGATCGCGTCAGGCCGAACCAGGAAGATCTCGCTCGGATCGACCACCCTGCTCCGGACAACACTTGGCACGATGCCCCTGACATGTCCAAGGGCGCGATGAAGGACAAGTTTCACGACTACTACAAGGGAAACCCGAAGGAGGATGTGAAGGCTGCTACTTCTGAGGGCACCTCCCAGGCTCACCCCAATGGCTCCTCGGATCCCAGAGATCTGGCAGCAACTGCAGCCCGTGACCGCCAGACCGGCGCTTCTTCCGGAGTGAACGCGGTTGGGGGCGCCGTGGCGGCCAAGGATGCTTTGAAGCGCAACGTGCATGAGAACATCGACGACGAGACCAAGGACAAGGCCAGGGCTAGGAAGGACGAGTACCGCGAGCGGACCAAGAACTACTTCTCCCGCAAGGTTCCCCAGGAGCGTCGCGATCAGACAATCTGGCGTCTCAAGGTGAGTCAGTCGAAGCGTTTCTCTTCCGATCACAGCTAACATTTGCCGTAGAAAATGGTTCTCGAGTGCCAGCAGCACCCTGACTATTACCAGGCTATCCAGACCCTGCTGGATCTTGCCGAGGAGTACGGCGACCACGCGAACAGGCTGGCAAAGGGAGGTACCGGCACCGTCAAGGATACCCGCTCTGGCCTGGTTCAGGCTGAGACCGATCTCAAGACCTTGATTGAGCGGTTCGCCAATGGTACCTCGACCGACGACCTGTGGGACTCCATCAACACCATCTACGAGGACGCGGACCGTGACCCGCAGCTCAAGAACTGGTTCAAGTCGCTCAACCAGTACATTCGCCGCTGCCTGCAGGAGCAGGGCTACATTCTGGATGACGAGTCCAACTACGAGTGGAACCGCCTGTATGACGAGGGCAACTTCCTCCTCCGCGACAAGTACCGTGGCCACACGGACCGCATCGTGGACGAGATCAAGTTCCTGGCCGACCAGTTTGACCAGGACCAGCACAACAAGGCCTTTGCTGCTTCCCTGACGAAGCTGTTCACCGATCTGGGCAACGATGAGAACGGCAAGGCGACCTTCAAGCCGCATCTCGTCAAGGACCTCACGGACGTGATCCTGCCGGGTGTGTTTGAGAAGATTGCCTACATCCCGGTGCCCCGCATCGAGTACTCGGACTCTCAGTTCGACGCCATCATCGAGAACCTCGTGCTGGAGAGCGACAACTTCATGCCCAACGTGCTGGAGATTGCCAGTGAGAACTACATGCGCTTCGGGCGCAAGAAGATTGCCAGCAACAGCAAGCACTCGATCGACGTCAAGGTGGCCGGCATCCAGATGGACCTCCGGGATGTCAGCTACTACGTCAAGCGCAAGCACGGCTTCCCCTCTATCACCGACCAGGGCGTGGCCAACTTCCTGCTGGCCGGCGAGGGCTTCACCTTCCGGATGAAGCTCTCCTCGCCCGACAAGCACGACAAGCAGAGCTTCTTCAAGATCGACAAGGTGGACGTTGCTGTCAACAACCTGAACATCAAGCTCGTCAAGTCCAACCACAAGATGCTGTTCGGCCTCTTCAAGCCTCTGATGCTCAAGGTTATCCGACCCGGTCTGCAGAAGGCCTTGGAGAAGGCGATCAAGGACCAGGCCACCAAGCTCGACTCGCTGCTGTTCCAGATCAAGCAGGAGGCTGACCGCGCCATGGAGCAAGCCCGCGAGGACCCGGAGAGCACGCCCAACATCTACAATCGCTACGTCAACGCGGCGCAGAAGCGCGCGCTGCAGGGCAAGAAGAAGGCGCAGGAGGCCGTGGCCGACAAGAAGGTCAACTATGCCGTCACCAAGGAGGACAGCATGTTCCCCAACATCCACCTCCTCGGCGGCATCTCCTCCAAGGCCACCGAGTACAAGGAGCTCGCCCGCAAGGGCGACAAGTGGGAGAGCCCCGTCTTCTCGATCGGCTCGGCCGCCAAGAGCCGCGACATCCCCACTGCCCCCAAGATTGTGCGCAAGCCGCACAAGACTGCCACTCCTGGCAATGTGGACGCGATCAACGCTCGCAACCAGGCCGGCTTTGGCGGGCCGGGCATCGACAATCGTGGCGGTCCGGTGAATGTCAACCCCCTTGATGGGGGCGCTCATCAGGGTGGCGCTCCGTACCAGAGCAGCGGCGCTTACCAGGGTGCCGGTGCTTATCAGACGGGCGGTGCTTACCAGAACGGCGGTGCCTACCAGACTGGTGGCGCATTCCAGAACGGCGGCCCTGTCGGCGGCATGGATCTCAATGAGGGCAACTACCAGACCAGCGCCGCTCCGCACGGAGGCGCTTACAATGCGGCCGTTCCCCGCAAGGCAGGCGCGCTCAACGGGAACGACCTCAACGGCGGTTTCAAGGCCCAGACGCCCGCGTTCAACCCCAATGCCCCTGTCGCCTATTAGGAGAAGGCAGAGGCAGAGGCGTTGTACTCGGCGGCGGCGGAGAGTGCGAAGAGGACAAGAACAACAACAATGATGGGTCGTGAGCGGAGAGATGCTCGGAGTATACGATGCGAGTTTTATACCCAGTTGGAGGTGATGAGTTATGAATGCACTTTTGCGAGGAAGCCAGACTGTTGATTTCATTTGTTGGCAATCAGGGGCAAGGGTATGGTTTCGGTTTCTTTTCCACTCCGCTGTGTTTTTAGTGTCAGCTTCTACTCTGTAGGAGTTTTCTCGAGTGTAATACCAACCGATGGAATCAAGGAAGATCTGCTTTGTGTTTGACTGGTGTGACGAGGCATGTGTCTTTTGTTGGTTGCTGAAGCCCAATTCAGGGGTTGACAGCCAAGCCTTGGGGCAAGAATCCTGGAGCAACATCTGCCTGCCATCAAGACTTCCAAGTCGAACAAGCATATCCGTCAAAACCAATTTCCAAAATGCAGCCTTCCCCAACGTTGGGCGCACCGCAAGGCTTAATTTTGGTAACATACGCGGTTAGGCTCAAGGCTCCCTGGCCCCGCTACAGCTGAACCTGCGGCTGAAGACTCTACCACTTACTGGTACAAAGTCCAATACCCCTTCCTTCACTCACACAACACCCGTGGCATCACACCTTCAGAGTTCCTCCCCTCTCATCTCCCCAATGGACGACCTCTACCACAACCTCCCCCTCGGCGACAATGACATCCGCCTCCTCACCATCCACCCCGACCCCGAACGCACCGGCATCATACACTGCACCCTCACAACCCACTCCCTACTAGACACGACCCCAACATACACCGACTTCCTCTCCCAAACCAATCCCAACACCACTCAAAGCAAACGCCAACTCACCACCCTCTGGAAGAACACCCGCCCCCTTCCCGTTCCCGTCCATACCCCCTTACAACAACAACAACAACAACAACAAGAACCACGTCCAAACGACGCAACCACCAACACCAATATCACCATCCCGACAACGACACCACCACCACCAACCCTCAAAACCTTCACCCGCCGCCACGCCACCGCCCCGCCCTCCTCCCTCCACCGCTGGACCTGGGGCGACTACGCGGCCCTCTCATACGTCTGGGGCAGCGAGCGCGAGAAAGAAACCATCGCCGTCAACGGCCGCGAGGTGCAGGTGACGGCCAACCTGGCCGTGGCGCTGCGGGCGTTTGCGGCGGGCGGGGAGTTTTCTCCGCCTTCTTCTTCTTCTTCTTCTTCTTCTTCTTCTTCTTCTTCTTCTTCTTCTTCTTCTTC
>Ga0247823_10005346_pt1 | contig 10228 bp, 22 predicted proteins | sample 13C_PalmiticAcid_2_FD_192426 | JGI IMG/M metagenome (GOLD analysis project Ga0247823, IMG submission 192426) | Soil microbial communities from agricultural site in Penn Yan, New York, United States - 13C_PalmiticAcid_Day30 | ecosystem: Environmental > Terrestrial > Soil > Agricultural land...
GCAAATCGAACATCAGGAGCGCGAAGAGCGCGCTGCGGAGGTGGACCGTGGGTGACGCAATCATCCGTAGTGGAGACTCGAGCGCTGTAGTCGCTCACGCGCAGATGCTCGACGTCGCGATGCGTGCCGCTGCTGCGCTCAAGAACGCGCGCGGCATGATCCCGGAGTCGCTCAAGAGCGAGGGCGAGGTGCTCGCGGTCATCCTCGCGGGGCAGGAGCTCGGCCTCCCGGCGATGGCCTCGCTGCGCGGCCTCCAGGTCGTGCGCGGGAAGGTCATCATCTCCTACGACACGATGATCGCCCTGCTGCGGCGGGCGGGGTATCGCATCTCGTGGCTGGAGTCGACGTCGACCAAGGCGACGCTGCGTCTCACGGCGCCCGATGGCGAGCAACACGTCGAGACGTGGGACCAGGACCGCGCCAAGCGCGCCGGCCTCTGGGGCAAGGGCACATGGTCGCAGTACAGCGAGACCATGCTCAAGGCGCGCTGCGTCTCGAGCGCGGCCCGCGCGTTCGCCGCTGAGGTTCTCGCGGGCGTCTACGTCGAAGGTGAGATCGAGCAGCCCGCGCCTGGCTCGTCGGGCTCGGTGGAGGTGCGTGACCTCGGCGCCGCGCTCCACGAGGCAGACGAGCCGACGTCGCCGGAAGACGCGTTCGCGGTTGCGATGGACGACCTCCGGCGCATCGTCGAGGAAGACGACTTGTGGGCGTGGATTCGCGAGAACGGCGCCGCATTCGCGAAGCTGCCTGACTCGACGCGCAAGCGTGAGCAGTGGAAGGCGATCACGCAGCACGGCAAGAAGGTGACGCCGCCGATGACCGTCGAGGCTGTGCGGGATGCGTTCCGCCGCAAGGGCGTGCGTCCTACTCCGCAGCCGCGCGCGTCGATCGAAGACGACCGCAAGGGTGCTCTCGACTACGCGATGGGCGAGTTGGAGAGCGTCGAGACCAACGAGGCGCTGAGCGCCTGGGCGAACGACAACCGCGCGGCGCTCGCTGCGCTCGAGGTCGGCAGCTCGCAAGAGCGCGAGGTCTTCGCCGTCATCAAGGCGCACTGCGAGGGCCGCGGCCTCGACTCGATGCTGGTCGAGCAGGCCATCGCGTAACGACTCCGCCGCGCTACGGCGCGGACTCTGCGGCGTGCGTGTCGGCCGCGAGAGAACAGACACGGCGCATCAGTGCGGCAATGGTGCCGGGCTGCTCTGCGCGAAGAGTCCGAGCGCCAGTGGGAGTGCTCGCTGGTGAAACGTCTGGCCAGTCGTTCGGGCTCTTCGCATGGGGCAGCACGGGAGGTGGCGTGATGACTGACGAGAAGCAGACGACGCGCGAGCGCCTCGAGTGGCGCCAAGCGGAGTTGTGGACGTGGGAGGCGCGCGCGTGCACCGACCCGGCCGCTGAGGCAGAGGCGTGGGTCGAGGCTGTCATGGCGCTCGTTGGCGCCACGCTCACCGAGGCCGCCCGATGAGCGCTCTCAAGACGCTGGCGGCTCTCCGCGCGCTGGAAGCGGTGGCGTTGTACCCCGAGTGCACGCTGCACCCCGAGCTGGCCCGCACTCTGCTCGACGCGTGGGGTGCACGCGAGCGCGAGCTACGGCGCGTCATCGCCGAGCGCGAGCTACGGCGCGTCATCGCCGAGCGCGACCGGGTGACGGCGGAGCGGGACCAGGCGCGTGAGTCACTCCACGACCTCGCGTGCCGCCACGAGCTGTTCCGTGCGGCGCTGCAAGAGGCCCGCTCCCAGCGAGACCTCGCGATGACGTGGGGCGCGGAGGCGTGCGAGCAGCTCGTGTGCGCCGCGGGGCTCGTGCGTGCTGGGCAGCGAGCGCAAGCCAGCCGCGACGCCGTGCTCGAGCGCATCAAGCGCGCCCTCGGGGACGCGTGTACTGGTGACCTCGCGGCCGACGTGGAGCGGATGGCTGCGATGGCGGCGGAGAAGCCCGGCCTGCTCCGGCGCATCGTCGACATGGAAGCGGTGCTCGGCGAGACCGAAGCGCTGCTCGACAAGATGGACGCCGAGTCGTGCGACTGGTTCGGCCTGTCGCGCGACGACCTGCGGAACAGCATCGCCGCCGCCAGCGAGCGTGAGACGGCGCCGCAGGAGACGGCGGCGACGAATGTGATCGGCGACGTGTGGCGCACCCCGTGGGGTCACGACCAGGTCGTGACTGCGGTCGGAAGCAACGGGTTCCTGTCCTTCGGGCGCGACCCGGTCGGCACGGAGCACATGCTGAGGTGCGCCGGGTGGGCGCCAAAAAAGGCGCGCCGCTCGCTCAAGAGCGTGATGGACGAAGTGGCCGCCGAGATCACACCGGCAGAGCGCGAGCTGTTCGACCGCAACCGCGCGATCGAGGAGCGCATGCGTGCGCAGGAGACGGCGGGGGAGGCGCCGCATGCGGTCGGCGATCGCGTGCGCGTCGTGCGCCGTGGCTGGTGCGGCTCGACGCTGTACGAGGGCGAAGAGGGAGAGCTGGTGTACGTGGACCACGACGACCCGAGTCACCCGTTCTTCGTCAAGGCCACGGACGGCGATGGCCGCTGGTCCGGCGGCTGGGTCGCTGAGGTCGAGAGCGCCGAGCAGCCGGGCACGGCCGAGCCTGGAGGGGAGTGACGTGGCGCTACTGACGCCGGAGGAGGTTGCCGAGCGCCTCAAGTGCTCGGTGAGAACGGCGCGCGAGGTGATGCGCGAGCACCCCGCATGCGTGCGCGTTCGCTCGCTGCTGCGGATACCCGACGACGCTCTCGACTCGTGGCTCGCCGCAGGAGGCGATCGCAAGTGGCTCGACTCTATCAGCGCGAGGGATCGCCGTTCTGGTGGACCTGGGGAACTTACGCCGACGGATCCCGTTGGCAGAAGAGCACGAAGGTCCGCCACACCCACAAGCGAGAGGCCGACGAACGCAAGCACCGGCAGCTCGCCGAGCGGCGCGCCTTCGAGATCGAGGCGAAGCTTGAGGGCGCACTACGTGCCCCCGTGGGAGCGCGGCTCGGGACGACCGTGACCGCCGTGTTCGACTCGGTGATCGAGGCGCGACGGCGAGAGGGCAAGGCGCAGGGAACGCTCGACGTCTATGCGCGTGCCGCCTCTCACTTCTGCGAAGTGCTCGGCCCTGACACCGACGTGCACCGCGTCACGCTTGCCGACTGCGAGCGCTACATCGACGTGCGCACTTCTCAGGGCGCGAAGCGCTCCACGATCGCGCAGGAGTTTTCGAAGTTCGGCGCCGCGTTGAACTACGCGCACCGGCACGGACGGTACACGGGGAACATCAAGGCCATCTGGCCGAGCGCCGCGCTGCGCAACGCGTACAAGGCGCGTGAGCGCTACCTGACGCGCGAGGAGTACGCCCGGCTGCACGCCGAGATCGAGACGTACGGCCGCGGCGACTGGCTCGCCGGCTACGTCTTCACCGGAGCTCGTCTTCGCGAGCTGCCCCGCATCAAGGCAGCGGACATCAATCTCGAGCGCGGCACGCTGCGCATCCGCGGCACCAAGACGACAGGGGCCGACCGCACGATCCCGATCGCAGCGACGCTGCGGCCGGTCGTCGAGCGCCGACTTGAGCTCTGCGGCGAGGGGCCGCTGTGGCCGGAGTGGACCCTGGGCAAGCCGCTCGTGAAAGCGTGCGCTCGCATCGGCATCCCGCGCGTGAGCTGCAACGACCTGCGTCGCACGTTCTGCTCGTGGCTCTGTCAGGCCGGCGTGCACGAGGTCGCGGTGGTGCGGCTCATGGGGCACGGCAGCTCTCGCATGGTGCGAGCGGTTTACGCGCGCTTCGGGGCGGACGACCTCGCGGCTGCGGTGGCGAAGCTTTGAGGAGGGCGAGATGAGCGACGCGAGATGGGTGCGGATTCCGGTGCGTGGCTACCTCGAGATCGAGGTGCGCGGCGCAACGGACGACGAGGCGATCGACAACGCGATCGAGCAGTGGGAGGACGGTGAGTTCGGCGTGGAGGACCTCGTGCTCGACGCGGAGGACTACGCCGCCAAGGTCGTGCCCGAGCCCTTCTCGTTCGCTGCTCCCGCTAGCCCCGAGGGCGCCGAATGAGGCGCGTGACCAACGACCCGCTACGCGGCCAGCGCGGCACGCTCCAGATAGAGTATCGCGCGATCTCGGATGGCGGCGTGCGCATGGACGCGACGACGCGAACGCTCCGGATGAGCGTCGAGCAGTTCGTGCGCTTCCAGGCATTCATCGAAGAGCTCGCGAACGGGACGCCTGAGATCCACGACAGAGACGGAGTGTAGGGCGAATGTAGCGCCGCGGTCGCCGATCGCGCCCTCCGGCGCCCCACGAGACCACGGTTCCCCAACGAAATGGCGCGTATTTCTCGCGAAACGATGACGGCCCGCAGTCTCTTCGAGACTGGGGGTGCACCCCAGGTCTGTCGGGCGAAATGGCCAGGAACAGGCCTAGTGTAGCGCCGTAGTGTCGTAAATCCGATTCAATAGGGAGACTTCTTGACCATTTACGTGCTCCGTATCGAAGGCGACGACGTCTTCAAGATTGGCTTCACGGACGGGTTCTCCATCGACGAACGCGTCAAGCAGCTGCAGACGGCGCACCCCCGCGTGCTTGAGGTCGTCGCGACGTTCGAAGGTACGCGCTCCACGGAGATCGCGCTGCACAGCCGCTACGCGGCGTTCCATGTACGCGGCGAGTGGTTCAGGCTGCCGCCGCACGCCGTCGAAGAGCTCGTACGGATGAGCACCGAGGGGCCGCGGTCGGTCCTTCAACCGAAACGAGAGCCGTTCGGATTCCTCGACCGGTTCGCGTTCGATGCCGCCAGCCTCGCCATCGAGGAACTCCGCGGCGGCGCTCATCCGCTCGCCGCGGTCAACGCTGCATTGGTGCAGTTCTGCCACCTCGTGCGTTTCGAGTGGATGCGCGAGGCGACACTCGAATCGCTCATGCGAGACGCCAGGCGCTTCGTTGATGAATCGAGCAGCCGCGAGGTGCGGGACCGGTGGCAATACATCCTGAACGTGCTGGAGCGCGGCGTTGCTTCGTATGACGACTGATCGCCGCAAGGCAAGGTGGAGGTGAGACGATGGCGAAGTGGCTCGACGACATCGAACAGCGGCTCGCGAGCGCGCAGTGCTCGTACATGGGTCGCTGCAACTCCTCGCGCTGCCCGAAGCACGGCGGCGAGGCGCGTGCACTGCGCAAGCTGCTGCGGGTCGCGCTCGCTGCTGACGCGTGGCTCGCGTGGGAGGATGCGCAGCCGGGTGGCGGCGAGGCCCCACGAGAGATGCTCCGCGAAGCGCTGCGAGGCGAGCCGTGACCATGACTCGCCACGACGAAGAGGCTCGGCGGCTGCTGAGCAGCGACGACGGCGGCGACCCCGAGGGGCACGCCGAGCAGGTCGCGAGCATCGCCGCCGCCCTCGCGGCTGCGGAACGCCGCGGCGCGGAGCGCGTCCTGTGCGCGCTGCCGGACTACTCCAGCTCGCGCGGACTCGCGGAGGACATGCGCGCCGACCTCGACCAGCTCCTCGCGGAGGAGCCGTGACGCCGGCCGAGCTCGAGGCCATCCGGCAGCGGTGGGCGCGCGTCTCCGTGCGGCGCATCGCGTTCGAGCTAACGCGCACGCTGGAGGGTCTTCTCGGCCACGAGATGCCGTGGTTCGAGCTGGCCAGCCGCACGCGCTTCGACGCGCTCGGCGCGGAGGCTACGAAGGATGCGCTTGAACACGCCCCCGAAGATGTCGCCGCCCTCCTCACCGCTCTCGACGAGCAGGCCGCCGAGCTCGCAAGACTGCGGCGGGTGGAGGCGGCTGCGCGGGCTGTGCGAGACGCCACCAACGGCGTCGCAGAGAGGCGAGCCGTCTACGCGCTGTACGCCGCCCTCGACGGGAGCGACTCCGGTGCAGATTGACTGGGACGACCCGTTCTGGAAGTTCGTGCACCCCGAGGCGCTGAGCGGGTGCTGGCTCTGGCATGGCTACCTCAACAACCGCGGATATGGGAAGTTCAACACCCCGCGCCGAACGCGGCGTCCAGGAGACCGGCCCGTCCGCTACGCGCACCGTGTCGCGTACGAGCGATGCATCGGCCCAATCTCCGACGACCTGTTCGTCTGCCACCGGTGCGACAACCGGGCGTGCGTGAACCCCGACCATCTGTTCCTCGGAACGCGGCTCGACAACGCGGCGGACATGGTCAGGAAGGGGCGAGCGGCCACGGGCGTGCGCAACGCTTCCAAGAAACGGCCCTGGCGCGTCGCACGCGGCTCCCGCAATGGACACGCGAAGCTGACCGAAGATCAGGTCGCGGAGATTCTGCGACGCCTCGACGCTGGTCAGTCCAAGGCTTCTGTCGCAAGAGCGTTCGGGTGCTCGCCCGGCAACATCTCTCGCATCAACAGCGGCGACCAGTGGGTCCATGTCTCAGCGCGCGCGGCCTCCGCACGACCCGACGCCGCCGAGGGCCACGACCCGTGAGCCGAGGCCGCTGCTGTCTTGGCGGCTCGGGCTTCTCGAGGCCGAGAGCCCGGTCGATGTCGTCCCAGGTTACGCTCATGAGGAGGCGCCGTGCGAGACGAACGCGATGACATGAACCGAGCGGCGCATGCGCGTGGGGAACGCTTCTGCGTCCGCGTCGAGTGGATGCCAGCGCGCCAGGTCACACGTGACTGGCTCAAGCGCCCAGACTCGTTCGCGCTCAGCAGCGACATCCCGGAGCCGGTCACCGTGTACGTGCCAGTCGCGGTGATCGAAGCGAACGATGATGGCGTGCTCGTCGGACCGTACCTGAACTCGCGCCCGCTCGCGCTGCCGTGGCGTGACCTGCTGCCCGTCTCGCAGGCGACGCGCGCAGACCCCGAGACGCTGCGGCAGGTCGTCGCGCGCTGGGGTCTGCTCTGACGTCACGCCACCCGCCTCGCGTTGAGGTACGCGGCGATCGCCTCGCGGCTCATGAGCGGGCACGCTGTCATTCACACCTGACGAGGTTGCAGATGCCGACATGGGGCCTGAGCGATGACGAGGTCCGCGCGATCGTGCGCGAGGCGGACAGCAACTGCGACGCCGGCCGCGCCTTGCGGACGGTGCTGCAACTGCTCGTGGACGCGAACCTACAGAACGCTGACGAGAACGACGACACCGAAGAGCAGCGGGACGCCAAGTCGCAGGCTGAGGCGTCGCTGTTCGCCCTCGCGACGGCGCTGACGAACGGATACCGCAACCTCACGCCACCCGCCTCGCGCTGACCCACCCTCGCGCCGCAAGCGCCTCGATCAGCAGTCCGGCCGCGTCGCGCTTCTTCGGGCCGCCGAGCGTGAGATGCTCGATAGCGCCCTCTTGCTGCGCGAGCTCGGCCGCCGAGAGCAGCGCGGTTGACGTCGTCGGCAGGCGCCGCGGGATGCCGCAGATGGTCGCCAGCGTCTCGCAGAGGCGCGCCCACGTCTCGACGATGGCGTCGCTCGGGCGCACGACGCGGAGCCGCTGCCCGTCCACCACGCGCGGCAGGATGTGCACGCCATCGATGCCGAGCCGGCGCGCCTGCGACTCGTAGCCGCACCACGCGATCTCGATGCCGATGCTCCGTGAGATGACGGGTCGTGAGCCGACGTGGATGGTCGCGGTGTCGAGGTCGGCCGTCTGCCAGCACAAGCCATCGTGGCTGATGACGAAGCCACACGACACGCTCATGTCCGAGCCGTCGTCGCGCCGCCGCGCGTTCATATTGCGCACGATCTTGCGTGCCGTCGACGGGCCCTCGTGGTGATGGCCGCCGGTCCAGTGGCCGACGATGAGCCGCGGCCGGTGTCCGGCGCGCGGGCGCACGTCGTTGCTCGTAAGGTCCCACCACGCCGAGGGGTCGCGCAGCACCCACTCAGTGCCGCTGATGACGCGACCGCCCTGGACGATGCCGCACGCGATGTCGCCGGGCCGCGGGGCGTTCACCACGCCCTCCACGTCTCGCGGAGCACGAGCCAGGCGCCGCGGATGGCATGCACCACGAGCAGCGCCCAGCCGATGGCAGAGCCGCCGAGCACGAGCCACAGGCCGAGCGGCCACGCGGGGGCGCGCCTCATGCGGTCCCCGCAGTGCGCCACTGCACGAGCATCCGGCGCACGAGCCACACCGTGATCGGGATGGCAACGTCGAGGTCTACGCCAACGCGCGTCATGCTCGTGATGATTCGCGCCGTCGTCGCGTCCTCGAGGTAGACGCTGCGGCGCGTGCGCTCGAGTAGACTGCTCACGGCTCCTCCGGCGGGCCGCGGTGCACCTCTTCCTCGACAAGGCTGATCTGGTAGCCCTCGACGAGAACCGGGCCGGGCACTTCGTCGTCGGCTTGCAGACTGACGCGGATGCGCCCGCGAATCTCGCCAACCTCGCTGATGACCATCGGCAGCGTCCCGGCGTCGTTCACGGCTCGCCCTCCTGCTCGTCGTTGTGCTTGCGCAGTGCCTCGGTCACGGCGCGTAGCGACTGGCTGCTCGCGCTGCGTCGGCGCACGGCAACGCGCCCGAGCTCGGCTGAGCCCTCCGCGCGCGGGTCGCTCGGCGACAGCGTCACCGCCTCGACGACGCCGAGCCGCTTGCCGCAGTGAGGGCAGTGCGAGGTCACCACGGCCTCACGATCGTCACTGGCTTGCCGGCCTTGCGGGCGCGCTCGATCGTGTCGGCCGTGCCGCGGCTCTCGCCGTCCCAGAACGCTACGACCTTGTCGCAGTTGTCGACGATGGCCTGGTTCCGCAGGAACCCGGCGCGCTTGCCGAAGCGGTCCCAGTCGGCCGGGTACTCGACGACCTTGAAGCCCATCACGCGAGCAAGTCGCGCAGCTGCGCGGTCGGCCCCGCGCGCAGCCCCGCTGACGATGACGTCCGTTGCCGGGTCGTAGTCGTGCAGCCGGTTGTTGATGCTGCGGTCGTCGTTCCAGTCGCGCGAGCCGACGAAGGCAATGCGGGTCACGGCTGCCGCTCGCTCTGCGGCTTGCGCGCGTCGATGATCATCGCCCGCACCTTCGGCAGCACGGGCGTGAGGTCGGGCTGCGCAGCGAGACGCTCGAGCGCCTTGCGCGTCGCCTCCTCCTCGCTCGCGCCGCCGTCGATCATCTCGGCGATGAGCTTCGCGAGAGGGCTCGCCACAGCGACGCCAATCTCGAATGCACGCGCGACGACGTCGGGGCTCATTGCGCACCTCCGGGGAAGACGATGGGCGGGACAGGCACACCGAGCGCACGGAGCGCATCGGCGAGCGGCTGCACGTCTCGCGCGACGCTCGCGGCGATCGTGTTGAGGTAGTCGATGACGCCGGGGTCAGCCTCACCGCCAGTCGCCTGCACCGCTGCGCGGTACGCGTGAGCCGGAGCGATGGCCGCATCTCGCGCTGCCGCTGCGGGCACCATGACGCGCTCGACTTCGTCGATGCATCGCGTGCGGGACTCGCCGTCTTCGTCGGGGCAGTCGTCGAGCATGACGCGCGTCGACTGTTCGATCGCGAGGCCGGCGCCTTCCAGCGTAACCATCGTCATGCGCGCAGCGGTCGCATGCTGACGGAGAGGACTCGCGCCGCAGCCGACCGCGCACGAGCCGACGAGGATGCCGAGGCAGAGGGCGACGGCGCGGGTCACGCGTCACCCCCGTCACGGCCGAGCACGCTGCGTGACACCGCAAGGCCGAGCGCGCCGAGCACGGCGAGCCCCAGCGACACGAGGCCCTCCCAGCGCTCTTGCGGCAGGCGCTCCGCCGCGTAGAGCACCGCGGCCACCACGACCGCGAGCAGGCCGACCTGCGGCCAGCGCACCTTGTCGATCGCCGCCTTGAGCTTCGCGAGCTTGTCCATCACGTGTCCTCCGGTTCACCGGACACCGCGGGGAACGGCGCCGGAGTCTTGATGCCAGCGCCCCTGATGAGTCCGCGGAGCGCGTCGACCTCGTTGCGCAGAGTCGTCATGCGTCGCTCACACCGCAGGTCACGTTGGTGGCTGTCGCGCTCGATGCGCTCGCGCGCGTCGCGCTCTTCGTCGTGACGCTGCATGCACTCGTCAAGACGCCGCTCGAAGCTCGCGAGCGTCGCATTCGTGCGCTCCTCCGCAGCGGCGTGCACCTCAGCAGTGACGCGCTCCGCGTTCGCTCGAGCAAGCTGCGCATCGCTGCGCTTGCGGAGGGCGTACGCGCCAGCGGCGAGCACGCTGCCGAGGCCGGTTCCTGACGCGCCGAGAGCGACGCCAACTTGTACGAGCTCGGTCAGGGTCATCGCTCAGGTCCTCGGCGCGTCAGGAAC
>Ga0247823_10005347_pt1 | contig 10228 bp, 6 predicted proteins | sample 13C_PalmiticAcid_2_FD_192426 | JGI IMG/M metagenome (GOLD analysis project Ga0247823, IMG submission 192426) | Soil microbial communities from agricultural site in Penn Yan, New York, United States - 13C_PalmiticAcid_Day30 | ecosystem: Environmental > Terrestrial > Soil > Agricultural land...
GCTTGCGGCCGTCCTTCTCGCGGCCGCGGGATCGAAGCCGAGGCTGTTGTCCTGGTAGCCCTGCTGGCCCTGCAGGAAGATGTGGTTGTTCAACGGCTTCGGGTCCTCGACCAGGCCGTTCTGCAGCGCGGTGACGATGCCCTGCCGGTCGATCGCCTTCGAGATGGCCACCCGGACGGCCGGATCGGCGAGGATCGAGCCCGGCGCGCCGTTGAAGGTGATGTGGCGCCAGCGGTTGCCGGGCGCGCGGCGGACCACCAGGCCCTCGGTGCCGCGCACGGTCTTCACCTCGTCGATGGTGGTCAGGCGGACCAGGTCGAGTTCGTTGTTCTGCAGCGCCTGCACCCAGGCGGTGTGGTCGAGCACGCTGTAGGTGATGGTGTCGAGCACGGGCCGCTCACCCCACCATTTCGGGTTGCGGCCCAGGGTGATCCGGCCCTGGGCGCGGTCGGTGCCGGTGACGATGAACGGGCCCGCGGTGAGACCGATCGCGTCGACCTGGCTGGTGTTGAACGCCTCGGGGGTGCTGGTCACCGACTTCGGGTACAGCGAGCTGTTGCCCGCGAACTGGCCGCGCCAGTCGGCGAAGGGAGTGTTGAAGGTGAGGATCGCCTGCCGGTCGTCGACGCCGCGCTCGACCTTGTCGACGAACTCGAAACCGTTGGTGATGGCGATCAGGTAGCGCTTGTCCCGGCCGCTGAGCGCGTTCGCCTGGGCGGCGATGTCCTCCCAGGTGATCGGGGAACCGTCCGACCACACCGCCTTCGGGTTGATCGTGTACGTCACCCGCATCGGGTCGGTGCCGGTCAGCGCGATGTCGGTGAAGTAGTCGGTGTCGACGGTGAGCTTGCCCGCCGCGTCGATCGTGAACGAGCGCGGCATCATCGGGCGCAGGATGTCGGCGATCTCGCCGTCGTTGCCGTCGTTGGACAGCGTGTTCCAGTTCGCGGGGTAGCTGGTCGTGGCCAGCCGCAGATTCCCGCCCTCGCGCAGCGCGTCGCGCTCCATCGGGTTGATGTCGCTGGTGGTCCCGAGCGCGTCGGTGAGCCCGGTCGCGGATTCGTCGCCGGACCCACAGCCCGCCACGATCATCCCGGCCGCCACCACGACGGCGGCGCAACGCAGCCGGGCGCGACGACGGGCTTGCATTCCTCGGGATCTCATGGCGGGCCTCCTGGCGTGATCAGCCGCTGACGACGGGTTCCGGAACGGCCGCGATCAGCGAGCGGGTGTACTCGTGCCGAGGATCGGCGAAGATCTGTTCGGCCGGGCCGGATTCGACGATCTTGCCGCGCAGCATGACGGCGATGTCGTGGGCGAGATTGCGCACCACCGACAGGTCGTGCGAGACGAACAGATATGACAGTCCCCGCTCGGCCTGCAGGTCACGCAGCAGATTCAGCACACCGGCCTGGATCGACACGTCCAGCGAGGAGACCGGCTCGTCGAGGACGAGCAGCGAGGGGTCGAGGGCCAGGGCGCGGGCGATGCTGATGCGCTGCTTCTGGCCGCCGGAGAAGTCGGCCGGGTAGCGGTCGGCGTGTTCGGGCCGCAGGCCGACCTGGCGCAGCAGCTCGGGCACCCGGCGGTTGACCTCCTCGCGCGAGCGGCCGTCGATGCGCAGCGGCTCGGCCAGCGCGTCGAAGATCGGCAGGCGCGGGTCGAGCGAGGCGCTGGGGTCCTGGAAGACGATCTGCATCTTGCGGCGGATCTCGCGGGTGCGGGCCTTGGTCAGCGTCGCGACGTCGTTGCCGAGCACCTCGATGCTGCCCGACTGCGGCCGCACCAGGTCCATGATCTGGGACAGGGTGGTCGACTTGCCCGAGCCCGATTCACCGACCAGCGCCAGCGTGCGGCCCGCGCGGACGGTGAAACTGATGCCGTCGACCGCGCGGACCTCGCCGGTCTTGCGGCGCAGCACCACCCCGGAGGTGAGCGGGAAGGTCTTCACCAGGTCGGTGACCCGCAGGACCACATCGGACTCGGTGACATCCTGCTGCGGCGGCTCGGCGATCTCCTGGCGGTAGGCGTCGAACAGCTGCGTCGTGCCGATCTCGGCGGTGCGGATGCAGGCGACCGAGTGCCGGGGCGCGACCTTCTCCAGCGGCGGCTCGGCGGCGGTGCAGTCGTCGATCGAGACCGGGCAGCGCGGCGCGAACGAGCAGCCGCGCGGCAGGTCGTGCATGGCGGGCGGCGCGCCGACGATCGGGATCAGCGGGCGGCGCGGCGGGCCGTCCATGCGCGGGATGGACCCGAGCAGGCCCACCGTGTACGGCATCCGGGGGGCGGTGAAAAGCTCCGCGACCGGCGCGGTTTCGACGACCTTGCCCGCGTACATGACCGCGACCCGGTCGGCGATCGTCGCCGCGATGCCCATGTCGTGGGTGATCATGATGACGCCGGCGCCGGTGATGTCGCGCGCCTTGCGCAGCAGGTCGAGGATCTGCCGCTGCACCGTCACGTCGAGCGCGGTGGTCGGCTCGTCGCAGATGATCAGCGCTGGATCGTTGGCGATGGCCATGGCGATCACCACGCGCTGGCGCATGCCGCCGGAGAACTCGTGCGGGAACGCCCGCGCCCGCACCCGCGCGTCGGGGATGCCGACGAGTTCGAGCAGTTCGATCGCGCGCTCGGCGGCTTCCTTGCGCTGCATCGTGCCGTGCGCGAGCAGCGCCTCGGCCACCTGGTCGCCCACCCGGTACACCGGCGTCAGCGCCGAGAGCGGGTCCTGGAAGACCATGCTGATCGCGGAGCCGCGCAGTTTCGACATCTGCTTGTCGCCCAGGCCGAGCAGCTCACGGCCGCGCAACCGGATCGACCCTTGCACCCGCGCCTGTTCGGGCAGCAGACCGATCACGGCCAGCGACGACACCGACTTGCCGGACCCGGACTCGCCGACGATGGCCAGCACTTCGCCGTCGGCGACGGTGTAGTTCACCCCGCGCACCGCGTCGACGCGGCCTTCCTCGCCGGGGAAGGAGACTCGCAGATCGGTGACCTCGAGCAGGGGCGCGGTCGATGTGCTCGCGGTCATCGCTTCTCGGCTTTCTTCAACTCCACCTGCGCCTCGTCCTTCTTCTCGGCGACGTCCTTGCGCGCCTTGCGGGCGCCGCGGGCGCCCGGGTCGAAGGCGTCGCGCAGACCGTCGCCGACGAGGTTGGCGCACAGCACGATCGTGACCAGCAGGCCACCGGCGAACAGGAACAGCCACGGATAAGTCAGTGCCGACTTGGTGCCCGTCGCGATCAGCGAACCCAGCGAGACATCGGGCGGCTGCACACCGAAACCGAGAAAGCTCAGCCCGGTTTCGGCGCTGATCGCCGCGCCGACGGCCAGCGTGGTGTCGATGATCAGGATCGAGGCGATGTTCGGGATGATGTGGCTGATGATCACCTTGTGCGTCGGCGCGCCCATATAGCGTGCGGCGCGGACGAATTCGCGATCACGCAGGCTCATCGTCAGGCCGCGGATGATGCGCGCCGCGATCATCCAGCCGAACACGCTGAGCAGGATGATCAGGATGACGATCGAGCCGGACCCCTTGGTGCGCGGGGCGAAGATCGCGATGATGATGAAGGCCGGGACCACCAGCAGCAGGTCGACCAGCCACATGATGGCCCGGTCGGTCCAGCCGCCGAGCAGCCCGGCCACCGCGCCCGCGGTGGAGGCGATGACGCTGGAGAAGATCGCCACGCAGAACCCGATGACCAGCGACTTCTGCAGCCCGCGCATGGTCTGGGCGAGCACGTCCTGGCCGATCTGGGTGGTGCCGAACGGATGCTCGGGGCTCGGCGGCTTCAGCAGCGCCTTGTAGTCCATCTCCTGGTAGTCCCAGGGCAGCAGCGGCGGCAGCGCGAAACTGGCGATCAGCAGCAGGAGCAGGATCACCGCGCCGACCACGGCGGGCTTGTTGCGCAGGAAGCGCCGCCAGACCAGCTTGCGGCGACCGGCCGCGGCGGCCTCGGGCGCACCGACGGCGATGAGTTCGGTTTCGGTCATGAGACACGCACCCTCGGGTCGAGCAGGGCAAGCACGATGTCGGAGAGCAGGCCCGATACCAGGACGACCAGGCCGGCGAAGGTCGCGACCGTGACGACGATGTAGAGGTCCTGGGCGTTGATCCCGTCGACGAACCATTCGCCGACGCCGTGCCAGCCGAAGATCTTCTCCACGAAGGTGGCGCCGGTGATCAGGCCGCCCAGGCTGTAGGCGAACAGCGTGGCCATCGGGATCAGCGCGGTGCGCAGGCCGTGTTTGTAGAGCGCGCGGTTGCGCGAGAGGCCCTTGGCGCGCGCGGTGCGGATGAAATCGCTCTGCAGCACGTCGAGCATGGCGTTGCGCTGGTAGCGGCTGTATCCGGCGGCGGCGCCGAGCACCAGGGCCAGCGTCGGCAGCACCAGATGCTGTGCGCGGTCGACGAATTGGTCCCACAGGCCGACGACCTGCGTCGCCGAGGTCTCGCCGGTGTAGAGGAACACCTGGGTGCCGGTGGCGGTGTTGATCTGCAGCGCGCCGTATTTCAGCAGGGTCGCGAGCAGGAAGATCGGGGTGGAGATGATCAGCAGCGAGACCACCGTCGCGAAGTAGTCGCTGAACTTGTACTGCCGGATCGCGCTCGCCGCGCCGATCAGCACGCCCAGCACGGTACCGATGACCGAACCCAGGATCAGCAGCCGCAGGCTCACCGCGACCCGCCTGCCCAGCTCCTCGCTCACCGGCTGACCGGCCAGCGTCGTCCCGAAATCCCCTTGCACAACGCCGCCGAGCCAGCTGAGATAGCGCTGGGGGATCGGCTCGTCGAGGTGCAGTTGCTCGGCTTTGGCATCGATCACCGACTGCGGCGGGCGCGGATTACGCTGCTCGAGGCTGTCGAGCGGGTTGAACGTGAGTGATGCCAGGCTGAACGTCAGGAACGAGGCCAGCAACAGGAGCACGATGTAGTTGAGCGTGCGCCGCAACAAGAAGCCGGTCATCAGTCCCCTCTGGATCGGGTAATCAGGCCCTGATCATAAGGACAGTCCGCCGTCCCCGCGTGGCGACGTGCGGCAGGATGGAACGGATGACGCCCCTGCACCCGAAACCGAAGCTGGTGGCCACCGACGTCGACGGCACGCTGATCGACGACGCGGACAAGGTCTCGGCCCGCACCAAGGCCGCCGTCGGCGCGCTCGTCGCCGACGGCGTCACCTTCGTGCTCGCGACCGGCAGGCCGCCGCGCTGGATCGATCCGGTGGTCAGCGAACTGGGGTACGCGCCGCTCACGGTGTGCGGGAACGGCGCGGTCATCTACGACAGCGCCACCGATCGGGTGCTGTCCAGCCACACTCTCGATGTGGACACCCTCGGCTGGCTGGCCGAGCTCGCCGAGCACGCGCTGCCGGGCTGTGGGCTGGCCACCGAGCGGGTCGGGGCCAGCGCGCACGACGCGGCCACCCCGCAGTTCGTCAGCTCGCCGACCTACGAGCACGCCTGGCTCAATCCCGACGACACCGTCGTCTCGCACGCCGAGGTCATCGACTCGCCGGCGATCAAGATGCTGATCCGGCTCAGCTCGGCCCGCAGTTCGGACATGCGCGCCGCGCTGGTCCCGCTGGTCGGCGACCGCGCCGAGATCACCTATTCCACCGAGAACGGCCTGATCGAGATCGCCGTGCCGGGGGTGACCAAGGCGTCGGGGCTGGTCGAGGTGGCGCGGCGGGTCGGTATCGACGAGGGGTCGATCGTCGCGTTCGGCGACATGCCCAACGACGTGCCGATGCTGACCATGGCCGGGCACGGCGTCGCCATGGGCAACGCCCACCCCGAGGCCCGCGCCGCCGCCGACGAGGTCACCGGCAGCAATGTCGACCACGGCGTCGCCATGGTGCTCGAACGCTGGTGGAGCTGAGCCGGAATGGAAACAGCCGGTGCCCTCACTCGGAGGCGCACCGGCTGCTCTTCGCCGTGACCAGGTGTCAGCCGGCCGGGGCGGGTTCGGTGGCGACCGGCGGTGCCGCCGGTGCCGGTTCCACCGGCGCGGCCTGCGGTTCGGCCGGGACCTGCGGGGCGACCGGCTCGGTCGGCGCGGGGGCGCCGGGAGCCGCGGGGACCGTCGAGGTCGGGGCGGTGGTGGCGGGCGCCTGCTCGGGCTTGGTGCCGTTCATGCCCTCCATCTCGGCCTTGTAGGTCTCGTTGTAGGTCTTCCAGAACGTGGTGACGATGCCGGTGAGCTCGTTGAGCACCAGCGATCCGTTCTGGAAGTCCGCACGCAGACCATCCGGCACCAGGTAGGCGCTGCCGGTCGGCAGGCCGAGCACGCCCGAGTCACCGCCCAGGCTGAGGTAGCGGTCCAGGATCGCCCCGACCACCTCGAAGACCGCGCCGTTCTCCCCGGAGAAGACGTAGCCGTTGGCGAACTTCGCGTACTGGCGGCCCTGCGCGCCCGAGAGCAGATCCGACTGCGGCGCGCCGAGCGGACCGTCGACACCGCCGCGGCTGACCCAGTGCCGGGCGATCTCGTTCGAGCCGGACAGACCGAGCAGCTTGTCGACCAGGGCGCCCAGTTCGGCCATATTGCCCTGCTGCTGCGGCGCGCGGGCCTGCTGGCTCGGCGGCCGCTCCGGCGTCGCGGGTGAGGAGTAGGTGCTGCTGTTGCCCGCGGCGATCCCACGGATGCGGTCCATCAGCGCGTAGGCCGCGTCGCCGGGGCAGTCGGTGTTGCCGACGTCGCGGTGCGCGAACACCGTCGGCAGGTCGACCGCCTCGTCCTGGGCGTACGGGGTGAACTCGGTGCCCTCGGAGTACATCGTGGTGTGGCCCTCGGGATCGATCCCCGCGATCTTGGACCGCCACCCGATGAACTTGCCGATCGCGTTGATCGACTCGTTGCTCGGTGTCTCGGTCTCGTAGTTGCCCATCAGCGCAACGCCCGCGGTGTTCTCGTTGAACCCGCCCGCGTGCGCGCCCTGCACCGCCCGGTCCAGACCGCCGTAGCGGCCCTCGAAGATCTGGCCGTACTGGTCGACCAGGGCGTTGTAGCCGATGTCGCACCAGCCCAGGGTCTCGGCGTGGTAGGCGTAGATCGCGCGGACGATGCCCGCCGACTCGGCCCGGCTGTAGTCGTTGCGACCGGCCGTGTGGTGCACGGTGATGCCGCCGACGCCGTCGTCGTAGGTGGGTTCCTCGCAGCGGATCGACTCGTCGGCACCCCACTGCGCGCGGGTGATGACCTTCGGGCCGCCGCCGGGCAGCGCCGCGGCGACATCGGTGAGCCCGGCGTCGATGGCGGCGCGGCCCGGGTTGATCAGGATGGCCTTGAGCGCGGCCTCGGTGAGATGGGCCGGGTCGCTGTGATCGGCGCCGGCGACCGGCTTGCGGGTCACCAGCATCTGCACGGCGGTGGTCTCGCCGACGTAGATCGGCTCGGTGCCGGTCGGCGCGTCGGCCGGGGTCTGGTCGGTGGCCCTGGTGTCGACCGGATCGGCGTCGTACCAGGGGCCCCAGTTGCCGTCCAGTTGGCGGGCCCGCAGCTTGGTGGTGGTGTTCACCAGGTCGCGCGCGGTGACCGCGACCATGCTGAACGGGGTCTCCTGGGTGAGCTCCTTGACCTGCGCGCCGACCTGGTCGATCAGGTCGGGTCCGACCGCGCCGGGGGACAGCGCCGGGGTCTCGGGGGTGGTGCCGGGCTCCAGGTTGGCCGGGTCGGCGATGAACTTCATTCCGGTCGGCCGGTTCTGGACGACCGGCGCGCCCGCCGGGGGAGTGGTCGCGGGTGCGGCCGGGGCCGGTGCGGCCGTGGTCGTGGTCGCGGCCGGAGCCGGAGCGTCGGGCGCCGGTGCGGCCGGGGCGATCGGGGCCGGAGCCGCCGAGGTCGTGGTCGGCGCGGCGGGCGGTGCCGTCGGGACGGCGGTGCTCGGGACCGGCGGACGCGCGGCGGGCGCGTTGCCCTGCTGCGCGGGCGCGGGGGCGGCCGTCGTCGTGGTGGGCTGCGCCTTCGTCGGGATCGCCGGGAGCGGGATCTCGGTGGGCAGCGCCACGCCCGGCGGAACGGGCAATCCCGGCGGCACCGGGATCGAGGTCGGCAGCGGCAGCATCTGCAGATCCGACAGGCGCAGATCCGGCAGATCGAGGCCGGTCAGGTCACGCAGCGGGACCGTGATGTCGGGGACCGAGGTCAGCGCGACCTCCGCCAGCTGGGTCGGGACCGCCGCGACCTGCGATTCGTTGGTGCTGCGGTAGTCGGTCGAATCGCTCAGCGCGAACGCGCCGACGGGTGCGGCGACGGCGAGCGTTGTGACCACCGGGAGCACGTAGGAACGTTTCGGCTTTCGATATCGCACGTGCCTTCTCCAATCAGGGTCGAGCTCGTAGACCTTGGTGGCATCGAGGCCATCACCGGCAAGTGATGCTTGCTTCCTCTTGTCTCACACACCACACTAGTTAACATACGTCACACATCTAAACCTCAACTTGAGGATTATGTGATTGCTCGAATGTAGCCTTCGGAACCCGCTCGGCCACGACGACATGCCGACGCGAGCTCCGCCGGTCGAATCGCGACACCGTGGGAGCGCAGTATGAGAGCGGACACCAAGATCAACCGCAGTACCCGCCGCGGCACCAGGCGCCGCGCCGTGCCGATGATCAAGACCGCCCCGCTGCCGTTGCTGGTCGGTGGCACCGCGCTGGCGCTGACCGGCGCGTTCGGGCTGTGGCAGATCCTGCCGGGCCAGGTCGCCCCGACCGTGGGCGCGGGCCACGGGCGCGGGATGAGCCAGGTCGGCGCGTTCGACAGCGCCAGGGAGGGCTGGTCCGCCGAGGAGATCCTCGGTCACTACTACCCGGGCGCCGAGCTCGGGCAGGTCGGGCCGACCACGATCGGTGTCCGGCTGCAGGCCCAGGACGACGCCACCCTCGACACCTTCGCCGCCGCGGGCGCGCAGGTCGCGGGCCGGATGATCGGCCCGGGCGAGGCCGCCCACCTCACCCCATTGCCCGACGGCGGCGCGAACGTCGTGGTGACCACGGGCTGCGACGGCGAAGTGCTGTGGCAGACCGCGACCGACGATCCGTTCGTCTACCCGCTGGATCCGGGGCCGGGCAGACCCGCCGCCGAACACCTGACGTTGTGCGGCGGCACCGCCTATCGCGGCGCGCTCGGGGTCGCGCTGGAAGGCGGCGCGTACCGGACCGTCAACCAGGTCGACCTCGACGACTACCTCGCCGGCCTGTTACCCGCCGAGATGCAGGCGAACTGGGCCGATCAGGGCGCGTTCGAAGCGCTGCGCGCACAGGCGATCGCGGCCCGTTCCTACGCGCTCGCCGAGAACCGCTACGACTACGCGCAGACCTGCGACACCACCGACTGCCAGGTGTATCCCGGCACCGTGAAAGAGGACGCCCGCACCACCGAGGCCGTCGCGGCGACCGCGGGCACCGTGCTGCTGCGCGACGGACTGATCCTGCGCTCGGAGTACTCCGCCGCGCCCGACGGCGGCCGCCCGGCCGATATCGAGACCTTCGCCGTGGGCCCCGCGCCCGGCGACCTGGTCGAAACCGCGCCCGCGCCGACGGCGCCCACCGCCCCGACCCGCCCCGATCCGACCATCGAGGCGCTCGCGGGCGAGACCGCGATCGACACCGAGTACCGGCGGATCGGCGGTCCGGACAGCACCATCGGGGCGCCGATCGGGCCGGAGATGATGTTGCCGCAGCGGGCAGGCACGTATCGGCTGTACACCAACGGTGTGATCGTGGCGACCAAGACGCTCGGCGCCCAGGTCGTCGACTTCTCGACGCTGTTGCAGCTGGTGCCGGAGGTGGGCGATCAGCTGCCGCCGTCGGCGTCGGGTCAGCCGAAGGTGACGACGCCGGAGGGCACGGCGCCCGGCGGTGTCGCGCCGGGGACTCAGGCGTCCGTACCGGCACAGGCCGCCGCGGGTGGTGACCAGGTCGGACCTGTGCACGGTCCGGTGAATCCCGCTGCCACGCCACACGCACCCGCGAATCCTGTTGCCGCGCCGCGTGGTTCGGTGGATCCCGCTACCGGTCAGCAAGTTCCCGCTGCCGGGCCGCGGAACCCGGCACCCGTGCCCCACGGCCCGGCTACCGCGCCGGGAATCCACGACGGCGAGTAGCGGCCCGGGACGGTCGAGACCGCGTCGATCCGGCGGACGGCCAGGTGCGCCTGGGCTCGGCGAACCGGGCCGCCGGGGCGCGTCGCCGATCCGGCTATGACCCCCGGGTGTTC
>Ga0247823_10005349_pt1 | contig 10225 bp, 7 predicted proteins | sample 13C_PalmiticAcid_2_FD_192426 | JGI IMG/M metagenome (GOLD analysis project Ga0247823, IMG submission 192426) | Soil microbial communities from agricultural site in Penn Yan, New York, United States - 13C_PalmiticAcid_Day30 | ecosystem: Environmental > Terrestrial > Soil > Agricultural land...
CGACAGGCACCCGCAACCTCGCCCTCGACCTCCCCGCCCTCGAGGCCCGCGCCATCCCCGTCGCCGGCGCCGTCGACCGCGCCCACGCGGGGTCCGTCGGCTCCGTCAGCACCACCGAGCACTGCGTCGCGCTGATCCTCGCCGCGGCGCGCAACGTCGCGCAGGACGACTTGTCCATCAAGACGGGGGGGTGGCAGACCGTGCCGGCGGTGAATCTCCGGGGGAAGGTGTTTGGCACGCTGGGGCTGGGGCGGTTGGGGATGGCCGTGGCAAGGGTGATGGTGGCCGGGTTCGGGATGCGGGTGGTGGCGTGGAGCGAGAACCTGACGCAGGAGAAGGCGGATGAGAAGGCGCGAGAGGCGGGGCTGGCGGTGGAGGATGCGGAGGGGGAGAAGACGTTCAAGGTGGTGGGCAAGGAGGAGCTGTTTCGCACGGCGGACGTGGTGAGCGTGCACTTGGTGTTGTCGGAGCGGTCGCGGGGCGCGGTGGGTAAGACCGAGTTGGAGTGGATGAAGAAGGGGGCGATTTTCGTGAATACGTCGCGCGGTCCGCTGGTGGTGGAGGAGGATTTGTTGGAGGTGTTGGAGAAGGGGGCGATTCGGGCCGCCGCGCTCGATGTGTTTGAGTTCGAGCCGCTGCCGCTCGACAGTCGGTGGCGGACGACGAAGTGGGGGCAGGAAGGGAGGAGTCGTGTGTTGCTGACGCCGCATATGGGGTATGTCGAGGAGGCGACGCTGGATGCGTGGTATGACCAGCAGGTGGACAACCTGCAGCGGTGGGAGAGGGGAGAGGAGCTGACCCAGAGGCTGATTTAGCTGAGGTCGGTGAAGGTTCGTGGACCTTGCCTGTGTGAATAAATACGTGGACGGGTCCGTGCCTGCAGTGGTTCCTTGTCAAGGAGTTTTGCGGGTTGGTGTCAACAAAGCCAAGTCCGAGTCCGAGTTTGGCCCGACTTTGGATCTCCCCTGATTCGTGGATGGGCGCGAAGCCAAGGGGTTGGGGTCGTCCCCGCATCCCCAGGAATCCGGGGCCGCATGGTCTCCACTCCCACCCGCCCACGAAGTATGCGCTCCTCCCCAGACATTTCTACCCCAGGTTTCTTGTCTAAGCCAGCTGAAGTTTGACCTCTCACAACGGATGGCTCCTCCACCTTCCCGGCGAAATACTGGGCGGCGCGGACAGTTGGGGGCAGCTTCCCGCGTCATGATTGTATTAGTAGTTAGTGAATTGGCAAGATGTGAACACTCCTTCAGATGCAGTCCATCGCCTCTCAACCGCCATCATGTCCGTGAATGTGGCCCTCGCCTGCGGGATTGCTGTGTCCATCCTCTTGTTGTCTACCCTCCTCAGGGCCCTTCGATCCCCGCTTGCCACGCTCCCTGGGCCCTGGTACTCCCGCTTCACGCACCTCGTCCTCAAGTACCAGATCATCCGAGGCAGGCGCATCTTCTACGTTCACGACCTCCACCGCAAATACGGCCCCATCGTGCGCCTCTCCCCCGAAGAAGTGGCCATCGCCGACGTAGAAGCCTTCTCGCAGATCCACAAGATTGGGTCGGGCTTCCACAAGTCGCCATGGTACGACACGCTCACTCCTAACCGGAGCCCCGGGATCTTCGTCATGCGGGATCCCCATGCCCATGCTGCTCGCCGGAGACTCTTTGCGCAGGCCTTCAGCAACTCGGCGCTGCAGAAGAACTGGACGGTGGAGATCCGCTCGCGCGTCGAGCTCGCAGTGGCCAAGATCTGGCAGGAGGCGTCGCGGGGAGAGGCTGATGTGCTGCGGTGGTGGACGCTGATGGCGACTGACCTGATCACACAACTGTGTTTTGGCGAGTCTTTTGGAATGCTGGAGCAGGGAAAGGTGAGAGGGACATAACCGTTTCGCGTGCTGAAGCTAACGGACCTGCAGCAAACACCGTACATTGACTCCGTCCAGTCAGCGCTGCTCATGTCCGTGCTTCGGGCCGAGTTGCCCCCTGTGTATGCACTTGCGAGGTTGCTGCCCATCGAAAAGGTCCAAAATGTCGTCAGGGCCGACGAGGTCGTTGTCGAGCACGGCGGCCGAGCCGTCCAAAACATGCGCAATGCGAGCGGCAACACGCAAAATCTGTTCGGACAGATGCTGGCCATGTCGGAGAAGCAGGACAGGGCGACGCTCACGGACAGCGATGTCGGCGACGAAGCGGGCAACCTCATCGTTGCCGGCTCCGACACCACAGCTGTGACCTTGACGTATCTCGTCTGGGCTGTGCTTAAGAGACCCCAGCTGCGGAGGGAGCTCGAAGAGGAAGTCGCTGGTCTGAGTGATGAGCTGACGTTTGACGAGCTGAGCCGGGCGCCTCTCCTCAACAGCGTCATTGAGGAGACACTCCGGCTCTATGGTGCGGCCCCAGGTGCCCTTCCGCGGAGTGTGCCGCCGAACGGTGTCGACATGTTGGGCTACTTCCTCCCTGGCGGCACGGTGGTCAGCACGCAAGCGTATTCCATCCATCGGGATCCAGCCATATTCCCCAACCCCTTGGAGTACGTCTTCCAGGTTTCGTTTGTTTGTCCGTACTGACCCCGTTCCCAGGTTTGACGGGCGCCGGTTCATCAATCCGTCCTCGGCGAGTCCGACGCAGAAGACGGCTTTCCACCCATTTGGCGCAGGGAGCCGGGTCTGTCTTGGGATCCATCTCGCCTACTTGGAGATGCGGCTCGCGGTGGCACTGTTCTTCAGGACGTGCCGAGGGGCAAGAATCAGCGATTCGATGACGGACGAGATGATGAAGGAGGACAACCGGTTTCTCATCGCGCCAAAAGGTCATTGCTGCAAGGTGACGCTGCAGTAACCGAGACCAGAACGTATAGAATGGGACTCACAGGCTTGCTAACGCGGAAGTATGTACGCAAGGCACTCCTACGCAGTCCAGGGGTGTGCTTCAGAAGCAATAGGTCGCCCAATGGAATCTAAAAGCGACTGCTCGAATCTCACCCACAACTTTTTTGCATTCTTGAAACTTTGGTTGGCATTAGTGGTGGGTATTGCAATTCCTTAAGAGTCGATGTTGCTTTTGCTGCTCGCATGCATCACGATAAAAACAAACCAACAAATGAGCAAACGGGGAAAGGACGGGAATCTGCATGGCATCCGTGGCTGCAGCGCAAACGCAGAACAGGCAGCAACTGAGAATCTGTGTTTTCAGATCGCTCCTCAGAGAACCAATGCCCGGGCAAATTCATCTAGTCCTTCCAGTTCTGTTGAAGCTTTAAAGTCCGCCGCTCCTTCCTTCCCGGTTGCCACAAGTGCACACAACCTGGTCAGTCGCCCTTGCCCCAGCAACACCACTCCCCAACTCGCAATGTGTAAACAATCACATCCAAACCTCGACGCGATTTCCATCAGCAACTAAAGCAGATTTAGTCCAGTATCTCGGGCATTTCATCTGCCAAGGTGTGTTTGTGCTAACAACTTGTGCGCGCAAGGTTGACGCATGCCGGCGGTGCTTTAACACCATTCACCACCTGCCGACCGCCGCACTGCGACCATGGAGTCTGTGAGAATCAAGCGGGAGCCCGACAATACAGAGGCCACCCCGCGGGGTATCCTGGGAGGCAGACCGGGATCGCCTGAGATAAAGCAGGAGCCTGGAGGTTCGTAGGCTCGATGCGGCCGAACACCACACTCTGCTGACCAAACAACAGAGGAGTTTGAACTGCCCTTCCGGCCATGCCACGGGCTTTCCGGTCAATCTTCGTGTACGTTTACTTCTCCGAACCCCATTTTCTCGCCACTAAAATACTTGTAGTTGAGCCAGGCGAGAGTGAACGCTCCGGTCGCTTCCCACGCGGACTCACCGCAGCATCTCCGTCAGCATCAACCCACCCCTCCGTGTCAGGTCAACCTTTGGTCCCTTCCACCAGACTCGGCGCACCGGTGATGGGCAGTGGACCTACCACAACACTGAGCACCCCTCAAGACCGATTCCGTGACGCGATGTTGGCGCTCAACAAGAAAGATACCAGAGAGCGCGGCCGTGGTGGCCACAACGCACGCGGCACTCAACAAGCGCCGCGTCTTGCCACGAGCCCCAACACGATTCCCACAATCCAGCCCAAGATGCAGCCTCATGCTACCGGCACCATTTCCCAGGGCACTGGTAACTCTCGTCCTACGCCGTCGCGATCGCCCGGCCCAATCCAGCTTCTGAGCCAATGGTGTCAAGAGAACCACTTCAATCCCATTTGGCAACTCAAGCAGCGGCCCGGCACTGGGCTTTTTGGGGGCGAAGTCAAGCTCCGCGAACAGTCGGTCAAGACCGATCGCGAGTATGGCACCGAGCATCGGGCCAAGACTGCACTTGCGCAAAAGGCCCTCGATGTTGTCCGTGCCCGGGATTGGCGACTAGCAACCCCGAGGTTGACCAACGAGGCTGTTCCCAGGCGAAGACGGGACACCCGAGCCTTGCAGCACTCCCCGGATGCGATCATGACAGACGCCGGTGCCACAGCGCAGAATCCACGCCTCGAGCGCGACGACCGTGCTCGTGAAAGCGCCGCGCTCTTGGACCATGTACGCCAGGTCGCGGGCATTGCTGTGCCCGACCCTTCGGCGGAGAACCCGCAGGCGGCCCGAGCCTTCCTCGAAGGCCTGGCCGCCGGTGTCCGCCTTGCCGACCCGTCCTTCCGGGGCCGAGCCTCTCGCTCCCGGTCCCCCTTCTCCAGGGCTCCCACAGCCAGATACCGCGAGCGCTCGCCTTTCCGTTCAGGCGGAGATGCGAATGGCCATCCTCGCCGTCGGCGCGGCGGCATCCGCCGTCACACTGACCGTTATCGTCCTGGCCCCTCGCGTGGCTATGGAGGTGAGTGAGTGGTCCGTAGCTTTGATTGCAGGATTCTGACACTGTGGCACAGGTTCTAACCGTGGTCCCGGTCACAATGAACCCGCCGGACAGGCCAGGGAGACCAGACCTGGAGCGGGTTACCCGCAGCATTAACCGGGATGTTGACCGCCTTGATGAGGCATGTCTGTCAGGGTACGCATTCCGCTCTCTTGTCTATTTCTCCTGTCTTTGTTCTCAACGTGCTGATTCTTGGGATAGCTCCGGACGGTGCACCTGGACAAAGTATTGTACAACACCAGACAACAGGGCCATGTAGCCCTGGTTAAGGAACAACATTGATGATGGATATGTGGGATATTTTCGGGCTCTCAACCTTTGTAGAGTATTGCAGGGTTCTGTAGCATAATAACTCATACCTTCAAATCTCAGTGTGATCACCGGAAATGGTTCAATGTGCCGCCTTTTGGTCGTGATCCTTCTAAGACGGAATCAAGCCCAAGAGGAGGGTGAGGAGCAAGCTCGGGAGGAGAACGTAGAGCATAGAGGTCAAAACAACAACAAAACCTGCCGAGAGACATGGCTACCTCTCTGTGCTCAGTTCTGACCAGCTATACACAAACGTCTTGCTTACGGTCTCTCTGTACTTTAACTGGGCCGCTTAATGGACCTCGAGGTGTTTCTGGATATTCCACCTCAGCAGCCTGTACAACTGGAAGCTCTGTAGCAACATCAACATCAACATCGAGGCAACCAAAAGACGAGTGACGCTGGCCACTGTGTTGCCCGATGAGTGCAATCTCAAGTTGGTAGACGCGAACCTGTGCAGTCTCGCACAGTGCTTTAGAACCTTTGTGATGTCCTACTCCCATGCAGTGAGTCGATTCACCGTCCTAGCCCGTCCTTGACTTTGCAGCTTTGTTGACACTGCAGAAAAAAAGACCACTGTCAAGAGAGAATTGACGGTTGCAAAGCATGACACAGGCACTGATGCCAGTATTGTTCCTGCACTGATCTGTCTGAAGTTTTTGCAGACCAGGGCCCAGCCCTCGATTGCCCTGCTTGCTGGCAAAGTGCTGGCTTCTCAGAAGAGAAACAAACACAACCCATCCAAAATAATCCTCCAACTTATCGCACTCAAACAACCGGCTCGATCCCAACATCAACCGACCGGCTCAGTAAGTTCCCTGGCCGTTAAATAAACCCCTTTATCTTGAAATCTGGAATTGGCAGCAGCAACAATTGTTCAGTGAGTTTCTAACAAATCTTCCATCTTATTTGCACACATGTTGACAGTCAAGACACCACCAGACCATCTCGCGTCACAACGAAAAACCCCCTCCGATCTCTCCTGTCCACCATGGCTCCTCAGCAAGCTGGGGTCCAAGGGGGTAGCCAGGCCTCCATGAGACCGGCAGTGAAGGAGGAGCCTGCCGAGACCCGGGGGCTTTTCGACCTTCCGGAAGCCGACCGGCGGTCGCAGGGTACGCCGGTCTCTGCTTCAACGGATTTCGATTTTTTGTTGACTCACAGCTGCAGGCAACTCGACCTTTTGCCTCCGACCTTCAACACCTTCAGCTTTGCCGCTTCGCCCTCCCAGCTTGCCATCGCGTCCTCCCAACCGCGGCGAAGGAAGCGATCGCAGTGAGTAGACATCTGGAAGCACTCGCAAGTCGCGAGGCGCAACTCGTCTTCATCGATTGACCATAGCAACAGCAAATCCACAAATTCCATCTCGCCCTCCCAAGGTCCCGTTTCGTCCTCCCACCCACAACAGCGCGAACGGAGCCGAGTTTGGTGAGTACACTGCGGAGCGATTTTGATCTCGTCGATCGACCAACTGACATGCGACAGAGCCGCCGGCCGACATCATTTCCTTGCTCGACTCAACACCTTTCCCCCGCGCGCTCCACAAACCCAGCCCGCCGACCGATACTTCGGCGCAGCCCAAGACCGACGAGAACACCGAGCAGCGCCGTTTGCCTGCCCCGATCAAGCGAGAGAGCCGTGAGGAGCGATTCAAGAAGATCTTTCTTGGTCACTTGGGCGTCATCCCAAAGAGAAACCCGACAGCGCGCAAGGAACGCGACTCGACCATGCCCTCACAGAACCGAGGCCAGTCGCTGGGCGGCAACAACGCCCACCCTCGCGCAGAGCCGGGAAGGCTGCCGTCGTCTCCCGTGCTGGGCCCGAGGCCCGGCTCTCATAACTTTGGAGACATCCTGCCCACCCGGCTCCTGTTGGACGAGTGCCTGGCTCGCCGCTTCAACCCCCGGTTCATCATGACAGTGACAGCCGACGGCATGTTCGCGTGTGACATCAAGCTTCTCCAGGCCGTCGTCAAGGGCGACCGTTTGCACAACTCGGAGATGGCGGCAAAGTGCGCAGTTGCCGAAAAGGCACTGGCGGTGGTTCAGTCGAGCCGCCTGTCTCAGGGTATTTCTCCCCCGCCCAGCTACCGACCGCGCCAGGAGGGCACCTGGCTCAACCGGGTCCACGGCGACTTGGCTCATGAGTCGGCGAATGTGGAGCAGAACGTCACGAGGATGAGTGACGGTCGGGCCTTCCGACCTGCCGACTGCAACTGGAACCGCAACCACGACATGGATCGTGCGGCCGACCAGGCCAACCTCATAGACCGCGTGCGCAACGCGGTGACGGAGGACTCCTTCATGTTCCTCGAGGGGCTAGTGACTGGTGCCCGTGCCGCTTCACTGTTTGCGCCCATCCGGCGGAATCGCTCGCCCTCGCCGCAGCGCATGTTTCGTCCCCTTCCGACGAACCAGTGGCAGAGCCACCGTGAGCGCTCTCCCATTTCTAATCGCCGTTCGGCATACTTTCGTGAGCGCTCTCCCACTTATTGCCGTCCTTCGGCCAACTACCGCGAGCGCTCCCCTTCGCCTCGTCGCAATGGTCCTTCGCCCACTCGCTCGGGCGCTTTCCGAGCCATTGACCGCCACGGGGAAATTCCTGAATGGCACCACCTGCCTCCTGGCGCCCTGCGCTGGAACGACAGCTACCGCCCGACGGACTCGTATGTCCCGGACTACTCCCGTGGTCGCCATGGAAATGAGCGGCCTCGCGACAGGTACCACTATTAGGGTGCTCAAGTGTTGCGGTTGCATTAGTGGTCTCTGCTTTGAGTAGTTGGCTGTTAGCACTGCACGACACCAGCTTTGGGACGGCGGTTTGACGTATCTTGTCATGCGGCTCCATTGTTGCATTGCCTGAACTCGGCTAGGACAACCTCTAGCAGTGTCCAAGACCAGCATTCACGGGTCACTGCACCTTTCATTGTTTTCTTTCCATTTTATACATAATTATTGGGTTTCGTCATCCGACTGGGGGATATATCGGTTTGTGTCATGGGATACGGCATGGCGTTTGGAAAGGGACGGATGATTTAGCGGCATTTGACGGCGTCGGACGGAGCAGCCTGTGTAGGATTTCCATGTTTTTGTAGGATTTCAATGTTTTTGTAGGCTCCTGTAGGATTCACGGCTCCTGAGGCTTGTCCGTATTTTAGTTGTACAATAATCTACTCACTCACAAACAACCCCCCATCCCGCCTGCAAATCCTGTCAACTTCCCCCGCTACAGCTTACTCGGCATCCTCGTCGCGCCGTCCAACCTAATCACCACGCCGTTCAGCATCGAATTCTCAATCGACTGCCTGACCAGCGACGCGAACTCCTCGGGCTTGCCCGCGCGCGGGGGAAACTCCATGGCCTTCTGCAGGCCCTCGCGCACCTTGTCCGACATGTGCGCCGTCATGTTGGAGTCGAACATGCTCGGCGCAATGGTGACGACGCGGATCCCGAACCGCGACAGGTCCCGCGCCATGGGCAGCGTCATGGCGGCGACGGCGCCCTTGCTCGCCGCGTACGCCACCTGGCCCATCTGCCCCTCGAACGCCGCCGCGCTGGCCACCATGACGACCACGCCGCGCTCGCCGTCCGGGCCCGAGGGCGGGGTGGTGGCGAGCGCGGGGAGGAGCTGCCGGACCAGGTCGAGCGTGCCGCGCAGGTTGATGGAGAGGACAAAGTCGACGGACTCGAGGGACACGGGGGCGAGCTTCTTGTCGAGGATCAAGCCGGGGAAGCCGACGCCCGCCGCGGGGATGATGCCGCCCAGGGGCTTGCCCGTCGAGGCGATCCAGGAGAGGGTGGAGGCGACGGCGCTGGCGATGGAGGTGGTGGAGGAGACGTCGCAGGGTTGGAACTGGCTCGAGGGGCCTAGCTCGGCGACTAGCGCGGCGCCCTGTTCCTCGTTCATGTCGAGGATCATGGCGTTGCCGCCGGCGGAGACGATGTCGCGGACGCAGGCGCGGCCGAGGCCGGACGCGCTGGGGCAAGGTTAGTGAGGAGGATGGGAGAGGGGTGATGGGGATGAGGGATGAGGGGAGGCTTACCCGCCTGACACAACAAAGGTTCGTCCGGAGATCTGCATCTTGAAGGCACTGGGATGCGATGAAGCAGTGTGTGTGTGAGTGACAAGAGATGAGATGCAGCGTTAAGTGATGTGCCCGTCAAAAGGCATGCTGCCGGGTCGTGCCGTCTGAATGCCCGGAGCCAATGCCGTGCGACTCCACAGCCGAATATGGGGAAGTGCATGGGATGCCTCGGTTCCAAACGGACCCCGGTTCTCCATTACCAGGGTGCTGTAAGTTACGCTTTGAAACTCTGGGAGTGTGTTTGAAACGCGAAATTACCACGCCGCAGTTGGCTGGCATGTGGCTGAGCGTCAATACCCCACACCCAAGTCTCCTAGACCCCGTCTCCCCCTGTCATTGCAGGCAGGACCCAGCAACATCCACTCAGAGAAGTCGACGAGCATCGCGGCGGGCGCGGCCAACGAGACACCGTTACACGACACGCGGCAGCGTAACCGAACAAGTCTGCGCGACACAGAGCCGTCATTTGCGATCGAGAGCGACAGCGACACGCGACAGGCGACAGCGCGGTACAATACACCCCAGAACCCATACGCAGTCCCGGAGTTTCCGCCTCGTTCGACGGCAGCGACGGATGAGCGGGTTCGAGTTGCCGGGCATGACGCGCCCGCGGCGGTCCTCTGCCACCAGCGATGACAGCACGGGCACGGTGCGCGAGCAGGAGCTGGGGAGCATGTACGACTACCTGGCAAAGGTGATACTGCTGGGGCCCAGCGGGACGGGCAAGTGAGTTTCTCCCAGCAAGCGCTTCTCGCAGCTCGCTGACAGCACGCCAGGTCGTGTCTCCTTCACCGCTTCGTAAAAAGCGAGTGGCGCGTGCTCTCATCACAAACCATCGGCGTCGAGTTCGCAAGCAAGATCATCAAAGTCGGCACCGGCGCGCGGAGGAAGAGGATAAAGCTCCAGGTACATACACCCCCACCACCTGTCCCCTTCCCCCCTCCCACAG
>Ga0247823_10005351_pt1 | contig 10223 bp, 13 predicted proteins | sample 13C_PalmiticAcid_2_FD_192426 | JGI IMG/M metagenome (GOLD analysis project Ga0247823, IMG submission 192426) | Soil microbial communities from agricultural site in Penn Yan, New York, United States - 13C_PalmiticAcid_Day30 | ecosystem: Environmental > Terrestrial > Soil > Agricultural land...
AGATAAAGTAGAATATCCCCTTCCAAGGGGAGTAGTACAGAGGTTTCTTCTATATCCTATCTTCGTTGACGACGACTAACCGTCTCTAGCCGACTCGGGCAAGGGATGACCGAGCTTTGTAAGCGAATGGTTGAGAGGCCGTCTAGAGACCAACTATATCGTATACTTCGCTAGAAGATTGGATATAGACTATTGAAGCTACTAACTATTAGAAGGTATCTTTAACCTAGCGAAGGGACGGACTAAAGTGAATTTCCGTGGCTCCCCAAATATATCTATAGACATATCTACCTAGAAACACTAGCAACATATAGAGAAGCAAGGGGCGAGTAGAGCTATCTATAGCTAGAACCGGCTCGATAGCGGCAAGGATACTAGTAGAGCTAGGGACGAAGAAGTCAAGGACAGAGACTTAGGTTAGGTTTAATAGAGTCGATGAAGTAGTATTATTAAGCGTAGCCATTATAAAGCGTATTGATAACGTAGCGAGCAGAGAGCGGGTATTGTCGTAGAGGGATGAATCTATGTATAATCGAGTTTGCTTATGGAAAGTAGAAGACTAGGGATGGCTCGGGAAAGTAGGCATTCTTTATATCCGCCGGAAGATAAGCTTAGATCCGACCTAGTTAGGCGACTAAGGAGTGTCAGCGGGCGTTCCCGAACCAAACTCCGTACCTGCCACGGAGAGTCTCCTTTCACACCTTCTGCCACGTCCACGTCGTAGCCGATCATACAGACATCCGGGTACGTTTACTTTACCAATACACCAGAACCGAACCATTGATCACTAAGATGCCGTGAGCACTTCAGCCCCCCATCCGGCAACCGGAATTGGAGAGACGCATATACGGACATGGATCGCGAGTCGGCACAGATCGTTGTGTCTCTATCGTGGAGCGATCTCCGCGAACCAACGTGCATGATTAACATCTTGACTGGATTAACTTGGCCGATGGTCTGCTTTCCCTGTCCCGAAACACCATACCGGGCCCCACAAACACGCGACTTAGCCAGGGGCGTGTGGCTGCCTTTGCGGTTGTGCACCTCGCGAGTCGTGAGCGATCTCCGCGAGGCGCATAATTTGGCCGCTCGACCGGATCGCCTCAATGAGCAAGACCAGTCCCTCCTCAACCCGGCGTAAATGCCATCCGCGACCCCGGATTATCCGTGTTCTTGCATCAGAACAAATCCAGCCTTCATGGGCGATGCCATCCTTGCAGTGTCGATAACCATCTTGTCCGTCGAGCCCATCCAGCCCATCCAGCTCATACAGCTCATACAGCTCATACAGCTCATCCAGCTGATCCAGCTGATCCAGCTGATCCAGCTCATCTGGCTCATCTGGCTCATCTGGCTCATCTGGCTCATCTGGCTCATCTGGTTCATTTGGCTCATCTGGCTCATCTGGCTCATTTGGCTCATTGCTCCTGATTCTTTACCCGTGGCTCCTCAGGATGAGGATATCATCGGTCAGGGCGATCGCGTTAATAATGCACGTCGGCGCGTGGAGATCATTCCACGATAGTCACAATGATATGTATCAACTCGTCATCCATGTTTGCGGATGCGTCTAGCCAGTTTCGTTGCCGGAGGCTAACTGTGTACTCACGGCGTCTCGGTGATTAATGGCTTCGTCGTGGTGTACTAGATGCCTGGCTGACCTGCATGATAGGGGAACTGTCAACGGCAGAGTGACAGTGGATATGTAAAGGTACTGGGGATATCGCAAAGATTCGACACGGACAGTCATGGTGGCACTCGCCCAGCTGCTAATGGGCACACTTGTTTCCATGATTAAGTGTAACAACATGCTGATTCAGTGGGCGTGCCATTTTTGCCACATGGGTCCATTCTGATTGGTTTGGGAATGTCAGTTTGCAAGATCACGCTCGCCGCTTTTGCGCAGGCATGTGAGGATGTCGCCGATTCTCGGGGGACGGAGAGATCGATGACTTCGAGCGGCCCGTGGCGCCGGTCGGGATCAGCTCGCCTGGGTCAGGATTGTATTGGTGTGCGCTGGGTGACCATCAGGAGTGAGGATGGGGTGCCCGTCGGTTGACAACTTTAATCGCTAGGGACCAGTCCTTTTCGGAAATCGCCCGATAATTGAGACCGGTTGTAGCGGTTCAAAAATGGACTCCGAGTGATGTGTGTTCTGTGGGCCCAATCCGTTCTTGATATCATCAGGCAAGTACGATCACGTGTGTAAGTGACACACTAGACCCCACTTTCCGTCCAGAATGCGGTTTGCGACCTCCCTGTTGTCCCTTGCTCGCCTGGAAAGTATCAAAACAAAATCCGGCTCCCACTGTGGGAAAAGCTCATCGCACAGGGCGCTTTTAACTCGAACCTATGGGGCATACCCGACGCCACTTGCACGGCTCGGTGGACCGATTCCAATCTGCTTCCCCGCCACACAGCGGCTGACCGTGAGCCCCCCCGATTCCTCTTCCTTCCCTCTGCTAACAAACATCACAGGCGTGTCTCCGATTGCGGTTACGACGACAGTTCCCACGAGCGACCCGCCAGGTGTACCCCTCGACAAATACTCCCGAGCTCCCAGCGGCAACCCGCGCTGTGTCGGGCGATCGGTCAAACCAACGTTTCGCAATACTCTCGCAACTCCAAATCGATGGCTTTACCAACTGCTGAAGTCACGCAACAGTTTATTTCAAATGGGTTCTGGGTGCAGGAAGATGCGGCTGTTGGCAAAAGAGTGGATGATATTGTACAGCAAGGCTTCCAGTTCAAGACGGAGCAAGGCTTAGAACTGTGCAAGGTGACTGCCTTGGATGACCCGGTGAGTAGATCAAACGCTGTTCGCGAAAGTCGATGTGCTGACCATGCTGTAGCGTATCCGACCTGTTATCGAGTTCTTCTTGCCACGGTCGGTGCTCGGGTTTTACAAGGCATACGGCCAGACGAGACGAGTCCACTGCATTTTGAACAGAATTACTCCTGAGCTAAAGATACTGGTAGTCCAAATATGGTCCAGTGGGTCGCAGGTGATCTTCTACCCCGGTTCACATATGCATTTGTTACACGCAGTGGCTGCTCCAAACGGGCTGTTGGCAATACCTCCCGATCGGCTCAACCAACCAGGTGTCAACGCAAAACAGGTGGAAATGGAAAATGGGGGCTTGTAAGACTGTCCAAAGGAAGCATTGTAGCCGAAGTCTAACGATCTCGCAGTGCTATTGTAGACGCGCGGCTTGCGTTTCGGCCACTAGGAGGGAAGGTGGTCATGTTCGGATTCATGGCGCCGAGCGAGGTGACTTATTGGGCTAAGATGCCTCTGCCAGATACACTTGAGCAGAAAGTGAGGGATGAGATGGAAAGCTCAGCTATCGGGATGAATTTTGAGTTTCAGCGTTCCGAAGAAGACGGTGTCGACGATGGGTCAAACATTGATCACCAGACTTAGACTAGATCATGACATGTGATTTGTAAGGATAGGACAAAGGGAGCCTTGAAGACAGGACCACAGTTTCAGAAAGGAAAGGGAACTCGCAAAAAAGAGTATCGTTCACTTCTGTCAAGACCCTTCCAATGAACGCTAATGTATGAGGCAGCGGGATACTGCCTTTGGCGCATGTTCGTGCCTTGCCCAGCCTTGCCCCGCCTGGCCCCTCGTCTCTCGGGCCATTCTTGCCCGAGGTCCAGATCGCAAGTTCAGAGTTGCAACGGATGCTGCTGGATAATCATGTTCTCATTTCTGACAGATGAAGCCAAGCCCTTGGGGAAGAGCATCCATCAACTGGCCAAAAAAGCATCTTCGTGCCCCCATCGATTGTATTGACTTGGATTGCTGAACGGTCCATCCAGACTATACGATGCAAGGAGATCTTGCTGCAGGGGTTGGTCCATGGTATATGAAGAAGCAAAAGGGGCCCGTGGAACGAGAGGCTCTCTAGGTTGGGAGCAGATGTGTCCTTCTTGGTCCAGCGGCTCGTCGATTGTATAGGAGGAAGCGAAAGGCGCTCGCATTGGAAACAATTTCTCCAGCTGAGGTTCCGCCGAAGAGCCGGTCAAGCCGGGAGCGTTCGCCAGCCGCCCGTTTTCGAAGTCCGGCATCAACGGCGAAGTGTTGTTAGTGTAAATGCGAGGTCCCAGGTCCCCAGATGAGACAACTTCGTGTTCGGGGTTTGAAGGCACGCTCCGGTTCGAGGAAGTTGTACTCCGAGTACTGCCTGTTTCGCTCATCATTAGACGAGTTGCATTTGGAGCATCGGTCTTACGAACCTGGGTACATCACAGAATCTTCGGTAACTGGATGAGATGTAGCCACAACGTCGCCATCCACCCCAAAACCGTGTTTCATTATTCGTCGTTTCCGGGGGCCGGACGTCTTTGAAGGTACCTTCGGTTGTCGCGTTGCTCCTCGTCCAGCGTCGGTACCACTCTCTGATGAGTCTCCGCCATTTGAGTGCTTTTTTGCAGATAATTCTTGATTCAGCTTAACGCTAGCTGCTTGTGTGAGCGTTTTCCGCCGCTGAATTGCACTGCTTGACTGCTCGAAAGAGAGGGTCCCATCCGCCTCTTGTTTCTTCTTTGACTGGCAGTCCTCAAGGTGTACAACATACTCCCGGACTCGAGTTATTTGGAGGCCGCAAAATGGGCATGTTTCAGCACAGTCAATGTCTAGTATGTTATTATCGTATGATGTTTCCATGGGAGGGGGAATAATACGGCTCGTGTAGTGACGCACAAGGTTACTGTGCTTGGTGAACAATGTCCTTGGTTTATTGGAACATTCCAAATGCGGACATTCCTGGGCTTTGTGGCCATTCGTTCTCTTTCTCTTGCGTTGCTCATCGTGTGGAATTCTGTGGTGTTCGGGGACTTGCGACGGTACGGGAGGAATCTTGAGGAAGGTGTAACTCGTCAAGTACTGATGGAGCTCGCCGAAGAGGCGCTGTACGCGCGACTAAAAAAACATCAGAAAATTGTCTTTAGTACGTATAGTATAAAGACAAACCTCAACGTGTTCCTGTAGCGCTCCCTCAGTCTCGAAGCATTGAAGACAAACATGGCACTCCATAGCTTACACGGTTTCATGGTTGAGTTCGCCACGTTGTCACGATTGGACAGTTCTGGGAAAACGATGCTTATCACGTGCCACTCACGCCCGATCTGGTCGGTGCGGAAAACACCGGCAAAATGACCGAACACCCATTGATGCCCAACGGCTATAAATGTTCTTTTGAAACAGCTTCGGGCTCCAGGTGTGTTGCGCTTCTTTCCAAACACAGCTTGCCTTCCCGCCATCCATAACACCACCACTGATATCACCACAAGCAATGTTCGTCCTCCAGTTTTCTATAGAAATGCATGACTTGAATTTAACTCTCGACTTTAGTTGGGATCAAAACCCCCAGATTCCTGTTAAGAAGAAATGTCGCCCTGCAAAATGTGTGGTGGCACAGGGAAAAGAGGCGGTTTCGACTGCGGCCCTTGTGATGGTACGGGCGAGGAATGATGACGATCACATGGTCTCGTTGACGAATGGGGAGACTGACTCCCAGGATTATCTGCATTGCATGGCGTCGCGATTTCTTCTGAGGGATTTATCAGCAGAGAGCAAAGAAACGCTGTTGGGTTCTCCTTCACGAGCTGCGCTTGGACGTTCGAAGTGCACAAAGATGGCTCATTGGCTCATTTGGTTCCAAGGCGGTTGCAGGACCTGAGCACCATGGACGTTTCCCTTGCACTAGCGCAAGAGCTCTTGGCTCAGCGCACCCGGCTCAGCTCACCTAGCTCATCCAGCTCATCCGGCTCACCCAGCTCATCCGGCTCACCCAGCTTATCCGGCTCACCCAGCTCATCCGGCTCACCCAGCTCATCCAGCTCACCCAGCTCATCCGGCTCACCCAGCTCATCCGGCTCATGCTGCAGGTTTCCATTGGATATGCCCTTGAAAGTGGGGTTGTGGCGGAGCCGAGCCGCGCAGCATGGCCGGGGCTTGCACCACTCGCCAGGTCACTTTAGGCGAGTATTTCGCAAGGGGCCTACCTCAGGGCCGCCTGAAATGGAAGTCCCCGCAGCCACCAGCAGGGGACGCAACACGTTGCACGATTACACATATCGCGGCGCCGGAGCTACCCTACCTCACCCACTACTACATAGACAATTGGTTGTCCGCCCAGAGTAACCCGTTGGCAGGTGCATTTCAAGGATCACAAAACCATATTCCACTTATTTGTAATCCCTATTGTGACCCTCCTACATAGGCATTTCAGAAATTATAGTTTTAGGATCTCGTCAGCCTGAGCATTCGACCCCGCTTCTTGTCGGGGTACATAGCGTTGGGGCCAACCAGGGGGAGGCCTGCGCACCGCGGGACGTCCCGTAGTAGGTTCACATCACCCATATCGTAGAATTCCGGCCCCAATACCACGATCTAGCTTCGCCTAGCTTAGACCCCCGTCCCTTGCCAGTCTCATGCATAAACGAGGCAGCATGCTTTTCACATCGTCTTCTATACAATTACGCTTACAAAATAGCACTTCTATATAAATCTCGTGTAAAACGCATATATCTCCAGGACGTCACCCCCTCCAGCCTAATGCAACATTCACTACATCCAGTAAAGCCTACACGTTTAAGGCCTTGTCATACAGCACCAGGTACGGACACAAATCGTAGTTGGACGTAGGCGATTGCATTTAGCGCGCCTGGTTACGCGCTTTCGCGAACTACCTTTGCACGGCTAGATGCCCTAGGGTCGATTTCCTACAAGCGTCAGCAGGAGATATCCTTTAGCGCTACAAAGAATAAGTACCTTAATAATTTGACGCCGGCGATAGGAGCGCCCGTTAGGCCGCTATTTGGGCTCGAGTACGGGCCATAGTAATGAGAACGGAGGGGGGAGCAAGGTCCTGGTTTTATCTAGGGAAAAAGGGTTTCGAAATGGTATAACGTGTGAGGTAACGTGTGAGGTATGATGGGCAGCTCTCCTCACTTCTCTGGTGCATAACTGCACCAGTGACTTCCCCGTTCACGCAGTGAACAATGGTCACAAAAGTAAAGTTGTACGGTTGTTGATAGGCATTGTCGCGCATAGTTGCCTGTCCAGTTGACCAACGAGCGAGCCGAACACTGTTGACAATGGCACACCACTCCTACGCTTCCCCTCCTCCGCTAAAAGCAGAGTGATGCAGGAAGCAGACTAGCAAATGGTGGAGTGCGGTTAGATGTGGGCAGGCTTCTTACAACCGGTCTTGCTGGGAGAAGGCTCTGGCGCGAATGCCGTGGAGGATGATCTGGCTCACGGCCTGCAGATGCAAATGGTCGCTGTCCGCATGATGGGTGTTGGTATGCCTGGAGTTGAGTTGCTGAGGGTCTGATGTTGCTGAGGCCCGTTGCGGCGGTTTGTATAAAGAGCAGTCTCCCGGACGATTAACTTCGACATGTTCAACCCCATCCCCACCTTGGACGGACAGCAGCATAATTCAACTCTTCTTGATACCGCTTTCCGAGTCACAAACCCGGCCAGCACTGCGAAGACGACACCATGGCTTGTGGTTGCGAGCGCCGCATTTCTCCCAAAAAGTACACGAACTGCACCGCCAACCCGAAGCATGAGGTCCAGGACGTCACGTTTTGGGATTGCGCTGATCGTGGCGGCTTGAGCTGCACTGGCTACAAGGACGTCCATTTGGGTGCCACGACGGTCAGGACGCCTGGTAATACCTATCCCAAATGCTAGGTACGGATGCCCTCCAGATTTCACTCTGATCGGTCCTAGGTGGTGCTACCTGATGTTTATAGGCTTTGCGTGCTGACAGGCGTATAACTTTGACCTAGGCACTCGTTGGGTTGGACTGCTCTAGGTTTTGTTGGCGGTGACTTTGGGGTCAACTTGGGAGGCGGTGGTGTCTTGACACCTGAGGAGGTCTGTGTTAAATTGAGTGTTGATAGTTTGAAGCTGGCTGCCTGCTTGGTGCTCTTCTTGGCTGGGTTGAGGGATGATTAGGTAGTCGCCTTCCACTGTGTTGCTACCTCCGAGCCTCGCCGGGCAAAGACAATGAATGGGATGATGAATTAGGGCCCCCTCGCTGATTGGCCTCGCTGTATTCTATATATATGTGTTTTTCCTGTGTATACATCTACCCCTCCCCTGTCTTCCAAGGGCTCGGAACCCGGTCAAGCCACTACATCCCAACAAAAGCTCAAAATCGTCCGTCCTCTGTCCCGGCATTCATCTCCAGCCCACCTCTACATTCGAGTCCCACCGCCCACGCCAACCATCTTCGCAGCCCATCATAACTAGCGAGAAAGAATACACGCCACAAATTCGTCATTACCGCCCGTACTTTCCCCCGGGAGTGAAGCGCGTAATTGCCCACGGAGGCAGTGCCTGGATCGGAGAGGTGGACGATTCGACCGTCTTGAAGTACCCCGCCGCCGCCGGCGAAGACGTTGACCGCCTCGTGGCCGAGAGGACGATCCTAGAAGCCATCCCACCGCACCAGCACGTCATCGGGTACAAGGGCTCTATTGGCGAGGGAATCTACCTGGAACGCGTCCCTAACGGCACCGTCTCCGACTATATCCTCGACTCGGGAAAGCCGCTCTCACTCGCGCAGCGTCTAGCCTGGTGTCGCGAGACAGCCGAAGCAGTGGCCTGGATCCACCAGCACCGAGTCCTTCATTGTGACATCCAGCCCTCGAACCTCCTCCTCGACAAGGACCTCCATATCAAGCTCATCGACTTCCAGGGCCGGCTTCTGGCTGAGAACGGCACTACCCTAGTTGACGGCTACAGTATAGAACCGTACAGGTTCGGGCTGCCGCGGGACGACTTCCGCGCTGACGTCAAAACGGACCTATTCTCTCTAGGCAGCACTATCTACTTCATCCTTATAGGCCATTATATCTACCCAGACATTGCTGCAGGGGAAGCAGGAGCCTAGAACAAAGTAGAGGCAAGGCTAAGGAATAAGGATTCGCCGCGGGAACACCATATCTACGGTGCTATTACCCTGAAATGCTAGGAGCAGCAGTACAAGTCAGCTAAGGAGGTGGTACGGGATCTTGAGGCTATCGAGCGGGAATGCACACAATCTGCCGCGCCTGACGGTCTGGCCGGCACTGAGGACGAAAAGGCAGATGACCCGCAGTAGCTTAGGGCAGGGCATGTCGGAGGGAAGGGGACATTGGAATGAGGGAGACTTGAGGCAAGTTGGTTGGACTCTCAAAGAAATGACTTGACTCAATACTAGATCCGGCCCATGCCCATGCCGTTGTGCTTGATTATCGACGCGTACAGTACGCTATCTGGCATGGTCTTTGAGAGACTCGGCCAACTGCCACTCGTCACGAGCCGAAACCTCGGTAAACGGACTCGTGGCGGTGCCAAGAATCCGGTGCAGCGCTGCCTAGGCTACACCGAGTTTGACGGTAGTGCCATCAACAAGCACTTCGTCAAGGCGAGGGTATCCGACTAGGAATCCAGGACAGAAATTCAGAGGTACCCCGCAATCGTCTACCAGTTTGTCGCCGAGGAAGGGACGCCTAGCCTCGACGTTATCTCGTCCTAAGCCGATTTCTTCCACCTTACCGGCTTCGCCTTGGACCGCTTCACCGAGACAAACTGGCTCGGCAGGGGGCAGCTCGTCGATTTCTCCGATATCATCCCCTACCACACAGGCTCGACGTGGTGGCGGCCTGCGTACTATGCCAGCCAGCAGGCAGGCTTCTATCGTAGTGCGGCAGACTTGCGTTGCAGAACGGTTTGCTCGGGCCGCTGCCCAAGCCCGTCCAACCTGCTAAAGCCTCCCAGTCTCCCAGGCAGTAGTACAAGCGAGTCGCGCATCCACCTCGACACGTCCTTTCTCACGCTATCCAACCCAGGAGCCTCCCACCCCCTTACGTCTACCAACCTGTCGTTGCTCTGCCAAACCAGCCGGCTGGTAGCGGGGATAGGGCGGAAACCGGGGACGGATAGGGGCGGTCGCAAGATCGAGAACGAGTGCCGCCAGGTCTACTCCCACCAGTTTAACGTATCTTGGTCGGCCGGACTATGGTTGCAATTGGTTAGGAGGCGTGGGATTGCGGATCGGGGCCGGCCCGTATCGGCGGCGGAGTGGGGCTAGAGAGGCACGCGGTCCGGCTTTCTTTTCTCTGCCTGCCTTTGTGCCTTCCAAGTCCCGCCTTACACCTTCCCCGGATTTTTTACGCCCGACCCAGCCAACGCGGGGCTGGGCTCGGAGCGCTGAATC
>Ga0247823_10005352_pt1 | contig 10222 bp, 3 predicted proteins | sample 13C_PalmiticAcid_2_FD_192426 | JGI IMG/M metagenome (GOLD analysis project Ga0247823, IMG submission 192426) | Soil microbial communities from agricultural site in Penn Yan, New York, United States - 13C_PalmiticAcid_Day30 | ecosystem: Environmental > Terrestrial > Soil > Agricultural land...
GCCCAGTGGCCTCGCATGGGTGCGCGCTTGATCGAAGCCTCTCCGATGGCGTCTCGGCAGATTGACGAACTTGACCGCTACCTGGCGGAATTGCCTAGGGAGCACCGCCCAGACTGGACGCTGAGGGGGGAGCTCTGCGCCGAGCCAGGGTCGTCGAAGGTTTACCAGGCATATGTCTCTCAACCGCTCTGTACTGCGGTGCAGATCCTGCTAATCAACCTTCTCGGGCTCGCTGGCGTGAAATTGAACGCTGTGGTTGGGCATTCTTCTGGTACGTAAAACTTTCTTTACCAAATATCTACTGAATCAAGAACGCCTCGCTCAATAAACTGACTCTGCAATCCAGGTGAAATCGCCGCGGCGTATGCCGCAGGGTTCCTCACTGCTCGCGAGGCCATCATCACTGCATACTACCGGGGCTACTACACCAAGCTTGCCGCTTCGCCGAGCGGCGCCAAGGGGGCCATGGTGGCCGTTGGAACTTCGCTCGAAGACGCAACCAGCCTGTGTGAGCTGGAAGAATTCCAGGGGCGGATCGAGATTGCGGCCCAGAACTCACCCTCAAACGTTACCCTTACGGGAGACGAGGATGCCGTGGACGAGGCAATCAAGATCTTTGAGGACGAGGGGAAGTTTGCCCGCAAACTTAGGGTCGACACGGCCTACCATTCGTTGCACATGCGTCCGTGTGCGGCGCCGTATCTTGCCTCGATGCGCGCGTGCAGTATCGGGGAGTGTCCTACGACTACGGAGGGCAGCGAGGGCAGCGAGGGCAGCAAGGAACGGCCGATCTGGTACTCGACCGTGCACGCCGGGAAAATCATTACCAGGGCCGGAGAGGTGGATGCCCAGTACTGGGTCGACAACATGACCCACCCGGTTTGGTTCGCCCCGGCTATTACCTCTCTTGTCCGCGAAAACCAGCCCTTTGATCTGGTACTGGAGATTGGCCCCCATCCGGCTTTGAAGGGACCTGTCATGGACACACTCCAGGATGCATCTGGTGGCGCGGAAATCAGCATCCCGTACTCGGGTCTGCTCTCCAGGGGTAGCGACGACGTCGACGGGTTTGCGGCTGCGCTGGGCACGGTGTGGTCCACGCTTGGTCCCCGTTCCGTGTCGTTCGAGTCCTTCGAGCAGGCAGTCTCTGGCCGGCGTCGACATTTCGTGGTCGGCGTCCCAAACTACCCGTGGGACCACTCCAGGAAGTTTTGGAAACTGTCTCGCCTGTCTGGCTTCCACCTGAACCTGAAGGATCCGGTTAATCCCCTTCTGGGCAGACGCTGTGTTGACCGCGAAACCTCAGACAGGATCCAGTGGAGAAACCTGCTTCAGCCAAAGGAGATCAAGTGGCTCAAGGGCCACCAGGTCCAGAACCAGATTCTTTTCCCGGCATCAGGATACGTCTCCATGGCCGTTGAAGCTGTTGTCGCGGTTGCGGAAACTCCCGACCTCTCTCTAATCCAGATCGACGACTTTGTCATTGACCGGGGCATCCCATTTGTCGATGAGGATTTTGTGATTGAGTCGCTCTTTATTCTGGACCTGGACCAACCCCAAAAAGCCGCAGTGGATGATGGAAGCATCAACGGCAGGTTTTCGCTGTACTGCGGAAATCCCTTCGACGGCTCTCGACCCATGACGCTCCATGCCCGAGGCAAGGTTGCGGCGACGTTGGGCCATTCAGGGCCCGACACCTTGCCGTTTACATCCTGCATGGGAGGCGAGAAGTACGGCATGGTATCCATCGATGTCGATCGCTTCTACGGCCAGTTCGAGTCGGTTCAGTACCGATACTCCGCTCCATTCAATGCCATCACCTCCGTCTCCCGCAGAGCCGGGCTCGCAGCCGGCATGCTTGCAGACCTAGCTGGTTCAAACTGGGAAGACAGACTTCTCATCCACCCGGCCATGCTTGACTGCGCATTCCAGAGCGGCTTTGCCGCGTGGTCCTGCCCGGGGGATGGGGGTTTCTGGACAACATACGCACCCACGAGAATTCAGAGCATTACCATCAATCCGTTTTTTACTTCGAAGGACCGTGCTAGCAAAAGCACGGGTGCCTGTTTTCCTTGGGAGACGTTTCTGAGACACGGCGGCGAAGGCCAGATGGCCGCGGACACGACTGTTCTGTCTCCAGACAGTGCTCACGTCTTCATCCAGGTGCAAGGCCTCGAGGCACCGCCTCTGACGCAGCCCACTGCCGAAGACGATTTGCCTCTATTCACGCATTTTGAGTACAGAATTGACGGGCCTGATGGAGCCGTGGCAGCTATTGATGACACCCCGGTGCCTCTCTCCGACGACGCTGTCGAGATGGAGAGGCTTGCGCTTTTCTACCTTGTGCGTCTCACCAGGACTATCACGCAAGCGGAAAGGGAGGGCACTTTGCCGCATTACCAGCACCTTCTCCGCTGGGCCGATCATTCCGTCGAAACGGTCAGGAAGGGAAATCACCCCCTTCTCCAGCCTGACTGCTTCGACGACACAGAGGAGCGGTTTGAACGCTACATCGAAGAACACAGCGACCAGGTTGATGTTCAGCTGATGCGGTCGGTTGGGGATAACCTTCCCAGTGTTGTGCGTTCTCGGTCCAGCATCCTTGAATACATGACAAAGGATGGGATGCTCGATAGAATCTACGCCGAGGGCCTCGGCCTGGACCAGCCTAACCGATACACGGCTCGAATGGTCGCCCAGATCGGTCACCGGTATCCACGGATGAATGTTTTTGAGATTGGTGCTGGGACCGGGGGCGTCACTCGATACATCTTACCCGTGCTCGGCAACGCCTTCGCAACGTACACGTACACCGATGTCTCCAGTGCGTTCTTCGAAGCCGCCAAGAACCGATTCGAGCACTACAACAGCCGGATGATCTACAAGACATACAACATGGAAGTCTCTCCGGAAACACAGGGATTCGTCGGGGGCGCTTTCGACGTCGTCGTTGCCTCCCACACCTTGCACGCGACGGATCAGCTCGAGGAAATGATGCGGGGGGTTCGCTGGCTGCTCAGGCCCGGCGGGTACCTCGTCATTCAAGAACTCGTGAACAACGACGTCCTCCGAATTAACCTGCCCATGTGCGGCTTGCCCGGGTGGTGGGTTGGTGCCGACACAACGCGCCCCTGGGGCCCCGCCCTGAGCCTGGGGCAGTGGGATGCGTTGCTGCGGGCAACGGGTTTCTCTGGCATCGACACTACATCGCCACTCTGCCCAGCGGCCACCGTGTTTGCGTCCCAGGCCGTCAACGAACAGGTCCGGCTCCTGCGAGAGCCTATCCAGTCCATCGCTAGTCTCCCACCTGCTCCGACGTCCCAGTTGATTGTGGTTGGCGGCAAGACCGCAGCTGTTCGTCGGTTCGCTTCTGGTGTTGCTGATCTCATGGGGACAAGATATGAAAATGTGGTGCGAGTTGAGGCATTCGAAGACCTGGCGAAGCTGAGAAGCGTCATCGCACAGAGCACAGTCGTGGTGGCTTCCGAGCTCGATGAGGCACTCATGGCCGATCCCACGCCAGAGAAGCATGAGGCACTCCAAGTCTTATGGAGGGATGCTTCCATTGTAATTTGGATCTCGGAAGGATCGCGGGACAGCAATCCCCATGCGTTCATGACGGTCGGTCTCGGGCGCTGTATTCAGTACGAGTACCCAAACATTACGCTGCAACGCATCGACGTCGACGGGCTGGACGCCGAGACGCCACGCGTCCTCGTGAGCGAACTGCTGAGGCTCGAGTCCCTGACGGCATGGAGCAGGCAAATGCGGCAAGAGCAGCAACGGTTGTTGTGGTCCGTAGAGCCTGAGATATACTTCCAGCACGGCCGTCGCACGATCCCGCGGCTTTATCCCAGCAGGGACGCCAATGATCGGTACAACTCCCTTCGCCGTCCCATCACCCGAGATTTTAATTCCCAGGAATCCACACTGCTTGTCAATGGGTCTTCTTCTTCTTCTTCTTTTCCTTCTTCTTCTTCTTCGCCATACGAACTGCACTGCGCGTCTCCTCTCCGTCTCCAAGTCGCTCTATCCCAGCCCGCGGCTGGGAACACACGTACGGTGCTCATTTCGCATTTTCTCCTGCGGACGCTCGACGTTGTGGGGCGCTCCACGAGCCGTCTCCTGCTGTGTGCGGGATGTGACCAGTCTACCGGGGAAAAGATCGTTGCTTTGTCACACACGGCATCAGCTTCACATGCGTGCGTCCTGGCGGACTGGACCGCTCCTCTAAGTTCTCTCAGACAGCACGTCGATATCGCAGACGTGATCGTGTCTCTCGCGGTGCATATTATGGCCAAAAGCATCTTCAAGCTCGTCCCCGGCGGAGGCACGCTTCTTGTGCACGAGCCGGATGAGCGCTTGGTCGCCGCCCTTCAACAGCAGGCGCAGGCGCAGGTTCAGACTCTAGGTCAACTGGTTGCGGTGGTGGTCACCACGTCGGTCAAGGAGAAGGGAGCCCAGAAGGGCTGGCGCTATATCCATGGCGACTCACCCGTTTGGAATATCTCGCGACTCCTCCCGGCTGCGCCTTCGACTTTCCTCAATCTGGCTCCATTGTTGATGCCGGCGTCTTCCAGGGCGGGCAAGCGTATAGCGGAGTGTCTTCCTGCTTCCAGCGTCTGCTACGATACCACCGCTGTTCTTGGGTCTGAGACAAGCCTTCGGCCTGACATGGGAATCCACTTGGTGACAGACGCTTTCCGGGCAGCGTGCGCAGCGGTTGCGAATGAGCCAACAAACTCGGCAGCCAATCTTGGGCCATTTGCTGCGAGCGCGGCTATCCCCCTTTCCGACGTCTCGCTGCATGCCGCCTCTGTACTTTGGGGAGAGCACTTGGCCGTTGTGGATTGCTCCTCGCAAGAGTCTCAGGGCTCCCAGGTTTGCCTTGTTCCGGCAATCGTGCGGCCCATCGACGAAGGAGACATCTTCCAGCCCAACAAAACCTACTGTCTCTTTGGCATTGCCAACGAGGTTGGTCAGTCCCTCTGCCGGTGGATGATCAAGCATGGAGCAAAACACATCGTCATGACTAGCCGTCGCCCCAATGTTCACCGAAGGTTCATCGAAGCTCAGAAAGCCTTGGGGGCGACGGTCATGGTCCGTTCTTGGTGAGTGGAAAACCCAATCTGCTGCTGGCCTTTGTGAAACCCGTGAGACGCAGAGCTGACCAGAGGCGCAACTAACCTGGAACACAGCGACATGACGGATCGCGAGTCCTTGCACAAGTGCCATGATGAAATCCGGCAAACAATGCCGCCCATTGCCGGGGTGGTTCACGGCGCCATGGTCCTTCGCGACAGCCTCTTCGACTCCATGGCCTTCGAGGACCTGGTCACAGTCCTCAACCCCAAAGTCAAAGGTGCACAACTTCTGGATGAGCTCTTCTACACCACGCCACTTGACTTCTTTGTCGTCATGTCTTCGATCACCACGGTCGTGGGCAACAGTGGCCAGAGCAACTACACCTGCGCAAACATGTTCATGATCGCGCTCATGGCCCAGCGCAAGCGGCGTGGCCTCGCAGGATCGGCCATGAGCATGACGGCGCTCATCGGTCTCGGGTTTGTCGAGAGGTCCGACAAGCTCGACGAGCAGCACTTCAGTAAACTTGGGTACAAAACCATGTCCGAGACGGACCTCCACCGGCAGTTCGCCGAAGCCGTCTTGACTGGGCGGCCTTCCAGCAATATTGACCACCCCGAAATTGCGAGCGGTCTTGTCCCGCTGTACGCCGACGAGATAAAGTCCAAGGGCCGCTGGCAGGCCGATGTTCGCTTCAGCCACCTCGTCTTGGAACGCCCGGGCCGCCCTCAGGGGCTCGCCGGCCAGGAAGCGGAGTGTTCAGTGCGAGCCAAGCTGGCCGGTGCCAAGTCAACCCAGGAACTGACCGTCATCATCAAACAAGCCCTCACTGCCAGACTGAAACGCATCATGATGGTCTCGGACGACCACCAAGTCAACGACAAGGCGCCGCTGGTCGGGCAGGGCATCGACTCGCTGATGGCGGTTGCGATCCGCACCTGGTTCCTGAAGGAACTCGAGGTCGACGTGCCCGTGCTGAAGATACTCAGCGGGGGTTCAATCCTTGATCTGGCCACCTTCGGCTGCGAGAACTTGCCCAAGCACATTATCCAAGAGCTGACCTCCTGCGAGGGTTTAGCCGACTCCGTGAGCGCACCCAAGGCTTCCCAGTCTGCAGACCTAACATCCCAGGGCAGTAATGAATTGTCACTACCAACGGTCTCGACTCTAGCTTTCGAAGCAAGTGACAGGTCCGCCAGGGCTCCGTCAGATGACCCTGCATGTGCTGGCGGGACAGAGGGCAGTGAACCCCCTGCTCTCCTGTCACGCAGTGCCAGCCCCATGGTAAAACCTGCGCATCACATTCAAAGCAGGATGTCTTTCGGCCAAGAGAGATTTTGGTTCTTGAACTCGTATCTCGATGACGAGAAGACGTTCAACATGGCGACCATGTTCAAGCTTACAGGAAGTCTCGACCTAGAACGTCTTGATGCGGCCGTGCAGACTGTCGTATGGCGCCACGAGGCACTGAGAACACGCTATTTCTGGGCTACCGAAGGAGAAGAAGAAGGAGGCAGCAGCGCTGTTGGGATGCAGGGCGTTTGGGACCCCTCACACGACTCACAACCGCTCCCAGTGCGCCTGGTATCAAAACAGATCCATTCCGAGAACGACGCAGCAGAGGAACTCGAGAAGCTGCACCAGCACCGTTGGGATCTTGACAGCTGTGAGGCTCTCAAGATAATCGCCCTCTCCGTGTCGGACTCGGTATATTATGTGCTGAGCGGTGCTCACCACATTTCTCTCGACGGTTTCAGCTTCAGCCTCTTCTTCGTCGAGCTTGAGCATGCCTACTCGGGACGGACGCTCGCCCCAATTGGTCTCGAAGCCCAACCACGCTTCTTCGCCGCAGAGCAGAGGGCCCGCTATGAGCGTGGGTCTATGGACACAGCGCTGGGCTACTACCGTGGAATGATCTCGCCAGAGCTTCAACCCCTCGCCCTCCTGCCATTTGCCAAGTGTCGGACTCGGCCTGTCCTAGACCGCTATGAACTCGTGGGAGCCAAGGCCACCCTCCAGCCGTCGCTCGTCTCGCAGCTGAAACGAATGGCACGCGATAACAACTCGACGTCGTTCCACCTCTACCTGACGACACTTCAGGCTCTTCTCTTCCGTCTGCTGCCCGGCACGGACGAGTTGTTCATCGGCATTGCAGATGCAAACCGAACGGAGCAGAAGTACATGTTCAGCCTGGGGCTTTTCCTCAACCTGCTCCCCATTCGTTTCACGCGGGGCGATTGCCCTCCCGTATCTATCACCCAAGCGATGCAGGACACCCGCGACAAGGCGTACGCCGCGCTTCGACACTCGGAGATTCCGTTTGACGTGCTGCTGACCGAGCTCCAAGTGCCGCGATCCAACACCTACACGCCCATTTTCCAAGTGCTTGTGGACTACCGTCAGGTCCACCAGGACCGTGCCGTCTGGGGTGGGTGCCAGCTCAGCAACGAGAGATGGTGTGATTCCCGTGTGGGCTACGATATTGCGTTGGAAATCACCGAGAACCCCTCGGGAGAGTCGGTGCTTTCCCTGCGCATGCAGGAAGCCTTGTACTCCCAAAGAAGCGCCGAGCTCCTCCTGCGGTCCCTTGTCAACGTTTTGGAAGTCTTTGCAGCTGCTGCACCAGCCATGACAGTGGACCAAGTGCCTCGATGGCATCCAGATGACATTGAGAGAGCGTCGAGCGTCGGAAAAGGTATGTAAATCAAAAGTCCAACACGCTTCTGTCAAGCAAGGGTTGAGAGCTGACTGTGCCGTGTGTGCGAACTTGCAACCAGGTCCGGATCTTGAGCTGCGATGGCCGTCCACCGTGTCGCACCGCGTGGACGAAATGATACAGGCCCACAGCCACAGGCCGGCGCTCAAGGACGGCCTCGGCAACGACTGGACGTACGCAGAGATGGGAGCACGCATCGACACCATAGCAGCCGTGCTGCAAAGTGCTGGTGCTGGTCCGGACCAGGTGGTTGCCGTGTTTCAGGACCCAACGGCCGCCTGGATCTGCTCGCTGCTCGCCATTCTCCGCGTGGGGGCAACATACGTTCCTCTCGACCTTCGCAACTCGGTGGCCCGCCTTGCGAGCATTGTGAATTCCGCAAAGCCGGTGCTGATCGTCACCGATGCGAGCACGGCGTCCAAGACGAAGCTGATTGGGGCGGAGCAGGTGAGGGAGGTGAACGTCTCGGACCTCTCGCAGGCGGACGTGAGCAGCAAACCGGCTTTGTCCCGACCGCCAAACCTTGCAAGGCCGAACTCTGCGGCCATCGTTCTCTTTACCAGTGGATCCACTGGCGAACCAAAGGGGGTTGTCATAAAGCACAGCAACCTGCGAGCCGAGTGCGAAGCATACTCCAGCTTCTGCGACCTCCCCAGCATGAACTCCATGGTTCTACAACAGAGCATCTTCAGCTTTGACTTCTCCATCGAGCAGACGTTTGCAGCCCTCGCTGATGGCGGTTGTCTCTACGTCGTGCCGGCCGACAAGCGCGGGGATCCACGGGAGATCGCGAGCCTCATGGCCGCGCAGGGCGTGACCTACACCTCGGGCACGCCGTCCGAATACGAGCTGCTGCTCAAGCACGCGCGCGGCACGCTGGCCGAGTGCACGAGCTGGCGGTGCGCGTTCGGTGGCGGCGAGTACATGAGCCCGGGCCTAGTCCGTGAGTTCGCCGGGCTTCGGCTCCCGAACCTCCGGCTGTTCAACAACTACGGCCCCGTCGAAGTCACTACCGCCGCGGTCAAGGGAGAGATAAAATACGACGACCTCGCGCAGATTGAGGAGCACACGATGGCTGGGTACATCCTTCCCAACTACAAGCTCTACTTCGTTGATCAAGATCAGGAGTTGGTGCCCGTTGGGGTCCCGGGAGAGATCATTGTCGGCGGGCCCGGGGTCACTGCCGGCTACCTGGGCAGGGACGACTTGACCAGCCAGCAATACATCAGGAACACGTTCGAAAAGGGCCTGGGTGGGACGGGGATGTCTGGGGACAAGCTGTACCGGACTGGCGATGTTGGCCGCTTGAGAGACAACGGTGCGGTGTACTGGGAAGGCCGAATCGAGGGCGACACCTAAGTCAAAATCAGGGGCTTCCGGGTCGAGCTGGCCGAAGCCGAGGCGGCCTTGGTGAGCCACAGCGCCGGCGCCATCCCGCACGCCGTGGTTACTCTGAAGGGCGATGGCGAGCAGAAGTTCCTGGCAGCCCATGTCCTGTTCGCAACCGATTACCCCGCTGAAGGGCGTCAGCACCTGATTGAGTCCCTCGAGACCACGCTGCCGCTGCCGCAGTACATGCGGCCGTCCGTGGTGGTTCCACTCGCCGAGAAACCTCTCACGGCCCATTCCAAGCTCGACCGACGAGCGATCCAGGCCATGCCGCTTCCTTGCGTCGAGCACGGCGAAGATCAGCAGGCCTCTCTGGGTTCCAGCCCATTGCTCTCGGAACAGCAGCAAGCGGTTGCAGAGCTCTGGGAGAAAGTGGTACCGCACGGTTTGGTCAACCGAAGAAGCTTCACTCCTGAGACCGCCTTCTTCAACGTGGGCGGCAACTCTCTTCTCCTTGTGCACTTGCAGGCCCTCGCAAAGGAGGCTTTTGGCGCTTCTCCTCGTCTGATCGACCTGATGAACGCTGCCACCTTGGCCGAGATGACTGCAGTCATCACCGCTTCGGCGCGGCTGCCGTCCAGAACCACAACCTCCATCGACTGGGACGCCGAAACAAGCGTGCCCGAGTCCCTTCGGCAGTCTGCTCTCGCAAATCGTCAACCCGCCGGAAGTTTCCTCACGGAGATGGGCAAGCATCTAGATGAGCCCATCACCGTCGTGCTCACGGGCGCTACCGGCCATCTCGGACGACATCTGCTGGCTGCTCTGAGCGAAAACCCACGCATCCGAGAGGTCATCTGCCTCGTCCGTGACGCCAGCAAACTCGGAGAGCAGCGACCAGAATCCGCTCCTCGGGTTTCATGGGTCATCGCAGATCTAGCAAAGCCAAACCTCGGTTTGTCCGACGCCGAATTCGAGGATCTTGCCCAAAAGGCCGACACGGTGGTCGACTGTGCTGCCGACCGGGCATTTTGGGACCATTACGAAGCTTTGAAATCAGTCAACGTGGACGCGGTCAAATCTCTCCTGAGG
>Ga0247823_10005355_pt1 | contig 10220 bp, 9 predicted proteins | sample 13C_PalmiticAcid_2_FD_192426 | JGI IMG/M metagenome (GOLD analysis project Ga0247823, IMG submission 192426) | Soil microbial communities from agricultural site in Penn Yan, New York, United States - 13C_PalmiticAcid_Day30 | ecosystem: Environmental > Terrestrial > Soil > Agricultural land...
CGCTGTTTCTGCTCGTCCGTGCCGTGGGCGATGATCAGTTCGGCGGCGATCTCAGAGCGCGTGCCCAGCGAACCCGTGCCGATCCAGCCGCGCGACAGCGCCTCTGACACCACGCACATGGCCACCTTGCCCAGGCCCGATCCGCCGTAGTCTTCCGGCGCGGTCAGGCCGAACACCCCGAGGGCGGCCAGTTCCTCGATCAGCGGCAGCGGGATGAGTTCGTCGCGCAGGTGCCAGCCATGGGCGAAGGGAACGATCTTCTCCTCGGCGAAGGCGTGAAACTGGTCGCGGACGTGTTCGAGGGTCTCGTCCAGGCCGCTGGCCTCCAGCGACGGACGTCCGCGCGAGGCTTCCAGCAGCTCCACGATCCGGGTCTTCACCGCCTGCGAGGCGCCCGCGCGCAGCCGGCCGATCAGCGGCGCCAGCGGTTCGGCGTCCAGGCCGAGGTCACCGGGCCGGAAGGTCTCGCCCTGGTTCATCGGCAGGCCGCCGGCCAACTGGCTCAGATACTCGAAGGCCAGCAACTGGGCGGGCAGGGCCTCGGCCTCGCCGAGCCGGCCTTCGGCGTCCAGGGCGCGGGCCCAGGCGGCCGTCTGGCGCAGGGTCTCGGCATAGGCGGCCGCCCAGGCCAGGCCGTGGCCCACGTGCTGTTCCAGGTCCAGCGCCGCCCGGTCCAGGCGGCCGCTCGGCGCGATGCGCGCTGCGACTGCGATCCGGGCTTGCGCCACATAAGCGTCTGCGGCGTCTGCGGCGTCGGCCAGCAGGCCGGGAAGGTTCGAAAGGATCATGACGGCTCGACTATAGGGCAAGCTTGCCGCGCGTCACCGCTGACGCTACGCCAAGGGGAAGCGGAGGAAGCGCCATGATAGTCGTCCATCACCTCAACGACTCGCGCTCGCAGCGCATCCTGTGGCTGCTGGAGGAGCTCGGCCTCCCCTACGAGATCAAGCCCTACTTCCGCGACGCGACCACCCGCCTGGCGCCGCCCGAGCTGACGGCCGTGCACCCGCTGGGCAAGTCGCCGGTGGTCACCGAGGGCGGGGCGACGGTCATCGAGTCCGGCGCGATCATCGACTACGTGCTGCGTCACCATGGAGCGGGCCGCCTGGCGCCGCCGATCGGCACGCCGGAGTACGAGGTCCACCAGCAGTGGCTGCACTATGCCGAGGGCTCGGCCATGCTGCCCCTGATGCTCCACATGTATGTCGCCCGCCTGGGCGAGGCGGGCGCGCCGCTGCACCCGCGCATCGAGGGCGAGCTGGCCAACCACCTGGGCTATCTGGACCGCTCGCTCGCCAACCGCGACTATCTGATGGGCAAGGAACTGACCGCCGCCGACATTCAGATGAGCTTTGTCGGCGAGGTGGCCGGCGCCTTCGGCCGCTTCGACGCCTATCCGAACATCGCCGCCTGGGTGCGGCGGTTCCAGGCCCGCCCCGCCTATCGAAAGGCGTTGGAGAAGGGCGGCCCCTACAACCTCGGCCCCAAGAGCTAGGGTCTCCCCAGCGCGGCGAGCAGGGGAGAGCCTGAGGCTGTCACGCCGCGCGTCAGGGCGCAGGTGAAGCCTGCGGCCGCCAGATGGGCGGCCAGTTTGGCCGCGATCGCTTCGATCTGGTCCTGGCCAGGCGGATCGTAGGCCAGCAGCAAACGCCCGCCCGGCGACAGCAACTGGCGGACTCGCGTCAGGCCCCGCGCCGCGTCCAGCCAGAACAGGTTCACATTGATGGCCAGAACCGCATCATAGGCGGAGGGCTCAAGTTCGGCCTGCAGCAGCGGCGCGCAGACGAAGGCGGCGTGCGGGCTCCGCGCCCTGGCGGCCGCGATGGCGGTCGCCGAACGGTCGAGCGCCGTGACCTTGCATCCCGCCTCCGTCAGCAACCCGGCCGCGACGCCGCGGCCGCAGCCGATTTCCAGCACCCGCTCGCCCGCCGACGGGGCGAGCAGGCCCAAGGCCCATGCGATCCGGTCGGGGACCGCCATTGGCTATCTCGCCCAGGGATCGTCCAGCACGCCGTCGATGAAGTCGAAGACGGCGGCCTTGGTCAGGGCGTGCGGGATCGCCGAGAAATGATCGCAACCTGGGACGACGACGCCGCGCCCGTCGCCGAACGCTTGGGCCAGCAGTTCCGGGTCGCCGTTGGTCTCGCGCTGACCGGCGACGACCAGCGCCGGCATCGGCAGGACCGCGAAGCCCTCGGTGTCCAGCGGCGGGTTCTGCGCGCGGACGAAAGCGGCCAGCGCCTGGCGATCCTCGCCCTGCTCGTCGGCGAACTGCCGGAAGCTCTTCAGGAACGGCTCGGTGATCGTCTCGGGATCGTCGGCCAGCATCGCCTCCGCCATCACCTCACCGCGGTCGGAGGGGCGTTCGGTCAGCATCTTGTCGCCCACGCCGCCCAGGATCAGGTTCGAGAACCGGTGCGGCGCGGCCAGCGCCGCGGCCGCCGCGACCCGCGCACCCATCGAGTAGCCGAACAGGTCGACACGGTTGACGCTCAGGTGATCCATCAGCTCGACGACGTCGCGGGCCAGGTTCTCGCGCAGGTAGGCCTGGGGTTCGTGCGCCTTGCCGCTTTCGCCGTGGCCCCGCTGGTCCAGCGCGATGATCCGGAACCGGCGGCGCTCCAGAGCGGCGTACCAGCCGGTTCGCTTCCATCCCTCGCTGCGGTTCGAGGTGAAGCCGTGGACCAGCAGGATCGCGCGCTCGTAATTCTCGGGCGCGATGTCGTCATAGCTGATCGTGAAGCCGTCGCTGGTTTTGAAGTCCATGATTTCCTTAAGGGAATAATTAGCGAACGCAGGTATTTCGTGGGGTCATAAAAGGCGAAAAGCCGTGGGGGGAGAGAAATGGACGCTCAAGGCGGGCCAACGACGATCATCGCCACGATGAGCCGGGTCGACCGCGCGACCAGGAAAGCCCTGCGCGAGCGCGAGCGCAAGGAGCGTTCCACGGCAAGGCGCAGCTCGGCGCCCGAGCTGGCCGCCCGCTACGAGGCGTTGTTCGAGCAGCTCACGCGCGCCCATTGCGTGAAGTACGAGCGTCGCGACTGGGGGGCTATCGCCGAGACCGGACCGGTCGAGCCGGCGGTTCGCGCCCATGCCCTGGAGAAGAAGGCCCGCCGCGCCCTGACCAACTACAGGCCCGGGATCATCGACGGCCTGCTGGGTCTGCAGGCCGACAAGCGCCGGGCCCTGGCCGAGAGGGTGCTCGACGCCGCCAAGAAGGACGCCGACCTCTACGGCCGGGCCAAGCGCAACGCCGACCTGCACAACCTGGATGTCGCCCTGGCCGAACCGGTCGCCGCGTTGGACTTCGGAGCCATCGAGACGGCGCTGAAGGCCCACATTCCGGCCCGTGAACTCGCGCCGATCCTCGAAGGGCTCGGTGTCGACATGCCCTCGGCCGGACGGCTGGTGGTTCATGTCGATGTGCTGGAGCTGGACGCTCTGCCCGACGAGAGCGTGCGCCTGAACGACGCCGGCCGCAGCGTCCACGCCCTGCTCACGCCGACCGCGCGCCGTGAGATGCACCTGGCCAATGTCTGTTCGGTGGTGCTGCGCGTGGGGCTGGAGGTGATGGCGGTCGTGCCGATCGAGCGCCTGGATCTGCTGGCCCGCTGCGCCCTGCCCGGAGCCAAGGACGGCGGCGAGGCGGAGCACCACCCGATCCTGCATGTCCGCCTCGGTCACGAGGCGCTGAAGGCCATGGACCTGCGCAGGCTCGAGCCGGTCTCGACCGTCGCCGCCCTGGGCGCGCGCCTCGACTGGGAGATCGGCAGGGGCTTTGCGCCCATTCCGATCGAGGACCTGAAGCTGGTCGCGCAGCGTGGCCGCGACGCGCCGGAGCGTCTAGCTGCGCCAGCGTAGGGTCGCGGCTTCCACCGGGTTCTCGAACGGCCGACCGGCCTTGCGGCTGGCGGTCCATTCCCGCTTCAGCTGCTGGTACCACTTGGCCTGACGATCGGCGTCGTCGATCCACAGCAGGGCCGGATCGTAGCGCAGCCCCTCGTTCTGCAGGTTCACCATGTCGCCGTCCTGGCGCAGGAAGGCCCGCGCGCCGGCGGCGATGAACGGCTTGAGCACCAGGAAGGCGGGGTGGTCTGACCAGACGATCTGGGTGATCCGGGTCTTGGTCTCGTTGATCGGCGTCAGGCAGGTCAGCGACAGCACCTGGCGCTGGCCGACGGTCACATGCTCCCAGCGCAGGCCCGGAATGCGGAAGGTGATCTCGGTCAGCGGTTCGCCACCTAGGATCGCATAGGCGCGACTGTTCTTGCTGGGCTCGTGCCGGACCATGGCGAAGCCCTGCTCGCGCGGCTCGAACTTCTTGGCCTTCTCGTGCTGGCTCTTGGCCGAGCGCCACCACCATTGCTGGTGCACATAGGGGCCGTGCGCCGGGTCCATCAGCCCGACGACCGCGTGGTCGATGTGGGCGTCGAAATCCATGCGGTCGACCAGCTTGGGGCCGCCGCCGACCACGCCGGGAAACACCGGCGGCGGCTCGGAGGGCTCGCCGGTGAAGCGCGGGTCGGAACTGATCCAGACGAACACCAGGCCCTGGCTCTCGGCGGCCGGATAGTTGCGGACGCGGATGCGGCTGACGTCCATCGCCTGGTCGTCGACCAGGGACGGGATGGCCGCACAGGCGCCGTCCGTCTTGAAGCGCCAGCCGTGATAGGGGCACTCGACGCTCTCGGCGCCGTCGGCTTCGCGGGCCAGCTTGCCGGCCGACAGCGGGGCTGCGCGGTGCGGGCAGATGTCCTTGAGCGCATAGACCTTCCCGGCGCGGTCGCGCCCGAGCAGGATCGGCTCCCCCAGGATCTCATAGCGTTGCAGCTTTCCGGACTTCAGGTCGCCTGAGAGGGCGGCGAAGTACCAGATGTCGTGCAGGAAGCCGCGACCGAATTTGGTGTCGGCGGTGGGTGTGGTTTTGGCGTCGCCATCGGGCATGGGCGTCTTCTAGCGCGTCATGCGAGCTGCAGGAACCTGGCCGAATGGGCGCCCAGGTGGAGAGCCGCGCCGTCGAGCGTCGCTTCCCCCGCGCCGGGGGCCAGGATTTCCGCTCCCGCCAGGCGTTCGTCGCCGAAGATCGCCGGCGCGACGCCCATGTTGAACACGCAGGCGATCTGCTGGTCCCCCGCGCGGCGGATGAAGACCAGCAGCGGTTCGGGGGCGCTGACCATTTCCAAGTCGCCCACCACCAGGGCCGGAGTGTCCCGGCGCAGGGCCAGCAGCGCGCGGGAGAAGGCCAGGGTCGAATCGGCCGCCGCCTCCTGGCTCGCCGCCGACAGCCCGGCGTGCTCCACCGCCAGCGGCAGCCAAGGCTTGCCGGCCGAGAAGCCCATATGGGTCCCCTCGGTCCACGGCATCGGTGTGCGCGAGCCGTCGCGGCCCTTGGCGATCGGCCAGTAGAGGTCGCCGACCGGATCGCGGATCTCCTGGCGGGTCAGGCTCTGGGCTTCGGGCAGGCCGAGCTCCTCGCCCTGGTAGAGCAGCACCGTGCCCTTCAGCGTCAACAGCAGGGCCAGCATCAGCCGGGCGATCGCCTCGCCGCCGCCGAAGCGCGTGGCGGTGCGCGGGATGTCGTGGTTGCAGAACGAGATGCACGGCCAGTGGCCGGGGAAGCGGTCCAGGGTGTCGTAGTGGCCGCGGAAGATGTCCGGCGACAGCCGCCGGGCGTGCAGCAGCACGAAGGTGTAGGCCGAGTGCAGGCCTTCCGTGGGGGTGGAATAGGCGCCGCAGCGCTCTTCCTCCTCGGAGAACTCGCCGAACACGAAGCGGTCGTTGAAGGCGTCCACGCGGCGGCGAATCTCGTCCAGCAGCGGGATGTTCTCGGGCAGGTTGGAGTCGTGCAGGTGCCGCTGCATCTCGCTGGCGTGGGCCCAGTGGCGGCGGGTGCGTTGCTCGGCCGGGACGGCCGGATTGTCGGTCAGGGTGTCGTCGTGGAGGAAGGTCCCGGCGACATCCAGTCGAAACCCGTCGATCCCCTGGTCCAGCCAGTACTCCAGCACCCCTAGCGCGGCGGCCTTGGCGTCCGGATGGCGCCAGTTCAGCTTCGGCTGCTGGCGCAGGAACTTGTGATGGTAGTGCTGGCGCCGGGCCGGCTGGTAGGCCCAGGCCGGGCCGCCGAACACCGAAAGCCAGTTGTTGGGCGCGGTCCCGTCGCGGCCGGGGTCGGCCCAGACGTACCAATCGGCCTTCGGACCGTCGGCGCCGCCGTCGCGGCTGTCGGCGAACCAGGGGTGCTCGTCGGAGGTGTGCGAAAGCACCTCGTCGAGCAGCACCTTCAGGCCCCGCCGGTGCGCCGCGCCGATCAGCGCCTCGAGGTCCTCCATGGTCCCGTAGTCGGGATGGACGCCCTCATAGTCGGATGTGTCGTATCCCCAGTCGCGATTGGGCGAGGGGTGGACGGGCGAGAGCCAGATGGCGTCGACGCCCAGGCTCTCGATGTAGTCCAGCTTGGCCAGCACGCCCCGTAGGTCGCCATGGCCGTCGCCGTCGGAGTCGAAGAAGCTCCGCACATAGACGTGGTAGACGACCGCGCCCTTCCACCAGGGCGCGGCCATCTTCTTAGGCCTCGGTGGCGTTATGGATGATCTTCGAGACCAGCCCATACTCGACGGCGGCCTCGGCGCTCATCCAGAAGTTCCGCTGGGTGTCCTTGACGATCTTCTCGTAGGTCTGCCCGGTTTCCTTGGCGATCATGCGATTGACGCGCTCGCGCATCTTCACGATCTCCTCGGCTTCGATCTGGATGTCGCTGGCCTGGCCGCGCACGCCGCCCATGGGCTGGTGCAGCAGGAAGCGGGTGTTGGGCAGGCAGAGGCGGTTTTCCTTGGTCGCGCCGAGGAAGATGTGGGCGCCGGCCGAGGCGACCCAGCCAGTGCCGATGACCCTCACCTGCGGGCCGCAGAACTTGATCATGTCGTGGATGGTGTCGCCGCTCTCGACGTGGCCGCCGGGCGAGTTGATCACCACCTTGATCGGCTTGTCGCTCTCGGCCGACAGGGCCAGCAGTTGGGCGGTGACCCGCTCGGCCAGCCGCATGTCGATTTCGCCGAACACCAGGACGGTGCGCGACTTGTAGAGGGCGTTCTGCACAGGCCCCGCCGTCATGGGCATGTCGGGCTTGCGGGCGCCGTCTTCGCCGTCGTCGTCTTCGTCCAGGCGCCAGTTACGCATAAGAGGTCTCCAATTCAGTTGCACGGAACGTGCGATGCGGAGCGCCGCTTCGCAAGAGCCGGTACGCCATGTCTGGGCGGATAATGTTCTGGAGGGGCAGGTCTAGGCGGTTTGTCTGACGAAGAAGTTTCCGTCTCCAGTTCAGGTGGAATGACCTCAACCGGGCAAAAAGCTTCCACTGAAGCTGTTGCGTTCTAGCGAACCTTCAAGGCCAGGATCACCAGCAGGGCCGAAATTCCCAGGTGCAGCAGCATGAAACGCACCAGGACCTGGCTGTTCGACCAGCCCAGTTCCTTGCGGCAGTGGTCGTGCAGCGGAAACCGGACCTTCGATAGCACCGAGAACCCGAAGAAGCGCATCAACGCGACCTTCACCAGCCCGGTCGCCCCGTTCAGCAGCAGCACCGAGCCGACCAGCAGCAGGAACAGCGGATTGTTGGTGGCGACCACCAGCATGCCGATCAGCAGCCCGATCGGGCGCGACCCGGCGTCGCCCATCAGCACCTGGCTGGGCGGGGCGTTGTACCAGAGGTAGCCGGCGATGCAGCCGACCATCAGGAAGGCCATGATCGCCCAGTTGGCCCCGTCCCGATTGATCGGGATGTTGAGGTGCCGGGCGACCACCTCGTTGCCGATCACCGCATAGAGCAGCCCGCCCAGGATCATGATCGCCGTGGCGCTGAGGCTGCCGGAGACGCCGTCGACGCCATCCGAGCAGTTGGTGGCGTTGATCGACAGCCAGATGATGCCGCTGGCCACCGGAATGGCGATCCATGGGGCGAGGGTGATGGCGTCCTTCACGCCCGGCAGCCAGATGGTCACCGGCGTCAGGCCGTAGATGACCATGGCCGCACCCAGCGCCACCGCCGCGTCCATGATGGCCAGCTGGTACTCGCTGAAGCCGCCGCGGCGGTCGTCCAGGTAGCCGACGATCAGCGCCGCCAGCATGAACGGCACGGTCAGCAGCGGCTTGGCGGTGAGCGGCACGAAGACCATCGAGGCCAGGCAGAAGATCGTGATGAAGATCAGGCCGGCGCTGACCGGCTTGCCGACGCTCTGGTCGGCGTTGACCGCAAAGGCGCGGCCGCGGTCGGTCGGCAGCATCGACCACAGCCGGGGCAGCAGCATCCAGGTCAGCAGGGCGCAGCTGGCGAAGCCGATCGCCGACAGGAAGAAGAACGAGTTGAAGAGCCGCAACGGACCCCAGGCGTCGCCCAGTGTCGTGTAGATCCAGTTCAGCATGCGGGCGGCGTCCGGCGCGGTTGAGCGATCGCGCGGATGTGTCGCAATCCGCGCGCCTTGTCGATGCGGCGAATGCGGCCTGGCTAGCTGACGCTGGTGGCGATCAGCCGGGCGTAGAACTGCACGGCGCGGTCGAGGTTATCGAGCGTCATGTGTTCGTTGGTGCCGTGGATCATCTTGATGGTCTCCAGCGAGAACACCATCGGCTGGAAGCGATAGACGTCGGCGGCCACCCCGGTCATGTAGCGGCTGTCGGTGCCGGCCGTGACCAGGCTGGGCGCGACGGGGGCCTTGGCGGTGTCGCCGGCCAGGGCGGCGATCATCTTCCAGGATTCCGAGGTCGTCGAAGAGACCGGCGAGGGCTCGTTCGGATCGCGGCTCCAGGCGAACTTGACCGGCAGATCGCCGACCGCCGCCTTGGCGCGCTCCAGCACCCCGGCCGAGGTGTCGCCCGGCGCGATGCGATAGTTGATCCAGGCGGTGGCGTCCTGCGGCAGCACGTTCTCCTTGGGGCTGCCCTTCAGCATGGTCGGCGCGATGGTGGTGTGCAGCAGCGCCGCGCCTGACGGGTTGGCGGCCGCCTGCTTGATGATCAGCGGCTCGAACAGCCAGCGGTTGGCCATCGCCATGCGGATCAGCGGCGAGCCCTGCGGCGCCAGCGTCTCCATCATCGCGCCGCCCGGGCCGTCCAGCTTCATCGGCGCCTGGTCTTCGGCGATCTTGGTCACGGCCTTGGCCAGGGTCAGCACCCCGCCGGAATCGGCCGGCGGGGCCGAGGAGTGGCCGCCGACCGCGTCGGCGGTGACCATCAAGGTGGCGTAGCCCTTTTCGGCGATGCCGATCAGCGCCACCTGGCCGCCAGTCAGCGGGTTGTCGGAAATGATCGCCAAGCCCTCGTCGAGCACGAACTGCGCTTTGATCCCGCGCGACTTGAACAGGGCGGCGACCGCCTGGGCGCCTGTGCCGCCGGCCTCTTCGTCATGGCCGGAGACCAGGATCAGCGTGCGCCGTGGCTTGAAGCCCTGCTTGGCCAGCGCCTCGGCGCCTTCGAACAGCGTCACCAGCGAGCCCTTGTCGTCGATGGCGCCCCGGCCCCAGACGGCGTTTTCGGCGATCACCCCGTCGAAGGGCGGATGCTTCCAATCGTCCTCGGTGCCCGGCGTCACCGGCACGACGTCCTGGTGGGCCATCAGCACCACCGGGGCCAGGCTCGGGTCCGATCCGGTCCAGGTGTAGACCAGGGTGTGGCCGGCCACGACTTCGCGAGTCATGGCGGCGTGGGCGGCCGGATAGGTGGCCTGCAGCCAGGCGTGCAGCTTGTCCCATTCGGCCGGTTGGTTCTCGGCCTTGTCCTGGTGGCTGATGGTCTGGAACCGGATGGCCTGTGCCAGATGCTCGGCCGCCTTGGTCGTGTCGATCGCCACCGGCGCCGCCAGCTTCACCTTGGAGAGATCAGCGCCCGCAGGCGGCTTGAAGGTCGCCGTTCGGACCGCGACTATGGCCGCGACCACCAGCACCAGTCCGACGAGTCCCAGTGCGATCTTGCCGATGAGCTTCATGCGTCTCTCCCGAAAGCAGCACGACCATAGGTCGGCGCCGTGGGGGAAGAAAAGTCCGACGTGCGCCTGATCGCCTTTCCTTCCGGGGCGTCTCTGTGGGGCGCGTTGTGGGCGGGCCTGACCGACCTGGTGCTGGTCGCCGCAGCGATCGTCTGCTGGATGAACGTCGCCGCTCCGCCGCAGGACCTGCCTTGGCGGCCGCTGCGCCTGGCTGAACCGCCTGGCCTGGCTACTCGCATCC
>Ga0247823_10005357_pt1 | contig 10217 bp, 10 predicted proteins | sample 13C_PalmiticAcid_2_FD_192426 | JGI IMG/M metagenome (GOLD analysis project Ga0247823, IMG submission 192426) | Soil microbial communities from agricultural site in Penn Yan, New York, United States - 13C_PalmiticAcid_Day30 | ecosystem: Environmental > Terrestrial > Soil > Agricultural land...
CATACCGGCCGCACGGGTCCCTGCGCGGACGCCTTGATCGCCGCCGGCGTCGGCCGGGTGGTGGCGGCGATGCGGGATCCATTTCCGCAGGTGGATGGAGCGGGCTTCGACAAACTGCGCGCCGCCGGCATCGCGGTGCAATCCGGTCTGCTGGAAGCGCAGGCGCGCCAGCTCAATCGCGGCTTCCTGTCGCGCATCGAGCGTGGCCGGCCGTTCGTGCGGGTCAAGCTGGCGACCAGTCTGGACGGGCGCACGGCGATGGCCAATGGCGATTCCAAATGGATCAGCGGCGACGCCTCGCGCCTGGACGTGCAGCGCTGGCGCGCCCGCGCCGGCGCGATCCTGACCGGCGCCGGCACCGTGCTGGCCGACGATCCCTCGCTCACCGTGCGGCTGGAGGACGGCACTCCGTTCGTGCCGCCGCTGCGGGTGGTGCTGGATCCGGGGCTGGCGACGATTGCGCGCGGCCGGGTCCGCGAAGGCGACGCACCGACGTTGTACATCCATACCGCCGACGCCAAGCCGCCACGTGAAATCGCCGCGCAGCGCGCCGTGGCGCCGGCCGACGGCAGCAATTTCGATCTGCGCGCGGTGCTGGAACTGCTGGGTGCGCGCGGCATCAACGAAGTCCAGGTGGAGGCGGGCGCGACCCTCGCCGGTGCCTTCATCGCCGCGGGTCTGGCCGATGAAATCCTGCTCTACGTCGCGCCGGTGCTGCTGGGCGATCAGGCGCGGCCGCTGTTCGCCGGCCTGGGCATCCACAGCATGACCGAGCGTGCGCACCTGAAGATTGTCGACGCGCGCGCGATTGGCCAGGATCAGCGCATCCTCCTGCAACCCGCGCCCACCGCCTGAGCCAGCCCCGATCATGGCCGCCTTCAAGGATCATTTCTCGGCGCTCGCCGATACCTACGCCAGCTCGCGTCCGACCTATCCGGATGCGTTGTATGACGCCATCGCCACGGTGGTGCCGGCGAGCGCGCGGGTATGGGAGCCGGGGTGCGGCAGCGGCCAGGCGACTCGTGGTCTGGCCGGCCGCTTCGCCCATGTCCATGCCACCGACCCGAGTGCCGCCCAGATCGCGCGCCACTGGGCGCGGCGGGAACCCGTCGACAACGTGACCGTGGCGGTCGAACTGGCCGAAACGCCCTCGCTGGCCGACGCCAGCGTCGAATTGATCGCGGTGGCGCAGGCGCTGCACTGGTTCGACCGGCACGCGTTCTTCGCCAGTTGCGAGCGCGTGCTGGCGCCTGGCGGCGTGCTGGCGGCCTGGACCTATCAGGACATCGTGTTTTCCGACGATCTGGCCGAGGTGGCCGAAGCCGTGCGCGACGACATCGATCCGTACTGGCCGCCGGAGCGCAACGACGTGGACGTCGGCTACACCGGCTACGACTGGCCGTTCGCGGCGCTGCCGGCGCCGGATGATCTATGGCTGACCGCCGACTGGACCCTGCCGCAACTGCTGGGCTATTTCGCCAGTCTGTCGGCGACGGCGTGTTTCCAGGCCGCCACCGGCCGCGACGCGATCGAAATCCATGGCCCCGAATTGGCCGCCGCGTGGGGCGATCCCGAACGCGTGCGACGGATGCGCTGGCCGCTGGTCCTGCATCTCCGGCGCAAGCCGGCCTGATCGGAATCGCCTGACAGGCAACGGCCCGTCGCGGGCGTTCCATCCGCGCGCCGGTGCGACGCTGTGTTCGACCGGGGTCGGCGGAGCGGGGTGCTACAATGCGCGCGCCGGTTCGCCGGCAACCAACGACGTCTTCAGGGCGGGGCGAAACTCCCCACCGGCGGTAGATGCGCAAGCATGAGCCCGCGAGCGCCTCCGGCCCTGCCGGAGGGTCAGCAGACCCGGTCCAATGCCGGGGCCGACGGTTACAGTCCGGATGAAAGAAGACGGCAAACGCGGGGCGTCGCGCGAGCGATGGCCTGCGCCTGCCTCATGCCTTGGGGCGTTTTTCGCTTTTTCCATTTCCGCGAGAAACGTTTCATGTCCCAGTTCTTCCCCGCAGTTTTTCCGTCGCCGACCGCGCCAGCGGAGGTGTCCTGATGTTCACGGGCATCATCGAAGGCGTCGGCCGCCTCGCCGCATCCGAAACACGCGGCGGTGACGTCCGCCTGACCATCGCCACCGGCACCCTTCCGTTCGACGACGTGCATCTGGGTGAAAGCATCGCCGTCAACGGCGTGTGCCTGACCGTCATCGACTTCGACGCCGGCTCGTTCCAGGCCGACGCTTCCAACGAAACGCTTTCGCTGACCACCCTGGGCCGGCTGACGGTGGATGCGCCGGTCAACCTGGAGCGGGCGATGCGTCCGACCGATCGCCTGGGCGGGCACATGGTCAGTGGCCATGTCGACGGCGTGGGCTCGGTGCTGGACATCCGCGAGGACGCACGCGCGCAGCGCTGGCGCTTCGCCGCGCCGCCGGCATTGCTGCGCTACATCGCCAAGAAGGGATCGATCTGCGTCGACGGCGTCAGCCTGACCGTCAACGAGGCCGACGATGCCGGTTTCGAGGTCGCGTTGATTCCGCATACGGTCTCGCACACCGCGTTCGCCCAGACCCGCGTGGGCGATGCGGTGAACCTGGAGATCGATCTGGTCGCGCGTTATGTCGAACGCCTGCTGGGCGCGCGCGACGCGGAGGTGCAGGCATGAGCTTCGCTACCATTCCCGAACTGCTGGAAGAGATCCGCAACGGCCGCATGGTCGTGATCGTCGACGACGAGGATCGCGAGAACGAAGGCGATCTGATCATGGCCGCCGAGCTGGTCAAGCCGTCCGACATCAACTTCATGGTCACGCATGCCCGCGGGCTGGTCTGCCTGTCGCTGACCCGCGAGCGCTGCCGCCAGCTCGGTCTGCCGCCGATGGTCCAGGACAACACTTCGTCGCACCACACCAACTTCACCGTCAGCATCGAAGCGGCCGAAGGCGTCACCACCGGCATCTCCGCCTACGATCGCGCGCACACCGTGCGCACCGCGGTCCGTCCGGATGCCAAACCGCGGGATCTGGCGCAGCCGGGCCACATCTTCCCGCTGGCATCGCAACCCGGCGGCGTGCTCAATCGCGCCGGCCATACCGAAGCGGCCAGCGACCTCGCGCTGATGGCCGGACTGGAACCGGCCGGCGTGCTGGTGGAGGTCCTCAATCCGGACGGCAGCATGGCGCGGCGCCCGGAACTGGAGGCCTTCGCCCGCGAGCACGGCCTGAAGATGGGTTCCATCGAGGACCTGATCCGCTATCGCCTGAGCACCGAACATACGGTCGAGCGGGTCGACGAGCGCGATATCCAGACCGAGCACGGGCCGTTCCGTCTCTTCACCTACCGCGATCGGCTCAGCCACGGCCTGCATTTCGCCCTGCTGCGCGGCAGCGCCGACGCCGGTACGCCCACCCTGGTGCGGGTGCACATGCAGAACCCGCTGGCCGACGCGCTGCACTGGCGTCGCGCCGATTTCGGGCCTGCGATCGGCGACGTGCTCCGCCGGATCGCCGCCGAGGAGCGTGGCGCGCTGGTGCTGCTGGGCGACGGTGCGAGCCCGGACGCCTTGCTGGATCGCATCCGTGAATGTCCGGAACCACCGGCCAGCCGGGCCGGGGCGCTGGCCGAATGGCGCCGCAACGGCGCCGGCAGCCAGATCCTCGCGGACCTGGGCCTGGGCCGCCTGCGGGTGCTGGGCACGCCCCGCCGCCAGGTCGGCCTGGCCGGTTTCGGCCTGGACGTGGTCGAGTACGTCGAGCCCTGACGCGTCCTCCGGCCGGCCCCGGTGCGCGGGGCCGGCCCTGCTAAACTTCCCAACCCCCAAGGAACCCCTGCCCATGGCCCACTACGAAGGCGATCTGCGCGCCCCCGAAGGCGCCCGCTTCGCGATCATCGCCAGTCGCTGGAACGCCCGCATCACCGACGTGCTGGTGGCCGGCGCCCGCGAGAGCCTGGCCGGCAACGGCGTGGGCGAGGACGCCATCGACGTCATCCGCGTGCCGGGCGCGTGGGAAATCCCGGTCGCCGCCGCGCGCGTGGCCGCGGGCAGCGCGCATGCCGCGATCATCGCGCTGGGCTGCGTCATCCGCGGCGACACCCGCCACTACGAGCACGTCGCCGACCGTTGCGCCGAAGGCCTGATGCGGGTGCAGCTGGATTTCGGCGTGCCGGTGCTCAACGGCGTGCTGGCGGTGGAGCGCATCGAGGATGCCGAAGCGCGTGCCGGCGGCAGTCACGGCAACAAGGGCGAGGAGGTCGCGCTCGCGGCCGTCGAGATGGCGCAACTGCTGGAACAGTTGCCGTAACCACATTCAGGCTGGAGAACCCGTGAGCCGACAGTACCGAAAAGATGGCGTCGATCCCGTGACCCGCGCGCGTGCGCGCCGTCGCGCCCTGCAGGCGCTGTACGCGTGGCAGCTCTCGGGCGGCGAGGTCGGGCAGGTGATCGCCCAGTTCGCGCACGAGCAAGCGCACGAGATCGCCGATCTCGAATACTTCGAGGATCTGGTGCGCGGCGTGGTGAAGCATCGCGTCCAGCTCGACGAGGCGCTGGCGCCCTACCTGGACCGCACGGTCGAGGAAGTCGATCCGATCGAGCGCGCGGTGCTGCGCATCGCCGCGTATGAACTGCTGCATCGCCTCGACGTGCCGTATCGGGTGGTGTTGAACGAGGCCATCGAAACCGCGAAGCGTTTCGGCGCCGAACACGGTCACACCTACGTCAACGGCGTGCTGGATCACGCCGCGGTGGCATGGCGTCCGGCCGAGACCTCCGCGAAGACGCGCTGAACCGGGCGCGACGCGGCGCCGGGCCGCGGCCCCGGCCGGCATCATCGGTGCCTGCCTGCAGGGGCGGACGTGAATGGGCGCACGGGGCGGGATGAACACTGGCGAATTCGATCTGATTGCGCATATCCGCGCGCGTGTCGGCCAGCGCGCGGACGTCGTGCTGGGCATCGGCGATGACGCGGCGCTGCTGCAACCGCCCGCGGGCCGCCAACTGGTCGTCACCGCCGACACGCTCAACGCGGGCGTGCATTTCCCCGAATCCACCGCGCCGCACGACATCGGCTGGAAAGCGCTGGCGGTGAACCTGTCGGATCTGGCCGCGATGGGCGCGGAGCCTGCCTGGTGCACGCTGTCGCTGTCCCTGCCGACCAGCGATCCGGCGTGGCTCGATGGCTTCCTTGACGGGTTCCTGGGATTGGCGCAATCGCACGGCATCGCGCTCGTCGGCGGCGACACCACCCGGGGCCCGCTGGCGATCGCGGTGACCGCGATCGGAACGGTCGAACCCGGTCGCGCGCTGCGTCGGGATGGCGCATGCGTGGGGGATGACATCTGGGTGAGCGGCACACTGGGAGACGCGGCGGCGGCGTTGCATGCCTGGCCGGATCCATCCACGACGCTGCGTGAGCGCCTGGATCGGCCCACGCCACGGGTTGAACTGGGGCGCCGGCTCGCCGGCATCGCGAACGCGGCGCTGGATGTATCCGATGGCCTGCTCGCCGATCTCGGCCATCTTTGCCGGGCCAGCGGTGTTGGCGCGGAAGTGGAACTGACGCGGTTGCCGGCATCGACGGCCCTGGCGACCCATCCGCTGGCGGCACGCATCGCCTGGCAGGCGACCGGCGGCGATGACTACGAACTGTGTTTCACCGCGCCGCCCGCGCGTCGCGGGATGCTGGAAGCGCTCGGCGTGGAATGCGATCTCCCGCTTACCCGCATCGGCCGGATCGTCGCGGGCGCCGGCGTGCGGGCGCGTGACGCCGAGGGACAGGTCTGGCAGCCCGCGCGTCCGGGCTACACCCACTTCTGAATCATTCCGCGAAGCGGACGCGCCGACGTCCGGAAGCCGCGCCATCCCGGCAAGCCCGGTGCTACGGGGAAGGCTCCGCCGCCTCCAGCAACGGCGGCAACTCGGCCGCGCCCAAGGTTACCGGCCTGGCCAGCGCATTGAGCGCGTCATTGTGTTCCAGCGGCAGGTTGTCGCCCATGCGGGCGCCGGGCGGCAGCAACGGGAAATCCAGGCGCAGGTTCGCCGCACGCGCCGGCTTGCCGGCAATCTCCCTGTACAGCGCAGCGGCCATGATCAGCGACGCAGGCAGCGAGGGATGCAGGCTGTCATCGGTGAACAGCGACGTCGGCTTGCCGCCTGATTTCGCTTCGTAGGCCCGCAGGCGGGTGCCGGCCATCACCGGCGTGGCATCGGTTTCGCGCGCGACCTGGCGCAGGGCGCGATCCAGATTGTCCTGCCAGGTCGAATCCGGTCCCCAGGTGCCCAGCAGCAATACGCGCGCGCCCTGTTGTTGCGCGAGTTCGGCGAAGCGGCGGTGCGCGCGCAGGCTGTTGCGGCAGCTGTCCTGTTCCTTCTGCGCGGGGCTGGCGGCGCAGGCGAGCAGGCCGCCGCGCTCCTGCAGGATCACGATGTCCCAATGCCCCTGTCCCAGCGCCTTCGCGGCGGCGCCGCTCTTCCAGTGCCGGGCCAGCTCCGCGCCGGGCATCACGTAGGTTTCGGTTTCGAACAACGGACCGGCGTCCTGCGCGCGCGCCAGGCTGCGCAGCAGGCCGGGCAGGTTGTTGGTGTAGATCAGGCTGTTGCCGATCAGCAGCACCCGCAGGGTGGGGCGTTCCGTCGGTGCGTTGCCGGGAGACTGCGCGGCGGCGTGGGCGATGCTCGCGCCCAGCAGCAGGAGCAGCAGTCCCAGCCGCTTCACGGGGGCAGGACCTTGCCCGGATTGAGAATGCCGTCCGGGTCGAGCGCGTGCTTGATGGCGCGCATCGCCGCCAGGGTCGCGGGCGTGAACGCCTGCGGCATGAAATCGCGCTTGGCGACGCCGATGCCGTGTTCGCCGGACAGCGTGCCGCCCAGCGACAGGGTCAGTTCGAACAGGCGCGGCAGCGCGGCGCGCGCGCGCGCCGTCTGGTCCCCGTCCTGCGGGTCATAGAGGATGTTGACGTGCAGGTTGCCGTTGCCGGCATGGCCGAAGGCGACGATGGGCAGATCGAATTCCGCCGCCATCTTCTCCACGCCACCAACGAGATCCGGAATCCGGCTGACCGGCACCACCACGTCCTCGTTGATCTTGCCGGCCGCGATGGTGCGCAACGCGGGGGACAGCGCCTTGCGCGCCGCCCACAACCGCTCGCGCGCGGCTTCGTCCGGCGCTTCGTCCAGAGCGATCAGGCCGTCGCCCGCGGCGGCCGAGGCCACGGCTTCCAGTGCGTGGGGCAGGGTTTCGTGTTCGCCGTCGACCTCGATCATCAGCAGCGCGCCGGCATCGGGAATGTCCGCGCCGCCCACCTCGCGCGCCAGGCGGATGCAGGCGCGATCCATGAATTCCAGCATCGCCGGCGCCACGGGCTGCGCCATCACCCGCGACACCGCCGCCGCGGCCTGGGTGACGTTCCCGTACAACGCGCGCAGGCTGGCGCGGCGCGGCGGTTTCGGCAACAGGCGCAGGGTCGCTTCCACGATCAGGCCGAGCGTGCCTTCACTGCCGATCAACAGATGGGTGAGGTCGTAGCCGGTCGCGTCCTTGGTGGTGACGCTGCCGCAGACGATCAGATCACCGGTGCCGGTGACGGCCTGCAGGCCCAGCACGTTGTCGCGGGTGGCGCCGTACTTCACCGCGTGCGGTCCGCCGGCGTTGCAGGCCAGGTTGCCGCCGAGGGTGGCGACGTCGGCGCTGGCCGGATCCGGCGCCCAGAACAGACCGTGCGCCGCGATCGCCGCCTGCAGATCGCCGTTGAGCACGCCGGGTTCCACCACCGCGTAGCGATCGCCGGCCTCGATGCGCAGGATCCGGTTCATCCGCTCGAACGACACCGCCACGCCACCGGCATAGGGAATCGCCGCGCCGGTGCTGCTGGTGCCGCTGCCACGGGCGACGATCGGTACGCCATGTTCCCGGCACAGGCGAACGATGGCCTGCACCTGCTCGCGGGTTCGCGGCAGCGCCACGCCGTCGGCCAGGGCGTAGCGGCGTGAATTGTCTTCGCCGTAGCGGCGGCGGGCGTCGGGGTCGGTCAGCCAGCCATCGCCGAGCAGTTCGCTCAGCGCGGCATCGAGGGCGGCGGGCAATGGCGTGGTCACCGCGCCATTCTAAGGGAGGCGGCGTTCCCGGGACTTACACGTCGTCGGCGCGGAACGCGTCGGCAATCCAGTTCAACCGCGGCGCATCCGGATCGCCCTGCGCCTCGATCACGTCGAACCGGCAGGGTTGGTCGGCATAGCGGGGATGGGCGGCGAGGAAACGCGATGCGGCTCCGATCAGGCGCCGGCGCTTGCCGGCATCCACCGACGCCGCGCCGCCGCCGAAGGCATCCGAGCGGCGGTGGCGGACCTCGACGAACACCAGCGTGGCGTCGCCCCGGCGCTCGTCGTGCATCACCAGATCCAGTTCACCGCCCCGGTAATTCACGTTCGCGGCCACCGGGCGGAGCCCGGCCCGGATCAGGAACTCGCGTGCGGCCTGTTCGACCCGCGCCCCCTGGGCGCGGCGATCAACCGCCATCGGCGATGGGAACCACCGCGCCGCTGCGGAACGTCGACCAGGCCGGCGAGCGCAGCACGTTGCCGAAGCCATCCAGGCGCAGGACGCCGGTGGCGCCGCGCAGGCCTTCGTTGGTGTCGGTCGCCAGCTTTTCCAGATAGGCGGTCAGCAGCCAGGCGTCGTAGCCGAACGCGAACAGGCGCGCGGCCGGACCGCGCGCGGTCGCCAGTCGCTCGCCGGTCACGCTGGCCGGCGGCAGTCCGGGCACGCCGCGGGTGGTCCAGGCTTCGGTCGGGAACACGATGCCGTCCAGCGCCACATCGTCCAGCGCCTTGCCGGTGCCCGACAACAGCTGCGAGGTCGCCACCCGGCTCTTGCCGCCGAGGCCGGCCAGCGCCAGTTGCGGCGCCAGCAGGCGCGCGGTCGCGCCCTTCACCGCCAGGAACACCGCGTCCACGTTGGATTGCGCGGCGGTCGCCAGCGCGGCGGACAGATCGCCGGGCGTGTCGCCGACGCTGAGGTTGGCCGCGACCTTGCCGCCGCGTTCGCTGAAGCGTTCGGCGAACGCCTGCGCCGCGCGCCGGCCGTTGTCGTCGGCGCCGCCGATCACCAGCACATTGCGACGCTCGCGCTCGAGCAGATACTCGGCGGCCATGATGCCGTCGTCTTCCGGGGTCAGCGAGAAGCCGGCCATGCCGTTCGGCGGCGGCACGTTGCCGCGGTTGAGCACCAGCGTGGGCACCTTCAATGCGGATTCGTGGAACAGCGCGCTGACCTCGTCGCGGCCCAGCGGGCCGATCACGAAGTCGGCGCCGGCGGCCACCGCGCGGCCATAGGCGGCGATTGCGCCACCGGCGGTGCCACTGGTATCGAAGAACTGCACTTCCGGCCGACGCCGGTTCTCGCCGTAGTAACCGGCCATCAGGCCGTCGCGGACCGGTTGCGCGGCGGTCGCCAGATCGCCGGACAACGGCAGCAGCACCGCCAGCTTCACCGGCGGACGATAGCCGTCGCGCTCGGCGGGCGGCCGGTTGCCGAACTGCCATTGATCGCGGTCGAACGGTCGCGGCAGCGCGAGGCCGCGCCGCAGCAGCGCGCGGCCGGCGAACTTGTACAGCGGATCCCCGGCCGGGAGGGCGGCGGCGTCCTTCGACAGGGTCGCGTCATCCAGTCCGGACAGCAGGCGGTCGATCTCGCGGGCATTGTCGGCGCGGGCCTGTCCGGTGAGGACGGCATCCTGCCGCGCCAGCTCCGCCGCACGGGCGACGGCGGCGGACGCCTGGCCCCTGGGCGTGGTCGGACCGCTGACCTGGGTGGTGGCGCAGCCGGCGAACAGCGCGGCCAGCAGCAGCGGGGCGAGAATCCTTGCGAAGCGCATTTCCATAGGCATCGGCGACGGCGGGGCGGAGGAACCGGCTACGATTCTACCCCTGCCGAAGGATCCCCACTGAATGCCCGCCGGAACCCTGTTCATCGTCGCCACGCCCATCGGCAACCTCGCCGATCTCTCGCCCCGGGCGCTGGAGACCCTCCGCCAGGTCGCGGCCGTCTGCGCCGAGGACACCCGTCGCAGCGGCCAGCTGCTGGCCCATTTCGGCATCGAGCGGCCGCTGATCGCCCTGCACGAACACAACGAGGACGCGCTGGCCCAGCGCATCGTGGCGCGCTTGCAGGCGGGCGAATCGTTAGCCCTGGTCAGTGACGCCGGCACGCCGCTGGTCAGCGAT
>Ga0247823_10005358_pt1 | contig 10217 bp, 3 predicted proteins | sample 13C_PalmiticAcid_2_FD_192426 | JGI IMG/M metagenome (GOLD analysis project Ga0247823, IMG submission 192426) | Soil microbial communities from agricultural site in Penn Yan, New York, United States - 13C_PalmiticAcid_Day30 | ecosystem: Environmental > Terrestrial > Soil > Agricultural land...
AGCTCGTTCGCGGTGGTACAGGCCGGCGGCGGCAAGGGCGGCGCCGACGGCACGCCGGACAGCACGTACCTCGGCGGTGTCGGCGGCTCGGCTTCGGGCGGCCAGACGTCGATCGCCGGCGACCGCGGCGACAATGGCAACTCGGCGACGGTCGTCGGTGCGAGCGGCGCCGGCGGCGACGCCCCGAACGGGGGCCCCCGGCGGTCCGTCGATCACGACCGCGAATACCGATGGCAACGCCGGGACCGCGCCCGGTGGCGGCGGCAGCGGAGCCCAGGCCGAGCTTCACCCGGCAGCCGGCGGCGGCAGCGGCGGCTACTGCGAGCGTGTGTTCGCCTCGGTGGCTGGACAGACCTTCCCTGTCGTCGTCGGAGCAGGCGGTCCACCGGGTGCCGGTACCGCGATGGGCGGCGCCGGCGCCGACGGTCGAGTCACCGTGGAATGCGAGTAAGGAGAGAGCTCATGGGGATCTTGCGCACGCTCACCTGGACGACCACCGGCTTTGTCGCGGCTCATGTCCTCGAGTCCGCGTGGCACCGCTGGATCGCGCACGGCAAGGGCGAGGATCCGACGCGCACCGGCCACCTCGAGCATCACCGGATCGCGAGCGAGCCCGTCGACGTGATGAGCGAGCTCCGCCTGAACGCCGGCCGCGCCGCGCGCACGCTCGCGATCGCCAACCTCGCCCTCGCGCCGTTCCTCGGGCTGCGCCGCACGCTGCCGCTGAGCGCGGGCCTCGTCGCGGGCTTCGTGGCGGTCAACTACTATCACGCGCGCATGCACCGTCGCGCACCGCGCGGCCGCTACGAGGAGTGGATGTGGCGCTTCCACTGGCATCACCACGCCGCCGACGCGCGCGTGAACTTCGGCCTGACGAATCCGCTGCTCGACTTCGTGTTCGGCACCGCCGTCGTCCCCGACGAGGTCGAGCTGCACCCCAAGCTCGTGCCTGCGTGGCTGCGCGACGCCGGTGGCGCCGTCGCCGGGCTCCGCGCGCGCTAGAGCGTGTCTGCCAAGTGGGATCCACGTCGCCGATGGTCGTGAAGACCGTTCGCGCCGTGGCCGAAACTGCAAACGGCCACCGAGTTGATCCCCGGTGGCCGTTGGTTCGCTAGGTCCGTTCGGTGTTACTCGGCCGCGGCGTCCGCGGTCTCGGCCATCTCGTCCATCGGGCTGGCGCTGCTGTAGCTGCTCAGGTCCTCGTCCTCGTCCTCGGTGTTCACGTCGACCGTGAGGCGCTTGTACGCCCCGAGGCCGGTGCCGGCGGGGATCAGGCGACCCATGATGACGTTCTCCTTGAGGCCGCGGAGGTAGTCGACGCGCCCGTTGATGGACGCCTCGGTGAGCACCTTCGTGGTCTCCTGGAACGACGACGCCGAGATGAACGACTCGGTCGACAGCGACGCCTTCGTGATGCCGAGCAGGAGCGCATCGCCCTTCGCCGGCTGGCCGCCGGCGACGATCACGCGCTCGTTCTCCTCCTCGAAGATGTGCTTCTCGACGTGCTCGTCGACGAGGAAGTTCGTGTCGCCCGGATCCGTGACGCTCACGCGACGCAGCATCTGGCGAACGATCACCTCGATGTGCTTGTCGTTGATGCGCACGCCCTGGAGACGGTAGACCTCCTGGATCTCGTCGACGAGGTACTTCGCGAGAGCGCGCTCGCCGAGCACCTTGAGGATGTCGTGCGGGTTCGCCGGACCGTCCATCAGCGCCTCGCCGGCGCGGACGCGGTCACCCTCGCGCACCGAGAGGTGCTTGCCCTTCGGGATGAGGTACTCGCTCGGATCGCCGACCTCGGGCACCACGAGCACCTTGCGCTTGCCCTTGGTGTCCTTGCCGAAGTGCACCGTGCCGTCGATCTCGCAGATCACGGCGTGGTCCTTCGGCTTGCGGGCCTCGAACAGCTCCGCGACGCGCGGCAGACCACCGGTGATGTCCTTGGTCTTCGTCGTCTCGCGCGAGACCTTCGCCACCACGTCACCGGCTTCGATCATGTCGCCGTCGTTGACGTAGATGTTCGAGCCGACCGGCAGGAAGTAGTGCGCGTCGCCGGTGCCCTCGGGGAGCTTGACGGTGTTGCCGTCCGCGTCCTTGAGGGTGATGCGGGGGCGCGCCTCCGCGTCCTTGCTCTCGACGATCGTCTTACGCGACAGGCCGGTCACTTCATCGAGCGACTCCTGCATCGTGACGCCGTCGATGATGTCGTCGTACTTCACGTAGCCCGACACCTCGCTCACGATCGGCATCGCGAACGGATCCCACTCGGCCATCAGCTGGCCGGCCTTCACGCGGGCGCCGTCCGCCACCATGAGGCGCGCGCCGTACTGCAGGCCATAGCGCTCGCGCTCGCGGCCGATGTCGTCGACCAGGACGAGCTCGCCCTGGCGATTCATCACGACCCAGTGGTCCTTCTTCTTGACCAGCTGGACGCCGTTGAGCTTCACGGTGCCCTCGTTGCGGGCCTCGAGAGCGCTCTGCGCCGTACGGACGGACGCCGAACCACCGATGTGGAACGTACGCATCGTCAGCTGGGTGCCCGGCTCACCGATCGACTGCGCCGCGATCACACCGACGGCTTCGCCGATGTTAACCATGTGGCCGCGAGCGAGGTCACGGCCGTAGCACAGCGAGCAGATGCCGCGGCGGGTCTCGCACGCGAGCACGCTGCGGATCTTCACGCGGTCGATGCCCGCGTTGTCGATCGTCTTGACGTCGTCCTCGTCGATCTCCTTGTTCTGCGCGACCAGGACCTCGCCCGTGTACGGGTCGACGACGTCCTCGAGCACGACGCGGCCGAGGATGCGGTCGCCGAGGCGCTCGATGATCTCGCCACCCTCGATGAGCGGCATCATCTCCATACCCTGGCGGGTGCCGCAGTCGAACTCGCTGATGATCGTGTCCTGCGAGACGTCGACGAGGCGACGCGTGAGGTAACCGGAGTTCGCCGTCTTCAGCGCGGTATCCGCGAGGCCCTTACGAGCGCCGTGGGTCGAGATGAAGTACTGGTGAACCGAGAGGCCCTCGCGGAAGTTCGTCGTGATCGGGGTCTCGATGATCTCGCCCGACGGCTTCGCCATCAGGCCGCGCATGCCGGCCAGCTGCCGCATCTGCTGCTGCGAACCGCGGGCGCCGGAGTCGGCCATGATGAAGATCGAGTTGAACGACGGCGCCTTCTTGGTCGCCCGCCCGTCAGAATCGGGATCGACGAACTCGTCCGTCGAGATCTCCTTCATCATGTCCTTGGCGATCGCCTCGGCCACCTGCGCCCAGATGTCGACCACCTTGTTGTAGCGCTCACCGTCGGTGATGAGACCTTCGGTGTACTGCTCCTCGATCTCGCCGACCTCCTTCTGGGCCTCGGCGAGCAGGGTCTCCTTCGACGGCGGGATCGCCATGTCGTCGATGCACACCGAGATCCCGGCCTTGGTCGCGAACGTGTAGCCCGTCGTGCGGAGGGCGTCGGCGAGGAGCACCGTGGCCTTCTGGCCGGCCTCGCGATAGACGAGGTCGATCAGCTCGGCGAGCTGCTTCTTGCCCATCACCTTGTTGATGGCTTCGAACGGCACCTCGGCCGGGACGATGTCCTTGAGCAGCGCGCGACCGACCGTAGTATCGATCAGCTGCGAGCCACCTGCCCCATCGAGTGACTCCATGCGCAGCTTGATCGCCGCCTGGAGGTGGACCTCGCCGTGGTCGTACGCCATGCGGACCTCGGAGATCGATCCGAACACGCCGCGGACCGGGCGACCCTTCTTGTCCTCCTTGTACGAGCCCTTCGCGAACGGACGCTCGCGGGTCAGGTTGTACAGACCGAGGACGATGTCCTGCGACGGCACGATGATCGGCTTGCCGTTCGCGGGCGACAGGATGTTGTTCGTCGACATCATCAGCACGCGCGCTTCCATCTGAGCTTCGATGGAGAGCGGGACGTGGACGGCCATCTGGTCACCGTCGAAGTCGGCGTTGAACGCCGCGCACACGAGCGGGTGCAGCTGGATCGCCTTACCCTCGGTGAGCACGGGCTCGAAGGCCTGGATGCCGAGGCGGTGCAGCGTCGGCGCGCGGTTGAGGAGCACCGGGTGCTCCTTGATCACCTCTTCGAGGATGTCCCAGACCTCGGGACGCTCCTTCTCGACGAGCTTCTTGGCGCTCTTGATCGTCGTGACGAGGTGGCGCTCCTCGAGCTTGTTGTAGATGAACGGCGTGAACAGCTCGAGCGCCATCTTCTTGGGCAGGCCGCACTGGTGCAGCTTGAGCTCGGGACCGATCACGATCACCGAACGACCCGAGTAGTCGACGCGCTTGCCGAGCAGGTTCTGACGGAACCGACCCTGCTTGCCCTTCAGCATGTCCGAGAGCGACTTCAGCGGGCGCTTGTTCGGACCCGTGATCGTCTTGCCGCGGCGGCCGTTGTCGAACAGCGCGTCGACGGCCTCCTGCAGCATGCGCTTCTCGTTGCGGATGATGATCTCCGGGGCGTTGAGCTCCTGGAGGCGGCGCAGGCGGTTGTTACGGTTGATGACGCGGCGGTAGAGGTCGTTGAGGTCCGACGTCGCGAACCGGCCACCGTCGAGCGGCACCAGCGGGCGCAGGTCGGGCGGGATGACCGGGATGATGGTCAGCATCATCCACTCGGGCTTGTTGCCGCTCTCGCGGAACGCCTCGACCACCTTGAGGCGCTTCGCGATCTTCTTGCGCTTCGCCTCGCTGGTGACCTCGCGCATCTCCTGGCGCAGGGTCTCGCCGAGCTCGATGATGTTGAGCTGACCGCCGTCCTTGGGGTCCTTGAGCAGCTGGAGGATCGCCTCGGCGCCCATGCCGGCGTCAAACGCGTCGAACCCGAGCTCCTCGATCAGCTTGCCGTAGCGCTCCTCGGTGAGGAGCTCGCACGACTCGAGACCCGACTGCTTCGGGTTGATGACGATGTACGCCTCGCAATAGAGGACCTTCTCGAGATCCTTGAGCGGGATGTCGAGGAGGTTACCGATGCGCGACGGCAGGCTCTTCAAGAACCAGATGTGCGCGACGGGCGTGGCGAGCGAGATGTGGCCCATGCGCTCGCGGCGCACCTTGGCCTGGATGACCTCGACGCCGCACTTCTCGCACACGACGCCACGGTGCTTCATGCGCTTGTACTTGCCGCAGTTGCACTCGTAGTCCTTCACGGGCCCGAAGATCTTCGCGCAGAAGAGACCATCCCGCTCCGGCTTGAACGTGCGGTAGTTGATGGTCTCCGGCTTCTTGACCTCGCCATGGCTCCACTCGCGGATCTTCTCCGGCGAGGCGAGCATGATGCGGATGGCGCTGAACGAACGCGGATCTTTCGGCTTCTCGAAGAAGTTGAAGATGTCCTTCACGGGTTCTCCTGATTACGTCTCGTAGGGGTGGTTCGTTCAGTGGATCAGCTCGCGCTGCCCATCTTGTCGGCGACTTCGCGGGCAAGAGCGGCGAGGCCGGCCGGAATGCCCGGGGCCTGCTCGCGATGGCGCTGCTGCACCGTCGCGTCCTCGATCAGCTCGACGTCCAGGCACAGGGCCTGGAGCTCCTTGAGGAGCACGTTGAACGACTCCGGCAGGCCGGCCTCGAGCACGTGCTCGCCCTTGACGATCGACTCGTACATGCGGGTACGCCCCAGCACGTCGTCGGACTTGACCGTCAAGAACTCCTGCAGCGCGTACGCGGCGCCGTAGGCCTCCATCGCCCAGACTTCCATCTCGCCGAGGCGCTGACCGCCGAACTGCGCCTTACCACCGAGCGGCTGCTGGGTGACGAGCGAGTACGGTCCGATCGAGCGGGCGTGGATCTTGTCGTCGACGAGGTGGTGGAGCTTGAGCATGTACATCACGCCCACGGTCACCGGGTTGTCGAACGCGTCCCCGGTCTTGCCGTCGATCAGCTTGCTCTGACCGGTCGTCGACAGGCCCGCCATCTTGAGCGAGGTCTTGATCTCCGACTCGGTCGCGCCGTCGAACACCGGCGTCGCGAGGTGGACGCCCGTGGTGAGCGTCTGCGCGAAGCGACCGACGTCCTCGTCCTTGAGCTTGTCGATGAACTCGGCCTTCTCGGGGAACAGCTTGTTGAGCTTGCCCTTGAGCACGTCGGCCGACCAGTTGGTGTCCAGGTACGCCTGGATCTGGTTGCCGAGCGACTTGGCGGCCCAGCCGAGGTGCACCTCGAGGATCTGGCCGATGTTCATACGGCTCGGCACGCCGAGCGGGTTGAGGACGATGTCGACCGGAGTGCCGTCCTCGAGGTACGGCATGTCCTCCTCGGGGAGGAGGCGCGACACGACGCCCTTGTTGCCGTGGCGACCGGCCATCTTGTCGCCGACCGACAGCTTTCTCTTGATGGCCAGGTAGACCTTCACGAGCTTGATGACGCCCGGCGGAAGCTCGTCACCCTTGGTGAGCTTCGAGATCTTCTCCGAGTACTGCTGCTCGATGTTGAAGACGTCTTCCTCGCGCTTCGCGGCGAGCTGCTCGAGCTGCTCCTCGATCTTGCCGTCGCCGGAGTCGAGCTGGATCTCGTGCCAGTAGCGCTGCGGGACCTCCGCGAGCATCTCCAGCGTGATCTTCTCGCCCTTGGGCAAGAGGACCTTGCCCTTGTCGTCGACGAGGCGCGACGCCGTCGTCTTGCCGACGAGCAGCTCGCGCATCTTGTTGTAGTAGGCCTCCGAGATGATCTTCACCTCGTCGCGCTTGTTGACCATGAGGAGCTCCTTCTCGGCGTCCTCGATGGCCTGTGCGCGCTCGTCCTTGTCGGTGCCCTTGCGCGCGAACACGCGGGCGCCGATGACGACACCGGTCACGCCCGGCGGCACGCGGAGCGACGTGTCACGCACGTCGCCGGCGCGCTCGCCGAAGATGGCGCGGAGCAGCTTCTCCTCGGGGGATAGCTGCGTCTCGCCCTTCGGCGTGATCTTGCCGACGAGGATGTCGCCGGCCTTGACCTCAGCGCCGATGCGCACGATGCCCGACTCGTCGAGGTCCTTGAGGGCCTCCTCGCCGACGTTCGGGATGTCGCGCGTGATCTCTTCCTTGCCGAGCTTGGTGTCGCGCGCGACGCACTCGAACTCCTCGATGTGGATCGAGGTGAACACGTCGTTCTTGACGAGCTTCTCGTTGATGAGGATCGAGTCCTCGAAGTTGTAACCACCCCACGGCATGAACGCGACGACGACGTTCTGGCCGAGCGCGAGCTCGCCGGTCTCCGTCGCCGGGCCGTCGGCGATGACGTCGCCGGCCTTCACGCGATCGCCCGGCTGGACGATCGAGCGCTGGAACTTGACCAGCGTGTAGATGTCCGGGCGGACCGAGTTCGGGTCCTTCGGATCCACCTTCGACGGACGGACGACGATGCGGTTCGCGTCGACCCAGTCGACCACGCCTTCGCGCTTGGCGACGACGGTGACGCCCGAGTCGCGCGCGACGATGCCTTCCATTCCGGTTCCGATCAAAGGCGACGTGGTGCGGATCAAGGGCACCGCCTGGCGCTGCATGTTCGAACCCATGAGCGCGCGGTTCGCGTCGTCGTGCTCGAGGAACGGGATCAGCGACGCGGCCACCGACACCAGCTGGTTCGGCGAGACCTCCATCAGCGTCACGTCCTCGGGGCGCGACATCACGACGTCGGAGCCCTTGCGGCTCGAGACGTAGTCTTCGCTGAGCTTGCCCGCCTTCTGCTCGACGTTGGCGTGCGTGATGATCTGGCCCTCCTCCTGGAGCGCCGAGAAGAACTGCACGTCCTCGCTGATCTTGCCCTGCTCGACGGTGCGGTACGGCGTCTCGATGAAGCCGTACTCGTTCACACGAGCAAAGGTGGACAGGCTCGCGATCAACCCGATGTTCGGACCTTCCGGCGTCTCGATCGGGCAGATGCGGCCGTAGTGCGTCGGGTGCACGTCGCGGACCTCGAAGCCCGCGCGCTCGCGCGTCAGACCACCGGGGCCGAGCGCCGAGAGACGGCGCTTGTGGGTGACCTCGGAGAGCGGGTTCGTCTGGTCCATGAACTGCGACAGCTGCGAGCTGCCGAAGTACTCCTTGACCACCGCGGAGACGGGCTTCGCGTTGATCAGGTCGTGCGGCATGAGCGTCTCGATCTCCTGGCTCATGCTCATGCGCTCTTTGATCGCGCGCTCCATGCGGACCAGACCGATGCGGTACTGGTTCTCCATGAGCTCGCCGACCGCGCGCACGCGCCGGTTGCCGAGGTGATCGATGTCGTCGACGACGCCGCGGCCGTTGCGCAGCTCGATCAGGTAGCGGACGGTCTCGAGGATGTCACGCTTCGTGAGGATCTGCGTCTCGATCGCTTCGTCGATCTTGAACTTGTAGTTCAGCTTCAGACGACCGACGCGCGACAGGTCGTAGCGCTCGGCGTTGAAGAAGAGGTTCTGGAACAGCGTCTGCGCCGAGTCGAGCGCCGGCTGATCGCCCGGGCGCAGGCGCCGATAGATCTCCATGACCGCCTCGTCGGGGCCCTGGAGCTTGTCGAGGAGCAGCGTGTTGCGGAGGTACGGGCCGACGTTGAGGTTATCGATGAACAGGACATCGACCTTCTCGACGCCGCGATCGCGCAGCTCGTCGAGCTTCGCCTCGCTGAGCTCCTCGTTGCACTGGAGGAGGACTTCACCGGTCGAGTCGTCGATGACGTCCTTCGCCGAGACCTTGCCGACGAGCTCGTCGAGATCGATCGGGAGGAGGTCGATGCCCGACTCCTGCAGCTTGCGGATCGCACCCTTCGTGAACTTGCGGTTCTTCTTGACGAGGACTTCCTTCGTCTTCGGGTGCTTGATGTCGCGCGTCGCGCGCTGGCCGACGAGCAGCTCGTAGTTGACCTGGCGGCTGTACTTCTTCTGCGGCTCGAAGTGGATGATCTCCGTGTCGTAGAAGTAGTTGAGCAGCTCTTCCGTCGAGTAGCCGAGCGCGCGGAGCAGCACGGTCGCGTGCAGCTTGCGGCGGCGATCGATGCGGACGAAGAGCACGTCCTTGTGGTCGAACTCGAAGTCGAGCCACGAGCCGCGGTACGGGATCACGCGCGCGCTGAACAGCAGCTTGCCGCTCGAGTGCGTCTTGCCCTTGTCGTGATCGAAGAACACGCCCGGCGACCGGTGGAGCTGCGAGACGATCACGCGCTCCGTGCCGTTGATGATGAAGGTGCCGGACTCGGTCATCAGCGGGATCTCGCCGAAGTAGACCTCCTGCTCCTTCACGTCGCGGATCGACTGGACCCCGGTCTCTTCGTTCACGTCCCAGACGACGAGGCGGATGACGACCTTGATCGGCGCCGCGAACGTCATGCCGCGCGCACGGCACTCGTCGACGTCGTACTTCGGCTTCTCGAGGTTGTACGAGACGAACTCGAGCGAGCTGGTCTCGCTGAAGTCCTTGATGGGGAAGACGCTCTTGAAGACCTGCTGCAGGCCGATGTCCTCACGCTTCTCGTGCGGGATATCGATCTGGAGGAACTTGTCGTAGCTACGCTTCTGGATATCGATCAGATTCGGGATCTCGATGACCTGCTTGAGCTTCGCGAAGCTCTTGCGGGCACGAAAGTTCTTCTGGATCTGAGACGCCATGTGTCCTCGTTGTGGAAGCGCCGCGAATTACGTGTGGGCTGAAGTGCCGGATGCCGAAAAGAGATCGATGCCGGTCCCACGTCGATCCACCGCCGATGGATCGTGTGAGCCGGCAAGACAGAGATTTCTATGCGCAGGCCGACGAGTGCGCGCAAACTCGTCGGTGGCGCCTGTAGTTCACTGCGGACCGCAAACCGGGGCTGCGTATAGCACAGCTCCGGCCAACGGAAGCGAAAAGTGCGTGCAAACTCCCGTGCCAAACCTGGTCGTAGATCGTTGTCTCCACTGGCCCTCCCGGCCGCCGATCTACCGGGCGTAGTGCCCCGGCGGTAGCTCCACCTTCGGGCGGGGAGGATTGAGGAAACCTCAGCTCGGGGAGCCCGCCAAGAGCCGCGCCACCCGCTCCCTGGCCACCGCAACGGCACCCTGGTCGCCGGCGGTCTCGGCGCGGACGATCACCGCCTGCCCGCCCCCTGACTGAATCGGGGTGATTCTCAGCCTCGACCTTTTCGGCCGAGTGCCGGTTGCACCGCAGCGCCCCCGGGTCCCCGACCGCCGATGCGCAGTTCGCGCAGACGGACGCGAACCACGAGCGATCGCTCCGCGCGTCGCTCGCGGCCGGGCTGCCGCATACGCG
>Ga0247823_10005359_pt1 | contig 10216 bp, 9 predicted proteins | sample 13C_PalmiticAcid_2_FD_192426 | JGI IMG/M metagenome (GOLD analysis project Ga0247823, IMG submission 192426) | Soil microbial communities from agricultural site in Penn Yan, New York, United States - 13C_PalmiticAcid_Day30 | ecosystem: Environmental > Terrestrial > Soil > Agricultural land...
GCGTGTGTCGTGTGTGCGGATGGTCCAGATTGGGCCACCCATACCCACCGCGGCTCCCATCCAGACCAATATGCGCTCAAGCCATTTGGAGCATTTGAAACTGCGATGAACCAGCCGGCGGTGATAGCCATCCGAATGACCTGTGCAGAGCGTTACTGAGCTAAGCGCCAAGAACACCGCGAAAGCGCCCCACGTAACGTAGACCGGCGCCAACGTGAGCGCGGCAATGAGCATGCTGCCGTTCCAAATAGATCGGAGCGTATCCCATCGCACGTCTCCGGCGACGGGATCGGTATTCGGGCGAATTATTAGGGAATTGACCTTGTAAGGATCGTGGGCGTATTGGGAGGCGATGGCGTTTTTCATAAGTGTCGTCGTGGTTAACGAGAGTGGAGAAAAAGCCCGTTTTTCAGCAAACGCGGCTCGCGATTGGTTGATTTTCTGCGTGCTGATTTGGCAATTCTAAGCTCTTTTGCATGATCGATATTTGAAAGGGGACAGCTTATGACATCAACACAGAAAAGATGACTGACTTTTTCTTACGCCTTGTCACCGACCTCGTTTCGATTTACCCGTAAACCTCCCGAGCCAACTCCTGCGAGAAGTATCCGGAGTCGACGATGGAGGTTGCACAGCCGGTTGCGCTTGCCCCGACGATTGATCTTGCACTATCGGAGCCGCTGGCGCGCTCGCCACAATCGATGGGGGTGACAATATCGCAGTTTGCTGACTCTCCGCCTCGGCGATTTGTTGCTTTAATACGTTGATTCTGTTTTTTGTGTTCGCCACCTCTTTTAAATGAAGTTGCCGGCGCGCCAGATCTAACAAGACATTAAGATTAGGTTTCACATCTCGATCCCGCGCATCCTTAAGGCGTGTCAATTCCTGCTCAATGGAGACTAGATCCTCCGTCTTCATTGTTGTTTTCTCAACCTTGGGCTGTAAGTCGGAGAAAGATGTACGTTGACTGTTAAACGCTTGCGTAATAGCTGTGATATACCTGCTTGCTGCGGGCAAATTTTCAACGAGCCCATTTATAGACTTGAATAAATTTTCTTGCGCATCGAGCATCTGCGAGTATATGGGTAATATTCGCGTCACTCTGTCTTCAAGACTATTGCGCGCCACTGCTTCTCGCGAGGTAATATCCTCCACTGCTTTTCTGGCCGCTTCGAGAAGCGCGATGCCCTTGTCCAAGGCAGCGCCGATTTGCTTCAATTCGTCATCTGTCGATTGCGGCGTCGGGTCATGTGTTGCTAGATCATCGAGCAAGCCTGAGACAGATTGCTTCGCCGCTACGAGTGGCGGATCCTGCAAGTGCGCAAGGACGACTGAAGCGCGTAACTGATCCTGCAAACTTTTTAGCTCCTCCTCTTGCCTCTCTATGTCAGACCGCAGCTCGCTCACGCGCTTTGTTTTAAACAGTGATCTGTGTTCGCTGATCCGAGCCTGCATTAGCTCGCGTTCATCGCGATGGGCTTCGTCATCCGGCGTCTCGGCCAACGTTTTCGAAACTCGTTCCGCGACCTCTTTATGATGTTTGGAAAGCAATAACGCCTCGTCGAAATGCGGAACGGCGAGACCTCGTTCCGTCGCCGCCATCCATATTCGTGGGAGACTCACTGGACCAAACGCCTCACCAATCTCGATGGACGTCACATCCGGGCGCAACTTTCTAAGCATGTCCAACTGAGTTTGCACGGACGCGCTTGCCTTGTCCCAGGACATTTTTTCGTCTTCGCCAGGCTCCCCGCATGAAACGAGCTTCCATGTTTCGCCCTCATGCGCCATCACCTGTTTTTTGAGAAGAATCGCCTCCAAGCATTCTGCTGTTAGTTTGCGATAAACACTTTCCTTCGCTTCCTTTTCGTCCTGTCGGTAGAGGTCCGTGCACTCGGCAAACCGCTTGTTGATGTTTTCGGCTGTTACCGTCCCAATGCCATCAATGTGGACTTCTAAATCCCCTTTCCCCTGACGCGCCGCTTCCTTAATTCGAACTTCCGCGTCGATCAATGCTTCCGATTTCGCCGCCGCTCGCTCCATATCGTCGGCGTACGCTCCATTAGTTTCCACGCTGAACTTCGCGGCGTAGTTTGCATCCAGGTGGCTCCGCCAGAGAGCTCCCCACCTGGCGTCGTTCATTGCATGATCCATCAAGGTTGTGAAGTGAGCTTTGAGTGGCGTGAACCCTCTCGGTTTATACGTCTTTCCCGTGCGTTCCGCTTCTTGCTTTCTGTCATCCTCGCGCTGATCGAATCTTCGCTTTTCCCAATAGTTCGCGTTCTCGACGATGGGTGTAACCAAACGGTATGCCAGATCCAGGTCACCCACGCCGTTGTTAACTCGTAGCGCCGAAGCAATGTTCCTCCATCGGTTGAAGTCGTTCTTGTTGCCAGCGATCGCAGGGTAGTGCATGCGTTTGCTTGTATCGTTCATTGCGTATTCGTCGCCGATTTCCACCTCTAGCGCTAATGCGGGCTCAACCGATTCTCCATCCGAGGGAAATCCTGCGACCACTGGCGCCCTGAGACTGAGAATGGCTCCGCGCCCCTGGCTTTCGGCGACGCCATCGAGTGCCTCGAATGTGTTTTTGAAACGCCGCGCTTCGTGAAGAGAGCAGATTTCGATATAAGCGCTAATAACCTGCGCAACATTATCATCACAGCCCTCTGTGCCTTGCTGGCTTTGGCGCAACACATTTTTCAAAACCTCGCGGGACTCGACGGCTGCTTCCAGAGCACGCGCCAACTGGGTTCGCATCTTGTCTAGATCCAGTTGCGTGAAAACGACTCGTCTTACCGGATCGGGTCTGCCCAAAAAAGCGGCGTTCGTCCGATAGCACACAAACGCCAATTCTTTCAAATGATCCCGAATGGTTTCTTCGATCTCAAGCGTCTCTTCCTTTTCTTTGCGGTTTTCCTGAGTCGCGGTTTCAGGTAGGTTTTCAAGGTCTCGTCGTGCTTTTTCTAAGCGTGTTGGGGCGCCTTCTTCAATTTCCTTCAGCTGATTCCGCAGTTCCTCACTGGTGAATTGCGTTAACTCATTCTCGAACGGACCTTCGGACACCAACGAATCGATAACTGCCGAAAAAATCACCGAGTCGACCGTGACGACATCGACGTCCGTCATGGGCGAGCCTTCCATCGGCGTTGGTTGAGCGAAGTGCCCAGCCGCTAAGGGAGACAGCAACGACCGTAGCTGATCCAACTGCTCGTGCAATGTCGCAACGTGCGTGAAGTCCTCACTGGGCATGCTCTCTCGCAAAGCAACTTGATGCTCCTCCGGAAGCACTTCCAGCAAGCTCTCTCGGGAATAGGGGTCGAGGTCAAGCCACAACGTGGTTTGCGCTGCCTCGGATAAGGTCTCCCATTGAGTGGTTCGGATCGCGGGCGGTAGTCGTCTTAGCAGCCCTAGCTGATTGATCGAATCCAAGCGATCCCATAACGGCTCGCGCAAATCCGGTTCAAGGGCACAAAAGAGACGGGCGTAGTCCGCGCTCTCCAGAAATGTCGCCAGTAAATCCCTCTGCTGACTGGGCATTTCGCGCCAGCTGGTATTCAGCTCGTCCGCGGGTAGGCTTAATAAATCGGAAATTTGTTCATCCAACGCCGCCATTTCCGTTAGCGATATTTCCTGGTCCGTATTCATTAATTCCCCCTTGCCATTCCATACTCATGGAATCTATTCGAGATCTAATCCGGCTTGTTAAAGGGTTCGCTTGCCCAAAACAACGATGTCCATTCGAAACAATAGAAAAAGCCATGATCAATGGACGGCAAAGTAATGGAGCGAGCGTCTTATTCTTTTCAACGCCGTATATTGTTGGTGGGAATCAGCCCGGCTTTGGGATGATGTCACGAGCGCTTTTTCTTCTTACGCTTATCAACCTTTTGAGGAACAAAGTTGTTTCCGCTCGCATAATATTCTCCCCCTAATGAACATTACTCGCTTGATGCGGGACGTAACAAATCGCGTTGGACCAGCGTATAGGCCAATACCGCTCGGGCATTAACAGATAATTGATTAGAAATGAAATATTGCAGTCACGCTGATTTGGCCGAGCGAGGAAAATCGCTCTTCGGAACTCTGGCGCTCGCCAACTGCCGAATAAAACGGAAAATTATTTTGTACACGATCCTGAACGGATCTCTGATTAAAGGTGGTCAGGGTGACTGACCACTAGAGTGGCTCTAAACCCAAATCTGCAACACCCACAACGCGCTCATCCCGACAACCAGCACCGCAATCGCATTCCCCGTCCACCAAGCGACAAGTCCCGCGATGATTCCCGCTAACAGACGAGGATTATTCAACGAAACGTCCAACACGCCGCTCTGCATGGCGATTCCCGGCAACACAATGGCCGCGACGACCGCAACCGGCACATATCGCAACGAACGATGAAACCACGCGGGAAAGCTCGTTTTACCGTGCAGGTAAATGAACGAAAGCCGCATCACAAACGTAATGAGACCGGCGCCTACGATGATCATCCAAATATTCATTTGCGTCGCCAATCGGAAAAGAATCCAGCCGTAATGCCGGCGATAGCGCCAGCGATCAGGCTCAAACGGAAGGGAAGGCCCGCCGCAGCCAACGCGACGACGCCGCCGACAGCGGCGGCGACGGCGGTTCCGCGATCTTTGATGGCGGGAACCAGCATCGCGAGAAAGGAGAGCGGCACGATAAAATCCAGCGACCAACTGGCGGGTAGTTGCGTGCCCAGAAAACTGCCGATGGCGACGAACGGTTGCCATGAAAGCCATTGCGCGACGCCGCCGCCCAAATGAAACCACGCGCGGCGGTGCGGGTCTTCAGTCTTTTGAAAGCGTAAAACGCTGGCTGCAAAACCGTGGTCGGTCGTCAGGTAGGCGAGCAGGAATTTCCATCGCATGTTCAGTGCTTCGAAATGCGGCGCCAATACAGCGCTGTACATCACAAGGCGGAGCGAGACGATCACGGACGCTAGCAGGACGACGGCCGTCGGGCTGCCGCTGCCGATGAGTTGATACACGATCAACTGTCCGATGCCGGAGAAGATGAACACCGAGGAGGCCATCGTTTCGAGTGGGGTGAGTCCGGAAACGGCTCCCGCTACGCCAGCCACGAGGCCGTACGGGACGCCGCCGATGATTGCAGGCAACAGGGCGTAAGCGCCGGCGCGGAATTCTTCGCGTTCGAAGGTCATTTGGTGATTCTTTGATGAATTATTGAGTGCGGGTAGGATCGAATGATATCCAGGCTGGGGGGATTAGACGAGCAGGGCAATCGCACTTTATAAAGCGCGTGGCTAGAACGTTGAGCTTCCTCCATTAGCAAATGAGGGCGGGGGAGGATTTGAACGCCAGTCTGGCAAAGAGACAACCACTTCAAATCCCCCTCAGTCCTCATTTGCTAATGGTAAAAGGTATTTACACAATTCGCTTTGCTATGAGATACCCGCTGATAAAACCTGTCATTCTGAGGAGGTACGACGAAGAATCTGCTGTTCAATGCCTGCGGAACCACCGCAAAAAGCAGATTCTTCGCTGGCGCTCAGAATGACAATTTAAATTGTGGAGATGCCGCTCAAACGCTGACATCAACGCAGTCTCACCAAAGGGCGGTTGCCCTGTTTAGACGACCCTCAACGCTGGCCCACGAGCGAAGTTCAGCGTTAAACTTATCTCCCCATGCCAAGCTACCCATCCCCCATCGCATCCCGCCTGCCTGAAGTAGGCGTCACCATCTTCTCCGTGATGTCGGCGCTCGCCAACGAATGTGGCGCGATCAATTTGTCGCAGGGTTTTCCCGATTTCGATTGTCCGCCGCTGTTGCTTGATCGCGTCACTCACTACATGAAGACGGGCCACAACCAATATGCGCCGATGACGGGCGCCGGGCCGTTGCGTGAGGCGATTGCTGAGAAGGTGCTGAGCTTGTACGGGGGGAATTATGACCCGGTGACCGAGATTACGGTGACGGCGGGGGCGACGCAGGCGATTTACACGGCTGTTGCGGCGATGGTGCATCCCGGCGATGAGGTGATTGTCTTCGAGCCGGTTTACGATAGTTATGTCCCCGCCATTCAGTTGGCTGGCGGGGTTCCGGTGTCTGTGCGGCTCAAGTTTCCCGATTACCACATCGATTGGGATGAGGTCGCTTCGCTAGTATCGCCGCGCACGCGGATGATCATGATCAATACGCCGAACAATCCGACGGGTAGCGTTTTCTCCGCCGACGATATGCGGGCGCTTTCCCGGATCGTCGCCGGGACCGATATTGTGATTGTCAGCGATGAGGTGTACGAGCATATTGTTTTCGACGGATTGCGCCATGAAAGCGCGGTTCGTTACCCCGAGTTGGCTGAGCGTAGTTTCATCATTTCGTCCTTTGGGAAAACATATCACGTGACTGGTTGGAAGATCGGTTACTGCCTGGCTCCCAGGGAGTTGATGGTGGAGTTCCGAAAGGCGCATCAGTTCATCGTCTTCACGTGCAACACGGCCATACAGCTTGGACTGGCCGATTTCATGAGCGAAAAGTCTCACTATCTGACGCTTGCGGCGTTTTATCAGGAGAAGCGCGATTTCTTTCTCAAGGCGATCGAGGGCTCCCGGTTCAAGCCATTGCCCTCTCGAGGGACATATTTTCAGTTGTTACGCTATGACGCGATAACAGATGAACCCGACGCAGGGTTCGCCAAGCGCATGACGCGCGAGTTCGGTGTGGCGTCCATTCCCATCTCAGTGTTTTATCGAGGCCGGGAGGATAACAAGGTTGTTCGTTTTTGCTTCGCCAAGTCGGAAGAAACGCTGAAGCAAGGCGCGGCGAAGCTTCTCCGAGTTTGATGGGGGCGTCGAAAAAGCTACTGCGCGGCGCGATTTCGGGCCTGCGATGCTCAGTACTATTTGTACACCTGCGCTTCTCGGCTCAAACTCGAGCCGCTCGCTACGCTTTTACGACACCCGCTCTATTAATAAATTAAAAGGGGGATTCACGATGGCGCGATCTGATTTCCGTTGTATTCATCCAATGCGCGTTCGATGGTCTGAAGTGGACAAGCAAGGGGTAGTATTCAACGCTAATTATCTGACCTACTGCGATGTAGGCATGGGCGAGTATTGGCGAGGCGCCGGTCAAACCCATCCTGGCGGACTGGTGCAATACGCGCATGATTTGTACATGGTTAAGACAACCGTGGAATATCGGGCCTCCGCGCTTTATGACGACATGCTGAATATTTGCATGCGCTGTGCGCGAATTGGCCGATCAAGCTTGCAAATGGTTGGTGAAATTTGGCGTGGCGAGGAAATGATTACGAGCGCTGAGTTGATTTATGTTTATGTTGATCCGGCGACCAAGCGATCAGCGCCCGTGCCTGACAATCTGCGGAGCGCTGTACGGAGGTTTGAGGTAATCACGCCGGCGACATAGTGTGAGCGTATACGCCGCCTGTGGAGCGAGCTTGCTCGCGATTGCATCTGGGGCCCCGTTACCAATCGCGAGCAAGCTCGCTCCTACAGGCGGCGGGGCTTATCGGAAGAATATACTTCCATTTGATGGCCGCTATGTCTTTAGATACGCCCGAACCTCCAAAGCATCTCTGGTTAAGAGTCGTTCTTCCTTTTTCAATCGGCTATTTGCTTTCCTATTTCTTCCGCACCGTCAATGCGGTAATTGCGCCCGACCTCATGAAAGAGGTTGGGCTTTCCGCCGGCGATCTCGGGCTGTTGACGTCCGCGTACTTTCTTTCGTTCGCAATGTTTCAGATCCCGCTCGGCATCCTTTTGGATCGGTACTCCCCAAAGCGAGTCGAGGCTATTTTGTTGTTAGTGGCGGCGACCGGTGCGCTGGTCTTCGCGATGAGCGATACGCTTAGCGGTTTGGCTATCGGGCGGATGCTTATCGGTTTGGGCGTGTCTTCCTGTCTTATGGCGGCATACACCGCTTGCGTCATCTGGTTTCCTCCCCGGAGGATTCCAGCGGTGAACGGTGTGATTTTGTCCGCCGGCGGGCTGGGCGCCCTAGCGGCTACGGCGCCGGTGGAGGCGGCTTTGCGTCTTACGGACTGGCGAGGTTTATTCCTGGCGTTGGCGGGGTTATCGGTGCTCGCCGCGTTAGGGCTCTGGTTTATTGCGCCGGAACGTCAACGAGCGGTTCATCAATCGACGTTGAAGGAACAATGGCAGGGAACGCTGAGCGTGTTTAAGAGCGCTGAGTTCTGGCGAATCGCTCCTGTCGCAACAACCACTCAAGCGGTCTTCATGGCGATTCAAGGTTTGTGGGCCGGGCCATGGTTGCGTAACGTCGCGGGGCTGACGCGGGAGGCGGCGGCCAACTATCTTTTCTGGGCGGCGGGCGCCATGTTTGTCGGTCAGTTGACATGGGGATTCATGGCGTCGCGGCTGGCGCATCGCGGCATTGCGCCGTTATTTTTGCTAAAAATCGGTTTGGCGGCTTTTCTCCTGACGCAGACCGTGCTGGTCATGGGGCTGACGTCGTTTGCCTTGCCGCTATGGGTGGCTTTCTCCTTTTTTGGCGTAGCGGGCGTTCTTTCCTATCCCATTATTAGCCAGGAATTCGCCGTTACCCTGGCCGGACGGGCGAATACAGCGGTGAATCTGCTGGTGTTCGTGTTCGCTTTCGCCGCGCAATGGGCAATTGGCGTCATAATCAATGCATGGCCGGCGGCGACAGAGGGGTATCTGCCTATGGGGTATACCGTCGCCTTTGGCGTCATGCTGCTTATTCAGGTTTCGGCGTTTATTTGGCTGGTCGTGCGCAGGGCAAAGCGATTGTTGGGGGAGGGATAATTTACTAGACTTCTTTCGAAACCTACTGCGCAACCCGATATCAAGCCTGCGATGCTCAACGTACTATTCGTACGCCTGCGCTTCTCGGCTCGATCTCGGGCCGCTCGCGACGGTTTCGAAAGAAGTCTAATATAGTGTATAGCGTTCTTCTCGGACGCCGATAATTCCACTAACGCAGCGTTAAACATGGTTTTAACCTAGGTTTAAAACCATGAGTAATTGTTCAAGGAGGTCTTCCCATGACGGAGGATGAAGTTGATGTCGAATCTTTAAAGCAAAGAATCGCTGAGCTGCAAGTAGAACATCGCGAGTTGGACAGTACGATTGCGCGCCTCGCCGATTTGCCGGAAATCAATGAACTTGAAATGCGTCGCCTGAAAAAACGCAAGCTTTACCTCAAAGATCAAATATTCACCCTTGAGAAGTTGTTAACGCCGGATATAAGGGCGTAATCATTGTTTCCTCCCCCTGCCTTGTCGTTAGACGGGCGTAGCGGATTTTTCTTGTCTTCACAGTTGTTTTTCCGGGACACGCGAGGTCATTCGAGAAAGAGAATCATGGAGATAATCACCGAAGTCAAAGATGGCATTCTTCGCATTCAGATGAATCGCCCGGAAAAGAAGAATGCGTTGACCGTCGCCATGTATGCGGAAATGGCGACTGCTTTCGAGCAAGCGGAGCGTGACTCGGCGATACGTGTTGTTCTGATTCATGGGTGTTCCGACGTATTCACCAGCGGTAACGATTTGCAGGATTTCATGAAAAATCCGCCTGCTGGAGAAGAGAGTCCGGTGTTCAAGTTTCTCGTGGCGATCAGCACGGCGGCCAAGCCTGTGATCGCTGCCGTGAACGGCCCTGCGGTCGGAATCGGCGTGACGATGTTGTTGCATTGCGACCTCGTCTACGCCGCAGAGACCACTCGATTCCAACTGCCATTCGTGAATCTCGCCTTGGTTCCCGAGGCGGGATCGAGTCTGCTGCTTCCTAACCTGATCGGATACCGACGCGCTGCCGAGTTGTTGCTGCTCGGCGAGGCTTTTTCCGCTGTGAAGGCGCATGAATATGGACTGATCAGCGAAGTGACTGGCGATGGTGAAGAGTTGGCGGCTGCAATGGCCACCGCGAAAAAACTGGCCGGCAAACCGCCCGCCGCATTGCGCTTAACGAAGATGTTGATGAAAAAAAACGGCGCTGACCTTGTGGCTCGACATATGGGCGAGGAGGCCGTGCACTTTGTCAGGCAACTCCAATCGCCGGAAGCGCAGGAGGCGTTCAAGGCGTTTCAGGAGAAGCGACCGCCGGACTATTCCAAGTTCAATTAGGGAGCGACATGCTAGTTAAACAAATTTTCGCGGCGGATCTGTTCAAGGGAAAAACCGTTTTTGTGACTGGCGGGGGCAGTGGAATTAATCTGGGCGTCG
>Ga0247823_10005360_pt1 | contig 10215 bp, 9 predicted proteins | sample 13C_PalmiticAcid_2_FD_192426 | JGI IMG/M metagenome (GOLD analysis project Ga0247823, IMG submission 192426) | Soil microbial communities from agricultural site in Penn Yan, New York, United States - 13C_PalmiticAcid_Day30 | ecosystem: Environmental > Terrestrial > Soil > Agricultural land...
TCGCCACGTCGGCACCGGCGCCTTACGTCGCACCGGCTGCGCCCGCGCGCGAGCACGACAACGGGGGCTTCTTCGTGGGCGCACAGGTCGGCCAGGGCTGGATCTATGACGACGTCGAACAGGACGCCTTGGCCGTGAATGCGGGCTACCGCTGGCAGGCGGGTCCGTGGGCGCAGGTGGGCGTGGAACTGTCCAGCGGCCGACTGGACGAAACGACCGATGGCGGCTTCCGCTTCCCGAAGGCGACCTACAAGGCCGTGGGCGCCAACGCGCGCATGAACTTCGGCGACAGCCCCTGGTTCGCCGTGGTCCGCGGTGGTTACTTCGATGCGGAGCAGGACTTCCCCGGCGGCGGCGACTTCTCCACCGACGGCGGTTATGCGGGCCTGGCCATCGGCGTGGACATCAACCGCCACTTCAATGTCAGCCTGGGCTACACGGCCTTCATCTACGCCGACGAGTACTACTACGACGACTGCGATGACTACAGCGACTGCGAATTCAGTCGTGCCGACACGGTGATGCTCGGCGTGGAAGCGCGATTCTGACCCTGGAACGAAAACGGGAGCCCGCAGGCTCCCGTTGCTTCATGCGGCCGGCGCGCGTCAGCCGCCACGGAGCCAGCGCGCCGCGTCCAGCGCGAAGTAGGTCAGCACACCATCGGCACCGGCGCGCTTGAATGCGGTCAACGCTTCCAGCGCGCACGCCTTCTCGTCCAGCCAGCCGTTCGCGGCAGCGGCCTTGATCATCGCGTACTCGCCACTGACCTGATAGGCGAAGGTCGGTACGCCGAACTCGTCCTTCACCCGGCGGATCACGTCGAGGTACGGCAGGCCGGGCTTCACCATCACCATGTCCGCGCCTTCGTCCAGGTCCAGTGCGATCTCGTGCAGGGCTTCGTTCGAGTTCGCCGGATCCATCTGGTAGGTGAACTTGTTGCCCTTGCCCAGGTTGCCGGCGCTGCCCACCGCGCTGCGGAACGGGCCGTAGAACGCGCTGGCGTACTTGGCCGCGTACGACATGATGCGGGTGTTGATGAAGCCGGCCTTCTCCAGCGCCTCGCGGATCGCGCCGATGCGGCCATCCATCATGTCGCTGGGCGAGAGGATGTCCACGCCCGCGGCGGCATGCGCCAGCGATTGCTTGACCAGGGCCTCGATCGTCTCGTCGTTGAGGATGTAGCCGGTGTCGTCGATCAGTCCGTCCTGGCCGTGCGTGGTGTACGGGTCCAGCGCCTGGTCGCTCATCACGCCCAGTTCGGGGAAGCGCGCCTTCAGGGCGCGGATCGCACGCGGGATGATGCCGTCCTCGTCCCAGGCGATGCGGCCGTCGGCGGTCTTCGCCGACGGGTCCGGCACGCCGAACAGGTCCAGCACCGGCACGCCCAGTTCCAGCGCCTCTTCGCCGACACGCAGCAACTCGTCGATCGAGAGGCGCTCCACGCCCGGCATCGAGGCCACCGGCGCGCGGCCCTTCTCCTCGTGCACGAACACGGGATAGATCAGGTCGTTGCTGGTCAGCACGTTCTCGCGCATCAGGCGGCGGGAGAATTCGTCGCGGCGCATGCGGCGCGGGCGGGTGTAGGGGTAGGCCATCGCGGGCTCCTGGCAGAGCGCCGCATGATACGCCCGTGGGGCCGGGCCCGGCCTGCGACCGGCGGTCGCAGCGCGGAACGCAGCGTCCGATGGGCCTTTAGACGACTCCGCCGCCCAGCGACAGGCGGACGATACCGACGATGATCACGATGCCGTTGAGCACCAGCCCCGCCTTCGCGCGGCCGCGGTTCTCCGTGCGGGTGAACAGGATGCCGACCGCCGCGATGACCGCGCCGACGGCGGCGAAGGGAATCAGGAACCAGTTGCCCCATCCCAGCAGGGGAATCAGCGCCAGCACCATCCACAGCATCGCCACGATGCCCCACAGCAGGCTGATCAATCCCATCGAACGTCCTCCGCAACGGGGCGCGCGATGCGGCGCCTCATGCCCCCACTATGCGGATGCGGCGTCGGTGCTTCAAGCGCCGACGCCGTGCATGCCCTCGATCTCCACCAGCAATTCGCGGCGGCAGACGTCGGCATGCAGCATCAGCCACGGCACGCGGGTGCCCAGGCGGGCTTCCAGCTGCGCGGCGACAGCGTCGGCATCCGCCGCGTCGCGCACGTAGATCTTGAGCCGCGACGTGGCGTCCAGGTGCGGCGGCAGCGTCGACGCGCGCTCACGCGCGGCGCCAAGCAGGCTGTCGAGGTTGGTCAGCGTTTCGTCCAGCTGGGCGCGCAGCGAATCGGCGTGCTGCGAAGCGTGCCCGACGATGCTGGCCGTGCCCGACAGCAACAGCGGCACCTGCGGCGAAGGCGGCAACAGGGCACGCGCGAAACTCGGCGATTGCGGGCCGTACTCGCGCGGATAGCGGTAGGCGCTGACCTGGCGCGGATTCTCCAGCGGGATGCCGGGCTCGCGCGCGGCCAGCCAGTACACCTGCAGGACACGGCGACCGTCGCGGCTTCCTATCGCGGTCGCGGCGGGCAGCGTGCGCGTATCGACATCGCCCAATCCCTGCACGCGGCCGACGCAGAACTGCCGGTAGCGCTCTGTGTCGCCGTCGCCCAGGGTGATGGCATCGAAGTAGTTCCAGATGCGCAGCAGGTGCGGATAGCCGCAGTCGCGCCAGAACGCCACCATGGCCGCGTAGGCATGGGCGCTGGCATGCAGGATGCCGCCTTCCGGCTCTTCCCATTCCAGCACGCCGAACAGCAGCGCGCCGTCATGGCTGTAGCGGATGGCGCCTTCGCGCCCGGTCGACACCGGCCCCGCCGACCGCCACACCTCGTAGGGTGCCGCGGCCTCGCGCAGCGGCGACAGGGGTACGTGCAGATAACGGGCGTCGTCGATGGCGGCCGAAGAAGGCGCCAGCGTGCCGAAACCGAACACGGCCAGCGTCTCGGACATGCCGAGCAGCGCCTGGGGCCCGGGCGCATGGATGTAGTCGACCGCCAGCCGCTGCGGCGCGGGCGGGAGGTCGGGGGCGGCGCTCATCGTGCGGGAAACAGATGCATGGTCAGGGTGAAATGATAACCCGCCGTCCCGTGACGCCGCCGTGCGGCGGGATATGCCAGTATTCAGCCGGTGCGGCGGAAGATCGCCGCAGGCCACCGGAGAAGCCGCCATGTCGTTCCGCATCGCCGCCATCGTGTTCGCCGTCCTGCTTGTCGCCGGGTGTGCCGGCAGTTCCAAGGTCATGCTGGGCCAGGCGCGTGCGCCGATCGATCCTGCCCAGGTGCAGGTCTATCGCACCCCGCCCGCAGGCGCGCTGGAAATCGCCCAGCTGGAGTCCAAGAGCGCGGTCGGCTTCGGCACCCAGGGCCAGACCGATGCCGCCGTGGCGCGCCTGAAGCGCGAAGCCGCCGCCCTCGGCGCCAACGGCGTCGTGTTGCTCGGCGTGGGCTCCAGCGGCTCGCCGGTAGGCATGTCCGTGGGCGCAGGCAGCTACGGCCGCCACTCGGGCGGCGGCCTGAGCATGGGCATTCCGACCACCCAGAAGCAGGCCGCAGGCGTGGCGATCTACGTACCGCCGGGCACGCCGGTCGATCCGTCCATCGTGGTGCCGGAACCGGCGCCGAAGAAATGAGCGCGCGGTCGTCCTGACCTGCTCAGAAGGCGGCCGTCGGCCGCCTTCTCCGTCACGGCCTCAAGGAGAGGCGGAGGTGCCGTCCTCTTCCAGCACGATCCGCTCGCCGCCGTCCACGTTCACCGCCAACTTCTCGTAGCGCCATTCGCCGGCGTGCTTCTTCGCCACCACGAACAGCGTGCCGTCGGCCTTCGCGCCGTCCAGCGGGATGGACAGATTGGCTTCGCCGTCGGGGCCGTTGCTGCTGAAGTTGCCCTGCACTAGCCAGCCGGCCTGGATCGGCGTGCCGAGTGCGGCCGTCACGGCGGGATCGGCCTGTGCACGTGCCATCGCGTGCTGGTATGGGCCGGAAGACTTCATCGCGCCGAACACCAGCGCCAGGATCCCGAAGATGAAGGCGGCGAACAGGGCGAGCAGCAGCGCTGCCACGACCGGCACGCACCACTTCCAGTTGCGGGCAAGCCAGTTGGAAGGAGGTGGGGTCGTCGAGTGCATGCGCGGGCTCCGGTCGTTCCCCGTTGAACGCTTACGGCTTCAGGCAGCGGCCAAGGAAGTCCTCGGTCAGGCGGTAGCGATGCAGCAGGTCGCTGCCGCGCAGGCCGTGCTTGGCGCCGGGGTAGGTCATCAGCTCGAACGGCGTGCCGCGCTTCTGCAGCTCGCTCATCAGCTTGGTGGAGTTGGTGAACAGCACGTTGTCGTCGGCCATGCCGTGGATCAGCAGCAGCTTGCCCGCACCGACGCCGTCCACGTGGGTGAACACGCTGGCTTCGCGGTAGCCCGCCTCGTTCGCCTTGGGCAGGTCCATGTAGCGTTCGGTGTAGTGGGTGTCGTACAGCGCCCAGTCGGTGACCGGTGCGCCCGCCACGCCGCAGGCATAGGCTTCGTCGTGCTTGGCCAGCAGCATCAGCGTCATGTAGCCGCCGTTGGACCAGCCGTACACGCCGATGCGCGACGGATCGACGAAGGGTTGCGATTTCAGCCACGCCACGCCGCGCAGCTGGTCGTCCACTTCCACCGTGCCCTGCTTGCCGTACAGCGCGCCGCCGAAGGCCGCGCCGCGGCGCGGGGTGCCGCGGTTGTCCAGCGAGAACACCACGTAGCCCTGCTGGGCCAGGTACTGGTTGAAGAAGGCATCGCTGCGGCCGGGCCAGGCGCGGGTGACGGTCTGCGCGGCGGGGCCGCCGTAGACGAACACGACGACGGGATACTTTTTCTTCGGATCGAAATTGGCGGGCTTGATCAGGCTGTAATGCAGGGGCGTGGTGCCGTCGGCCGCCGTCAGCGTGCCGTAGGTCGTGGTCTGATGCGCCGCGCGATACTTCGCGTAAGGGTGCGAGGCGCTGGTTACGTCATTGGCGAGCAGCGTCGCCAGCTTCGTGCCGTCAGCCTTGAAGAGTTCGATCTGCGGCAGCACGGTGTCGCTGGACCAGCTGTCGACGAAGACGCTGGCGTTGCGCGCGAATGCGGCGGCGTGCATGCCGGGCGCCTGCGTCAGCCGGCGCGGTTCGCCACCGGCCAACGGCACAGCGTAGACGTGCGTCTCGGTGGCGCCGTCGCGGGTGCCGCTCACGTAGGCCAGACCGGCGGCTTCATCGATCGCCAGCAGGCCGTCGACGACCCATTCACCCTGCGTCAGCGCGGTCAGCTTCGCCCCGTCTTCCGACGCGATGTACAGATGCTCGAACCCGCTGCGCTCCGACGACCACAGGAAGCGGCCGTCTTTCAGGAAGCGCAGGTCGCTGTGCAGCGGCACCCAGGTCTTCGAGGTTTCGGTCACCAGCGTGCGCTGCTGGCCCGTCGCCAGCGTGGCCTCGATCAACTCGAGCGTCTTCTGGTCACGCGACTGGCGCTGGAAGGTCAGGCGCTGCGGATCACGCCAGTCCACCCGGGCCAGGTAGATATCCGGATTCTTGCCGAGGTCGATCCAGCGCGGCGTGGCGCCGGTCTTCGGCGCGATCACGCCCAGTTGCACCAGCACGTTGTGGTCGCCGGCCGCCGGATAGCGCTGTTCCACCACGTCCGTGCGGTCGGGATAGACCTCGTAGCGCTTCTGCACCGGCACCGGGGTTTCATCGATGCGGGAGAAGGCGATGGCCGAATCGTCCGGCGCCCACCAGTAGCCGGTGTGGCGGTCCATTTCCTCGTCGGCGACGAACTCGGCCACGCCGTTGCCGATCGTGTCGCTGCCGTCGCGGGTCAGCTGCACTTCCTTCCCGTCGGCCAGGGCGATGACCCACAGGTTGCGGTCGCGGATGAAGCTGACGTAGCCGCCCTTCGGCGAGAGCTTCGGGTCGGTGGCGAAGCCGCCACCGTTCGTGAGCTTGCGCACGGCGGCCTTGCCGGTCTTCGCCAGGTCGTAGACGTACAGCTCGCCGCCGAGCGGGAACAGCAGTGCCTTGCCATCGGGCGACCACTGGTAGTCGACGATGCCGGACAGCGCAGCGATGCGCTGGCGTTCGCGGCGTGCCTTTTCCTCGTCGCTCAGCACTTCCTCGCCGGGCAGCACCACCGAGGAGTCCACCAGCAGGCGGGTCTGTCCGCTGGCGACGTCGTATTCCCACAGGTCCAGCCGGTTGCGGTCGCTGTCCTTGCCGCGCAGGAAGGTCACCCTTGTGCCGTCCGGTGCGATCTGCGGCTTGGTCAGCGTGGGACCCGACAGCGGCGCGCTGCCGGTGATGGCTTCCAGGGTGAGCTTCTCGGCGTGGGCGGGCAGGGCGGTGGCGACGGTCATCAGGGCAAGCAGGGCAAGGCGCATGGGACTTCTCGGGCGGCAGGGCCGGTCAGTCCCGGATTATGACGCGAACGCCGCCGGTTCTCAGGCCTTCGGCGCGCCCTGCCCGAACAGGTGCTTGCGTTCCTCGTCGCTGAGCGGCTGGCCCGCGTTCGGATTGACTTCCGACTTCAGCGCGTACGCGCGCTGCACGGCCGGGCGCGCCGCGATCTCGGCGTGCCAGCGCTGCAGGGCGGGATAGGGCGACAGGTCGAGCGGCGACTTGTCGTAGGCGTTGATCCAGGGATGCGTGGCCATGTCGGCGATGCTGTAGTCCTCGCCGGCGATATGGGCGTGCTTCGCCAACTGCTTGTCCAGCACGCCGAGCAGGCGCTGCACCTCGCGGGTGTAGCGATCGATCGCGTACGGAATCTTCTCCGGCGCGTAGACGGTGAAGTGGCCGTACTGCCCCGTCATCGGTCCCAGGCCGCCCATCTGCCACATCAGCCACTGGTTGACCGCCACTTTCTGGCGCGTGTCCGTGCCGAAGAAGCGGCCGGTCTTGTTGGCCAGGTACAGCAGGATGGCGCCGGATTCGAACACGCTTATCGGCTCACCGCCGTCGGCGGGGGCGTGGTCGATGATCGCCGGCATCTTGTTGTTCGGCGAAAACGCGAGGTACTCGGGCTTGAACTGGTCGCCCTTGCCGATGTTCACCGGGACGATGCGGTAGTCCTGCTTCGCGCCTGCCTCCGCCAGCTCTTCGAGCATCAGAGTAATCTTGTGGCCGTTCGGCGTAGGCCAGTAGTACAGGTCGATCATGGAAGTTCCTCGCAGGGGAGAGCCGCAGTCTAGCGGCGGCCACGGACTTGGCAGCGTCAAATTCGGCCGTTACCCTGCGCCATCCTTGGAAAACACTGTTCCCGGCCCATGTCGCAGCCCTCCAACGCCCGTATCGGCTTCCTGCCCAACCTGATCTTCGCTTCGCGCTGGCTGCAGCTGCCGCTCTACCTGGGCCTGATCGTGGCGCAGTGCGTGTACGTGTTCCTGTTCGGCAAGGAGCTGTGGCACCTGATCCATCGCGCCCCCGGCCTGGGTGAGCAGGAGATCATGCTGATCGTGCTGGGCCTGATCGACGTGGTGATGATCTCGAACCTGCTGGTCATGGTGATCGTCGGCGGTTACGAGACCTTCGTCTCGCGCCTGCGCCTGGAAGGCCACCCGGACCAGCCGGAGTGGTTGAGCCACGTCAATGCGTCGGTGCTGAAGGTGAAGCTGGCGATGGCGATCATCGGCATCTCCTCGATCCACCTGCTCAAGACGTTCATCGCCGCCGGCGCGCTGACCGGACTGCCGTTCTGCAAGCCCGAACAATTGGCGCAGATGAAGGCCGAGATGGCGATCACCAGCACGCAGTGCACGCAGATGACGCCGGATGGCGTGCTGTGGCAGACCATCATCCACTGCGTGTTCATCCTGTCGGCCATCGGCATCGCCTGGACCGACAAACTGATGAACGGCGGCCACGCGTCGAAGCACGCTGCGCACTGACGCCATGGCGGCGGTCGCGCCCGTGATCCGCGATGCGGTCGAGGCCGACATCGCGGACATCGTCGCCCTGAACGCGGCCGAAGTCCGCCACACCAGCCCGATGGATGCGGACAGGACGCGCCAGCTGGCGTCCCTGGCGGCTTGCCGCCGCGTGGCCGTGATCGACGATCGCGTCGTGGCCTTCCTGCTGGCGATGCGCGCCGGCGCGGACTACCGCAACGACAACTTCGGATGGTTCGCCGCGCGCTACCCCGATTTCCTGTACGTCGACCGCATCGTCGTCGATGCCGCCGCGCAGGGGCACCGGCTGGGGTCCGCGCTGTACGGGGACCTGTTCGCGTTCGCCCGCCGGCAGGGCATCCCGCGCATCACCTGCGAGTTCAACGTGGTGCCGCCGAACGAGCCCTCGCGCCTGTTCCACGCCCGCCACGGCTTCGTCGAAGCGGGCCGCCAATGGCTCGACGAGGGCCGCAAGCAGGTCTCGATGCAGGTGGCGGAGCTGGGCTGAGCCGCACGCCGTCTCAGGGCCTGGGCGGCGCAGGCCGTAAAATGGGCGGATGGATGTCTCCCACCTGCTCGACCACCTGAATCCGGCCCAGCGCGAAGCCGTCTCCGCCCCGCCCGGCCACTACCTCGTCCTCGCCGGTGCCGGTTCCGGCAAGACCCGCGTGCTGACCCACCGCATCGCCTGGCTGAACGAAGTGCACGGCGTGCCCGCGCACGGCATCCTCGCGGTGACCTTCACCAACAAGGCCGCCGGTGAGATGCGCGCGCGCGCCGACACGCAGCTGCGCACCGGCAGCCGCGGCATGTGGATCGGCACCTTCCACGGCCTGGCGCACCGCCTGCTGCGGCTGCACTGGCAGGAAGCGAAGCTGCCGGAGACCTTCCAGGTCCTGGACAGCGACGACCAGCAGCGGCTGGTCAAGCGCGTGGTGCAGGCGATGGAACTGGACGAGGGCAAGTACCCGCCCAAGCAGATCGCCTGGTGGATCAACGAGCAGAAGGACGAAGGGCGTCGCCCGGAACACCTGCAGCCCGCGCCGAACGACGACTGGCTGGACGTGCGCCGGCAGGTCTACGCCGGCTACCAGGAACGCTGCGACCGCGCCGGCCTGGTGGATTTCGCAGAACTGCTGCTGCGCGCCCACGAAGTGCTGCGCGACACGCCGGCGCTGCTGGCGCACTACCGCGCGCGCTTCCGCCAGATCCTGGTGGACGAGTTCCAGGACACCAACGCCATCCAGTACGCCTTCATCCGCGTGCTGGCCGGCGACACCGGTCAGGTGTTCGTGGTGGGCGACGACGACCAGAGCATTTACGGCTGGCGCGGCGCGAAGGTCGAGAACATGCAGCAGTTCCTGCGCGATTATCCAGCGGCGCAGACCATCCGTCTGGAACAGAACTACCGCTCCAGCGCCAACATCCTCGGTGCGGCGAACGCGGTGATCGCGCACAACCCGGGACGGATCGGCAAGCAGCTGTGGACCGACACGGGCGACGGCGAGCCGATCGACCTGTACGCGGCCTACAACGAGATGGACGAGGCGCGCTTCGTCGTCGAGCGCATCCGCCAGTGGGTGCGCGAAGGCGGCAGCCTGGGCGACGCGGCCATCCTGTACCGCAGCAACGCCCAGTCGCGCGCGTTCGAAGAGGCGCTGCTGTCCGAACAACTGCCGTATCGCGTCTACGGCGGCATGCGCTTCTTCGAACGTGCCGAAATCAAGGATGCGCTGGCTTACCTGCGCCTGGTGGCGAATCGGGCGGACGACGCGGCGTTCGAGCGCGCGGTCAACACGCCGGCGCGCGGCATCGGCGAACGCACGCTGGACGAAGTGCGCCGCATGGCGCGCGGCGCGCGCGTGTCGCTGTGGGGCGCGGCGATGCTGGCCACCCAGGGCACGGAGCTGGCCGGACGCGCGCGCAACGCGCTGGCCGCGTTCCTGTCGCTGGTGGAGCAACTGGCCGGCGAGACCGCCGAGATGGACCTGGCCGAGCGCGTGGACCACGTGTTGGTCCGCTCGGGCCTGCGCGAACACTGGGCGAAGGAAAGTCGCGGCGGGCTGGATTCCGAATCCCGCACCGAGAACCTGGATGAACTCGTCTCGGTGGCCTCGCGCTTCGTGCGCCGCATCGACGACGACGAAGCGACCGAAGGCATGAGCGAGCTGGTCGCCTTCCTCTCCTACGCCGCGCTGGAGGCCGGTGAGGGCCAGGTGGAGGCGGGCGAGGACGGCGTGCAGCTGATGACGCTGCATTCGGCGAAAGGCCTGGAGTTTCCGCTGGTGTTCCTGGTGGGACTGGAAGAAGGCTTGTTCCCGAGCAACCG
>Ga0247823_10005361_pt1 | contig 10212 bp, 7 predicted proteins | sample 13C_PalmiticAcid_2_FD_192426 | JGI IMG/M metagenome (GOLD analysis project Ga0247823, IMG submission 192426) | Soil microbial communities from agricultural site in Penn Yan, New York, United States - 13C_PalmiticAcid_Day30 | ecosystem: Environmental > Terrestrial > Soil > Agricultural land...
CGGCGGCGCATTTTCGTTCCAGGTGCAGGGGTTGAAGGTCTGTCCGCCGGTTGCGGTGGGCAAGGCGCGCGCCACCGTCGCCGACAGCTGCAGTGAGTAGTCCGCAGCGGTGACGGTCACGCCGGACGGCAGATTCGTCAGACAGGTCTGCCCCGAGGCCTGACGACGGCCGAAAGCGATGGTGCCGCGCAGATTGCGGAACCAGTCGGCGCGGAACGGCTCCTGCGCGCATGCGCCGGTGGGCAGCATTCCCGCCAGCGAAGGCGCCTGCGCGGTGCTGTGGCAGCTCATGCAGGCCGAAGCGGGATTGTCCACCGGTCCGTTGAGGCGGCCGCCCACACCCAGGTGCGCCAATGCATAAGCCGGCGCCGCGGTATTGATCCAGGATTCGGTGATCGGCGCACCGTCGGGGTCGTTGCCCCACATCAGTCCGACCGGCGCCATCTTCTTCCACGGCGACGCGCCGGACTGCGAGGCATCGTAGGCATAAGTGGCGAAGTACCAGCCGGTATCGCTGGCGCGCCTGTCCTTGACCGCGATGTCGATCTGCATCAACCGCACCGGCACTGGAGCTGCGCCTGGATTGGGCAGAATGTCGACCTTGAGCGATCCTGCCAGCAGATCCTGGGGGAAAGCGCCCGGCGCCGCAGCGCTGTACAACAGCTTGAACACGAAGCTGCCTTCGCTGAACTTCATTCCGCTGAGCTTGGGTTGATCGACACCCGGCGTGGTGGTCTTCCACAAACGCTGGAACACACGCCCGCCGCGCGCATCGTAATAGGCGACCGCGTAATTCTGGAAGGCGGCGGTATTGCCGCCGAGTTCGCCGACCCGCACGGTGCGTTCCAGGGTCATGCCATGGGCGGCTTCGCGCGTGCCGGGCGAATTGGTGGGTCCGTAGAACATGCGCGGTGCGGGATACCACTTCTGGTTGCGCTGCGCCGCCGTCACCGTGCCGCCTGCGGCATCGCGATAATCCGCGTCGGCAGTCAGTTGCGGAGTCAGGCCACGCACGACTGCGCTGCTGAACGCGTAATTGCGCAGCGCCAGCGCGTAGGCCAGCCGTTCATCGGGATCGCGCGGATCGAAGGCAAGCCACGGACGCGAACCGCTCGGCACGCCGGTGGCAGCCTGTTCCAGCAGATTGGGCTGGAACCAGGGTCCCGCATAGGCGCCGGGCAGCGTCGTCTTAGGCACGATGAAATCGGCGAACTTGCCGCGGCATTGCGCGACAAAGGTTCCGCTGGCCAAGGGTCTTCCGGTGCCGGTGACCGAAAGGCAGCGGGTGCCCGGCGCGCAACCGGTGGCCGCAGGCAGAAGCGCCGCGGACATCGAAGCCGTGTCGGCATCTCCGGCCAAGGCTGACGGTTCTTGCGAACGCACGCGCGCGTCCTGCGTGCAGGTGACCAGCGCGAAAGGCGCCAGCAATGAAAACGAGAGTCGAGCGGTACGGATATCCACGTGGCAATCTCCATTCCTGTCGCTGCGCTTGCGCGCGCATAGCCGTTGCTTCGGCGTCATCGCGACGCGCCCACCCCACGCCGTTAATTCTTCCCAACGCAGCATCGCAACAGGGCCGGACACCTTGCGACGCGATGGCCCGAAGTCGCGTGCAACCGCGTTGGTACTGTTACGCAGCGTATTGCGCAACGTAAAAATTTCACATCGCACGATCTTTCCCCCGGGAGATCCCACGCAATGAAATACTCTGGTTTCGGCACCAGTCTTGCCCTGTTCCTATGTTGCATGCCGCCATTTACGGCCTTGGCCCAGGACGCGCCACGCGAGCAGCGCATCAGCACCAGCGAACTGCGTGAGCAGGTACGGCGGCGTCCGCAAGGCGTGATGGTGCCTGTCGAAATCACCAAGCAGGGCGGCAAAGTGGTGCTGCAGACGGCCGATTCGGCGGTGGCGGTTTCCAATGCCGATGCGGTGGCCCAGCAGGTGCGGCAGATGCCGGTGCAGGCCGCCGTGATCGACGGCCCCGGCGATTCTGTGCAGTTGCAGAACGTGCAGCTGCAGGCCACCAAGCGCTGGAACGATCTCGCACCGACACAGCGCGCCAAGTACCGCAATGTCGATGCCGCGCAACGGCGCATGAGCAGCATCGCCGAGACCGCGCTCGGCGCCGATGCGACCGAAGCCGATCTGCTGCAGCTCAAGCGCAGCGCCGAAAACACCGAGCGGCAACTCGTGCAGGCCTACAAGGCGCTGGACGGCAGCCAGCGCGCCGAACAGCGCGAACTGGTGGAGCAGCACGCGGAAGTCCGCCGCCTCAGCAAGTCGCTGTACGGACTGGACCACGACGACCGCTACCCGCCACAGACCTATCAGCGCATCTACGCGAACTCGCGCGGCGCTTTCGCGCTCAGGGCGCGGCTGGAAGAAAAACCGCGCTGCAGCGCGGTGCTGATCGGCGAGAGGCTGGCATTGACCAACAATCACTGCATCCTCGAGGAGACTCCGGAGGAATTCGAAGCCGTTTTCGACTACGAGGACGATCTGGCCGGCAACCATCTCGCCAGGCAGGTATTCCCCGTGAGCGCGATCCGGTTGAGCGACGAGGACGAACGCGGGAACCTGGATTTCGTGCTGCTCGAACTCGGCGTCAACGCCGACGGCGTGCTACCGGGCGCGGCCTACCCGCCGCAATGCCTGTCGCTGGCGCAGGTGAAACGCGACGACCCGCTGTACGTCATCGGCTATCCGCTGGGAGAACCGCGCACGGTGCACGACAACAGCTTCGTGTACTTCCCGTTCCGGGTCACGCCGGACGAATACATCGCCATGAAACTGCTGGTCAGTGCGGAATTCGATTCCATCGAAGCCGAAGATCTGTCCTACCGTGAAGGAAAGCTCAAGGAATTCGTCGACAGCTACCAGCTGCGCGAAAGCGACGGCGCGCCCTATTACGAGTACATCAGCGTGCGCTTCGACCAGCAGCCGACCATCGGTGCCGACAGCGACACTTACCGCGGCAATTCCGGATCTCCGGTCTATCACCGGCGTTCGCATGCGGTGATCGGGTTGCTCTTCGACGGACAGGAAGATCTGTCCGAACCCTGGGCCGCCGGCTGGCGCGCGCACGAAGCGGTGCTGCCCATCACCAAGGTGGTCGAACGCCTGGACATCGCCGCGCCGGCCTGGCGCGAGGATCCGCGCGTCTGCGTACTGCCCGCCACTTGAGGACAACGTCATGCGTCTAGCGTTCCTGCTGTTCCTGTTGCTGATGGTCGCAGCGTGCAAACGCGATCAGCCCGCTGCCCCGGCAACGCCGGCTGCGACTGCGCCCGTAGCGACGCCGGTCGCCACGCCCGCTTACACCCAGGGTTACGTGGTGGAGCTTGCACCTGCGCAAACGCCTGCCGATCTGCGCACGGCCGCCGAAGCGGTGTTCGCCAACGTGGTCAGCATCGAACCCTTGTTTCCCGATGCGCCGGCGACCGACGACCCCGAAGGGCTGTCGCACATCCACCGCCTGCGCGTGTCCGACCCGCCGCAGGGCAATCCCTGGGATTCGGCCAACGCCTTGCGCGAGCGCGGCGGTTTCCTTCAGGTGGAACCGGACAGCGAGGACACGCTGGTCGAAGCGCAGAAACGTTCTGCGGTAGCCGCCTGCCTGGGCGACAACGGCATCGCCGCCCCCACCAATCCGGCATGGTCGCTGGATGCGCAACACATGGCGGTCGAGGCGGCACGCAAGCTCACGCCGCCTGCCGGCGGCAAGACACTGGGCGAAGGCGTGCGAATCTGCCACCCGGACAGTGGCTGGACCGATCACGTCGATCTGGACTCCGGACGCATCGACCGCAGCTTCACCCTCAACCTGATGGAAGGCGGCAGCGACGCACGCGATCCGCTGGGTTATTCCGGCAATCCGGGCCACGGCACCAAGACCGGCAGCGTGCTGATCAGCGACGGCGGTTTCGACGCCAGCGGCAACACCACCGCGCCCGGCCGCATCGACGGCCTGGCGCCCAAGGCGACCTTGGTGCCCATCCGCACCTTCAACAGCGTGATCCGCGTGCTGGATTCCAACACCGCGCGGGCCGTGCGCCATGCGACCAAGGCGCAGTGCGACGTGATCTCGATGAGCCTGGGCGGGCGGGCGTTCTTCGGCCTGGAGCGCGCCATCAACGACGCCGTGCGCCGCGACATCATCGTGGTCAACGCCGCCGGCAACTGCATCGGCATGGTGGTGGCGCCGGCCAGTTACGACAACGCCATCGCGGTGGGCGCCACCAATGCCGACAACAAACCGTGGAAGGGTTCCTCGAAGGGACGCGCGGTCGATATCTCCGCACCGGGCGAAGACGTTTACGTGGCCGATGCGGTAGCCGGCGCCACCGGCATCGAGTCCAGCCCGGGCAACGGCACCTCGTTCGCCACCGCAGCGGTGGCCGGCGCGGCCGCCAGCTGGATCGCGTTCCATGGACGCGACCGCATCAAGGCCGCGCAGGGAAGCCTGACCCGGCGCGATCTGTTCGTGCAGGCGATGCAAGCCAGCGCGCGCGTGCCGCAGGGATGGGATGCGCAGCGCTATGGCGCCGGCATCCTCAATCTGGACAAGCTGCTGCGGCAACCGCTGGGATCGCCGCGCACGCAACTGCGCGCGCCGCCCAAGGACGACACCGTCAGCCTGATGTCGCGCACGCTGGACCGCGAGCCGGCCGATCTGCGCGCGGGATTGCAGCGCATGCTCGGCCAGCCCGCGGACCTGGAGGCGGAGCTCAAGCGTTTCGGTCCGGAGCTGCTGGATTTGGCGATGCGCGACCCGGAGGCGTTCCAGCGCGCGCTCGAGGCGCCGCAGCCCGGCCAACTGCAGGCGCCCAATACGGTGAAACCGAAAGCTTCGCGCGCGCTCGCTGCACGCATGCCGGGCACGCCATGAACGCAACGCGCATTCCATACGCAGTGTCGCGCACATTACTGACGCTGCTGACTTTGGCTTGCGCCTGCACGGCCTGCAGCGCGCCTGCGCCACCGGCAGGCGACGCCGACCGCACGGTTGCCGAACCTGCGCCCGCACCCGGCGCTCCGAGCACCGATGCACCGGTTGCCGATACGCCTGCGGCCACGATATCCGATGCAAAGGAGCCGGAAGCGGACTCGCCGCCAGCGGTGTCGCCGGAACCTGCCGCACCGCCCGCACCAATCGATTCGCCACCAGCGTCGCCAACACCCACGCTCCCCATCATCAAGGCACCGGTGAAACCCATGCCTACCCAGACCTCGCCCGGCACCGGCGGCAAGGCTGAGACGCCCGTGCACATCACCATCGACGCGCTTTCGCGCGGGAAAGGCGTTCCCGCCGAAACACGCGATGCCTTCAAGCAAATACGCGCGCTGCTGGAACGGCAGCAAGCGACCTCCGCCGTCGCCGCCGTGCGCTACCAACGCATCGGCCTCGAAGGCGAATCACGGCTTTGCGTGGAATTCCGCAATGCCAGCGACGCGCAGGCCGCGCTTACCGAGATCCGCAAGATCGCGGCCGGCGCCGACCTGCTCAACGTCGTCGAAGCACCCTGCCCCTCCAACAAGGAATAGAACCCATGAGCGCACCCACTTCCCACCTCGCGCGTCCGTTGCTGACGCTGGCCATGGCATTGGCGCTTGCAGGCTGCAAGCAGGACACGCCCACCGCCGGTCCCACGCCGCCGGCTGGACCCACTCCCACGCCCACACCCGCCGACAGCGACATCAAGCCAGCCACGGGCGCTGTCGCGGCGACCGACGAGAACATCGCCGCCGCGCAGAAATCCATCGAGGAAGCGGCCGACGCCGCGCGCAGGAAATGGATCGGCAAGACGTTCGAGGAATTCGAAGCGTCGGTCTACAAGGAGCCGGGCGAAGGCGGCAAGTACATCGTCAATGGCGACATCGCCATTCCCGACCGCAAGTTGCTGCAGGAATTCTTCGAGAAAATGCAGAAGGAAGCCGATGGCGTGGCCAACGGCAAGCTGACAGTGGCGCTGGCCGCCGCCAAGGGCGCCACCGGCGGCGTCGATATCTGGACCAGCGCCAAGAAGAAGCAGCTCACCTACTGCGTCAGCAACGCGTTCGGCACGCACAAGGCCGCGGTCATCGCCGACATGGAAGCGGCCGCGCGCGCCTGGGAAGAAGCGGCGCAGGTGGATTTCATCCATCTCCCTGCCCAGGACGGCGGCTGCAATGCGAGCAATCCGAATGTGCTGTTCGATGTGCGGCCGGTCGATGTGGGCGGCGAATATCTGGCGCGCGCGTTCTTCCCCAGCGATCAGCGCAGCGACCGCAACGTGCTGATCGACAATTCCTCCTTCGATCTGCCCGCCGACGAGCCGCTGCAGCTGGTCGGCATCCTGCGCCATGAATTGGGCCACACGCTCGGCCTGCGCCACGAACATACGCGTCCCGAGGCGGGCATCTGCTTCGAGGACGATCAGTTCGAGCCATTGACCGCCTACGACAAGTTCTCGGTCATGCATTATCCGCAATGCAACGGCGGCGGCGACTGGTCGCTGGTGCTCACCGGCCTGGACAAGGCGGGTTCGGCCTGCCTGTATGGAAAAGGCAGCAACAACCCGGAAAACCTGGCGCAGTGCGTCTATCACGCTCCCGAGGCGCCGGCGACAGGCACTACCGAGACGAAGGTGTTCGACAATCAATCCGTAGCCAAGAACGCCAAGAAGCAGTACGGACCGTTCGCGGTCAAACCCGGCTCGATCGCCCAAGTGAAGATGCAGGGAACCGGCGGCAATGCGGGCGATCCCGATCTGTACGTGCGCTATGTCGGGCCACCGGACACCTCAAGCTGGATCTGCCGCCCTTACCTGAGCCACGCCAACGAAACCTGCGAACTGGAAGTGCCGGCCAACCGCAACAAGATCTACGTGATGGTGCGTGGCTATGCGGCGGGCAATTACAAACTTGAGGTGACTTACATCAAACCGAACTGACGGCGTATCCGGGTCCTGGTCCGTTGCCGCAGCGGAGCCATGCGGCAACGGCAACGGCCGGTTGCGCGATCTAAAGCCTGTGCCACGAGAAGCCTTCTCCGCGCCGGTAATAAATGGCGACAGCACGTCCGTACAATTCGCCCACCGGCACCAGCCCGAAGAAGCGCCCATCGATGCTGTTGCCGCGCGCATCGCCCAGCATCAGCACCTGGCCATCGGGAACGGTCAACCCATGGATGTCCGGTCCGCCGCCGTGCGACAGGTTGAGCATGGCGCGGTGGTTGCGGAAGACCTCGGTGTCGGTAGCGTCGATCGCTTCCAGGGCGACGCCGTTGACGCTCAGCCTGCCGCCGACCAGTTCCACTTCATCCCCGGCCACCGCGGCCACGCGCTTGATCAGGCGCGTACCGTCCTGCGGCGAATCGAACACCGCGATGTCGCCGCGCTCGGGCTTGCCGGTGGCGATGAGCCGCACGTCGGTGAACGGCAGGCGCACGCCGTAGGCCCGCATGTCGACCGCCACGCGGTCGCCGATCTCCAGCGTATGCTCCATCGAGCCCGACGGCACGTAGTAGTGATTGGCGAACGAATCGCGCGCCGCCGCCAGCAACACCAGCATCAGTACGATCTGCGGCAGTTCGCTGCGCAACCAGCGCCACGCCCTTTCCGGCTTGTTCGAGGAGTCGGCCTGGGTCTGCATGTGTCGATAGCTCCGGTCGGTACGATCGCGAGTAACTCACGCATCCCGCCCTGCCGCATATGCCATGGGTCATGCGACCGGATTTTCCAGGTGCCGGCCGCCGATCCGGACAAGCCCGAACAAGGCGTCGCCTGCTTTTCTGTCGCGCATCGATTCAAAGCATGATTTCGATCTCGCGGAATTCATCCGCCTGCGGCAGGCCGTTCCCCGACCAGAATTGCTCCAGGCTGGCCCGCACCACATCCAGCCGGGTCGAAGCTCCGCGCTGCAGGGGGAAACGTTTCAGGTTCTCCGATTGCAGCTGCAGGATGCGTCTGTCCTGCTCGCTGACCTGCCGTAGGAACGGCCAAACCAGAAGACGTACGGCCCATGCGGGCGCCCAGCGGCCTTCGACGTGCAGCGTGGCGAACACGTCGGTCTCTTCGCTGGTCCGTGGAGTGAAATGCAAGGTGATGCGGACCATGCCGCCTTTGGCATAGCGATACTCGATTTGCGCACTGCCCGGGGCCGCGAAATGCGCACGCTCCAGCGTGCGTCGCGATTCGAAAAGGCGATACAGCAGCCCCGATTGCCGGTCCTGACCGGAATAGTCCACGCTGAATCCTTCGGCGGTTCCGCTGAAGCGAACCTTGGTGCGCGTTCTCTCCCCGTTGCGACGCACCAGTCCCGGGTGGATGGCATGGGTGTGCATGGGATCCAGAAAGTTTTCCGTCGCATCGACCACATGCGCCCGCCAGCGGGTCTGCCATAGGAAGCGGCGGTAGACGGGTTGCGAGCTGTTCACCAGTTCGCCTGGTCCGGCGGCACCGGTATCGGCGGGGCGCAGCCAGATCAGGCCATCGTGCTCCAGCAAGGGAAACGCGCGCGCGCGCACGCCCGGCAACGGCGATTCCGGCGGCATTCCAGGAACGGCTTGAAGCGCACCGTCGCTGCCAAACTCCCAGCCGTGGTAGGGGCAGGCGATACCCGTGGGTGTCCGGCAGCCGGCCGAAAGCGGAGCCTGCCGATGCGGGCACCGATCCTCCAGTGCAAGCAGTTGGCCCGTTTCCAGACGCGCAAGGACGATCGGCGAGCCAAGGACGGTGACGGCGATGGGCCGGCGCCGCAATTGGTCGCTGCGCGCGACCGCATACCAATAGGTGAAGAGCGAGGGATGCCAGGGCTTCATAGTTTGTACTTCGTCAGCAATGGAGCGCCTACGCGCCGTGTCGCCAAGGAGAGAATTCCGATCGCGTTGCGAAGCTTTCGCGGCAGGTGCCGTGCATAGACTGCGCTGTACTCGATAGCCGGCACGCCGCCGCGCAAACGTTTGAACTGGGCGGCGCCGGCGCTGAAGTTCAGGCGACCTCCCTTTTCCATCGTCGCCTCATACGCGCAAGCGGTCAGCAGTCGGTACAGGCCCAGCTGCCGTGGCAGCGAGGTGTCGTAACCCACGATGGGCGAGGTGAAAGTAGCGCCTTGCCGGAACAGACCGACCACGCACTGCAGAACACCCGATGCATCGCGGAACCCGTGGAACTCCAGCAGCCCGGCCTTGTGCCAGCTGCGCATGAATTCGGCGCTGTAGTGAGGATTGAAGCGGGAGTATTTTTCCATGTAGAGCAGCTCGTAGAGCCTGGCGATGCGCGGGTAGTCGTCGTCGGCGATGCCTTCATCGCGTACGCGGTGCAAGCTGGTGCGTCCGAGCTGCTGAAGATCCCGTTTCAGATTGGCATGCCGGGCCGACAGCGCGGCCAGGTTCTCGTAAAGATAGACCTGACGGCTGACTACGAACTGGAAGCCAAGTTCGCCCAGGGCAGCGATCCAGTCGGCATTGTCGATGGTGTTCAGCGAGCGGAACCAGATCGCATGGTCGGGCCAGCGTTCGCGCGCGGCCCGGATCGTCGTTGCCAGCGGAACCGTCCGCAACGGCGGATAAAGATTGGTCGATAGCAGCCAGTTGTTGATGGCTGCGACGCGGTCGATGCCGGCGCCCGTCAGCCAATCGCCGAGTCCCTTGCTCAAGCCGCGGCTGCCACGGGCCATCCACGCGGGAAGATAGCGCTCGGCTTCCTCGGCTGCGCAATCGGCGTAAGTGGCCCGCGGCGAACACACCCAAGCATCGCCGGGCCCGCCATCGCTTAGGGTGACCGGCATGGTGATTTCGCCCGCCTGCAGCGTCTCGACCCTGGCGCTCAGGTTCGCCGCAAAGGTCTTCGGCGGTTCGCCGGCATGAATCCGCGCGAAAGCACGGGCACGTTCGGAGAAATCATGGTCCGTGGCGGACGCGCTCATGTCTGCGAGAGGCATTCGCCATCCCATTCGATATCCCGTGTCGCCGCTTCCCGGAGATTGCAGCCTTGCCGGATAGCCAGCCGCGAGTAGGAGCACAGATCCAGCAAGGCTCCCGCAAGAGGCAGCCGGTCACCCGGCGCTGTAACCACGTCCCTGGCGCGCCGATAGTCGTGTCGCCAGCGCTGCAGGGTCGAATTGGCCGTTGCCTGATACAGACCCGCCGAGAGCATGAGAGCGGCGATCATGGCGGGCTGCTCGTTGTGCGGCTCCACGCACTGGCCGATCTCGCCGGCCAGTGCGTGG
>Ga0247823_10005362_pt1 | contig 10211 bp, 9 predicted proteins | sample 13C_PalmiticAcid_2_FD_192426 | JGI IMG/M metagenome (GOLD analysis project Ga0247823, IMG submission 192426) | Soil microbial communities from agricultural site in Penn Yan, New York, United States - 13C_PalmiticAcid_Day30 | ecosystem: Environmental > Terrestrial > Soil > Agricultural land...
AAGGCGGACAACTCGCCCGACACGAAGAGCGGTGTGTCGGGACGGCCCATCTGGCTCGGGGCGGCCTGGATCGCGCCGTCGAGGTATCGCGCGCCGTGTGCATGGGCCCAGGCTTCGACGCGGCGGGCGTCCTCGGGGCTGCCGGTGCTCAGGTTGACGACGAGCCGCCCGCGCACGGCAGCGGCCACGCCGTCCTGCGCGAGGATGGCGTCGGCGGCCGTGTAGTCGAGCACGCACACCAGCGTCACGCCGCTCGCGGCGATCGCCTCGGCGGGCGACGCCGCGAGCACGGCGCCGCGCGCCACGAGCGCGTCGGCCTTGTCGCGGCTGCGGTTCCAGAGGGTGACGCTGCGGCCGGCCTTCAGCAGCAGGTCGGCGAGGGCCTGGCCCATCGGGCCCAGTCCGATGACGGTGACGTCGGTGGTGTTCATCAAGCGGTTCTCCAGGGTCTGCCACATGGCGATGCCATCGTTGCGCCGAGGCCGCGGCCCATCAATTACCTCGCTGTTCAGTGCGGGTTCCCGCGCGGGCCCGGCGGGCGACGCGGGCCGCCTCCACAATCGCGCGATGCACGACGAACTCGCCGCGTTGATGAAGACGGCTCGCGAAGCGAGCCGCCTGAGCCAGATGGCCCTCGCGCTGCGGCTCGGGGTGTCGCAGCGCCACGTGAACTTCATCGAACGCGGACGATCGCGGCCGAGCCGTGTGCTGCTGCTCGACTGGCTCACGCACACCGAGCGTCCCGCATCGATGTTCAATCCCGCGCTGCGGCTCGCCGGGTTCTCCGCGCTGGACGGGGACGACCACGTGAACCCCTGCACCCTGCCGTGCGATGCGGTGGCGCGCCGCGCGATCGAACTGCACCTGCCGAACCCGGGCCTGCTGTTCGATGCGGACTGGCACCTCGTGGCGGCCAACGCCGCGGCCAGCCGCTGGGTGCTGCCACCGGTCGATCACGGCACGCCGCTCGACCTGATCGCCGCGCTGACCCATCGCGACGGCTGGCTCGCCCGAGCCGACGACCCGGTCCCCGTGGCCGGGGTGCTGCTCGGGCAACTGCGCGCGGAGCAATGGGCGCGGCCGTCGCTCGCCCCGCGTGTGGACGCGTTCGAAGCGGCGGTGGTGGCAACCTACGGCGGAGGTGTGCGACAGGCCGTGCGCGACCCGTTCTCCACCGCCGTCGAGGTGACGCTCCGGAGCGAGGCCGGCCCGCTGCGCTTCTCAGCCGTGCAGACCTGGATGGGGCTGCCGCTGGACCAGGACTCGGCGGCCGTGCGGGCCGAACTCTGGTACCCGGTGGACGAGGCCACCGCGCGGGCCGTGCGTGGCTGTGCCTGCGCGGTTTCGTGCGCGGCGAGGTGTTCGGCCTCGCGACGGTGACGCACCTGACCTGGCCGAATACATCGGCATCACCGAGGCGAACCTGTCGCTGCTCAAGCACGGCAAGGTGAAGGGCGTGCGCTTCGACACCCTGCAGCGCATCTGCGAGTTCCTCGATTGCCAGCCGGGGGACGTGCTGGTCCATGTGCCCGACCCGGCGCCGAAGCGCTGAACCCGGAGGGCCGGAAAGACGGGCCGCCTCGCGGCGGCCCGAAAGCTCAGGACAGACCGATTCGGAAGACCGGCGAGGCGGGCGCGTGCCCGCCCCGCGTCGCACTCAGCTGCAGCGTTCGGTGCGGAAGCTCGAGAACCCGAGGGCGTTTGGGTTGCTGCAGGCGAAGCTCGTGTAGCGCGTGTCGCCGTCGATGAACCGCTTCATCCACGCCACGCCCTTGAGGCCCACCGTGGGGTTGGCGTTGTTGAAGCAGAAGTGGTCCCCGGCGGTGCGCTCGAGGTACTGCTTCGGGTTGCGCGACATGCTGTTGTAGAACGGCACCGCGTGCGACAGGATCGGCGCGACCGCGTCCGCCTGGCAGGCGAAGATCAGCGTGGGCACGGTCAGCGACGAGAAGTTCGTGCTCGAGTTCCACGGGGCCTGCGGTGCCGCGGCCTTGATCGAGGGACGGTTCTGCGCCGAGATCAGCGAGCCGCCGCCACCCATCGACCAGCCCATCACGCCGGTGCGGCTGCCGTCCACCTTGTTGTAGAGCGGGCTCGACGCCTGGTTGCCCAGGGCCACCACCTGGTCGAGCGCGCGCAACTGCTGCGACGAGCGGCTGGACGGCTGGTCGTAGATGGTCAGCGTGTCGATGGTGACCACCGCGAAGCCGTGCGAGGCGAGGCGCGGGCCCCACCATTCGACGCTGCTCTGGTACGACAGGTACCCCGGCACGATCGCGATCACGCCGACCTTCGCACCCGCGTTGGTGGGGTAGTAGATGGTGCCGCCGCCGTGGCCGTTGGCGGAGAGGCGGGTGGTGGCCACGGTGAACGGGCCGCGGCTGGCTTCCAGCGAGGCTTTCGTGGGGGCGGGGCCGATCTGCACGGCGGACGCCGCGGTGGCCGTGACGAGTGTGGCGGCGAGGCATGCCACCTGGAAGAGTCGATCGAGTTTCAAGGCTTGTCTCCTGGTGTGATGTGGCCGTGCCTCGACGGTGTCGCTGCCGGCGATCCCGATCGTCGCGGGAGCGCGTCGCCGTGGCATCGGCACATGTCACCCCCCAGATCGCACAAGCGACGGGCCGGTGCGTGTGCTAGCCGGCCCCGAGGGCGGGATTTCCTGGATCGCCGGGACGCCCCGCCCTCGGTCACAGTGACGGGCCATGGAACGTTCCAGCTCCCTCTCCGCTGCTTCGCCCTCGCCGGTGACGACGAACCCCGGGGGCCGTCGATTGCACCTCGGGCGCAACGGCTTCCTCTACGCCGGCACCATCGACGACACCACCACGCAGCGCAACTCGGTGGTGCTGTGCATCGCGCTCACCGGCCACCCGTTCACGGTGCACACGCGCAAGGAATCGCTCGCGGTCACCGACGCCGTGCTGATGGCCCCGGGCTGGCTCCGGATCGACACGGGTGGCGCACCCGTCGCCCTGCTCGACGTCTGTCCCACCGACTACCACTTCCGCGCGCTGGCGCGCGCCGTCGTCGGCACCCGGGTGTGGCCGCGCGCGCACTTCGCGGAGCTCTTCGACGACCTCGCGTCGTTTCGCAGCGGCCGCATGCCCCGCCGGGAGGCCGATGCGCTCCACGTGCGTGTCCTCGAACTCGCCGTGCAGCAGGTGCCGCCGGTTCCGCCCCTGGACCCGCGCATCCGCGAGGTCATGCGGCGGATGCGCGAGGAGCCCGGCCTGCCCGTGGCCGAACTGGCCGCCGCGGTGGGCCTGTCGGCCGACTGGCTCCGCCGCCTCTTCGCCACCGAGGCCGGCCTGCCGCTGGGCCGGTACGAGATGACGCTGAGGCTGCAGACCGCCGCGGCCCACCTGCACCTCGGCGTCAGCCTGACGCAGGTGGCCGCGAACGCGGGCTTCGCCGACCTCGCCCATTTCTCGAAGTTCTGGAAACTGCACTACGGCTTCGCGCCGAGCCGTGCGTTCGCCGGTTCCGAGGTGGTGATCGACGAGGCGCCGTGGCCGTGCATGGAGACGACCCACCCGGGGACGGAGGCGCGGGCCTCGCCCGGGAAGACACCCGCCTGAGCGTGGCGGGAGCGGTCGGCCTCACGGCACCTTGCGCACCTCGTTCAACACCGCCGACACCGGCTGCGACGAATGGGTCGTGAAGGTCAGCACCGGACCGTCCGCGGCACGTTCGAGCTTGAAGCGCATGCCGGGGTCGGGCCGGCCGGTCACGCCGGTGGTCACCTTCGGCAGGCCGAGCACGCCGCCGTCGATCTGCGGCGTGTCCTCGAACGCGAGGTTCTCGAACTGCGAGGTGCCCGGCACGTACCAGTTCATCACGCCCGCGATGCGCGTGGCGTCCGCGTGTTTCACCTCCATCGTGAAGCGGCCGCTGGCGCCACCTTCGGCGAGCTTCCACGTGCCGCGCCAGCGGCCCACGAATTCGCCCAGGCGCTCCGGGGTCCAGGCTTCGGCGGTGCGCCGCTCCGCCCCGGGGGCGGGCAGGTCCGGCTTCGCGAAGGCGAGTTCGCGCGAGTTGACGGGCAGCCGCCGGCCTTCGAAGAAGTCGCTGGCCTGCGAAAGCATGCGGGGCGTCAGCCCGCTCCAGTAGTGCCAGTCGTGTCCGCCGGGGCTCTGCGAATAGAAGAAGCGCTTGCCGCCGGCCTTGAGCAGTCCGGCGAGGTCCTGGCTGTTCTGCAGCACCGCGTCCTCGGTGCCGCACAGCAGCTGGAGCTGGAACGGCGGGTTCACGGGCTGCGGCAGCGCGGCGAGGTAGTCGACGGGGAAGGGCGCGGACATCGCGTGGACGAAGCCGAAGCGCGAGGGCGCCTGCAGGCCCAGGTGGAACGCGCCGAAGCCGCCCATCGACATCCCGGCGACCGCGGTGTGCTCCGGCCGGAGCGTGACGCCATGGTCCTTCCGCAGCCGCGGCAGCAGTTCATCGAGGATGAACTGCTGGCTCTTGCCGGTGTAGGGGACGGCGCCGCTCGTGGGCATCGCGACGATGAATGGGCGGATGCGGCCCTGGGCGATCAGCGTGTCCATGTAGCGGTCGATCAGGCCGGTGCGGAGCCACTGGTCTGCGTCCATGCCGCGGCCATGCAGCAGCAGGAGCAGCGGTGCGGGCCGTGCGGCGTCGTGTCCCGGCGGAAGGTACACGTGGTAGCGCGACGGCGCACCCCAGGCGGTCGACGGCAGGTCCACCGTCACGACCTTGCCGCGCGGGGCGCCGTCGGGCACCTGCCAGTCGCCGTTGCCCAGCAGCAGGATGGAGTGGCGTCCACCCTGGCCGTCGTTGTCCGACAGCGGGTTGCCGGGGTCGGCGATCCACTGGCCATCGACGACGAGCTTGTAGAGCCACAGGCCCTCCGGCACGTCGAGGGCCAGCGTCCAGCGGCCCGACGCATCGCGCGCCAGCGGCTTCTTGCCCGTGTCCCACTGCGTCATCTCGCCGGCGAGGAACACCTCGCGGGCCTGCGGTGCGTCGAGCTGCACCGTCCACGGCACGGCCCAGGCCGCCGAGGCGAACCACCCCATCGCGAGTGCCAGCAGCACGCGCCCGAACGTCACGATCCTCGATTCCATCTGTACGCTCCCTTGTTGTATCGGTCGGTACAATATCGAGGCGGGCTTGATCGGTCAAGCCTTCTCGGGAAAACGCTCAGCGGGGGCGGGGCAGGGGCGCGTCCGGCGCGAGCAGGCCGGGTGTGTCGGCGGGCGCGAGCAGGTAGGCCGGCATGCGCGCCATCAGCGCGCGGTAGAGGCCCAGGTCGCCCAGCACGCGGGTGCAGACGAGCGCGCCTTCCCACACCACGCGGAACTCCCACGCGCGGCGCAGCGCCACGTCGCGCGGCACGCCGCAGGCGGCCATCAGCCCGCTCATCATCTCGACGAGCCCGTGGAAGTGGTGCTGCACGTGGCCGCTGAACTGGTCGGCCGAGCCGCCGATGCAGAAGGCATTGGCCGGACTCAGCTGCGAGGGCCGCGCGTGCAGCGCGTCGAGGTTGCCGACGATGTGCTGCAGCCGTTCGGACGCCGGACGCGCGCTGTCCTGCACGACACGAATCAGGTGGTCCACGCCCCACTGGTCCGACGCGACGAGCACCGCGCGCGCCATCTCGGTCTTGCCGCCGGGGAAGTAGTTGTAGAGGGACGCCCGCCCGAGGCCCGTCCGCGCCTCGATCGCCTTGAGCGACGTGCCTTCGTAGCCCAGCTCGAAGAAGAGTTCGACGAGCCGCGATACCGCGGTCTCGCGGTCTTCCATCTTCTTGTTCGCCAATCGGGTTCCTTCGGAGCGGGGTCCGTGATTATCGGGAATCGAGGCCGGGCCGCTCACGAATCCACACAGATCCGACGTTCGGCGCACGCGGCGCCGCATGCGCGCGCCACATCCGGCCACGTTTTGTCATCGACCGGGGCTTCCTCGTGCGTTTCCCGCAGGGCGCACTTCCTGCTTCCCGTCGCCCTCGCGGGCACAGCGGGTCTTTCGAAACGACGTGGGGAGAAGGCAGATGGGGAACAGCTCGCTTCGGCGCGCCCGGTGGTGGTTCGTGGTGTCGTGCATGGCGCTCACCGCCTGCGGTGGCGGCTCCGACAACGTGGCATCGACCGGCGGTGCCCCGGCGCCCGCACCCGCGCCAGGACCTGCACCCGCCCCCGGCCCCGCGCCGTCGGCCGGGTCGCTCACCTTCCCGATCGAGGTCCTCGGCCCCGGTGCCCCCGACGCGCCCACCGTGGTCGCCACGAACCTCACGCTGGATGCGGACGCGGTCGCCCAGGCCGCCCGGCTGGCGGTGCAGTGCCATCGGTGCGGGCAGTACAACTCGCCGGAGTTCCAGGCCCTGAGCAAGCCGCTCACGAAGGTGACCGGCAGCCTGCGCATCGTGGGGGCCCGCGACGGGAACAACGCGCCCTGGATCGACATCACCGACGCGAACGTCACGCTGCCCGACAACGAACGCGCGCACGGCGGCATCAATGGCGGCCTGCTGACCCTCCGCTTCAGCGTCCCGGTGGACGCCGCCACGCGCGCCCGGCTCACGGCCTCGGGCGACAACCGGGTCGAGTTCCGGTTCAACGGCACGGACGGCAACTCGAACGGGTTCCGCATCCTCGACCTGCAGCTGCAGGACGCGGGCGGCCGTGACCTGTTGTCGATGCCGCGCACCTGGGCCGACATCGGGGCCGAGAAGACGGCGGGGCGGGAGGCCTCGGCCGACGCGGCCGCCGGCCAGGCGTTGTGGTCCGGATCCAACCTGCTGCGCAAGTCGCCTGTCGTCGACATGAAGCTGCGCGCGTCCTGTTCGTCCTGCCATGCCAGCGACGGGCGCGACCTGCAGTACTTCAACTACTCGAACCACGCGATCGTGCAGCGCTCGAGGTTCCATGGCCTGACGGAGGCCCAGGGCCGGCAGATCGTCGCCTACCTCCGGTCCACGCTCTTCAGCAAGGTGCCCCATGTGCCTCAGGCGGCGCCGTGGAACCCGCCGTACCAGCCGGGGCCCGGCCTCGATGCCCGGCCCATCGCCGAATGGGCAGCCGGCGCCGGTCTCGATGCGGTGCTCCCGGATGCAAAGGCCTTCGTCAACGTCTTCACCGGCAAGGCGGCGAACAGCGCGGCCGCGGTCACCCAGGCCCAGCTGGACGCGGCCATGGACCCGGGCCCGGGCAAGGTCCTCAACACGCGGGAGATGCCGGTGCCGCTGCAGTTCCCGGACTGGAACGCGTGGCTGCCCATCGAGCACCCGCTGGACATCTGGACACCGGAGCCCGGCCAGGCCCAGGGCCTGTTCGAGACGCAGGGCAACGACGGGACCAATCCCATCAAGGTGGTCAAGCGCATCGACGACTTCCTGAAGGCGAACCGCAATCCGAACGGTGCCTACGGCGACTGGAGCCACCTGAATGCCGAGCTGCGCGAGCGCGCGCAGGCGTGGCTGAACGACGTGGGCAGCAAGACGATCGACTTCGCCGGGGGCGGCCGCGGTTCCCGCGTCTCGGGGAACCCCGCCCAGCCCTTCGGCGGGGAAATCGGCGGGCGCAAGCTGCAGGCGCTGATGTCGAGCCAGACGGCCGCCGCCGCAGGCCTTCCGGCCGCATTCACCCAGGAGGCCTTCATCGAACGTGCGCTGTTCGGGGTCATCCGGTGGATGGGCGTCAAGCAGTGGGAGCTGGCCCACACGCACGGCCTGGAAGGCCGGCAGGACTGGCTGCACGGCACGCGCAACGGCAACCAGTGGACCGGTGTCGGGGAAGCGCGGGGCTGGCCGTTCAGCTGGCCGAGCGTGTTCTACATGGCGCCGCACATCCTCTACGTGCCGGCCAACGGCCGCGAGAACTACTTCTCCTGGGAGCCGCGGCTCGTTTCCTTCTACCGCACCAACCAGTGGTACCAGCTGCAGATGACGGTGAACCCGGGGTGGCCCGGCGCGTCGGAGGGACCGATGGACTGGCCGTATCACCTGGGCTTCACCACCGCGGTGGTCGACGACCTGATGGCGGCCAAGGCGCCGGAGGCGGTGTCGGCCACCCACCTGGCGCGCTACTTCCAGGTGCGCACGAAGCTGGCCCAGCTCGCCAACACCGACCTGCCGTTCAACCAGCCGGACCCCGCGGCACCGACGGACCTCTTCCGCAACAAGGGACACCAGAGCCGGGCGTCGCTCGCGATCCACAAGCTGGGCGTCGGCGAGGTGGTGGACCGGGGACCCGAGAGCTGGGAGAAGACGCGCTTCCGCCTGCTGGATTCGGTCACGCCGGGCCTGCACCTGATGTTCGTCAACAGCTCGATCTCGCTCTACAACACGCTGTACGCCACCACGACCTACGAGCAGTGGCGCCGGTGCGATCCGAACGTCCTGTTCGGCAGCGACCCCGAACCGAAGTCCGGCTTCCGCTTCTGCCTGGACGCGAAGCGCACGCCCCTGCCCACCACCAGCACGGGCCAGCCGCACCTGGTCGGCGGCTGGGTCGACTGGACGGGCGAGCAGTACATCAGCTGGAGCGTGCTGTCGGCACGCAACCACGGTGCGGAGGCCCAGCGGCTGAAGACCTTCTCGGACTGGGCCGGCCGCATGTGGCGTGAGTAGGGGGCCCGCCCCTGGCCATCAGCGCGGCGGCGGCAGCGGTTCCCCCAGCATCCGCCGGCCCAGCCACGGCAGCACGCGGCCCATGTCGGGCCGCTCGACGATCTGCTCGGGCACGTCCAGCGGCACCGCCGCGCTGTGCCGCTGCGCCACCGCGAAGGTGAACGTGTAGAAGGGCTCCTGCCCCATGCGCAGGTCGCTGATCAGCACCTTGCCGCCGGCCTCGCTCAGCCGGTAGAAGCCCTGGCTGAACGCGGTGATGCGCTGCACGGCGTCGATGTCCCGCGTCTCGGCCAGCAGCGCGTTGCCCCGCGGGAAGCGGTCGAACGCGATGCGGGACGATTCGTCGAGCAGCGAGTGGAAGCCTTCGTGGTACGAGTCGCCCGACATCGCGACCACGCGCCACAGCAGCGTGTTGAAGGGCGCCGGGGTCACCAGCACCCGCTCGGCCACGATGCCCTCGCGCGCCAGCGAGTCGCGGGCGAGGCGGTCCACGTGCCACTGCGCCGCCACGCCCCAGGCGAGGTAGCCGGTGCTCAGCACCAGCCCCATCGCGTTCGCGAACAGGCCGCGGGCGCTGCCCTTCGACCGGAGGGCCCAGACCGTCCCCACCAGCAGGGGCACGGTGTAGAGCAGGTCGATGATGAAGACGCTGCCCACGCCATAGGGATGGTTCGTGAACGGCAGGGCGAGCTGGGTGCCGTAGACGGTCATCGTGTCGAGCAGCGGGTGGGTCACGAGCGCCAGCCACATCGCCAGCCACCAGCGCCGCCACTGCGGCCACTCGCCCAGCAGCCGCGCCAGCGCCGCGGAGAACGGCAGCGAGAACAGCGTGAGCCAGAAGAGCGAATGGCTCTCGGCGCGGTGCAGCACCATGTCGTGCACCGGGTTGCCGTGGCGCACCAGCACGTCGAGGTCGGGCAGCGTGCCCGCGACGGCGCCCCACAGCGCCGATTTCCAGAGGGCGGTGCGGCGGCCCATCACGGCCACGCCCACGGCGGCCCCGAGGGCGATCTGGGAAAGCGAGTCCATGCGCGGTGCGGGTGGAAGCTGCGACGGGGGCATTGTCGCCCCGGCGGGCCGGCGCGGAGCGCGCGAAGTCGTCCTACAGCACGCTCTGCGCCATTGGTCTACGCTCGGACCTCATCCAATGAAGGGGAACGGTCCATGGAAACCACCAACCACGAGTTCCACGAACTCTTCGATCAGCTGGGGCTGCCTTCGTCCGAGCAGGACATCCGGGCCTTCATCGACAGCCACCGCCCGCTGGCCGGCGACGTGAAGATCACCGAGGCGCCGTTCTGGAGCCCCGCCCAGGCGGGCCTGCTGAAGGAACTGCTGCTGCAGGACGCGGACTGGGCCGAGGTGGTGGACCAGCTGAACGTCGCGCTGCACTGACGCGCGGCCAGCGGGGCATTCCCAGCGCCTCGAACCGCCGGATCGTCGACGTCAGCGTGAGTGTGTCGGACGAGGTCCGGCATCAGGCAGGCACGGGCGGCAGTTCGGGAGCAGTCAGCCCCGCGAACGGATCCGCCCACGCGGGCAGGGCCATCAGCCGCTGGTGCCAGGCCGCCACGGCCGGGTAGTCCGACAGGGGCAGCTTCGCCACGTCGTTGAAGGGAAGGAA
>Ga0247823_10005363_pt1 | contig 10209 bp, 6 predicted proteins | sample 13C_PalmiticAcid_2_FD_192426 | JGI IMG/M metagenome (GOLD analysis project Ga0247823, IMG submission 192426) | Soil microbial communities from agricultural site in Penn Yan, New York, United States - 13C_PalmiticAcid_Day30 | ecosystem: Environmental > Terrestrial > Soil > Agricultural land...
TCCTCATCGTCGTCGTCTTCGTCCTCCATCTCCTCGTCATCGTCATCATCGTCGTCATCTTCGATGCGGACGGCTTTCAGCTTGGATTGTTCGTCGCCTTGGGCAACACCCGAGTTCAAGGCGACGCCGGTCCAGCAGCAGGCGGCGATGAGCAAGCCCGCGACACCCACCGGCCACCAGCCGGTTTCGGGGGCCGTTTCCAGCCCTAACACCCGTCGAACGCGTTCCAGGAGCACCATGCGATCTCCTCCCATACCTGCTGCCATCGCCGGGCTGGACCACGCCAGCCGAAATCGGGCCACGGCTTCCAACGCTTGTGCGTATTCCACAGCGCGACCGGTGGCGGCGACCGCCAGCCTGTCGCAACACAGCTCTCGTTCCCGGCGAATCTGTCGCGATAACCACCACACCGCGGGATGAAAGAAGAGCAGCGTTTCCACAATGCGCTGCAACAGATTCACCCACAGGTCATGCCGGCGGATGTGTGCCAGTTCATGCGCAAGAACCGCTTCGACCATCAACGGGGGTGCGCTGAGCAGCCAGCTCGCGGGGAGGATGATCAGCGGTTGAATGATGCGGATGGCCAGCGGTTCGCGGACATCATGCGACACCGCAACGCGCACGCGGGCGCGGGCGCTCATGCCGAGATGTTGCGATAATCGCGTCACCACGGCGGAGAGGCTCGGCGAGATCGGCTCGAGACGTCCGGTCAGCCAGACATACCACATCAGGCCGCCGGTGAGCCGCAGCGAACACAACGCCACGCCGACCAACCACGCGAGCAGCACGATCGGTTGCCACGCGATGAATTCTTCTGTGTGCCACTGGCTTTGCCAGTGAGATGGAGCAAATGCCGCGGTGTCAACGTCCGATGCAGACATAGACGAGGCGAGGGGCACGTCCTGCATCACCACGGAGGCGGTGATGAGCGGCATCACGGCCATCAGTACGAACAGGCCGAGGAAGATCGCGTAGCGTTTCGACGTCGCCGACTTGGGGCAGACGAACATCAGCACACCGGCGATGAGCGCGACGAGTGCGCCTTGCCACAGGAAGTGCAGGAGTGCGGGCACGATCACCGAAGCCCACGGTTGGAGCCGTTGCCAGCCCGCGTTCATGGCTTCTCTCCCGCGTCCGCTTCGTACTTCTTCAGTGTTTCCCGGATGGCGGCGAGTTCTTCCGCCGTCGGGTTCGCCTCTTCCAGAAGATGGGCGACCAACGCCGACGCGGAACCGCCGAACGCCCGTTGCCAGACATCACTCACGAGTCCGCCGAGCGTCGATTGCTGCTCCGCGGTCGCTCGATAGCGGAAGGCGCGTCCCGCGGGCTCTCGCAAAAGTAACCCCTTGTCCGCCATGATGTTGAGAATGCTCATCACCGACGTATAGGCCCGGGGCGTGCCGGTCTGATTGAGCGTTTCCAGCACCGCGCGGACGGTGAGGGGTCCGCGTTCCCAGAGAACCTTGAGGATCTCCAATTCTGCCGGCGTCGGATGCGCTGTCCGCGGCCGTCCCATGCTTCGTCTCCCACCGAACGGTGTCTCGAAGGAGCGTCTACGAAAGAATTCGTAGATGCTACAACTAACAAACCCGTAGAGGAAGAGAAAAATCTGTTTCCGTCACAGATTTTGAAAGACTGTCCCCGTTAGCGGGACACGACTCAAGTGGACGCCTCGCGTGTCCAGCCCTGAATCAGAATCTCAGCGGTATCGCTGCAAGCCTGCAAGCCGTAGGAGTAGGGTCGTACCCCAATCGTATGGGGAAACGCCACATCATAGATTCGGGGATTCGCTGTCCCATCGGAGCCGACGATCTGGTAGGCCGCATTCACATCGATGCCTTCCAGTGACTGACGGGAACCGTCTTGAGAGCGCGTTGTGGGAACACGCACAGATCCCTGACGACGCAACGATGGGAACGGAACATCTTCGAGCCCAACCGCTCCTTGGCCACCACATTCCACAAAAAGCTGATAACGGTAAACCGCAGTCGATGCGTCCTCGCGTTCGACAATCACCGTCGTGGTCCCATCCCTCGGTTCAATCGAAGTGACTTTTCCCGCCACGAGGTCCAGCTTTCCGGCGGCACGAAGCGCCAGCAAAACTCGCGCGGATGAAAGTGGCAGGGCCGCGGTCAGATTCATCAAAAATGGCATCACGACTGTCTGCCAGCGCTGGTGATCCTCCGCAGATAAGCGCTCAGCATAAAAGTTCAAGGTGTACATGAGGTTGTCGAACGCTTCCATCCAGCGCATCGGCTCATTCTCGCGCAGTGAACGCCGGGCGGTCGCCATTTCTCGCCGCATCTGTTCGAATGCCTCACGCTGCGTATGTTTCTCCGTCATCCGTTCCACAAAGAATTCCATCGGCTTGGCGGGTTCACTCAACTCCCGAGCAAGCGACTCATGACCGTCTTTCTGCAGCGCGCTCACCAGCACCGGTCGGCAAATCGAATCGAAATAGGCATTGAGGGGCAGAATTCCGCTCGAATCAATGAGAGAGGCGATCTGTGCTGGGCTGGCGTAGCGGTCAATCGCCGGCCGTGCGTACCGATGCTCGTGCTGCAGATGGGGCAACCAGTCATGGGCAGAATGCATGGTGATATGGAAGTTTTCCGTGGCAGGAGCAGGACGATAGACCAACTGAGAGTCCCGCTCCTCCAATGTTCCATGGCGTCGAGCCAGTGACAGGATGACATCAAACGCGCTCAGGGATGCCCCTAAAGTTCCGATCGAAAAATTGTGGACCTCGTTCTCCTGCGGGAGCAACTTCTGAATCGGCCATGGGCTGGCGAAGTAACCGCTCTCAGGTTGATCCTCTTGAGGAAATTGATGCCCCGTCGCAATCACCACTCTGGTGAATCTTGTCGTCGTCGGACTTCCTTCAATCTGCACGCCGACGGATTGACTCTCCGGTTGGTCAAGCAGGTCAATCACGCGCTGACGAGCCCGCACTTCAACAATCACACCGCGAGCCCTCAGCGTCTTGACTAACCCGTGCAACTGATCGGAAAGATATTCACCCATAGCGAGGCGGCTGTAGTGCTCGCTCGCAGAAATCGACTCCCGATCAATCCCCCACTGCCGCAACGTCTGGACGCTCTGACGTCGCAACCAATCGGCAAATGTCTCCGGGAGAGGAGGCAGTTCCTCTGAAGAAATATTGCAGCGATGGCAGGGTTCTGTCGTTTCCGGATGATACGGCAGGCCCCGTCCCGGAAGCGTCCGTTGTTCAAAGATGACGATCTGCCGGGGCGGATCAACCAGACGATCGAACGCGTCGTTAAAGTGCTTCAAGAGATAGACGGCGGTAGGACCGCAGCCAACGATCGCAAGCGAGGAATCGAGGAACTCGGGCATGTAATGGAGGTGACCGCTCATTCGACTCGAAGAGAAACTCTATCCGGGGGAAATTCCAGACTCGACCCGTCAATTGGATGGACGACCATCGAAATTCGCGACGGATCATCGATGACGGACGCCCCCCAGTGCTGCTCCACATTGTAGAGATCGCGGCACACGTCTCGCCACACTCGCCAGATTCTTGAGATCGGGGACGAAACAAGAACCTTCGCCCATGGCCGCCGACCGCGGCGGCGCGACAAAGAGACGAATTTAACGTCTGGCGGATCAACGGTTAACGCAGAAATCGCCCGTGGTTCCTGAACCGGACTCGAAACCAGTGTGTCGACTGCGTAGACTGGTAGAGCGTGTTCGTCAGGATGGGGAAAGTCTCGGTTGCGGTGGGCGAGTGTTCGCTCCCCCGTGATTGGCTCCGTGCGACGCACCCGTTTCATTTTCAACAAGGAAACGAACTGTGGCGACTGTGTCTGCTTCCCAAACCAACCCGGCAACCGCAACCCAGAACATCAATGGGGCCGAGGTTCTGGTACGGGCGCTGATTCGCCAGGGCGTGGACCTGATCTTCGCCTACCCCGGCGGCTGCAGCATGCCGATGCACCAGTCGCTGACTTACCACCGTGATGAACTCCGCACGATTCTTCCCCGCCACGAACAGGGCGGTGGTTTCGCAGCTCAGGGGGTCGCGCGAACCACGAATGAAGTCGGCGTGGTGATGGCCACCAGCGGCCCCGGCGCGACGAACCTCGTCACCGCCATCGCCGATGCCAAGATGGACAGCGTCCCGCTCGTTGCGATCACCGGCCAGGTGCCGACGACGGTCATCGGAACCGATGCGTTCCAGGAAACGCCGATCGTTGAAATCTGTCGCGCGGTGACGAAGCATCATTATCTCGTCACCGATGCGAAGGACATTCCGCGGATCATCAAGGAAGCGTTTTACATCGCGAAGACGGGGCGTCCCGGCCCGGTGCTCGTCGACGTGCCGAAGAACGTGCAACTGACCATCCTGCCCGAAGAACCGGACTATGATCCGCCGATGGATCTGCCCGGATATCATCCGGAAATCCGCCGGCCGCATCCGAACCAGATTCGGCAGATCCTCGCGGCGATTCGTGCCGCCAAGAAGCCGGTGTTCTACATCGGTGGCGGGATCGTGCAGTCCGACTCCGCTGCGGAGTTCACGAAGTTCGCGAAGAAGGTCAACATCCCGGTCGCCATGACGGTGATGGGCCTCGGCGGCTTCCCCGGCGATGACCCGCAATCGCTGCACATGCTCGGGATGCACGGCACGGTGTACTCGAACTACGCCATCGCAGAGTGCGATCTGCTGCTCGCGTTCGGCGTGCGATTCGATGACCGTGTGACCGGGAAGCTTGACGAGTTCGTGAAGAACGCGAAGATCGTGCACGTCGACATCGACCCGTCCGAAGTCAACAAGAACAAGCGCGTCGACATCGGCGTGGTCGCGAACATCAAGGAAGTGCTGCAGGGCCTGAACGCGCTGGTGTCCGATGACGACATCCCGCAGATCGATGCGTGGTGGAACCAGGTCAATCAGTGGAAGACCAAGTTCCCGCTCGCCGTGAAGGAGTCGGGCGACTTCATCATTCCGCAGTACGCGATCAGCGAGCTGAACCGTCAGACGCGTGACCGGGAAACCTACGTCGCGGTGGGCGTCGGTCAGCACCAGATGTTCGCGGCTCAGTACTACAAGTTCAACGAACCGAAGCACTGGCTCAGCAGCTCGGGCCTCGGGACGATGGGCTTCGGTCTCCCCGCGGCGATGGGCGTGCAGGCCCGGCATCCGGACGCCCTGGTCATCGACATCGACGGCGACGGCTCGGTCCTGATGAACATTCAGGAACTCGCCACGCTGAAGTGCGAGAAGCTGCCGATCAAGATCTTTTTGTTGAACAACCAACATCTCGGCATGGTGGTGCAGTGGGAAGACCGCTTCCATGACGGCAACCGTGCTCATACCTACCTGGGTCCGGTTGATCATCCCGAAGCGACCGGTGACGGTGCGGGTGGTCACTACGAAGAGACGTACCCAAACTTCGTCGAAGTCGCGCGGGGCTTCGGTCTGCAGGCTGCCCAAGTCCGCAGCAAGAAAGAATTCCCGGCCGCCTTGGCGAAGATGCTCGCTTCGACGGAGCCCTACCTGCTCGACATCGTGTGCCCGTATCAGGAACACGTGCTGCCAATGATCCCCAGCGGCCGCACCGTGCGGGACATCATCATCGAGTAATCCTGCCTGTGGATCGTTGACACAACGTGAAGCCCAGGGACTGCGGTCCCTGGGTCTTTTCGTTTCATGCAGTTTGATCGGCACTCCGCTGTCGGGTATGGTCAACGATGTTTCGTCGTACCGACTCCGATCGGAGATTCTCATGTCTGAAGTTGTGATCAAAACCCGTGAAGATGGCCCGCTGCTGGTGACCGGTCCCGTGACGCTCGTCGATCACCTGGGCAACAAATACGAATTGAACTCGCCGAACATCGCGCTCTGCCGGTGCGGGCACTCCAACAAGAAGCCGTTCTGCGATGGCATGCACAAGTCGCAAGGCTGGTGTGCGAAGCAAGTCGCGACCGATCTGCAACAGCAACAACAGCAGCAGCAATGATTTCTTCCCCGGAAGCCCACGGTTTCTGAACCGTGGGTCTCTTTCTGGATCCTCTCCATGCCCCATCGCGCCGTGATGATCTTCGCACTGCTGTTCGCGACAACTCCACCCACGTTCACCGCGGACCCACCCTCACCAGTCCGCCCCACCGATGAGCAACGCAACGAGTGGACGCAGCGCGCGGATGCCGTCATCGAACAATTGAAGGCGTGGAAAGCCACGCAGGATGATCCGCGACCGGCGGCGGATGTTGAAATCGGCGCGAAAGCCGTGCACTGGATTCTGCGTTACAATGAGTTCCACAAGCCGAATTATCTCGACAACACCGCGGCAGCCTTAGCTCTGGCGGAAACGCGGCTCGCGGAACTCATCGCGGGGAAACCGTCCTGGCTCGCGCGGCCGGGGCAGTCGACTGTGCTGGGTTACTACTCCGCGCTCGATGGCTCCGTACAACCGCTCGCCGTCACCTTGCCGAAGACGTTTGATCCGACGGTCCGACAGCGCTGGCCGCTGCATCTGGTGTTGCACGGCCGTGACGGGGTGCTGACCGAAACCAGTTTCATCCAGCGGTTCGAAGGAAAAACGCCCAAGGAAGACCATCCGTGGATCCAGCTCGATGTCTTCGGTCGCACGAACAACGCCTACCGCTGGGCGGGCGAGGTCGACGTCTTTGAAGCACTGGCCACGGTCAATCGCTTGTATCGGATCGATGAATCGCGAGTGACGTTGTGGGGCTTTTCGATGGGCGGTGCCGGGGCCTGGCACCTCGGGCTGCATTACCCGGATCGATGGTCCTCTGTCGGTGCCGGGGCAGGGTTCAGCGATACGGTGAAGTATCTCAATCTCAAGGAACCTCTATCGCCGTTGCACACGAAACTCGTCCGGATCTACGACGCCGCCGAGTATGCCATGAATGCGGCGAACGTTCCGACGATCGGCTACGGCGGCGAACTCGACAAGCAACTCGCGGCGAGCCAGCTGATGCAGACCCGCGGCAAAGAAGTCGGGGTTGAGATTCCCGTGCTCATCGGCCCGCAAACCGAGCACAAATTCCATCCCGACAGCTGGAAGGAGTTTCTTGCTTTTCACACCGCGGCTGCTGAAAAAGGTCGACCGTCATTCCCGGGGCATCGGGAACTCCGTTTCACCACCTGCACCGTGAAATACAACCAGTGCGAATGGATCACCGTCGAGGAACAGATCGAACCGTATGAACCGTCGGTGGCCGAAGCGAAGATCGATGACAACGGCGTGGTTCACATCAAAACGAAAAATATCGCGGTGCTGCAAGTCGCGCGGGATGTCGCTGACGCCATCGTGATCGATGACGGTCAACCGTCACCGCTGACCTCCGCCGCCGGAGGGTTGCTACCCGGTGTGTACTTCGCGAAGGAAGCCGACGGCTGGACGACGTGGGACTACCGCACCTCGCATGATTACCTCACGAAGCCCCCGCTCTCCAAACGGAAGCACATGCAGGGACCGATCGACGATGCTTTCACGCGTCCCTTCATCTGCGTCCGGGGCACAGGCACGCCGTGGTCCCGCGACCATCACGACTGGGCGGAGTTCAACCTCCAGCGCTTCGAGCAGGAGTACGACAAATATCTCCGCGCGAAGTTGCCCGTGATCACCGACCGGCAGTTCAACGAAGAGCTCTTCGAGACGCACCACGTCATTCTCTTCGGCGACCCCGGCTCCAACAGCGTGCTGGCGAAGGTCGTCGATCAGCTGCCGCTCGCCTGGACGAAAGACGCGATCGAAGCCCGGGGCGAGACGTACGCCACCAACACTCACGGCGTGCCGCTGGTCTATCCGAACCCGTTCAACCATAACCGCTACGTCGCCGTGAACTCCGGCCACACGTTCCACAAAGCGGAGTTCGAAGGCTCGAACGCCCAGCTCTACCCGCGGCTCGGTGACATCGGCGTCATCCAGTTCCGCCGCCAGCAAGACGGCCAGTTCAGCGAAAACGTGCTGTGGTCCGATATCTTCACGACACAGTGGAGTTTTCCGACCAAGAAGTGAGCGAAGTCAGAGAAGTCGGCCACATCCTGACCTATAGAAACGACGCTACCAGATCTTCCACCAGGGCTTCTTTGACGGATGCTCAGGCTGATAGCGAAGACACTCGACGGCCTTCGAGAAGACCTCCCGGCTGGTTCCGAGATCGGGAATCAGAAACGGGTCGGCGTGGCAGTCTTCCAGCCTGCTCCCCGCGTTGAGGGCCTGGTTGATGACATCGACTTCCGCGCTGCACAGGGCGAGTTCCCTCGTCGCCTCCAAGAGCGGGCCATCGGCGAGCGCACCGGCGAGGGCCATGCCTCGGACAAATGCCGGCTCCTCCATGAGTGGCTCGTTCAACTTCAGTTCGCCGGACGGTTGCACACGGTGATAGGTCATCGCGGCATGAAAGGGCATGTTGTTCGTAATGATGACCCGTCCGAGCGCCAGTCTCAGGAAATGATCAACACGATCAACAACCTTTTCCGGACGGCCCGCGTTGACGAGCGCGTTCCGTGCTCGATTCGTGTCGCGCTCTTGGTCGAACTGCCTCACATAGTCACAGATGACTTCGTCCAACACGCGACGTGTTTCAACGACTTCCGGCTGATTCGCGTAGTGGAACGTGGCGAAGCGACTCGCGACGACCTGACGGGGTGGTGGTTGGCCCGCGTCCCATGAGGCATCCGCATAGACGGCCTGATGACCATCGACTTCGATAGTGCGGTGCCAGCGTTGCGCACGCACCTGAAGCGTCACCTTGGCAAGATGCACAATGCCCGGCGGAGCCATCTCCGGTACGTATTGAAACATCGGCTGTTCGAGCAGCCGGTCAGCGGGGAATTCTTCGCTGGCCATCCGAACGGTTAATGGGCCGGCGAACCCGTGTGCGCCGCGGACGCCACTTACTTCCTCACCATCGAAGTGGATCGCATCCAGCACCGGTCTGGCATGGAACAAAGAGAAGATCGGACCGGCGGCGCTGGTGAACCAACTCTCCGCTGTGTTGCGTAACGCCGTGTGCCGATCAAGATTAATCCCGACGACACAAGCTTCGAGATTGCCAAAGAGCTCTTCGTCGTCGGTTGCCACAATGATGTGCGCATGGGCGACGGAGGAATGCGCATCCTGATCGGTGATGACTTTCGCTGTGATCGCGAGCTGCTGGCCTTCAATGCGGGTAGTCAAGCGATCGCCATCAAGCTCGATGAGTCCCACAATGTCGGTGTGGGGAAGGAGCAACCGATGAATTTCCCTTATGATCAGGACGTCTTCCTGCTCGGTCACAGTGATCCCCTTTTTTTGGGCGCGGCTCTCTCCGTTAACACTACATGGTAAAACCTGAGCGTCTAAACAGTGTCTGCCCGATGGGTGAAAAATAAAACAGGCCGGGTGAGATGTCCCGGCCTGATTTTCATTCTGGTTCGTTTCGGCAACTGCTACGGTAGCAGTGGGCCGAAGACGGGGGTGGACTTCAGCCAGTCGAGAATCAGGTCGCGAAGGGTCACGCCGGCGTCGGTCGGCGTATTGGACTGGCGGCCGCCGAACATGCTGGTGTTGCCGACGAACGTCCCCCAGCTGAACGGGTTCGAGGTCGCATACATCGAATTGAACCACAAGCGGTCGGGACTGCTGGGATCGACGCAGATCCCGGAGTACTCGCCCCACGGAGCGCGACCGCCGACAGTGATGAAGTAGTTGCCCTGGCCTTCGCGCAGCACTGCCAGTGGCAGGATGCCGCCACGGGAGTCAATCTGCGTATACATGATTCCCGGGAAGCGGGTCATGCTCGAGAAATTCAGCACCGTCCCCAGGCCGCCGTTCTGCGACACGGAGATCGCGGGGTAGTAATAGTAGAAGTTCGGTGCTCCGATCGTGGTGTCCAACGCTTTGCCGAAGTTCGCGCCGTTGACGCCGATGTAATGGGCCGCACACGGGAACGTTCCGCGACGAACCGTGTGGGCTGTGAAGATGCGGTTGTTCCGCACCACGACATTCGAGAGCCGGGCGTCACCGGAATTCACCTGCGGTCCGGGGAACTTCTGGAACGCGGGCTGCGGCGGCAACCACGCATTCACCGCGACCGACCGCTTTTCCAGCGTGCGCGTGTTGACCAGCGTGTTGATGAAGAAGACCGTGACGGCGTTCCCGGCTCCGGGCGGACACGACAACAGATACTCACGACCCGGCGTGCCAAACGTGATGGCCGGCTGAATCGTGA
>Ga0247823_10005365_pt1 | contig 10207 bp, 8 predicted proteins | sample 13C_PalmiticAcid_2_FD_192426 | JGI IMG/M metagenome (GOLD analysis project Ga0247823, IMG submission 192426) | Soil microbial communities from agricultural site in Penn Yan, New York, United States - 13C_PalmiticAcid_Day30 | ecosystem: Environmental > Terrestrial > Soil > Agricultural land...
GCAGCCGCGACATCGTCGCGGTGAGCACGGTCGCGTGCACCGGCTCGGCGAGCGAGACGCCCGTCGCGGTCACCTCGACCAGGCCGGCCGCCTCCAGCGCCGCCAACGCCGGCCGGACCACGCCCGCCGGGTCGCCCGGGAGCTGGTCGGGGCGCAGGTCACCGCACACCGCGAGTCTTTCGAGGACGTCGCGCGCCGCCGGGGCGAGGTTGCCGAGCCGGGCGAGCACCAGCTCGCGCAGCGTCGGGGTCGCGCTGGGGTCTCCGGACAGCTGCCACACGCCGGTGGCGTCGGTCAGGTCGCCCGCAGCGCGCGCCCCGAGCACCAGCTCGCGCAGGTAGAGCGGGTTTCCGCCGCTCGCGGTCAGCAGGGTGGCCACCGTCCGGTGGGCGACCGCGCCGCCGAGTGCCGCCTCCAGGAGGGCCCGGGCGGCGTCGGCGCCCAGCGGCTCGAGGTCGATGCGCAGGTCGCGGGCGGCGTTCCAGGAGGCGACGAGGTGCTCCGGCAGCGGGTCGCCCGGCCGCAGGCTGACGACCAGGCGGATCCGCCCCGCGGCGGCCAGCTGCGCGACGAGCAGCAGGGACGCTCCGTCGAGCAGCGTCGCGTCGTCGACGACCAGCACCGTCGGCCGACCGTCCGCGGCCGAGGCCAGCGCGGCGCCGGCCTCGGCGAAGAGCCGGGCCGGGTCGGGGGTCGTGCCGTCGTACGGGCTGAGGCCGGGGAACTGCGCCGACAACGCCCCCAGCGGTACGACGGCCAGGATCGCGCTCCCGCCGAGCTGGACCGTGTGCGTGCCCGAGCCGTCGAGGCGGGTCGCGATCTCCGCGAGGAGCCGCGACTTCCCGACCCCCGTCGAGCCGTGCACGCTGACCAGGCGGGCGCCCGCGTCGAGCGCGTGCAGGGCGGCGCCCAGCTCCCGGTCGCGACCGGCCAGCGGCCACTGGCGGTCGGCTGGGGAACCCACCGTCGCCGAGCCGCTCATGGCCCGGAGTCTAGGGAGGGTTCTCGGGTCCGCGGGCGGTACTCCTGAGTAATTGACCGAGTGACCTGAGTAGCCGTCCACCGTGCACCTGAGCAGGGGGTTGAGCAGTTCCTCCCCATCCGCCGGACCCGGCTGCGCCGCGAGGGTGGAGCCATGACCCCCCGTTCCCTCGCCGCCGCCGCGCTCGCGGCCCTCGGCGCCAGCCTGGTCGCGCTCGTCCCGAGTGCAGCTCACGCCGGTCCGGCCGATGCGCCGACGGCGCCGACGATGTACCTCTCGACCCCGTTCAACACCCCTGTCAGCGGCAACCTGTGCACCGGCGCGTCCGACCCGCAGGGCAACCCGATCTCCGTGTCCTCGGTCAACCCCGGCGCCGGCACGGTCGACCTGGCCGGCTGCGCCTTCACCTACACGCCCCCGGCCGGGGTGAGCGGGGACAACCTGGGCTTCAGCTACCGCCTCACCGACGGCACCAACACCAGCCTCGACCTGATCGTGCGGGTGGCGGTGGGTGTGCCCGGGAACGCACCGGTCACCGCGGCGCCCGACGCCCTCGCCGGCAAGAAGAACCGGTGGCTCCTCGTCGAGGACATGTCCGCCTTCCTGCTCGCCAACGACATCGACCCCGAGGGCGGCCCGATGACCGTCGGCAGCCACAGCATCGGCACCTTCCTCCCCGGCGAGCAGATGATCGGCCTGTCGTCGTACGGGCCGCGCGCGATGGGCTACCTGCCCCCGACGGACTTCGTCGGCAAGCGCACCTTCGTCTACGAGGCCCAGGACGGCGTCAACGAGACCGACCAGACCTTCACCATCACGGTGGCCGACGCCGGCGCCTTCCAGAAGCCGGTCGCGGTCGCGGACAGCTACGAGGTACCGCGCAACGGCAGCCGCACGGTCGCCCGTGCCCAGGGACTCCTGGCGAACGACACCGACGCCGACTCGTCGTTCATCCGGGCGAACTCGGCGCACGTCACCGCCCACGGAACGGTGAGCGACTGGAACGCCTACACGGGGACCTTCACCTACACGCCGGACCCCGGCTTCGTCGGCACGGACAGCTTCACCTACTACCCGGTCGACGCCGAGAGCAACAGCGGCAACCTGGTGACGGTGACCCTGCACGTCGTCACGCCCCCGCCGGTCGCGGTCGCCGACGGTTACAAGACCGCTCAGGGCACGCCCCTGGTGGTCGACGCGGCCCACGGCCTGCTCGCCAACGACTCCGACCCCGACTCGTCCTTCGAGGTGAGCGGCTACCTCGCCGCCGGCCTGCACGGGACGTTCGCCCTCGACCCCGACATGGCGGGTGGGTTCACCTGGTCGCCGACACCGGGTTGGAGCGGCACCGACACACTCATCTACCGACTCGAGGACCCGGACGGCAACACCAGTGAGTGGGTGGACGTCACCCTCAAGGCCGTCGCCCCGGGGACCAACGAGACCCCGGACGCCGCCGCCGACACCTGGCAGGTCCGTCAGGGCTCGCCACTCACGATCGCCGCACCCGGCGTGCTGGGCAACGACACTGACTTCGAGGGCGCCGACGTCGACGTCGCCAGCCACACCGCCCCCGCCCACGGCCAGCTGAGCGCCTTCGACAGCGAGACCGGGGCCTTCACCTACACGGGTGCCGCCGGATGGCACGGCACCGACAGCTTCACCTACCGCGCCACGGACCCGCAGGGGGCGCTGTCGGCGCCGGCAACGGTGACGATCGAGGTCGTCAACGACGCGCCGGTCGTGCAGGACGACAGCTACACGACAGTGCCCGGGGTGCCGTTCGTGGTCTCCGCAGCGGACGGCGTGCTCGGCAACGACAGTGACCTCGAGGGCGAGGCCTTCACCGTCGGCACCTCCTTCCCCGCCGCGCACGGCAAGGTGGAGTTCGACTACGACGACGGGTCGTTCGTGTACACCCCCGACGCGGGCTTCACGGGCACCGACACCTTCGAGTACCAGGCACGCGACGCCTCCTGGCAGCAGTCGGAGCCCGCGACGGTCACCATCACCGTCGCGCCCGGCACGATCACCTCGCCCGCCCCGACCGTGGTCGGGACGGCACGGGTGGGCCGCGTCGTGAGTGCCGGTACGTCGACGTGGGGCCCGGGACCGGTGACGAAGTCCTACCGGTGGCTGCGCAACGGCACGCCGATCACCGGGGCCACCTCGGCGTCGTACCGGCTGACGGCGGCGGACCTCGGCAAGAAGATCGGTGTCCGGGTCACCGGGACCAAGGCCGGCTACCCGACGGTCGTGCGGACCAGCACGGGCAAGCTCGTGGCCCGGGGGATCCTGACCACCGCGACCCCGAGGATCGCCGGGACGCCCGTCGTCGGCCGCCTGCTCAAGGCGTACGCCGGGACGTGGGGACCGGGCACCGTCACGAGGACCTTCCGGTGGTACCGCAACGGGGTGGCCATCAAGGGCGCCACGGGGTCGTCGTACCGGCTCACGAAGGCCGACCGCGGTCGACGGATCACGGTGCGGGTGACCGGCCGCAAGACCGCCTACGTGACGGCCGTGCGGACCAGCGCGTCCCTGCTGGTCCGGTGAGGGGAGGGGCGGCTCCGGCCCGTGATTGACGACATGAAGATGTTTTCAGGTCGTGAGTTACGCTGGGCGTGTGCCCGAGCAGCAGGTGCTCCGGGCGGACGCGAGCGACGGGGGTCCTCCGATGGGTGTGCCGCTCTACCAGGCCAAGGCCGAGTTCTTCCGGACGCTGGGCCACCCCGCTCGGATCCGGATCCTCGAGCTGCTGGCCGAGCGCGACCACGCCGTGCACGAGCTCCTCGAGCAGATCGCGATCGAGCCGAGCAACCTCTCCCAGCAGCTGGCCGTGCTGCGTCGTACGTCGATGGTGGTCTCGCGGCGTGAGGGCGGGCAGGTCGTCTACTCGGTGAGCGTGCCCGAGGTCCGCGACCTGCTGCTGGCCGCCCGGCGGATCCTGGTCGGGCTCGCCGAGGCGCAGAGCGAGTTCGAGGACGAGCTGATGATCACCCGCCGCTGATGTCCGGGCAGTCCCTGGGCCGAGCCGCGGCCGGGCTGCTCACCCGTGCCGACCGGCTGCTGCCCCGTCGCGAGGACTGGAGCCGCGCGCGGCCGGGGCGCGACCTGACCGCGGGCGTCATGGTCGCGTTGGTGGCGCTGCCGCTCGCCCTCGGCTTCGGCGCCAGCTCCGGGGTGGGCGCCGGCGCCGGGATCGTGACCGCCATCGTCGCGGGAGCGGTGGCCGCCGTCTTCGGTGGGAGCCACGTGCAGGTCAGCGGTCCCACCGGCGCGATGACGGTGGTGCTGGTGCCGATCGTGGCGGCGCACGGTGCCGACGGCGTCCTGGTCGTCGGGTTGCTGGCCGGCCTGATGCTGGTGGTGCTCGCCCTGACCGGCGCCGGCCGGGCGATCCGGTACCTGCCGGTCCCCGTCGTCGAGGGCTTCACGCTCGGCATCGCGGCGATCATCGCCCTCCAGCAGCTGCCCGCCGCGCTCGGCGTCGATGCGCACGCCGAGAAGGTCCTGGCGCTCGCGGCGGACGCGTTGCGTGCGTGGGTGGACCATCCGCGCTGGGAGGCCCCGGCCTGTGCGCTCGTCGTGGTGGCGGTCGTCCTCGCCGGAGCCCGCATCCGGCCCGGCCTCCCCGTGGCACTGCTCGCCGTCGCCTCCGCGACCGTGGTCAACGGCCTGCGCGGTGAGGGCCAGGGCATCGCGACCATCGGGCACCTGCCGTCCGGACTCCCTGCGCCACGCCTTCCCGACGTGCCCTGGGCCGACCTCGACGCCCTCGTGCTCGCGGCCCTCGCCGTGGCCGCCCTCGGCGCGCTGGAGAGCCTGCTCTCCGCGACCGTCGCGGATGCGATGAGCGTGGGCGAGCGGCACGACCCCGACCGCGAGCTGCTCGGGCAGGGCCTCGCGAACATCGCCAGCCCGCTCTTCGGCGGGATCCCGGCGACCGCCGCCATCGCACGTACGGCGGTCAACGTCCGCGCCGGCGCGACCTCCCGCCTGGCGGCGCTGGTCCACGCGCTCCTGCTGCTGGTCGTGATCCTCGTCGGCGCGCGCTGGGTGGCGGAGATCCCGGTGGCCGCCCTCGCCGGCGTGCTGGCCGCGACGGCGATCCAGATGGTCCGGGTGTCGAGCCTCGGCGCGCTGCTCCGCTCGACCCGTGGGGACGCGGCCACCCTGCTCCTGACGACGGCGGCGACCGTCGTGCTGGACCTGGTCGCGGCCGTCCTCGTCGGCCTGGTCGTCGCCGGCTTCTTCGCGCTGCGCCAGACGGCTCGTACGGCGCAGCTGCAGGAGATCGAGCTCGACGACGCCGACCACCGCGACGAGGAGCGGCGGCTGCTGGACGAGCACATCGTGGCCTACCGGATCGACGGTCCGCTCTTCTTCGCCGCCGCCCACGACTTCCTGCTCGAGCTCGCCGAGGTGAGCCGGGTGCGCGTCGTCGTCCTCCGGATGTCGCACGTGACGACCATCGACGCGACCGGTGCCCACGTGCTGGCCGACGTCATCGGGCGGCTGGAGCGGCGCGGGGTGACCGTGCTGCTCTCGGGCGTGCAGCCCCAGCACCGCAAGGTGCTCCAGCGGCTCGGCGTCCACGACCGGCTCGCCCACGAGCGGCACCTCTTCGCCCGGACGCCGGACGCGATCGCGCACGCGCGACTGCACGCCGCCCGGGTCGCCCACGCCTAGCGCACCGGGCGCCCGGGCCGGTCGCCTACTTGCTGGTGGTGAGGCGGTACTGCCGCACCGACAGCGGAGCGAAGACCACGATGATGGCGACCACCCAGATCAGGGTGTAGGCCACCGGGTGCTGCAGCGACCACGCGTCGGAGCCCGGCCCGAGGCCCGTGTTGCCGAACAGGTCGCGGCTGGCCTGGGTGACGGCCGAGACCGGGTTCCACTCCACCACGGGCTTGAGGACGCTGTTGAAGTCCTTGGTGGGCACGAACGCGTTGGAGATGAAGGTCAGCGGCATGATCACGATGAAGGAGGCGTTGTTGATCACCTCCACGCTCGGCACCATCAGCCCGACCCACGCCATCACCCAGCTGATCGCGTAGCCGAAGAGGAGCAGCAGCGCGAAGCCGGCGAGCGCCTTGGGCACGCCCTCGTTGATGCGCCAGCCGATGAGCAGTCCGGTCAACGCCATGATGACCAGTGACAACACGTTGTAGACCACGTCGGACGCCGTGCGGCCGACGAGGACCGCGCTGTTGGACATGGGCAGCGACCGGAACCGGTCGATGATGCCCTTCTGCATGTCCTCGGCGAGGCCGGCGCCGGTGAAGGTCGCGCCGAAGACGATGGTCTGGCCGAAGATGCCGGCGATCAGCCACTCCCGGTAGTTCACACCAGCGACGTCGATGGCGCCGCCGAAGACGAACGCGAACAGCAGCACGAACATGATCGGGCTGATCAGGACGAAGACCAGGATCTCCGGCACGCGGACGATCTTGATCAGGTTGCGCTGGGCGACCACCCAGCCGTCGTTGAGGGCTTGGGCCGTGGTGCTCACAGGGCGACCTCCGTCTGCTCGGTCCCGGTGCTCTCGTGCCCGGTCAGGGTGAGGAAGACGTCGTCGAGGGTGGGCCGGCGCAGTCCCACGTCGAGCACCTTCACCGCCTCGCGCTCGAAGGCCTGCAGCACGCGCAGCAGGTCACCGGCGGCCTCGTCGCCGGCGGCCGCCTCGAGCTCGCGGCCGCCCGCGCCGACCTGGACCTCACCGACCGCCACCTCGTTCAGGATCCGGGTCGCGGCCTCCGCGTCGGCCGCGCTGGTCAGCACGACCTCGATCCGCTGACCCCCGGTCTGGGCCTTGAGCTCGTCGGCCGTGCCGTGGGCGATCTCGCGGCCGTGGTCGATGACCACGATGTCGTCGGCCAGCACGTCGGCCTCCTCGAGGTACTGCGTCGTCAGCAGCAGGGTGGCGCCGTCGCCGACCAGCTCGCGGATGACGTCCCACATCAGCTGGCGGCTGCGCGGGTCGAGGCCGGTGGTGGGCTCGTCGAGCACGATGACCGGCGGCGCCGCCACCAGTGCACAGGCCAGGTCGAGCCGCCGGCGCTGGCCGCCGGAGTAGGTCTTGGTGGGGCGGCCCGCGAACTCGGTGAGGTCGAAGCGCTCGAGGAGCTCCTGCGCACGGGCGCGGGCGCGCTGCCGGCCGAGGTGGTAGAGCCGGCCGATCATGACGAGGTTCTCCGACGCCGTGAGGTGCTCGTCGACGGCGGCGTACTGACCGGACAGGCCGATCCTGGCCTTCGCCGCCGCGGGGTCGGCGAGGACGTCGATGCCGGCCACCCGCGCCTCGCCCGCATCGGGTTGGAGCAGCGTGGTCAGGCAGCGCACGGCCGTCGTCTTGCCGGCGCCGTTGGGCCCGAGCAGGGCCAGCACCTTGCCCTCCGGCACGGCCAGGTCGAGGCCGGCGAGGGCCTCCACGTCCTTGTAGCGCTTGACCAGTCCGGTCGCGCTGATCATCGGTTCGCTCATGGGTCGTCCCACGTCTCCTCGTCTCGTCTGGCCCCGCTCCGCACACTAGGGACCGCCACCGACACCCGGACTCATCGTCGGAGGGGCCCTGAGGCAAGGCTCTCTTTCCTGGAATCGTTCAAGAAAGCGTGGCAGGGTGGAGGAGACGGAACACCACCGGACCTCCAGCGAAGGGATCACCACCCATGACGACCACCGCGACCCAGCACCGCACCGAGCGCCACGTCGCGCACCCCGCCTTCCGGGCCGACGCCACGTTCGCCGCGCACCTGCAGCAGCTGCTCGTCGACCTCAACGACCTCGCGCTCCAGGGCAAGCAGGCCCACTGGAACGTCGTCGGCCCGAACTTCCGCGACCTCCACCTCCAGCTCGACGAGATCGTCGACGCCGCCCGCGGCTTCTCCGACGAGGTCGCCGAGCGGATGCGTGCCGTGTACGTCGTCCCGGACGGCACCTCGGCCCGGATCGCCGCCCAGAGCAGCCTCCCGGCCTTCCCGCGCGGCGAGGTGCTGACCGGCGCGGCCATCGACGCGATCGTCGCCTCCCTGTACGCCGTCGCCGGCACCGTGCGGCGCATCCACGACGACGTCGACGCGGCCGACCCGACGACCGCCGACCTCCTGCACACCATCCTCGAGCGACTCGAGCAGCTCGCATGGCTGACCGACGCCGAGCGCCGGGTCCCCGAGGGCTCGGTGCCGGAGGCGCTCCTCGCGTGATGCTGGACAGATCGGCTGATGTGTCTCATTCTGGTGACATGTCAGCCGATCTGTCAGCGCCCGCCGCGTACCACCCCGGCGGTGGCGAGGCGTGGCGGTCACCCTGGCCGTCGTACGCCGCCCTGCGCGAGCAGGACCCGGTCCACCACGTCGTCCCCGAGGCCCGGCCGCAGCACGACTACTTCGTCCTGTCGCGGCACGCGGACGTGCTGGCCGCGGCCGTCGACGTCGCGACCTTCTCCAGCAACCACGGCCTGACCGTCGAGTACGACGAGCTCGAGCGGATCGGCCTCGCCGACAACCCGCCGTTCGTGATGACCGACCCGCCGGTCCACACGACCTTCCGCAAGCTCGTCGCCCGCGGGTTCACCCCGCGCCAGGTGCGCGAGCTCGAGCCCGTCGTCCGGGCGTTCGCCGTCGAGCGGCTCTCCCGGCTCCAGGAGGCCGGGGGTGGCGACGTCGTCGCTGAGCTGTTCAAGCCGCTGCCCAGCCTCGTGGTCGGCCACTACCTCGGCGTGCCGGTCGCGGACCAGCCGCGCTTCGACGCGTGGAGCGGCGCGATCGTGGCCGCGAACGTCGCCGGCGAGGGCGCGGCCGCGGCGGCCTCCGCGGCCGGCGCCACGATGGAGCTGATGGGCTACTTCTCCGAGCTCGTCGAGCGGCGCCGCGTCGAGCCGGGGGAGGACACCGTCTCCCAGCTGGTCCGCGCCGACGTCGACCTGCTCGAGATCCTGGCGTTCGTCTTCACGATGGTGGCCGGCGGCAACGACACCTCGACCGGCGCGCTCGGCGGCGCGGTCCAGCTGCTCGCGCAGCGTCCGGACCAGCGAGCGCTGCTGGCCGCCGACCCGGGGCTGGTGCCGGAGGCGGTCGAGGAGTTCCTGCGGCTCACCTCGCCCGTGCAGGGACTCGCCCGCACGACGACGCGTGACGTGGAGCTGCACGGGGTCGTCGTACCGGCGGGGCGCAAGGTGCTGCTCCTCTACGCCGCCGGCAACCGCGACCCGCGCCGCTACGGGCCCGACGCCGATGAGCTCGACGTGCTGCGGGGGCCGAGCCAGATCCTCAGCTTCAGCCAGGGCCACCACCACTGCCTCGGTGCGGCCGCGGCGCGCCTCCAGATCCAGGTCACCCTGGAGGAGCTGGTCCGCCGCATCCCCGACTTCGCGGTCGACGAGGACGCGATCACGTGGGCTCCCGGTCCCTATGTACGACGCCCGCTGGCCCTGCCGATGACGGTGCTCCCATGAGCTGGGTCGACCGGCGCACACCTGCCGTCGAACGCATCCTCGACGCGGCCGGCACCCTCTTCGCCACCGACGGCGTCGATGCCGTCTCCATGGCCCAGATCGCCGCAGGTGCGGGCTGTTCGCGCGCGACGCTCTACCGCTACTTCCCCGACCGGCCCGCCCTGCAGCTCGCCTTCGTGCAGCGGGAGGCGGTGCGGGTGGGCGCCCTCGTCGCGGCGGACCTCGGCGCTGCCCGTCGCGACGCCGACCTGCTCACCGAGGGCGTGCTGGCCGCGCTCCGCCACGTCCGCGCGAACCCCGCCCTGCTGGCGTGGTTCGGCGACCGCGACGCCGCGCACACCGCCGACCTCGCGCACGGCTCCGAGGTCGTCGAGGCGCTCGGGCTGACCATGGCGGCGGACCCCGACGCGGCGCGGTGGCTGGTGCGGGTGATCGTCTCCCTGCTCACCGTCCCGGGTGGGGACGACGCCGCGGAGCGGCGGCTCGTGGAGCGGTTCGTGGCACCGGTGGTGGCCCCGGCCACGACTCGGTCGAGCACTCAGTCGCGCACCCAGCGGTAGACCTGCCCGTCCCGCACCTCGACCCGGTCCGGTGGGCGTGGTCGCGGGTGCTGGCGCAGGTGGGCGAGCACCTTGGTCCGCCCGCGCAGCACGAGGTCCTTGTCCTGCCAGTGGAGGTAGGGGTGCAGCAGGGGGTGGGCTCCTGAGAAGTCGCGCGCGTCGATGAGGCTCCACGCCTGCGCGGTCGGTGGGGGAAGGTCGGGGAGT
>Ga0247823_10005366_pt1 | contig 10207 bp, 8 predicted proteins | sample 13C_PalmiticAcid_2_FD_192426 | JGI IMG/M metagenome (GOLD analysis project Ga0247823, IMG submission 192426) | Soil microbial communities from agricultural site in Penn Yan, New York, United States - 13C_PalmiticAcid_Day30 | ecosystem: Environmental > Terrestrial > Soil > Agricultural land...
CTCCAGCGGTCCTCGCGGCTCGGGGTCGCTCGTGCCTTCGCCCCGAAGGCACGGACGATCTGAGCAAACATCCAAACGTCGCGCCGCAGCCGCATCGAAAGCGAGCGTTTCGCGGCCGCGTCGTCGAAGACGCCGTGTTCGTCGAGCCGTGCCCCGAGCGCTTTGCCCAGGACGAGGACCGCGTTCTGGAGCGCCGGTCGAAGGTTGCCCGCCACCGTGGCGACGGAGGCACGGATCTGCTCCGACGTGGCGCCTCCGTCGGGTGGGAGGAAGTCGTGCTCGAATGCGCGGCGAAGCTCGAGGCGGACGTTGGCGGCGATTCCGCCGAGCGTAGCTTTGATCGTCACGAGCCGATGGGCTTCGGCGAAGAGGGCCTCGTAGCGCGCGTGCATCTGGGGCGCCGAGACCTTGAAGAGCTCGCGCTCCAAGCTTTCGGCGAGCTGACGCCCGGTCTGTTTGCGCAGGTAGTTCGTCAACGCACGTGCGTCCGACCGCAAGACGCTCAGAACGACGTACACGAGTCCCGCGGGCCGCGACTCGCGGACGACATGCTCGAGGAGCGTGACGTACTTGAGCATGCGGAAGAGCGAGAGGAACGTGAGGGCTACCAGGCGGCGCGCCTGTTCTCCCGGCACTTGCCGCATCAGCTCGAGGACGCGCTGGTTGGTGATCCGGTCGAACTCCGGTCGGAACTCGAGCGCCACCAGCGGGTTGAAGAACGCCGACTGCGCCACTTCGCGGTGAGCGACGGACATCGACGCGTAAAAAAGGCGAAACGGCACCCGCGGTAGGCGCGTGATCCCCCCGCTTACCTCGACGAGGTTCGTGAGGCCATGACGGAGCAGAAAGAGCGATTCTTCGGGGGTGTCCTGGCTCGCCGCGCCACGAACGAGGCGCGTGCGCGCCGTGTCGTCGGGCAGCAAGTGCTCGAGATAGCGCTGGAAAACGAAAGCGCGCTCTTGCTCTCCGAGGAGCTGGCGAGACAAATGCACGATGCGGTGCATCGCGTCGCGCGCGAGGACGAGCGCCTCGCGGTAATCCTGGGCAACGATGGCGACTCGCCGCGGGGGCCCGGTGTGGTTTCGCGGGTTCGCGAAGCAGGCGAGGCCCTTGAGGAGAATCTCGAGCTCGAAGAGCGTCGCTTCACGATGCGTCGCGTCGAGCCGAGAAAGCCAGACCTCGCGTGCCGTCGCTTGCTCGCGACGGAGGCCGCGCGTGTCGCGGAGGAGGTCTGCGTAGGCGTCACCACCCGGAGGGCCCGGGGGCAGCGAGCGCCCCGAGGCATCCGACGGGTATTCGCGAGTTCCAAACGGTACGCTGTAGGTCTGCGGCTCGAGCGTCGTGCGCCAAGCCACGGAGCGCGGAGGTATCCGTGAGTCCCTCATCGAGCCGCTCCTTCGCCGCCCCCGGCGATGCGACGTTTCCCCATGAAGCGCTCGGCGTCGCTCGGTGTTACGCGCCGAGCGCGAAGCTGCCGTCCGATGGCTCGGCCCTCACTTGCCCGCGTCCTTCGCCGTGAACGTCTTCGGGTGGAAGTTGAAGGGGTAATGGGCGCGCGTCTCGTAGCCTTTCGCGCTCGAGGCGAACTTGATCCGCTTGATGGCCTCGATGATGCACGCACCGACGCTCGGCTCGAGGATCTGGGACTTCGTCGTGTCGACCGACGCATCCGTGACGTTGCCTTGTGGGTCGATCACCCACTTGATGTCGATGTCGCCTTCGATGCCGGGATGCTTGGCGAGCGCCTTGTCGTAGCAGGCTCGCGCCTCGTCGCGGCGTGCGGCGACGATGGCCTGGATGTCTTTGACGGTGCGACCGGGTTCGCCGGCGCTCTGTCCATGCGTGCTCTTCGGCCCCGACTCGCCCTTGGACTCCGTCGTCGTGTGGACGCTTTCGGTGAGCTTGGCGCCCAGAAGGTCGCCGCCCTTGCCGAGCTGCGTCGTCGTCGTGGTGCCGCCGTTCGTGGCCGCGCCGGATCCACCGCTTTCGGCGCCAGACGAGGAGGGCGCTGCGCCCGAGCCGGCCGACGGCGCTGCGTTGTCGCCCGATGTGCCGGCGCCGGCCGTCTTTGCGCCGGGGCCTTCCTGTCCGGCGCCTCCACCGCACGCGATCGCGGAGACGACCAAGACGGACGAGAGCACGGCGAACCCGAGACGATAGAGCGGCCTACGCATGGATACGACGCTAACGGATTTGCAGCCGTCACCCAACCGTCGCGTGGCGGCCGCTTCGCCGGGAGAGGGTGCAATGCTAGACACTCCGCGATGTTTCCCGTGCGGTTCTGCATCGGCTCGGCTGCCCTCGTGGTGTCGTTCGCAGCGGTGGCTGCGTGCGACGACGTCGTCGCCGCTCAGCCCTGCTCCGGGATTCCTGCTGGTGGCTGCCCGCTCTCCCGCGGCGTCGCGTGTGAGGACCCGTCGTGCGAGGCCGTGTACGCGTGCCGGCCTGGAAACGTCTGGGAGCTTCAAGCGCGATGCCCAGCGCGTGAAGGAGCCTCGCGGGACTCCGGCGCGACGGGTGACGTCGACGCATCCGCCGTCGTCGATGCGTCGATCGACGCGCCTCCAGGGGCGTTCGGCGGGCCCGGATGCGCGCCGCTCCAGGAGCCGGATTGCTCGCTCGGGCTTGCGCTCTCGTGCGGCGTCGGCTGCTGCGGCTGTGTGGATCTCTACGTGTGCGAGGACCAGGGCTGGAGCATTTGGGGCCAGTGCGTTGACGGGGCGCCGCGCCCGGAGTGATGCCGGCGGCGCGCCGGCTGGGCTCAGCTCACGATGCCTTCAGGAACGGATCCCACTCGCGATACTTGAGCGCGGTGCCGAGGAGGATCTGAGCTGTCATCGTCCACTTGGGTCGGAACGGCCGCCGGGCGAGACGCATGTTCGCTTCCTCGGGCGTACGCCAGCCTTTGCGCAGGTTGCAAATCCGACATGCGGTTACCAGATTTTCCCAAGTGTCATCGCCGCCGCGCGACCGTGGGAGCACATGGTCGATGTTCAGGTCTCGCACGGGTGGCCGGGTCCCGCAGTACTGGCACTGATGTGCGTCGCGAAACATCAGATTGCGACGTGTGAGTCGCACGGTCACCTTGGGCGTGCGGTCGTAGCGATGCAGGTGCAGTACGCGTGGGACCCGCAGTGCGCCACCGATGATCGGCACGCTGTCGTCGTGATCGCGGATGGGCAGGCCACGCCAGAGATCGAAGTCGTATTCTTCTCCGGACTCGTCGAGGGCATGTGCCGCACCCCCGTAGAGGAGCACGAATGCGCGCTTGGCGGTCGTCAGCTGGATGGGCTGGAACACGCGGTTCAAAACGAGGACCGGTCGAGCAAGTACGTCAGTCATGTGACGGCCTGGCGAATCGGGAAGCGTCCGAGGCTTTGGAGCACCAAGTACTGTCCACAGCATAGCAACACTTCCGCGGGTCGCCTTCGATCCAGGCAAATTTTGCGGGAACAATGCCGCCACGGATGACGTTGACCGTCCACGGTGCCAAGGTAGTGTGAGGAGAACCGGCCATGGTGCACGACCGATGAGCGATTCGCACACGGGTGGACACGAGGAAGAAGCGGCGAGCAGTGATCGCGCCGTAGAAGTGGCCGTGCGCCGCCCTCGCGACGAGGAAGAAGACGAGGCCGGCGCTCGGAAGCGCCTGCTCCTCTTGGTGCCGCTGCTCATGGCCGCTGCGGCGATCGTCGCCTTGGTCCTCGTTGGAATGCAGGACAAAGGTATCTACTCGAAGCCCGTCGATGAGCTTGTCGCCCAGAAGTCGAAATTCATTGGTAAATCTGTGCGAGCGGAGGGAAATCTCGTGCACGGTTCGCTCGTCAAGCGCGAAGACCCCTGCGAGTATCGCTTCAAGATCGAGAAGAACGGGGTCGAACTCCCCGTCCGCTTCGCCAAGTGCGTCGTCCCCGATACCTTCCGCGACGTGCCGGGGATGGATGTCGGTGTAACCGTCGAAGGCGAGCTCGGTAGAGACGACTCGCTCGAGGCTTCTCAAGTGCTCGCCAAGTGCCCGAGCAAGTACGAGATGAAGCAGAAGGCTGCTCAAGGCGAGAAGGCTCCCCACGCGTCGATGACCCCCTGACCGTCAGCGCGGCGCCTTCGCGTCCGCTCTCGTCTCACCGAGTCTCGCCTTCCGCGAAAAGCGCGGTACGCTCGGGCGGCAACCCATGCCGGGCGCTCTCTATTGGATCGACGCATTCGCGCGTTCGCGTGGCCTCCGCTACGAGCCGGAGGCCGACGAGCGCTGGCTCCGCGCGTGGGAGCCTTACACGACGCTGAAGGTTCCCTTCCGCTACGAGCACGCCCTTCATGCGACCGGAGTCAATGGTTCGCTTTCCATCGCCCGCGCCGTGCTCGAGCTCCCGCGGCCGTCGGCGCCGCCTCCCGGAGCCGCTTACGAGGTCGGAACCTGGATCGCGATCGTCCAAGACGTTCGCATCACGACGAAAGCCGCCCTTACGAGTGATTTCGGCAGTCCCTTCGCGGAACCGCTCGAGCTCGTGTCGATGCAGAGGCTGCCGACGGGAGAGGCCGCTTTCGATCACGTGTTCGCGTCCTTTGCAGGCAGCCCCGAAGACCTGGCGACTGCCATCACCCCGAGCGTGAGAAAGCTCCTCTTGTCGTGGCGGGTGCCGGTCCATGCGGAGACCCGCCCGGGGGGATTCATCCTTGCGCCGGTGACCCTCAGCGCGGACGATCGCGGCGTTGGATGGCTGTTCGATGCCATCCATGTCTTTGGCGAGAAGGCGACGAAGCGAAGGACATGACGGGGACCGTTTCCTATTGTCGCCGTCCTCCGATTATGGCGAGCTCCGGGGTCGGAGCGTTCGCCATGCCACGTCGGTAACACCGCATGCGAAAGCTCACTGTCGCCCTCGGCCTTCTCGCCAGCTGCGCGATCGCCCGTCCGGCATTGGCCGAGCCGTCTTCGTCCCACTACGCGCGATGTGACAAGACGGTGAGCTCGAACGAAAGCGAGCTCGCCCACCAGAAGTACATTGCAGGCAAGCAGGACTACGACGAAGGAAACTACGTGTCCGCGGTTCGCCGCTTCCGCGACGCGTACACGCTCGACTGCACGAAGCACGAGCTCCTCATCATCATCTCGGCTGCGTACGAGCGCGAAGGCGACAAAAGGGAAGCGCTGAACGCGCTCGAAACGTACGTGGAGCGTGCGCCTTCGGCGCCGGACGTCGCCACGTATCGCGCGAAGATCGAGAACGTGAAGAAGCAGATCGCGGCCGCCCGTCCTGCGCCGATTCATTCGTCGTCGTCGGCGGCGCGCGTGCCGGCCGAGCATTCGATTTACCCGTGGTTCCTCGTGGGGGCGGGCGCCGTGACGCTCGGCGTCGGGATCACCATGGTGGCGACCACGCCCAGCCTTCCCGGTGGGTGTGACGAGACCACGAAACAGTGCGTCCGCCGGCAAGACGAGTCGGCAGGCGACTTCGAAAACCGACGGGTTGCGGCCGGTCGGTCGGTCGCCCAACCCATTTGGGGAACGGTCGCGACGGCGAGCGGCGTGGCCCTCGTCGCGGGCGGGCTTCTGTGGCATTTCCTCGAGCCGAGACAGAAGAAGCCTACGAAGGCGAAATTGACTCCGACCGTTGCACCTGGCGTGGCCGGCCTTGCACTCGGCGGAACGTTCTAAGGAGCAGAGAGGCGAGTATGCCGCCGTCGCAGTCGCAAAGACCTTTCTCAGCGATCCTCACCGCGCGTCGCGACGCCGGGGCAGATCTCACGTTGGTGACGCTGACGCCGTCGGGTGACCATGCGCACGCCTATCGCGCGCCCGGTCAGTACATTCAAGTGCGCGCCGCCGAAAACGGGTATTTCGTGTTGGCGGGTGAAATCGGGGCCCCGTCGTGGGAGCTGCTCGTTCGCATGAACGGTGGTGCGTCCGACGCCCTCTTGCGCTCGCCCGAAGGGACGGCCTTCGAGGTCGCGGGACCTCTGGGCAGTGGCTTTCCCCTCGAGCGTGCGTGCGGTCGGCATCTCATCGTCGCCGTGGCAGGGAGTGCGCTGGCCGTAACGCGACCGATCTTGCGCGATCGCGTCGCGCGCCGTGAAGGGGCGTCAACGACCGTCTACGTCGGCGCTCGCTCGCCGAACGAAGTGGCCTTGGCTACGGAGGTGGCGGGGTGGGTGGATGCAGGTGCGCGGGTCGTGCTCTGCCTTTCGCGACCGCAGGGAGGCGATGGCGGTGCTCTGAAGAACGTCGCGTGTCGGCGTGGCTACGTTCAGCGAATCATGAGCGAAGACATCGCGAGCGGCGCCGTCACGAGCGGCCTGGTCTTCGCGGCCGGTCCTGGTGGGATGCTCGAGGAGCTGAAGGGCCTCGCGACGACGGCCGGTTCGCTGGAGGTCATCACGAACGTCTGAGGCCGCTCGGCGAGCGTCGATTCGCGAGGGCTTCTCGGGCGACAGCGGCTCGTATAGCCTCGACCGGACATGAGTAGCGCGTCGGAGTTGCCGAAGGGCGCGGTGCGTCACGGCGGGAAAGAGGAGCTGCGCGCGTCGCTCCTCAAGACGTACCTCCTGCGCATCCGCGCGGAGAAGGGCGACGGCGCGGTTCGGACGATCCTCGACAACGCGGGGATCGATCCGTCGATGGTCGACAACGAGACGGGTTGGGTGAGCACCCAGGCGGCGCGGAAGGCACTGCGCGGCATCTGCGAGACCCTTGGTTCGGTCGACGCTCTGCGAAGCCGCGGCGAGTGGGTCACGAACGCGGAGGCGCTGGGCACGCACGTGCGAATGCTGCGGACGGCGGAGCACCCGGTCGACGCCTACCAGTACCTCGCGGCCAACGCGCGCGAGGTGACGCGCGTGGGGTTTTGGCGATTTGAGCTGGTCGGGCCCGAGGGGGCGAAGCGCGAGCCCGCCGGCGACGAAGCGCCGGATTCTGCGGAAGGACGCGTTACCGTCGATCCGATCTTGCCGGCGGACAAAGCCTCGATCCGCGCGGTGCGGCTCGTCTATCAGCCCCGGTCGGACGGCTACGACGACGTCAAACTCGACCCGGAATTCGAGGCGCTCTTCTGCGCGGCGCGGGAAGGCGAGCTGGCGGCGATCCCACGCATCTGGGGCCTCGCCGACGCGCGCGTCACGCACGAGAAGTGTCTCGCGAAGAACGACATCTCGTGTTCCTACCTCGTCGAGTGGGACCTGCCGGCCCCGCAACATACGGCTGTCGTCGCCGCGGCGCTCGCGGCGGTCTTGTCGGGCGGCGCGATCGGCGCGGCCGGTGGTTGGCTTGCCGGTGCGATCGGCGCGCTGATCGCGGGAGCACTCGGGGCAGGTGCCGGTAAAATCTGGGATCGGTCGAAGACGGAGGCGTCGGGCCGCGCCTTCGAGAAAAACCGCATCGCCGCTCTCGAGCGTGGCCTCGACCTGCGCGGCGAAGCTACCAGCGCCGCGAGCCCCGGTGAGCTCAGCGGCACCGTTCTGGGCGGCAAGTACCGGATCGGGAAGAAAATCGGCTCCGGAGGTATCGGCGTCGTCTACGCGGCCGAGCACGTGACGCTCGGCCACGAGGTGGCGGTGAAGGTGTTGCGCGGCGCAGCTGCTCGCGATGGCGGAGAGATCGCGCGTCTGAGGCGCGAGGCCTACATCCAGGTCAACATCGACAACATCAACATCTGTCGGGTGCACGATCTCGATCAGATGCCTGACGGGTCGATGTACGTCGTGATGGAGCGGCTGCACGGTCGGTCGCTCGCGGACAAGCTGGCGCGCGAGCACCTCATCGCTCCTGGCTTTGCCCTGCCTGTCTTCATCGGCGTTTGCCGGGCGCTCGCGGGTGCGCACAAGAAGGGCGTCGTTCACCGCGACTTGAAACCCGGAAACATCTTCCTCTGCGACGACGGCACGCCGAAAGTGCTCGATTTCGGGATGAGCAAGCTCACGACGGCGGAGTCGCTCACCCAGGCGGGGTACACGCTGGGGACGCCCGAATACATGGCGCCCGAGCAGTGCATCGGCGCGAATGTCGTCGCGCAGACAGACATCTACGCGTTTGGCGTCCTCATGTACGAGGCTCTCACGGGCGAGCTCCCGATCGTCGCCCAGGCGCGGCGCGAGCTCCTCGATCTGCATCAGCGCCAGATCCCGATCCCGATGCGCCAACGGCGGCCCGACCTCGACATCCCCGATGCGCTCGATCAGGTCGTGATGAAGTGCCTGAAAAAGCGCATCGCCGACCGTCCGAAGAGCGCCGAGGAGCTCGAAGAGATGTTGGCGGCCATCCCGCTCGACGGGCTTTTGACCACCTACGAACGCCGGCGGAAGCGTTCTGCATCGAGCGAGGATGCTGGGAACGTGTCGACCCTTTCGAGCCACCCGCCGCCGCCGCCGAAGTAACTCGGGTCGGCGCGTCGCCTCAGCGGAGTACCCACACGAGGCCGGCGACGCTGGCGGCGATCACCGAAACCGCGATCGTGACGACCATCACGTCAGCGGCCGTCCACACGCGGCGCTTTGGTTGAGCGACGGTCGTTGCCGTCCGCGAGGCGACCTCGGCGATCGGCGCCTGTTGCGCAGGAGCCATTCTCGACTCGGGTGGCACGGACCCGGCGGGCAAGCCACTCGACGCAGGTATCGATGGCGGCGGCGGCGGCGGTGCGGCCGCGTCCGGGACGACCTCGTCTGCGGCGGCCTCGAGTTCTGCGAGCGCGAGGCTCACCGGCTCCTCGAGCGCCAGCACGGAGAGGCCGATGCGTGCCATCGTCGGCGGTCGCCAAACGACATCGCGGTCGGGCGTCAGCCGACAATCGCCAAGATAGACGCCGTTGCGTGAACCGAGGTCGCGCAGCAGGACCTGCGTGCTTCGCCGAACCACGGCCGCGTGCCCGCGTGATGCGTCTTCGTCTGCGAGCGGCAGGTCACACTTTTCGGCACGTCCGATGACGTAGATCCGCCCCTCGTCGACGAGCCGAAGCTCGGCGCCGATGTCGGGTCCCTCGGCGACCCTGATCTTCACGACCGTGTCGTCGCCCACCGCATCCATGGCGCTGCGGACGAGCGCGAGCGCCAGCTCACGCGTCGCGAGGCCGAGGTCCGGAGTGGGGGCACGCTGTCCGATGGCAATTTCGAGCCACACGCGGCCAAGGCGAACGAGATCGCCGGTCTTTACGAGGCGCGGCGTGTGCGGGCCGAGCTTTATGCCGCCCACCCACGTACCGTTCGTGCTGCCTTCGTCGACGATCACGAAGTCGGCGCCTTGAGCGCGAATGCTCGCGTGCCGGAGACTCACGCTCGGGTCGGGCAGGCGAACGTCGGAGCCGTCGCTTCGACCCAGTACGACGCGCGGGCCATCGAACGTCAACGATGGAGATTCGCCGCCGCTCGCAGACCGGACGACGATCGTGATGGGCATCGATCAGGATCCGGCGACGCCCTTCGTCGCCCCGAGAGCGTTGGCGGCGTCTTCGACCCACTGAATGACGTCGACGGCCAGATCGCGACCGTGATGCTGGCTCATTTGCTGAATGCCGGTCGGCGAGGTGACGTTCACCTCGGTCAGTCTGCCGCCGATGATGTCGAGGCCGACGAAAACGAGGCCGTCTGCCTTTAGCCGAGGCGCAAGATCGGCGGCGATCGCGCGCTCGGCGTCGGTGATCTCGTACGGCTCGACGCTCCCGCCGACGTGAATGTTCGAGCGAAGATCGTCCGAGCGGGGCACGCGATTGATGGCGCCGAGGACCTTGCCGTCGAGCACGATGACGCGCTTGTCGCCCTTTTCGACGTCGGGCAAAAATTCCTGCACCATGACGAACCGACGCCCCTCGTCGGTCAAGAGCTGGACGATCGACCGAGCGTTCTTGTCGCCGGTGCGCACCATCATGACGCCCGAGCCGCCGGCGAGATCGAGAGGCTTGATGACGCCGGTGCCGCCGACTTCTTTGACGAAGTCGAAGACCACGTCTTCGTGCGACGTCACGATGGTCTTCGGCATCCAGCGCGCGAAATGGAGCGTGTAGAGTTTTTCGTTGGCCTCGCGAAGACCGCGCGGATCGTTGACGAGGACCGTTCGACCGCGAACGTGCTCGAGGAGCAGCGTGGTCATCAGGTACAGGTTGTCGAACGGCGGATCTTTACGGATGAACACGGCCTCGGCATCGGCGAGGCGGATGTCCGAGACATCTCCGAACGTCACGTGGGGTGGACTATCGCTGACGGTGACCTTCTGCACCCGCGCGTA
>Ga0247823_10005367_pt1 | contig 10207 bp, 9 predicted proteins | sample 13C_PalmiticAcid_2_FD_192426 | JGI IMG/M metagenome (GOLD analysis project Ga0247823, IMG submission 192426) | Soil microbial communities from agricultural site in Penn Yan, New York, United States - 13C_PalmiticAcid_Day30 | ecosystem: Environmental > Terrestrial > Soil > Agricultural land...
GTCGTCCTCCAGCACGGCCATGGCCGCCGCCGAGGCGAGCCAGTGCGTGGACGACACCATCCCGAACGTGCCGACAAGTTCAGGACGCGTCGTGAACGGCACTCCGGCTCCCTATGGCAGGTTGGCGACGAACTTGGTGACGGCCTCGGCCTTGAGGCGCTGCGCGAGCTTGCCCGTGGGGGCCACGGACGCCAGTTGGAACAGCGGGCGCTCCGGCGCCGCCTCTCCCCTGGCCTCGGCGCGCAACTGGGCGACGAGGAGCTGGGAGAACACCAGGCCCGCGGTGTTGGAGCTGCCCGCCAGCGCGTCGGCCAGCCTGCGCAGCGCGAGGATGCCGAGTTCGCGGCCGCCCGTGCCCGAGTAGACCGCGAGCGACAGGTTGATGGTCTTGCGCTTCTCGGCCATCAGCAGGCCGATGGTGCGCACGCCGCGCACGTCGGTGACGATCAGTTCGAGGCGGTCGACGACGTGCAGGTCGACGGCCTTGCTGCCGATCGTCTTGGCGACCACGCGGTGGCCGTCGAGCCAGATCGAGCGGCGGGCGGTGGCCCAGGTCAGCAGGCCGAGGAGGCCCGCGACGACCGCGGCCGTGATCAGGCCTGGCACCCGGCCGCCGATGAGGCCCACGACGCCACCGAGGGCCGCGCCGATGGTCAGCGAGATGGCGACCGCGGCGCACCCGCGACGGCGGGAGGTCTCGGCGAGGGTGAGTGGGATGCGCGCGGGTTCGGGGGTGGGGCCGGTCATTCTCAGATGCCCCGGCCCCGGCCGCGGTGGGCGGCCGACGGGTCGGTGAGGTCGACCATGCCGGTGAGGAACGGGTTGCTGACCCGCTCGCGGCCGATCGTCGTGGCCCCGCCGTGGCCGGGCAGCACGACGGTCTCGTCGTCCAGCGTGAGGATCTTGGTGCGCAGCGACTCGGTCATCCGGTCCATCGAGCCGCCGGGGAGGTCAGTGCGGCCGATCGAGCCCGCGAAGAGCGTGTCGCCCGCGAACAGGAGCTGACCGCCCTCCTCGGTGGCCGAGCGGAACACGACAGAGCCCTCGGTGTGTCCTGGCGTGTGGTCGACGGTCATCTTCAGGCCCGCCAGGTCGAGCTCGACGCCATCGGTCATCTCGCGGACCTCGCGGGGCTCGCGGAGCTGCAGGCCGCCGAAGAACGCGGCCGACTCCCGGCTCAGGCCGCGCAGCGGGTCGCTGAGCATGTAGCGGTCGTCCGGATGGATCCACGCGGGCACGTCGTTGCCGTCGCACACCGGCGCGACCGAGTAGACGTGGTCGAGGTGTCCGTGGGTGAGCAGCACGGCGACCGGCGAGAGCTTGTGCTCACGCAGGGCGTCGGCGATGGGTTCCTCGGCGTCCTGACCAGGGTCGATGATCACGCACGGGCCACCCGCGGCGGGGGCGACAAGGAAGCAGTTGGCCTGGAAGGCCCCTGTCGGGAACCCCACGACAAGCACGGCGGACCTCCGGTCGACGGAATTCTTGGCTGACTCTCAGCCTAGTCGGCGGTACCTCCACACGGTTCTTACCGGGGTCACCCATAGACTGCGCGCCTGCCAGGAACGTGTAGGTCAGGGAGGGTGCCAGGTGCCGAGCAACGAGCAGCGCAGAGAGGCGGCCAAGCGCAAGCTGGAACGTCAGCTGGCGAACCGGGCCGAACGTGCGCGCAAGCGTCGGATCTTCGGTGTCGTGGGCACCGTCGTGGGCGTAGTGCTGGTGGTCGGCCTTATCTATTGGCTGGCCAACCGCAGCGACGACCCGACGATCGACCCCGCGGCCAGCGATGCCCCGACCACGGAGCCGGCTCCGGACGCGGTCGCCACCCCGGCGAACATCCCGACCGAGTCGGTCCCGCTGCCCAAGCGCCCGACCGCGCTGCCAGCGAAGGCCACGTGCGCCTACCCGGCTGAAGAGGGCAAGCCCGCCTCGAAGCCCGCGCAGGCCCCGCCGACCGACAACGTGTCCGCCGAGGGCACCGTCGCGGCGACCATCGGGATGTCCGTCGGCGACGTGAAGATCACCCTGGACCGCGCTTTGGCGCCGTGCACGGTCAACAGCTTCGTGAGCCTGGCCAAGCAGGGGTACTTCAACGACACCACCTGCCACCGCCTCACCACCGAGGGCATCCAGGTCCTGCAGTGCGGCGACCCGTCGGCCACCGGCAGCGGCGGCCCCGGCTACAGCTTCGACGACGAGGTCTTCCCGGAGATCAAGTACGGCCGCGGCATCCTCGCGATGGCGAACGCGGGCAAGAACCCGCAGACGAACAAGGGCACCAACGGCAGCCAGTTCTTCATCGTCTACGGCACCGCCGAACTGCCGCCGAACTACACGGTGTTCGGCTCGGTCGAGGCGGAGAGCCTGAAGAAGATCGACGAGATCGCCAAGACGGGCACCGTCAGCAAGGGCTCCCCTGGCGACGGCTCGCCGAAGAACCCCGTCAACATCAAGACTGTGACGGTCGCCTGACATGTCTCGTATCGTGCTGACCGGGCTGCTGCTGCTCGCCCTCACCGGCTGTTCGACGGCCACCAGCGGCAACCCGGTCGGCACGGACGGGTCGGCGTCGGTCGCCCCTGGGTCGACCAGCGCCAGTTCCCCCAGCTCGGCCTCCGCAGCTGACGGCAAGGCGTGCCGCTACGCCACCGCCGCGGGGCAGCCCGCGCCGGACGGGCGCGATGTCGGCAAGCCCGCCGAGCGGGCCAAGGACGCGCCCGCGTCGGTCACGCTGAAGACGAACCTCGGTGCCATCGGGATCACCCTGGCCACCGACACCGCGCCCTGCACCACCCGCAGCTTCCTGCACCTGTCGTCGAAGAAGTACTACGACGACACGCCGTGCCACCGGCTCACGTCGGCCGACAGCCTCAAGGTCCTACAGTGCGGCGACCCGACCGGCCAGGGCACGGGTGGCCCGGGCTACACGGTTCCCGACGAGAACCCCGGCGACCTAGTGCCATCGGGCGTCGCCGAGACGGTGATCTACCCACGCGGGACGGTCGCGATGGCCAACACCGGCAGGCAGAACAGCGGCGGCAGCCAGTTCTTCCTGGTCTACGCCGACTCGAAGCTGCCGCCGACGTACGCCGTCTTCGGCAAGATCGATGAAGCGGGTCTCGCTGTTCTGGACAAGGTCGCCGCAGGCGGGATCACCCCGCAGGGCAGCGAGCAGGACGGCGCCCCCACGGTCCCGGTCAAGATCCAGGCCGCCTCCGTCAGCTGACGTTGTCGGTGGCGCGTGGCATCGTCGGTGTCATGTCCTATCAGGAGTTTCCGGCCGCGCGACCAGGCATAGCCTGTGTGTGGCAGCGAACCCTGGACGTGCCCGCCACGCACCGGATCGTGCCTGACGGCTGCGCCGACGTGATCTGGCATCGAGAGACCGGCCGCCTGTTCGTCGCGGGTCCGGACACCGTCGCCCAGGTCGGCGCCAGCGCGCCCGGAACGCTGGTGGGGCTCCGGTTCGAGCCGGGCGCCGTCGCGGTCGGGGTGCCCGCTGACGCGATCCGCGACGGGCGGGTGGACCTCGCCGACTTCCGGCGCGACGCGGCCGAGCTGGCCGAGCGGCTGGCTCACTCCCCCGACCCGCACCAGGTCCTGCTCGACGCGTTCCCCGCTCAAGTGGACCCGACCGTCGCCGCCATCCGGAGATTCGCCCGGCGCGGCGGGAAGGTGCGGGAGATCGCCGACGTGATCGGCATCGGCGAGCGGCAGCTCCACCGGCGCAGCGTGGCCGCCTTCGGCTACGGGCCCAAGGTCCTGCACCGCGTCCTGCGGTTCGACCGGGCGCTGCGGTCCATCCGGGCCGGGAGAGCCGCGGCGAACGTGGCCTACGACTGTGGTTTCGCCGATCAGGCGCACTTGGCCCGCGAGGTCAAAGCCCTCGCGGGGACGACGCTCACCGGACTTCTCGGCCGTGGGCGCGCAGCGTCTTGAGTGCGTGCACGGTCATCCAGCCCGCCCACTCGAACTCCGTCACCGGGGTCCACGCGGGCCAGCGGACCCGCCAGCCACCGTCCTCGCCCTGGGCGGCTGCCAAGGCGTCCAGGCTTGAGGTCATCTCCGCGTCGGTGAACCACGCGTAGGCCAGGCTGTCCGGCGACGGCGCGTAGTCGTGGGGATCGTGCAGTTCGCCTTCCGCGTAGCCATCGGGCACCGTCGCCACGCCTCCTATGCGGACCAGGCCGCGTGACCGCACGATCGACCCGACCGCCTCGGCCGCGCGGGCGGCCCGAGCACGATCCGGCGCGTGGTCGAGGAACTCCACGCAGGCCAACGCCTCATACGGATGGGTGTCCGTCAGAGCTTCGATTCGGGACCAGCAGAACTCGGCCGCCGTGGCCACCCACGGGTGGTCGACGCGGGCGCGCCACAGGGCACCGACCAGGTTCGCGGTCGGCAGGAGCGAACCCTCGTAGGCCGCGGGCACTTCCCACCACGGCGCGCGCGGGTAGTCGGTCGCGTTCGGATGGACGAAGGGGACACCACCGTCCGGTGCCGTGACCGACGCCAGGTAGTCGCCGACACCCTCCGGCGTGGCGCCGACCTCGTGCAGGACGTTCAAGGCCGTCAGGACCGTCACAGGCTGGCTTCCCGGGCCGCGGCCGTCCGGCTCCAGGGCGTTGCCATAGCCCCCGTCAGAATTGCGATAAGCCGCCAACGCGGCCAGGACGGCATCGGGCGTGCCGGAGCCGAACAGGAAGTCGAACCGGCGCCGGTCGATCAGGCGGGCGGTGCGCAGGACGAACGTCGAAGCGAGCGAGAAGGAAGTCACCAGGCAAACGTAGAGCGGCCCGGCGACATCGTCTTGAACGAAACGGACAGTTGGATAGGACTAGGACGCGGACGTCACTCGGTAGACGTCGTAGACGCCCTCAATACCCCGGACTGCCTTGAGCACGTGCCCAAGATGCTTGGGGTCGCCCATCTCAAACGAGAAACGGGACACCGCGACCCGGTCGCGCGACGTGGTCACCGTGGCCGACAGGATGTTGACCTTCTCGTCGGCCAGCACCTTCGTCACGTCCGACAGCAGCCGGTGCCGGTCGAGCGCCTCGACCTGGATGGCGACCAGGAACACCGATGACTCCGACGGCGCCCACTCGACCTCAAGCAGCCGCTCCGGCGAGTCCATGAGGTCATCGGCGTTCGTGCAGTCCGTCCGGTGCACGCTGACACCGCCGCCACGGGTCACGAAGCCCAGGATGTCGTCGCCGGGGACCGGGGTGCAGCAGCGGGCCAGCTTCACCCAGATGTCGCTGGCGCCCTTGACGATGACGCCCGCGTCGCCCGAACTGCGGCGCCGCGTGATGGTCGACGGCGTGGACCGCTCGGCCAGCTCGTCCTCGGCGTGCTCCACCCCGCCCAGCAGGGCGACGAGCCGCTGCACGACGTGGCGGGCGGAGGTGTGGCCCTCCCCCACGGCCGCGTACAGGGCGCTGACCTCGGGATACCTCAGTTCACGGGCCAGCGCGTTGACCGACTCGGCCGACACCAGGCGCTGCATGGGCAGGCCGACCCGGCGGACCTCCTTGGTGATCGCGTCCTTGCCTGCCTCGATCGCCTCTTCCTTGCGCTCCTTGGCGAACCACTGCTTGATCTTCGCCCGCGCCCGCGGCGACCCGGCGAAGGCCAGCCAGTCGCGTGACGGGCCCGCACCCTCGGCCTTCGAGGTGAAGATCTCGATGACCTCGCCGTTCTCGAGCTTGCGCTCAAGGGCGACGAGCCTGCCGTTGACCCGCGCGCCGATGCAGCGGTGGCCGACCTCGGTGTGCACGGCGTAGGCGAAGTCGACCGGGGTCGACCCGGCGGGCAGCGTGACCACGTCGCCCTTGGGCGTGAAGACGAAGATCTCCCGCGCGGCCAGGTCGTAGCGCAGCGACTCCAGAAACTCGCCGGGGTCGGCGGCCTCGCGCTGCCAGTCGAGTAGCTGGCGCATCCAGGCCATTTCGTCGACGTCGGCGCCGCTGTGGGTGCCCCTGGTCTCCTTGTAGCGCCAGTGCGCGGCGATGCCGTACTCGGCCGTCCGGTGCATCTCGTGGGTACGGATCTGGACTTCCAGCGGCTTGCCGTCCGGGCCGATGACCGTGGTGTGCAGCGACTGGTAGACGCCGAACCGCGGCTGGGCGATGTAGTCCTTGAACCGGCCGGGCATCGGCTGCCACAGCGCGTGCACCACGCCCATGGCGGCATAGCAGTCGCGCACGTCGTCGACCAGGATCCGCACGCCGACCAGGTCGTGGATGTCGTCGAAGTCGCGGCCGCGGACGATCATCTTCTGGTGGATCGAGTAGTAGTGCTTGGGCCTGCCCTCGACCTTCGCGGTGATCCGCGAGCCGCTCAGGTCGGCGCCGAGCTGGTCGACGACAGTGCGCAGATAGGTGTCGCGCGACGGCGCCCGGTTCGCCACGAGGCGGACGATCTCGTCGTACTTCTTGGGCTGCAGGATGGCGAACGCCAGATCCTCCAGCTCCCACTTGACCGTCGCCATGCCGAGGCGGTGGGCCAGCGGGGCAAGCACCTCGAGCGTCTCGCGGGCCTTCTTCGCCTGCTTCTCCGGCGGGAGGAAGCGCATCGTGCGCATGTTGTGCAGCCGGTCGGCGAGCTTGATGACCAGCACGCGCGGGTCACGCGCCATGGCGATGACCATCTTGCGGATCGTCTCGGCCTCGGCGGCCGACCCGAGCTGCACCTTGTCCAGTTTGGTGACGCCGTCGACCAGGTGGGCGACCTCGTCGCCGAAGTCGGCGCGCAGCCGGTCGATGGAGTAGTCGGTGTCCTCGACGGTGTCGTGCAGCAGGGCAGCGACCAGCGTCGTGGTGTCCATGCCCAGCTCGGCCAGGATGGTCGCCACGGCAAGCGGGTGGGTGATGTACGGGTCGCCGGACTTGCGCCGCTGCTCGCGGTGCGCCTCTTCCGCGACGTCATAGGCGTGCTGGAGCAGGGCGAGGTCGGCTTTGGGGTGCAGTTCGCGGTGCACCGCGGCCAGGGGTTCGAGTACCTGCTTGACCGGGGCCGCGCGCTGCGCGGTGATCCGGCGGGCCAGGCGGGCACGGACGCGACGGGTGGCCGACGGCTCGCGGCCTGCGGGCGTCAGCGGCTCACCGGCCCCCGTCGCCGCGCTGTCAACGTCGTGGGTCACCCAAGCTCCCGGCACTAGGTCGCCGGGTCACTCATGTGGCCCGGGTATCGAGAATAACGCCGGAACGGGTGTCGAACTTCCGCTGGGGCGCTTAAGTGCCCTCGTCAGACGCTCAAGAGCGATCTCAAATTAACAGCGCCTAGTCGCTCCCGACCGCCCAGCGCGCCGATTTCCAGGACGACGGACACCTGGGCGACCTTCGCCCCCGCCCGCTCGACCAGCCCGATGGCTGCCTCGGCGGTACCGCCCGTGGCCAGCACGTCGTCGACCACGACCACCCGCTCCCCGGCGCGCAGGGCGCCTTCGGGCAGCTCGAAGGTGGCGGTGCCGTACTCGAGGCTGTAGGTGACCCGGTCGGCCACGGCGGGCAGTTTGCCCGGTTTACGTACCGGGACCACGCCGTAGCCGCGCAGGGCGGCCAACGCGGCGCCGAAGAGGAATCCGCGGGCCTCCAGCGCCACGACCGTGGTCACGTCGGCCGGAATGTCCTGGCCGAGGGCCTCCACGACCGCGCGGAAAGCCTCCCCGTCGGCCAGCAGCGGGGTGAGGTCGCGAAAGAGAACGCCCTGGTCCGGGAAGTCAGGGACTTCCCGAACCAGGGCGAGTGCGTTCTCCAGGAGCACGCGGTCAGCGCTTCCGCTTGCCCGACGGCCTTCCACCGGGCTTGCGCTTGGCGTCGCTGGCCTTGGGAGTGCGCGACGGCACGCTCGAAGCGATGGCCATGGCCTTCTCGCGACGCAGCTCGGCGTTGACCGCCTCGTCGTCGGACAGGTCCAGGTCGGCCTCGGCCCGCTCGGCGGTGTCGAGGCTCTCGCCCAGCTCGGCCTTGCGGGCCTGGTTGGCCTTGCGCTGCGCGACCCGCTCGGCCTGCTGCTTGTACTTCGGGTCGCGCATCTTGAGGTCGACCAGCAGCGGGGTGGCCAGGAAGATCGACGACAGCACGGCCGCGAGCATGCCGGTGGCCTGCACGAGCGCGAGGTCCTGCAGCGTGCCGACACCGAGGACGCCGACGCCGACCACGAGCAGGCCGATGACCGGCAGCAGCGCGATGAGCGCGGTGTTGATCGACCGCAGCAGGGTCTGGTTCAGCGCGAGGTTGGCGGCCTCGGCGTAGCTGCGGCGGGTCAGTCCGAGCAGGCCCCGGGTGTTCTCCTTGACCTTGTCGAACACGACGACAGTGTCATAGAGGGAGAAGCCGAGGATGGTCAGCAGACCGATCACCGTCGCGGGCGTGACCTCGAAGCCGATGATCGAGTAGACGCCCGCCGTCACCACGATGTCGTGGAGCAGCGACAGCATCGCCGCGATCGCCATCCACTTCTCGAAGTACAGCGCGAGGAAGATCGTCACCAGCACGAGGAACACGGCCAGCGCGATGAGCGCCTGCCTACTGATCTCCCCGCCCCAGCTGCCGGACACCGCGCTGTCGCTGATCTGCGCGACGCTGGATTCCCCGCCCGGTCCCTGCGGCTTGAGCTGCTCGAACAGGGCGCCCTTGATCTTGGTGACCTCGGCGACCGACAGCGTCTCGGACTTGATCTGGATCGTCGCGTTGTCGCCGGCGCCGACCTGCTGGACGGCCGACGGGTCCTTGCCCGCGGCCTCCTTGAACACGGTCTCGACGCGCTCGGTGGAGATCGGACCCGTGGCGCTGGCCGCGGGCATCGAGATCTTCGTGCCGCCCTCGAAGTCGATGCCGAGGTTGAACCACCGGAACGTGATCGACAGCAGGCAGATCAGCACGAGGCCGCCGAAGATCATGTACCAGCGCTTGCGCTTGCCGACGATGTCGAACGCGCCGTTGCCCACATAGAGGCGGGTGAACACGCTTTCCTTGCTAGACACGTCGTCACACTTCCTTCGCGGCGGCGGTGCCCGCGCCGACCCGCGCCGTGGGGCGCGCGGTCGGCCGCTGGACAGCCCCGAGGCCCGACAGCTTCGAGTTGGACAGCAACTTCGACTTCGAGGCGATCACCAGCAGCGGGTGCGTCACCAGGAAGACGACGACCAGGTCGAGCACGGTCGACATACCCAGGGTGAACGCGAAGCCGCGCACCTGCCCGACGGCCAGCACGTAGAGCACCGCCGCGGCGAGGAACTGCACCGCGTCGGCGGACAGGATCGTCCGCCGCGACCGGACCCACGCCTTGGGCACCGCGGACCGGAACGACCGGCCCTCTCGAATCTCGTCCTTCAATCGTTCGAACAAGATGACAAACGAGTCCGCTGTGATACCGATCGCCACGATGAAGCCCGCGATACCGGCCAGGTCGAGGGTGAACCCCATCCAGCGGCCGAGCAGCACCAGCACCGCGAAGACCACAGCGCCCGAGAGCACGAGCGAAAGGATCATCAGCACGCCGAGCAGGCGGTAGTAGAACAGGCAGTAGACGAAGACCAGCAGCAGGCCGATGGCACCCGCCAGCAGACCCGCCTTCATCGAGGCGAGGCCGAGCGTGGGCGAGACGGTCTCAGCTTCCGACGCGTCGAACGACAGCGGCAGCGAACCGTACTTCAGCACGTTGGCCAGCTTCGTGGCCTCCAGGCTCTTGAAGCCGCCCTCGCCGCCGGTGATCTGGGTGTCGCCGTTGATGACGCCCTGGATGGTCGGGGCGGAGACGACCGCGGTGTCGAGCACGAACGCGGCGCGCTGCTGCACGTGCGCGGCGGTGTACTTGGACCAGATCTCCGCGCCAGTGTTGTTGAAGCTCAGGCTGACCACGTAGCCGACGCCACTCTGGTCGATCTGGGCGCTGGCGTTGCTGATGTCCTTGCCCTCGAGGAACGACGGGCCGAGGATGAACTTCTCGTTGCCGTCCTGGTCGCACGCGGCCACCGGCAGCTTCGGGTCGTCATTGCCGACCAGCGGGTCCTTGGTGCCGGGACCACACTGCAGCGTGGTCAGCGCGGCGAGCTGCGCGGACTGGTCGGCCGGGACCTCGGCGCCGTCAGCGCCCTTGGTCGGCGCCAGCTTCGGGTCCTGACGGCAGGCCTTCGCGGCGGTGATGATCGCGCCGTCCTCGGCCTTCTTGTCGTCGAGGAGCGTCGTGTACTTCGTGCAGG